>Ga0058697_10000623_pt1 | contig 14847 bp, 8 predicted proteins | sample AgamicAsMae_FD_66619 | JGI IMG/M metagenome (GOLD analysis project Ga0058697, IMG submission 66619) | Agave microbial communities from Guanajuato, Mexico - As.Ma.e | ecosystem: Host-associated > Plants > Phyllosphere > Phylloplane/Leaf | place: Guanajuato, Mexico | collected 2012-06-04
CAGGCGCGCAAAGTATCTCGTCTTCGCTGAACATCTTTCGGATCTCTTGTATCGCCTTCTCCTGAATGTCTGGTCGTTGTCCCAGGAGCGCGATACTCCACGCTACAAGTGTCGTCACCGTGTCCAGCCCTCCGCTGAGCATGGTCAAGCTGATACTTGTAAGCTCTTCTTTGTTGAGCTTGGCTTCCTTGTCTTGGATAATGTTGGCTTGGATGCAAGGCTTATGTGTTCCCTTCTCCATGCGATCATCCAGATCTTTGTTCAACTTGGTCAGATATACATCGCGGCGCTGTCTCATCTCCTTGGCTCGCTTGGAGCCAACACTGAATGGGTTCAGACGGAGGAACGGCACATAATCTTGCATGTTTCCTGAGGTACTTCTGAACTAAGAGGAAGTTAGCGAGTATCAGGCGAAATGTATGACAGTTGCAACATACCTTGGAGATCTCTTCTTCGACCTCTGTGATTTCATGGAACATGGGATCATCTCGACTACCCATTCGAGTTCCCCAGTTCAGTGTCAAGGCCAAGCTCAGACTCAGGCGTTGGATCATCGGCATTGGGTCAACAGACTGTGTACCAGCAGCTCCGTACTCCAGACCCTCCTTAACGAACGCCAAAGTCTCCACGTCGAGATGATCGACATAACTGGCAACCGAGGGCTTATTCAGCGCAGACGCGGCACCTTTGCGACGACGTTTGAGACTCTCGCTGAATGGTGACGTTCCGATGGTTGTTCCTGCTGTATTAGACAACACCTTTGCTCCGAGTTAGTCCAGTCAAACAGCACTTGTCGTCTTGAGTGATACGCACCTTGTGGAAAGTGTAAAAGACTGGCCTCGAGCTGAGAGCCTGTGAGAAATGTCCAAAGAGAACACGACAAGACTCGGCCGAATTGCACACAATGACAGGAATGTTTCCTAGTTGGATCTGGTACACATCGCCATATGTTTTCGACCACTCTCGGTACTTTTTGCCAGTCAGTAAGAGTACGCATATCGTTGGGGGCAACAACCTTTTCCGCGGCATTGTACTTGATGTCTGGGATGTTTCCAAACACTGGTTTTCCTGGTGGTCCACAGAAACCTGGAATTCGTGCCTTCCTTCGCACAAATTCGTTGGTCACAAGATAGGACAATGGTAACAGGAGAAGTAGGATGAGAATGGATCGCACAGGATGCCCATTTGCTTGGGTCTGGGCAAACGAGATGAGAAGTGAGAGCATGGTGATGGTTAACACAAGCAGAGACAGCTACGAGATTGTAAAATGTTACTGGCGGTTGCGAGCTCTTAGTACCCCACAGGCGGTATACATACCCCGCTAGCGGCCTGCTTCGCCGTGGAGAGTGCGGAAAGAAGAAGCAGGTATAACAAAACGGCCATGTTCCGCGATGCGGAACCATCACCGCACATCAACCTGCAAACTGTACGTGCGTGACGGTTTGCTCCAGTCGACATCTCTCAAGGCTTGATCATTTGTCGCGAGGAACAAGCATTCGGCGACTGCAGTTCGGACCTACAATCGTCAGCCAATGGTATCGGTTCCTGGCAGTTCGTCAAGTACCGTTGGGTATGGATTTGTTTTCAGCATGCTGGCAAGCTTCTTTAGGGTATCGGCACGAGTAGCTGATATCTCGGCCAATGCCTGATACATCTCGACAGCTGCCAATATCCTGGGGATATTGTTGGACTTGAAATGAGCTTTTTGAACCAAGGACAGTAGGGTCCGCCATCTGGCTATAGGTCAGAATATGCGGTTGGTCGCTTGAATCTGTGGGACTTACTTGAAGGGGCTGTTCGAAGGAACGATGGAAGGAAGAGTGTCGAGTAAATATGCAACGAGTTCCATGAGAGCTTGAGTCTCGGCCTCGTTGGCTATCATTTCTCTCAAGAAACCAGTCAATGCGGACAAACAGTCAGATCTCATGTCGATACTTCCTCGCGATATCGTGTCGACCAAAGCCATACGGGAGGGTCGTAGCAATCCCTCTGCGCCCACACCGGCACATGATATACTTCCCTTTAAGATTGCATCTCGTCTCCAGACAGGCGGATTGTCGTTGAGAGGCGCAAACAAGTTCGAGAAGTATTGGTAGCTCGTCACATCCATGTCAAAAGCACTTCACTATTGTTAGCTGGTGATGTAAGAAGAGTACTCCGAAAAATCGACTGACCTTCTCGATCCAGAGATTTGTGCGAGACACCTAGCGGCTTGGGTTCGTACCCTGTCCATCTTCTCAAGAGCCAGACGGATAACATTGCCTTCTAGAAGTTGCACAGATGCAGGTTCAAGTTGTGGTTGGCCTGGTTCCCACATGCTTTGAACACACTGGATTGCCTGTGTTCGCACCAAAGACCCAACGTCTCCCCTTTCAGTGATTGTGTAATCATTAAGACCGGCGTCAAGCGCAGAGATCAGTTCTGGTAGTACATCAGTACCAATGGCACCTGCTTGTATTATCAAGTCCATGGCATGTAAAGCAACGATACGCCATTCGATCAGTGGGGCTGTCCGGATCATTTTGGAAAGAAGACTGAAAGCTGCGATTTGATCGCAACTGTATATATCTTGCAACCATGAAAATGCCGCTCCGAGAGCAACAACACGTCCGGATCCTTGAAAGACCACACCCGATGAATCGTGCGCGATCTTGGTTAAACAATCTGAGAGATTGAGGATCGGTGTCGTTGTATGACCTGATTGACACAAAAGTGAGAGCGCTCTTACCAGACGCGGTAGAACTAGTGGGATGGCACTTTCTGAAGAAGAGATGAGACGAGATACGATCTGGCTCAAGTTGAGTGTCCGTGATGACAGGTCCAGACGATCTGCCGCAGGTAGTAAAGAGAGCTCCGATAGAGAAGCTAGGAGTCTCGCTACTGCGGATAGTAACTCTGCACGTGTGGCTCGCGAAGTTTGGTTTCTATAAAGACTCTTGTCTTCGTTGAAAAGATCCCACAATGATTTCAGATATGAAATGTCTTCCATGTTCGGGTTTGGGCAACGGCTTTTGTTCTGCTGGAGCATCTTCGTGTCGATTACCCTCGACAGCGCAAGCAAAGAACCATGACACTGTTCCAAATCGGAGCTGGAAGACGCAGAGAGACACTGCTCCAGGTTTTCAAGCGTGATGCTGACATGCTGAGGGGATTGAGGTGCACAGAGTAGACCAATAGACTCCGCCGCAGCCTCACGAGAAGAAACATCGGTAGAACCAATACCTCTCCACTTCCCAAGAGCAGCTAGTAAAGCCTCTCGATACATGGGATCGAGGCTCGCAGCATTCTGGGCAACATCTACCATGGCGCGCTGTCGAAGCCCAACTGCATGATAATCGACTACCTGGACAAGAGATATACCATTGCTGACTTGGTCAGGATGTCTGCCGATAAGCTCTTGTAGGGCGGCTGACGACCCTCTTCTAATGTTGCCGGAAGGGTCGAGACAAGCAGAAAGCAGAAGTTGAATAGCAACGACTTGAATGATAGACGCAGCACTTTGGTAAAAGTCGAATCCGACAAGCGATGTATCCGCTGACAAGAGTTCTTTGGTGGTGTATCGTCGCGACAAGGACCATATACCGAAACAAGCGGCATCACGTACATTGTTTCCAGTACTCACGCCAACGGCAGATCTTTGTTCGAAGCTGAGTGCCAACAACAGAGCGTTCAGTATCTCGGGAAGTTGTTGCGGCGAGGCTGATCTCCTGAATAATGCATGTGCCAGTGTCAAGGTGAGACCATGCCATCTCAGCGCATTCGCAGCTCCGAAATCAGGCTTTGCAGAAGATTTGGGCATATCCTCTTTGAAGCTGTCGAGAACTGCCTGGACAACCTCATGCCCCATCTCAGAGTCCAGTCGTAGAACTATCATACTCAGTGCTTTGCTGGCCGCAAACCTGACCGGCGTGTCGCGATCTTCGAGGGATTGCAGGCAGTATTCGATTGTTTCTTCCAAGACACCGGTTACCTCGAAAAAGTCAACAAGACTATCGAATGAGGACTGCAAGCTCAATAGAGCCACGTTACGAAGCAACTTCACAACGAGTTTCTTGGTGACGGCAGACGAGCTCAAGAAAGCAAGCATCGCATCGTCCATGAGTCTTTGACCAGCGGAGTAGATGGACGGGATGAGAGAGGCGAGGCCCGGACTATCGACCGACACTGTCATTCCTACCAAGAACCGAAGTGGACCTAAAAAGGTGTGCAGGTTGGAGTTTGGTGAAGCAGAAGGATTCAGGAGCTTTGTCAATGCCCAAGATACTATCGCAGCAGGAAGATCCAGGCTTTGCATATCGGGTCTTGTAACCAAACGTACAAGCATCTTTGCAGCAGCGTCTTGTTCCCGGGTAGCGCTGGTGAGGTAGTGAACAGCCAATGCAACCACACGTCGTGCGATTGATGGGACTTCTGGCTGTAAAGACATGTGCTCGTGAGTTTCCGGAAGCCGAGCAGTTCCCGATATTGTACTGAGGTCAAACGGTACGAGCATCAAGTGAGTCAGCCATAGAAGCGAGACATAAGACTTTTCCCAGGCAGTATCAGAGTCCGCACTTAGAATCTTGAAGTTCTCCAAATCGGTCAGTATGAGTTCGAGATACCTAGGTCCATTGTTGAGGAAGCCGATGATTATCTTTTCTCCTCGGACCTTGCAAAAAGTGTAGAGTAGCTTGCTGGCGGCGACATCTAGAGGAACTGTGACAGATGATGGAGACTTGGCTTGTGAAATCTGCAGGAATGCCAGATATGCTTCGACGATTGGAGGCACCAAAGTTTTGAGATGAGCGTCAAGCAGCTGCGGTTCCCCTTGGAACGGCTCGACCTGTATGATGTATCAGCGACATACTCTGGTCCTGCGATCCATATGCTTAATATACCAATTGAATAACATGCTCGAGGTCGCGTAGACGAACAAGATGATGGACGCGCTTGTCTCCCCGTTTCCAGAGCAATTTTTGGATCGCAACATGGAGATCTGACAAGAGTCCTGCCGAGGCGCGCATCAACTTCAGATCGTCATCGACTTCGGCAGCCATCTCGACAATCTCCAACTCTGTTGAATTTCGATAGTTAAGGTGAGGGTTGGTGGAAATGTGCTGGAGTTACTACTGTATACTGCATCAACGCCAAGACCTCGATTGACATCCACCGACTCACCGAACGCTTCGAAGTTCCCTGCGACAGACCACCGCACCCTCGAGGTCACGAAACAATTCACGTAACCCTCCTCTACCTTCGTACTTGATATATGGACGTGTGGCTGAAATCTGCTCAAGCCAGAACTCAGATGCAGCAACTGAACCACCGGCTTCGCTGACCTTCGTGATTCGTCGCGCTTGATCGATTATCCAGTCTCGAGACTGTTGCCGCCACTCTGCTGCTCGCTGAGACCTCGCTAGAGCGTTTTGACATATTTCGGGCTCGTCATTCCATGTGCTATGTTCACGATTGGTGGAGACCTTATGACAGCGCGTGACTCTCATGGCTTGCTAGCCCGAAACGGCTAAGTTCACGCAGAGCTCTCGGCGAGCCAGAGCGTCCCTCTCGTGTACTAAACAAAGAGACTCTTGCCATGCTCCTCTAGCAAAGGTGTAGAGCGACAACAAGAATGCTATGTACTATGGGATCAGTGGCATGTAAGATCTCAGAGTATACTCATGCAGAGAATGTGCCGTAGCAGAAGTCGACGCAAAACAAACAACATCAATAGCTAGAATTGAACACACCTCTCGGAATCAGAACGGCCGTCATTGTGTTCATGTTACGCTTTGGTGGCGTATCATCTCACACGCGAGTCCAGGTACGGATGCTTACCATGCTGTTGTAGGCAAGTTCTGTCGCGAAAGCAGACTGTCTGATAATATTGGAATCGCCCTCGGCAGATCACCCTGAAAGCCGCCTCCATTTGCGCTATTCTCTTGGGCAGACTACAAGTGTGTACACTGAGGACCGAACGTCATCTCTCCAATCGACGAGGCACTCGACCCATGCATGCTCTGCGGATCACATCTGATTGAAGGAAGAAAAAAGGCTCTAAGAGCTACGCCCTACCTTGTAAAACCACATCTTTGATTCAATATAAGACGTGTGTTGCCTTTCTGGTGCAAAAGTTAGTAGAAGGTATAAATCTATGGACTAAATCCGGGAATTGGTATTAGCATTAATCTACTAAAGTGTTTGGTGCCTTCTTAAATTCCTTGAAAGAGATTGTGACAAGAGCAAGATATGGAACATGGAAAACAGGCCATTCAGTGACAAGAGCCTACGTAGTCATTAGCTCAGCCGAGCATGGACATGACTGACAACCATGGACTTCCGAGGAAGGGATGTGCCTTACTCGTAAGTCCAGCAGACCAGCACGAGCAAGAGCTTTCATCTGACTCCCTATTTGATGTGATCAAGCAAGTGCTCGTGTCCTTATCGTACATCGAAGTTGGATGGTATATACGAGCGTGCGTCGCGAAGCGTTGCAGTCTGGGGTTCTTGGCTGCATCAGTAGAGCTCGGCTCCGGGCTCCTTCATCTACTAATATAGCGGCAGGTTCGCTTTCCTGAAGTTTCTCAATGAAGAATGCCGTCTCTGGAAGGTATTGTGTATTTCTATAACTACACACCTTCCCTAGTCTTGTACGTACATGGAAAGGGCAGAATGCTTATATCAGAGGACTTTTGAATAGGTTCTTATTAGCTCTATCTAGGACTCGCAAACTAAAGTTCTGAACTCTTCGGATTGCTCAACCAAACTGTCGGAACCCGTGGCACCTGCGGACTGAGCCTCACCAGGCCCTTAATGTCTCTACGATCAGTGGTTCCTCCTGTCAGCCTTCTCATCCCCGATCGGAATCCAGCTCGCAGCCCCGCTGCAGAGGGAGCCCGCGAGTTACTGCTGTGGACTGACAAGGCATCATCAGACGTTGTCATACGCGATATCGACAGGTCGTCATCCGAGAAGGGTTCGTCAGCAGTATCTTCTTCATATTGCAAATCCGTGATCACTCGGGGCATGTGGTGTATTGCGGCCATAGGTGAGGTCACCGACCTGGCGTGCAGGGCAGGCCTGGTAGCAACAACGGCAGGGTTGGAAGCGAAGGCTCCAGGGTTCATGACCAGCGGTTCACGGGCCAAACCGAACCTCGTGTCCGAGAAACCATTCTGGAACGAAGTCACAGAAGCGTTGCGCTTGAGTGACTTGTGCAGGATGGGAAGAGTCTGCTGTTCGTAAATGTTTTCGCGATCTTCGATTGATCCTCGAGACATCTCTCTGGTCGTGGTCGTCTTTCGGTCGTCAAAGAAATCGTCCAAACTGTCAAGCTTGAGGACCAACTCGCTCATACTGCCATCAGCACGTATCGAATCCGACATTGCTGTGGCACGGGGATCGAAGTATGACCCGTGATGCTGTTCGTCGGCGAATGCGACGTCAGGTGTGCTGGTGATCTCTGTGCCATCTGCATCTAGACAAGTGTAGTAGACAGCCATGACGTTCTTCCTCGCCCTCTCGGCCTGAATGGCTGGCATCGGTATTGACCAGCCGGACTCTTCGGGTATACCGTACAGACTCTTGGTGCTGTCATATTCCTTGCGTGTCGCGCGTGTCGAATGTGATCCTGCCATGCTCATGCGAAGATGCTTGTTGTCAAGAGGCGTGCCTGTGACAGACATGATATTGTCGAGCACGTCAAGAGCCTGTTGGCAGTAGCTGGTTTGCAATAACCGCAAAAGAGGTGAGATCAGATCTGGCCCTTGTGAGACGATCTCTGGCCTTCTCATGTCGATCTGAGGGATAAGAACACACAATAGCTGCATGACAGTGACCCTGAACCACGGAGTCTGGTTGTTGAGCAGACCGATGAGGAAGATCAAGCTCTGGTATTCCATAGCTGGAAACCAAACTGCTCTTGCCGCAGCGACGACTTGTGTCAAAAAGTCGTTTGCATTGCGATATCGTTGTCTTGCGAAGCCGTCCAGCGCGTGAGCCAGGTCAGGCAGTTGCTGAGCTTCTGCTACACCAGCAAGCGAGTCTGCGGACTCAAAGCACGTTTGATTGTTGCTGTCATCTTCGTAACAGTGGAGATAACGGGGCAGGTTAGCGAGAAGCGTAAAGAGTAGGCGAGTGTCGCCGCCAATGAGACTGCTGGAAGGCAGCTTGATCATCCTCTCGAGCATTTCTAGCGACCGATCGAGACAGACATTCGATCTCAGCCCTTTGAAAACCAATGGTTGAAGGCCTTCGAAGTCACCTTCCCATTTTGCAGGTTTGTTCTCATTGAAAAGTTTGATCACAGCAGGATCACTGAGGTCGAGTTTGTCTAAGAGTCGGTCCAGCATCGAAAGACTTGCCTGAAACTCCTGCTCGAAGATAGTGTCTAGACAGGCGCTTGTAGTCCAGAACAGCTGTGGATACTTGATCAAGTCTTCGGGCTCAAGAGCGCTGATGATACATCTGAGCGTGATGAGGATTTCTTGGGAAAAGGTCAGACAATCGTTCTCGTCATCGGCGATAGTATTTGTCAGACGAGCGAGCATGTCTGCCATCATCTGTCTATCGAGCGAATCGATGATACAGCGGAAGATTTGGAACGAGCGACATGCTATGTGACGCACTGCACAAGTTGTCGCCCAGACAAGACTCATCCTAGCCCAATCCCTGCGTATGTTATCGCCAGTTCTTTCACTGTCGTACGAAAAGCTCAGTACTCTGACTACCTCTTCGATGATGAAGACCATAGGCTCAGGCACACCATTTGAATTGCTATTGGGGCCTTTGTTATCGGTTTCCTCGTAGGACCACTCAACCTTGGGATCGTGTTGTCTGATTGACTCAATCAAATCTTCTATGCCTTGCTTGCTCGGACCTGTGTGCTCAGGACCAATCTGCGAGATGACGAGCTCATGTATCATATGTACCAGCATCTCCCTCGCCTGATCTTGTACTAATGGTGTGTAGTGATCCCACTGGACAACCACAACTTGGAGTAGAAGGGGAATCTTGTTCTTTGGGAGCTGCACGGGAGAAACCACGAGGTCGACAAGCAGCATCAACGCTAACTGGCCAAGAGACAGTCCAGATTGCCGATTGCCAATCGGCAATACTTGCGCAAGGTCCGCAATGTATGGTAGGTTTGTCGGGTCTTGAGGTATCGGCGGTGGCGGCCGCTTTTCAGCAATCATCGCTTTGGGTGTGATCTGTAGCAGGAGGAATTCAATCACCTTCAAGCCAGCGGCTGTAGTAGAAAGGAAAACCACGATTTGTTTGGCATAGTCGACAAAGTTCTGCTCCCTACGGTCCAGACATATCGCGATGATAAAGTCTAGGACCACTTGCACGTTGCCTCCGTATGGCCCAGTGGCTAGGGCTTGCCAGAGAGCTTGTATCTCGTTGTGCAAGACGCTACTACTGCGCGCCGTGATCTCAAAGAGATTGACCATCAGCATATACGAACTCGCTGTAGGTCCCCCACTCGGGAGCAACTGCAGCTCGACAGTCTGAATCCAAGGTAGCATAGCAGCGACCATGTTGCGTTGGTGATCTGGTACGAGGCCTCCAAAGTATCTCGTGAACTCTGAGAAGACATGGAATGCCATGTCTGCATGCTGTTTGGCAAGTCTGCGAGAGATCTCGAACTGGGCCAGCTTGTATACTGCGGTTGTCTTGTCGGAGATACTGATGTCCAGATCCTGTAGCTTGGAATTTTTGCCCAAACGTTCCTCCAGCGTTCTCAGCAAGCGGGCAGACTTCATGCGGATTTCACTGTTCTCATTGCCGAGAGTGTACAAAGCTGCGCTCAAGATCTTCCAAAAGGGTATTTTGTCATCGATTGCGTCTGTCAGCACTTGAGTAGCAACAGTGAAGTAGCTGAAAAGCGCCTTTGGGTTCTTGGCGTGATAGCATTCTTCGATCGAGTGAGACAGCAGAAAACTGTGCTCGCTGTTGTGAAGCAGCAAATTTTTCAACGCCCGACGACCCGTTGCATGTGTTCTATCACTGGCTGAATCGAAAATGGCATCTACCCATTTGAGCATGCGGCGAACATCAAATTGCATAGTGATCTGCCCGTCGGTAGAGACCATGACCGGGCCCGCACAGAGGGATGCCATGGCGCTAAGGGCTGCTGTTCGCAGGTCTTTCTTTTCGATCTCCAGCTTCGCTGTAACGTTTCCACGATTGCGAGAATCTTGCTCTTGATCCAGTATAGACTTTCTCATGTGATTCTCTTTCTGTCTTATTTGCGTCTGGTTAGGTGAGAAACCACACCAGTCCTCCATCATTGAGAAGGCGGCTTTTCGTGCGTGGAATGGCATCCAACGTATAGGGTCCTTGGTCTTATGGATACCTTCATATAGCACCTCGACGAGCCCACAGTAATAAGTACGTAACTTCTGGAAGTCCCACTGGTTTTGTACATCTTCGTCGTTGAGAAAGATGCGAAGGTCTTTGGTAAAACTGACGAGATTTTGCAGTATCCATTCGTCATTGTATATTTCAGCTTCGAACAGGCAATGAGACGTTAGCTGATATAGGTGAGTGAGCTCGGTACGCAGAGAGTCACTCCGTCTGCTTCGTCGAGGACTGTTCACCGACCGTTGGTGGATCGTAAGCCATTGTTTAGCATCTTCGCTGCAGACGGAGACTGATGGTTGAAGGGCTTCGAGCAAAGGTCTGAAAAGATTCGCGTTGATCGCGCCCAGCCCATGGACAGCTGCCTCTCGAACGCCTGGGTGTATGGCAGACAAAAAAGGAACAACCTTTGCAAAAAGCTCGTATGCAGACCCTATTTTCTCTTGGCTGATGGAAGAAGCCTTAGAACCTTTGCGCGAGTGTTGAGAACTTTCTCTTGGAGCAGGAGGTTGTTGTGAGCCACCAGTGTTGGTGAGGGTTGTGCATGCAAAGATCAGATGTAGCTTCCATTGCTCGATCGTAACTTCAGGGGGGCTAAAGGCAGTCCTTCCAACCATGCGTTGCGAGAAAGCGGTTTCCAGAGCTGCGTATGTGTTGACTCGGGGACCTTCAGCCAATGTACTGATGATTCTATGGGCATGTGAGAGGCGAGCACAGACGATGTCTCTTGTCAAGAGTACAGCTTGAGGACATATCTGTGAGCTCAGACGTATCAGGTTAGGAAAAGCTTTTGACCAAAGAGCCAAGTCGTGGACAGTCTCGCTACTACAGAGTTCCACAAGAGTATTATTCATGTTGCTCTTCCTCAGCCCCTTCTGCAAACGACTGCGTTCAGCTAGCGAGAGCTTTTCATCGTTTACGTCAATCACTTGTTGTGAACTCCCTTCCAGAACACTGATGATGCGTGTGGAGGGCTGACCTAGAGCGGTGTCGAACTTGGTCACCAGGCTGAGGACTCTGACGGCATACGCTCTAACATGACGCGACGGCGAGCATAGGAAGAATAGACCGTGCGATTCGATCTCATCAACATGAGCAAACACTCTTGGTCTATTCAAGTCAGAGGGCATGCCGCGAGCAAATTCATCGTCTTGAAGATCTGGTGTTGCCATTTGAGGCTGAGACCTGAGTTCCTCGATCCATATTTCTAGCAACTCAACATAGAGGCGTAGAGTACTCTCGATATGACCGTGGCCTAGAAGACTACCAGCAGAAACAGTGGCGTACCGGTCATCGAAGTTGAATATGAAACGGGCAAACCCAATCGTGACTAGTTGAGCATGAGACTGCCGTGCGATGGATTTGAGAGACTGCGCGGATGACGAGGCAATGTGGTTTTGTACGTGAGCAGTTCCTGTGCATAGCAGATTGATGAGGTTTTTCAGGGGAATCTGAGGGGACAAGCACCGAGGAAGTGCTTGCACAGCAACGTGAAGGAGATCGTAGAAGTTCTGCCGAACCTCGGGTGAATTGAAAAGCTCGTCTCTTCGACTGAAACTGAAAGCATCTGCCATCGGTGTCTTGGGTATAGATTGAGCAGAAAACTTCTCATCCAGAACCTTCTGTCCACCAAAGGTCTCGTCGCAGATGATGGTAATCTCACCCAGTATTTTACAGAACTTGACATATGACTCCTTTGCGACATCGCCAAAGCCAGCTGTCATGACAGGTTTGGACAATCGTTCGACTTTGGCCCCATTGACGGGAGCTTGATTCTGAGACAGCGAGCGCCTGTGAGAATTGGGCGATCTCGAGAACGGATCCGTGAGAGTGTCGCACTCAAAGCTAACAGGGAACGGAGGCCGCTCACCCTTCTCTAGATCCGACATGATAGCAAGGAATGCCCGAATCGCGATGACCATCTTCTCGGGGTCGAGATTCTCAATCCGACGGTCTCTACCAGTAATTATAACATCTGCATTCATCAGTGGAAAAATGATGGATCTAAAGCAGAGATCTTGGTGCTTGAATCCGATAATGCGGATCAATTGTATTAGGGGGTCGGCAATAGACGGCTCGGTCGAGAGTAGTGACCTTCTGCCCGTCATGAAAACCATTCGAATTACATCATCGAGCTTTTTGAAAGTAGCGAGCTGGGTTTCGGGAGCTCTGTAGAGGTATACCCAAACTAGGCGACACAACGCTTTGAGTGCGTGGCCCCTGGTAGTACGTTCCTTCAGCTTTGGCTGGAGCTGATGGAGGGTGGTGGTAAGCCACTGTTGCTGGAACACGTCGGCGGGCGACACGCAAATAGTCACAGCGAGGATTGGGAATGCCTGAGGCCAGTGCTTGGGCTTTGCGAGAAGCTGGTTCAGTTTGACTCTGAGGATATCCAAGATCTGCCTCCATTTTGGAGAATTGAGTTCGGTGGTCGCGCTGCTTGCGACTGGCAGCAGCAGATCCTCGAAGAGCTGGCAATATGCATACTTGACCGGCTTGCCATGTACTCCAGCAAAGAACCCTGCTAGGAGATTGAGCAGGTCGCAAGACTTATCCCATGCGGCTTCGGGTTGCGTCTGGACCTTAAGCCAACGCATGCTATGCACAAGCAAAGCGGTGCGGTTCTCGAGATCTTTATCAGCATTACCTTTGACTGACAAGCGTCTCTGAGCAATCTCCAGATCCGAAACATAGCGGTCAGCAACCTTGTCAAAGCGTAGGTTGCCCATGACCCCCAACAACTGGCCGAACATGTTCCATTGTGATTGTTTCAGGGCTGAATATGCTAGGGCCTCGGAGTCAAAGTTACGTAACTGACCATAGATGACATCCTCAAGTCTCTCGGCAATGTCGTTGGTCAAGGCGGCCAGTGTACACTGGGAAATTACTTGCATGAGTACACGACAGAGGATATAGACAGAGATTGCCGAGCGCCGCTCGCCTTGACGCAGGTTTTGTTCCAGAGTAGCAATGGTGGCGGGATCGGCATGAGAAGGTAGCGAGGCAGAACTGCTGTTTGTACTTATCTGAGACAAGTCGGTACGACGAGCAGTAGACGAATTATTGGTCGCTTGGGCACGGGCAGCTTGCAACTGAGTATGAATCGGGCTGAGCTCGTCGCTTTTTGATTTGCGCCAGATCATGAGGGCGTCTATCAGAGGCTTCGGACGAGGGCGCACGATGTGGCCGAGAGCCTTGATCAGCTGGTCAAAGGCATGGTCGGCGCCAGGACCACAGACAGCTTCAACTCTGATCAAAGCATCATCGCGCTCTGAGACACAGCGGTTGATCTTCTCGTTGGCTTCGCTGATGAACTCGTTCAACAGATGGTGAAGGGCATATTCTCCGACGGTGGTGGGTTCTTGCTGATGGTGTTGACGCGACCGCGAGCGGTGATGGCGGTGATTGTGGTGGTGGTGATGCAGATGAGGTTCGTGCTCACGCTTGATGCGACCGCTATGCATGCGCTCGAGACGACGTAGGGGGACCTGGTCGGCGGGCGCGTTCAAAGTCGAAGATGAAGGGCTCTGGCGCAGAGGTGGGCCATCCTTTGGTGCCTGTGCGAGGATGATGCCGGGACTTATGGGACTGGCAGCGGTAGACGAGACATGGCTTGGGTTGCGCGAGTGCTGGAAGCCGTGGACTATAGAGGTCTGGCGGTGGTGGCCGTAGGATCGCTCGACAGACTCGCTCCGAGCAGCGCTTGTATTCGAAGAGGGAGCAGGAACGGGAGTAGACGCCGAGGCTGGTGCAGACGAAGAGGAGTTGGTCGCTTCCAAGCTCTCGGCCGGGTCGTGGGAGTTCATTGCGCGTCTAGCTGCAGCGCCATGGGCGAGCGTGGTGCCGCTCCTGCGCAGGCAGTTGGTCCGAGAAGACTAGACAGGGGGCACGGCGAGAGGACAGGCGACGACGTGGTTCCAAGACACGAGACGGAGGGTTGCGGTCGAGCAGCAATTCTTGAAACTATCAAAGACATGACCCTGGATGCGCAGAGTGTGGGGTGCAGTCTGCGCCCATTCGGAGTCGTTCCCACGGCAAGAAGACCATGGCCATTTATTTGATACAGACTACATTGCTCCCCTGCACTGCGGTGCCTGACCTCGACGCACCCCTCGGCCCACTGTGCTGTCACTGCTGTGCCGCACTCCGCTGTCGCCAGTCTGGCCTGCTGCCTTTGCTCGGTCTTGAAGACGACGGGCGCCCTCAGCGAAGAGCCGGTTTTGTCCGTAGAGAGATGCAGGCGGCTTCGGCATTTCTTGGAGCCGAAGCAGGCGGAAGACGTCCGCCTGCCGACCGTCAACTGCATGATGCGGACATGAGAGACTGCTGAGCATAATCGTCCCACTAAATAGTAATAATAATCCCCGAGCCCCTTTGCCGCTCTTGTACGCCGGCCATCTACTTAGACTGTGACTGCTAAACTCTGACGGCTCTCCAATCCTTCTGCCTTCTCTCATCATCCTCAATTCTGCTGACTGGATCTCGTCTGCTGTCGTTGGCGCGCTCTTG
>Ga0058697_10000625_pt1 | contig 14816 bp, 15 predicted proteins | sample AgamicAsMae_FD_66619 | JGI IMG/M metagenome (GOLD analysis project Ga0058697, IMG submission 66619) | Agave microbial communities from Guanajuato, Mexico - As.Ma.e | ecosystem: Host-associated > Plants > Phyllosphere > Phylloplane/Leaf | place: Guanajuato, Mexico | collected 2012-06-04
GATTGCGGAGTCACAATTATCCGTGTAGCCGAGGAAGGATGCGGAGGATTAACAACTGCCCACGAAAAAGTTGTGGGCGTCAGCCTCTGGGTGATTGAACGGTGTCCGCATGCCGGGGGTCCAAGATGGTGTGGGATTCGTGGTGCTTCCAACACTGCTCTCGTCACGCTCTTCATCCGGGTCTTCGTTACTCTCGGCGTATTCGGGGAATTCTTTGTCGTCGTCCATCCACGTCAATCCGTTGGCGGCCTCCTCGTCGGGGAACACTTCGCGAGCGTACTCTTCGAGTGATCTGTAGCCCTCCCATAAGCTTCTGGCCTCTTGTGGATACTCCAAGGGTCCAAAGTAAGGGGCTCTCTTTTCTCCAAGGGTTTCCTGGAGTGATTCAAGGTGTTCCCGATAGCCGCTAGGGATCGAAACTTCGATATCGATCGGTCCATGTACATATTTGACCGGTCTACCTACACCTCGCGAGAATTTGACGCAAGCCTGGGTTGGGCTCAGTCGTTCAAAAGCAAGCGTGACCCTGTTCGAAAAGCGTGAGTTTATAACAATCGAAAATTATGGCATGTTGAAAAATTACCTTTGGCCCTTCCAGGAATTTGGACCCATCTTGAAGATTTGCAGGAGAGCTGGGCCAACATCATGCTCAGCGTCTAGCCAAGGTAGTGGGTCATGAGGATGAAAGGGGGCTCTCCACAGGAAGCTGCCATCTTCCTGGAGTTCCATGCGAAATAGTGGATAAGGCAGTGAGGTGAAGTTATTGTTGTAGATTCCAGTGTAGGTGAAAGTGGCCGGGATTCCCAGTTGGCGAACGTAGTTCTCTATCGTAAACTTCTGCGACCACAATGGAAGCGGCCTCCAGTCCGGATTGTAGACAGAGTGATCGGGCATGGATGAGTAGATGTAGTGAGTTACGCCTGCTCTTTTGGCAGCGTCCGCGCAGGCTTTACCAATGGCGACCTCATCGCCCCAGTGGGTGGTGTTGATAAAAGCCAGCTTAGCACCCTCGAACAGGTGGTTTAGGAAGGGGATCAGGTCGGCCTTTGGTTGGCATAGATCTCCCTCGACGATTTCGACATTAGGCAAAGCAGCGAGTTCCTCGGCAACCAATCCATCGCAAGTCCGAACTTGAGCTCTCACACGCCAACCCACAGCAGAGGCGACGCGAACAAATGAAGCGGTCTGGCGACCAGTCGAGTTGATGGTGACTACAGTCTTTGTCGGTCCCATCATAGGCATTATTATACCAGGAGTATCGGGCAAGCCACCACGTGATATGGCGACCGTGCCCAGGTTTGAAGAAACCGTTTTCTTTTTTGCAAAGAAAATTGAGGGGCGTGGAGCGACAATTCCAGAGCGAACGGCGACTGAGAGAAAGGCGAGAAAAAGGTACCGGGGTCCTTGGGATTGTCGGTGGTTGAATGGTTGTGCGAAGGAAACAAATTTAGACGATCAGCCAAACAGAGAAGCTTGTGCAAACTGGCGGCGACGGAGACAGGAGGAGACGCTCGGATGATTGGCCGGCTTGGTTCACTGCAGGGAGCAAGGTTTCGATCTGAGGTCAGGGCGAGGAGTCGCAATTTTGTACTTGCGACAGGGCCCCTCCAGTCCAAGGTACGAATGTGTGGGAAAAGGTGCGGGGCAGGTGGGAGGCAAGGAGGCCCGAGGAGGATGGAACAAGTTGGCAGAAAGACGTCGCTGCTGGCTGACAACCGGCTCTTGTTGACGTTGTGTTTTTCTCTTCAGACGGTAGATGAGAAGCCGTGATTCATGTGGCTGCGCGAAACAGCGAAACCGTGCATTTTGGGTACAACATCACACGCCCGCTGGCCTGCGACCTCGTGGTGATTTCCTGCTCCCTCTGTCGAGCACATTTTCATCTTTTTCGGACTAGGCTTAGCAGCTTTACATAATCGTTCCTCATGCCACGCCTTGCTAGGCCCGCCATCGGAACAATGGTGAGAACTATGTGCCAGTCCCCACTGCCGCATCAAAGGGGCTCTCGGAGGCACTGCACGCTTCCAAGAGACACAGAGCCCTGCCGTCTAGCCCGCCGTGGTCGACGAGACAGCCGCGTGACCAGCCAGCACGGCGAGAACGTGAGTTTTGGTCGAGTAACAGCATGCCATACAAGGCTAGAGCCGAAGGCTGTCTTGCGGGGAACTCGAATCAGGCAGGTCGAACAGCCGTGCGCCAAGTCAGGACATGTCACCCATTATCCAGCATCTCCGCCGCCTCTCCCATTTGATGCCACTTCCCTAGCCATGACCATATGTGCATCATCGTCATCATCCCGCCGACCTGTGAACCACGAGGAGTGTCGACATTGGCCGTTGATTGATCGTCCCGTACCATTTTCCTCGTGCGATCGAAGCCGAAACTTACTGTTTGCCGGCAGTCTGAAGAAGCTCTCGTCGGTCTGTGCCTCCGGTGCAGCATCGCATTAATGAATGCAATAATATCACAAAATGCCTCCTCCGAGGCTGTTCCATGACCCAATTCTAGCAAGGAATCACGCGACCATCTTGACGCCTCCAAGGATCAAATGATGAACTCAACCACATACAAAGTCGCACAAGTCCCACTCGGTTCGATGACGCGAGCTGAAACGGTAAAGACATCATGGATACACCATAACAACCCTACAAGTAGCTCACCACCAGCTTACCTCTAGCTTGGCACGCGGGATATGCTAAACGAACACGACCACAACATTCTGCTCGAACATATATATTATTGGTCGCAGTGCGTAGCCTGCCTATGTGCTGAAAATCTGTGACTCTCTCTCCCTACTCCCACGAAAGCGGAGAGTGGCTTCCGCGCTATAGAGAGGCACAGTGGTTTCTAGTTCAAGGATTCAACCATAGAGAGCCCAGGACGTATCGTATCTCAATGATCACTACCCTATCTATCGAACCTATTGTGCATTTCTATGGCTACACGTGTTGCAAACCCTTACACGTGGAGAAAAGAAACAAGCATCTCTATTAACGGAAGGGTCACTTTGGTTCCATGCGCCAATCAGAAGCACTACCGAGCCCACCACGTAGAAGTCACAATCAAAACATTCTCACCGATAAGCAATTGTATATCGATCGGCTATGGACATATATCCCACGTGTTTCTCCTGCAAAAACATCATTCGTCGCAGATCATAAGGAAAAATTTTGCGAGCCCGCCAATTTCCTGGACACCTTGAAGGCGAGCCGCTTTGATTTGACAAGAGTCACAGCTTAGCTGGTGAGGCCCTGTTGCGGTTGTTAGCATACTGACAGTCTCAGGATCGGGGTTTGGACTTACGTCAATGCAACCATCGTAGGCTGCCTTGCGGACCAAGGGTGTGTTGTATCCTCCAGGCTGGAAGAAAAGATCGCCGTATCCTTGGCCAGGGAAAGTCGAAGGGATCCAACTGTACGAATCATCAAAGTCCCAGGCAGTAATTCCGACACAAGCGTCCACATCTGCACATGCACCAACCGAGCTCTCATAGTCGAGGACCTGCTGCTGCTGAGCTGCAGCAGTGGGAGGCACTTCTGCCCTGATGTCGAGTTCGGTGATCGCGACGTCGACCTTGAGGGAAGCGAATGCTTGCATGTTGGCGGATTGAGCGGCTCTAGAAGGGGTTTCTCCAACGATGAAGTGAGACTGCAGACCGACACCGTCGATCTGGATTCCGGCATCCTTAAGACTCTTGACAAGTGCTTGTGCTGCCTTGGACTTGTTTCCAGCGCTTTCAATGTTGTAATCATTGTAATAGAGCTTCACTGAGAGTTTGTTGGCCTTGACAGCAGCTTCAGCAGCTTTGAAGGCAATAGCAACATACTCGGGACCGATGGTGTTGAACCAGATGTCAGATCTCCAGGTGGAGTTGTCGGCCAGGTTGCCGGTGCCGCTGTCGCTCAAAGCCTCGTTGACGACATCCCAGGCGTAGCAACGGTCTCCGAAGTGCTTCACGAGGTTGGTAACGTGGTTCTCGAGCACTGCTGTCAAATTTGCCTTTGTCCAGGTGCCCGAAGTGAGCCAGTTGGGAAGCTGGTTGTACCAGTTCAGGTTGTGGCATCTAACAAGTCTGCCAGGAGGTGCAGCATCCGCAAGGAAGATCTCTGCCTCGGTGTAGTTGAAGACACCCTGCTCAGGCTCTGTGAAGACCCACCTAGAGGACTGTTAGTTTTGCATTCTATGGCAGGTGAATCATTGTGTCTTACTTCATGGCGTTAGCAGGTGTGACTTGACCCCAATCATCTCTGTTGGCAAGTTCGGCGCGGTAGTACTTGTCAGTCGTTTCATTTGTGCCAGGCACGTCCGCAGCAGTACCGAAGTAAAGCTTTCCTGCCTTCTTTGCGTAGTCGTTCAGACCTTTCTTGCCAGTAGCGGTTGCCAACAAAGTTGTGGTCTGGACGGTGTTTGAGGCAGAGCTAGTGGTGGTGGTGACGACAGCAGAAGTTGCAGAGCTGTGGGTCGAAGTGTGGGTTGAGGTGTGGGTAGAAGAGTGAGAAGTAGAGTGAGAGGTGGAGTGGGAAGTAGAGTGAGAGGTGCTGTGGGAAGTGCTGGTGCTACAAGAGGTCGACTTGTAGTCTGCGGCGGGCAGGGCAGACACCAGAGGAGCTGCCAACAAGCCAAAGCTGAGGAGCGAACGGATAGACATCTTGAAGAGGATGTAGTGTAACGAATGGACTGCGGGTTCTTGCTTGATGATGAGTGTAACAGGGACGAGTGCCTACATCTTTATATACTGCTCTTCACAGCGCTTCTCTACTCTACAGACCGCCGGATAATCTGTTCATACCCTAGCATCCATGAGTTCCTGCATGCATGGCCCTTGATCAAATTCTATTGCATGTGCGAACAGGCTAAACAGACAAGGTTTCCTTCTGGCTAGAAATCGCAGAGGCTTCGTCGCGATCGCATATGGAAACAGAATGGGAGTGTAGCTGGAGAGCACTGGCCCTTCGGGGCCCCACCCAAGCGGCAGGCGAACAGGCAAAGAGCAATCATGTCCTGCTCGTTGCTCCACACCCGCTCCCGCATCCGCATTTGCTTCTAATGCGGAGACGCGGGGCGGTTAAACGAGATATTGGTGGAGTTTTTGGTGGTGAAAAGGAGATTTGAAGGTCAGAGCCTCGGCTTTGGGTTTGATATGTGGTCGAAAGCTAGCATCGTGCCCCCAAGATGTTGGTATACCAAGACACCGGCTAATGTGTCGAAAAGCTTAATCTGGCAAACTCATTCCACCAAGCATTACCAAGCACTATAGCAAACGAGCCTCCGTGGTGCATGCGCTATCAGCACGACTGATTCTGGATCTCAACATGCAGTCTCTCTCTGGCCATATCGACGGCTTCGAGTTGGCTAAATTCGAGAGGGGCGATTCTATCCATGCGGCATCTCGACGATGTCTAGAACCACAACCATCCGCCTTGCAGATATTCAATGATCTTCCGGTTACCCCGATGGAAGCAGGGGCAACTCGTGGTTTAACCGTGCCGAGATTTCCACGATCGGATGCAATGAGGCTCAGTCCAGAGCCGATATGCTTGATGGCGCAGATATAATAGATGCGTACTCGACGAGTAACACTGTATTGCATTGTCGAATGGCCAATAGGCAGACGGCCTCGACCAAAGTAGAGTCAAGATTTTCCTTGTATGCCACGAACTCCATGGTCAAGAGACCTTTTCTCCAGCGCCGTTTTACCGAAAGAACCCATATGCTTCTGTTATTACATGGACCGACGTCCTCGATCTAAGCGATCGGGTCAGCGGCTGTGTCGTCGTTCGGCATGCGCATGTAGTAATCGATTGCGGCACTGAAACCGGCGAAACCAGCGCAACCGAGAGCAGCTGCCTGTGGACCGGCTTTGGCAGCGAGAGCACCGCCTGTGATGCAGCCAGCTGCTACGCCATTGTACAAGTCGTTCTTTGCGCGGAACTGCGTGATTTTGTTCAGTAAGGGTGCTGGAGACAGGTGGCGTACACAATGGGAGCACTTACACCCTCGATGCAGCACTCGGTTCCAGCGAAAATGCTACCAACGAGACCAAAGTTCTTTGCACTGCTCCAACTTGCTTTGCCCATCTCTTTGAAGCCCTGTCGTAGCTGATCCTTGACTGGAAGTTTTGTGATTGCGTCTGCGCCGGCGGTCATGGGGGCATCGTATCGCATCTGTATAAAGAAGTTTCGTCAGTGTTTATTCTAGAGATCGACCTGAACGGGGCGGTACGAGATACTCACACTGGACATGAAGAGACCAAAGAGACCACCCAGACCAAAGCCCATGACACCCGACATGGCAGTCTTTGCTGGGCATGACTCCATCGCCTGTTGCATCTAGAGTCCCTGTCAGTCTGCGCTGCTCATCTGTCTCAGTATAGGCCATGGGCGCACGAATTTGATCATCTGCTGCTCCTTCAACTTCTGCTCGTCCAAACCAGCGTCACCGCCCAAGCCCGGAGCCGACATGCCAGGGAAAGCCATCTTTGTGAATGCTCTACAGTTCTGTGCGACGACGACCAAAGCACTGATAACTTCTTGTCCGCTAGATGACAAGACCGACCATGAGGGTGCCAAGATTCCCGAGAATTGCGGCGAGCTTAGGTAATCACCGACGTGCAAACCACGGCCAGGGTTGTCCTCAATACATGCACACTGGAGACAGTTTCTATTCTTGAGAACGCTCACTCTTCGAAATAGTGCAAACGGTGGTGGATATGATTATTGTATACGGTATCGATTTTGCAGGACTGACCTGTAAAAAGTAGTAGCTTCGTTCGCTCTATCTATCTCCACTTTTCCGTCTTTGAGTGGTCTTGCTACTGTGATGTATCCACCCTCGTTCAGGCTTCCACAACCTCGGGCTGTCATTCCAGCTCCAATCGTTTCAGGGTTTTCGAATGTTGATGGTACATTGTGCCAATATCATCGCTTGAGAGAAGTTGAGATCTAAAGGACCTGCTGTCATGTAACATGTGAGTCGAAAAAGGCTTGACAAGGCAATGATGACTAGTTTTACCTTCGAAACTTTCGTTCTGCTTTCTGTTCTTTTGTCAGGTCGGCGTCTTTTCCATTCCTCCTGTGGCTGGCGATCGTCCAAATCTTCTAGATTGCTCCATCTTCAGGTGTCCCACTCGCGACGAGACTTGAGCACTCTAGCTACTGGATTTGTCTGCACCAAAAGACCGCCGCAGTGACGACAATCATCTTCCTTGGGATCAAGTCTCTTGCTGTGGTAGCCAACCTCTTTGCCACATCTCTTGTTAGTGCATGTCCAGATATACTCGAACTTTGGGCTGTAGTTGTGTGTTCTTGTAACTTTGATGCCGAGATCCTGGAAGGCCATTTCGCATTTCTTGCCCCACTCTCTGAAACCAGTTCCGTGCGAGCGAAGGTCCCCGCTGATCAGAATGTTTGCAACATGACAGAACTCGTGAGCCACGGTGTTGAGTAGGCGTTCACGGTCGTCGATGAGCTTGTCGGATAACTCGATGGTGGCGGAAGGGTAAAGTCCGCGCTTGCATCTGGCTAGACCAGCCGTAGCTGTAAACCTCTTGTTCCATGAGATCTTGACACCGCCGGTGAAAGCAGTCAACTCGGCGATCTGGCCTCCCGTGATTTTCTTGTCGAGTTCTTGAATGAAGTCTTCGGCTTGATAGACCTTCTCAACGCTGAAGTACGCTGAGCGGCATGCATCGCGATAGGCCTGTGATCTCACTTTGTCGAGAGGATCCACACTGCTACGTTCGGAGGATACGGCGCGATAGGAATACTCCAATTTCTCACAGGCTGGTTGTCCGAAGGGTCTCTTTTTGCGCGAAGTAGCGGGCTGACGAGCGTAGGCAAACATGACTTCCTGCGCCCTGATTAGTAGTTGTCATACGAACGCATAGGGAACAACTAACCAGTAACCTTTGATGTGCGAGTCTTTGAGGAAGAAAAGAAGCACCAAGACGTTGTGGCAGAGATGAGAAGAAGATCGGAGAATGATGAGTGAGGAAAAGAGAGGGAGGCAGCGGCGAACAAGGCGCAGAGAAAAAGAGGAGGAAGATTCACCTTTGCATAACGAGAATATGATGTGTTTCGCTAGCTTCACTTACTCTTGTTCGTTGTTCACTCCGAGCACTACTGCACTGTGGACCAGAGGTGAAGCTCAATCAGGACCCTCACAGCCATTTCCTCACTGATATGGAGATTATAATGTTGGCGAGAGCAGGATGATCGACACAAACCAGCTCGCGCAGTATGAATCGATGGAGGTGCGACTGCAGCACTCTTGTTGTCGTATCAGACACTGACTTACTACCTCAGAGGAACGTTCTCTTGCACCCTGAGCTGATCGATACAATTCTACCATAGCTACAAACACGCTTCACGCATGTGTCTCAGACGGTATGACTGCTGGCAAGATCCAGTCCAAGTGAGTGCCCTAGTGCAGCAACGAAGAACCTTGACACTAGATAATCAGAAAGTCCTGCATCTCGTGAAGGTGTGTAATAGAAGCGGACAGTGAAGAATTGGCCATGGATGTTGGCTTCTACTCTCGTATCCAGAATCATGAGAGGGCTCTTTATTGTATGACAATCAAGATTGCGGCTGATACAGAATGGTTCCTGATATCTTCGTTGGTCGATGAACACAGAGATGCCAGGTGCACTTTGCTCATGGGACTCAACACGCTGGTGATCCGGGTTCTTTGATTCGCTGCGTTCGTCTGACACCTGGGGAATGCGAGTCTGTCTGCTTTAGTAAAGTGGATGATGCTTTAGTACAATGAATGCTGAGTGTAGGGTGTCCCAGCTGCTTGAACCGACATGACTTTTGATTGCCTACCCCACTCCACATATGCACCCCTCTTTTCGCGCGACTCTCTTGCAATGCACGCGCGCCGCACTCGATGCGTGGCGCATCCCAAGCAAAAAGTAATTGATGAAGAGAGTTCGCGTACCTGAACATCCCGCGCTGCAAAGAGGCCAAGAAGCGGACAGGGTCATCTGGCAAGGCGCCACGATATCGAATCGAATATCAAGATGAAGCCATCCTACTTGTACTTGCGAGCGAAGATTGACTGATCATATTCTGCGAAGGATCTTGACAGTCTTTCCCCACTCACACACTATGTAGTGGGTGTAGTCGAGCTGGCTCCCGCTTATCAATAGTGTTGCGTACTACTCTATGGCGTACAATAGGAGTTTGAGTTGAGATAAGAACCACGCGAAGGCATATCGTCAACCACATGTCCGTGCAGCAGAGAGCCGAACGCCGTGCAGCGTGCATGCAAGTCAAGCGCAAGAACGATCTAGGGGTGCGATTTCAAGTGGCATGTCTTTGTTGTTGCATGAACAACAAACATCAGGACGCTTTCCGATATCCGTCATTTGCAGGCCAATTTCCAACCTAGAACGACAGTCGGGGATCGGAGGCTGGGTTCTAGATTGTGGACCTTGTGGGCAGACGAATTGAGGCAGCTATAAATCACGGAAAGGTGTTGAGCAGATACAAGGCCCAGAGTCAATCCTGTGGCTTGCACCTGCAGAAACCTGTAGACCCGTAGCTCTGTTACTGCCGCTGCCGCTAATCAACAAGAACGAAACTCCAGGGCAAGGTGGGGAAGGCGAAGATATGCGATGTTCGACGCTCGCTGTCGTAGTGCAATCACACATGTCGTGGGGTTCATTCGTCGCTGGGAGTAAGCATTTTGCTTAGCTTCATGCTGTTTCAAGTCTCAATGCACCACCCATGTCGATATGCAAGACTTTTTCAAACGTTGCGCGAACGCCGATGGGAGCTGTGGTTCGCGAGAAAGAAACTCCCGCCAGCTTGAGATTTCGGTGGAGCTCGCCGTGTCCGGCAAGAAACGGAGATTTAGCGAGCGCAAGAGAACGTAAGAGGCACAAGTCCGCAGAAACACCTGCCTCGACACTCATGAGTCACGCCGAAAGTAAAAGAAATAGCAAGATAGATATCACCCTTTTTTTTTCCATCGCTTCTACCTATTTGTGACTTTCATTGTGGTGCTCTATTAGAAGAGGCAAGCCGCATCCGCCGCGTATTTGAGCCTTCTTTTCTCACGTCTTTGTTCGCTTCGGCGGTCCCCGGCAGCTCGAGTCTTTTCCCTATTTCGACTGTGTATCACCATCCACGCTATCGGACATTGTGCGCGTGCAGCAAAATCCAAACCAATCCCGTGCAAGCAGGAACACCGCTTCACACCCCCACGTCCTATTGATTGCGACTTGGACTAGTCACGCATACATACTGATCCGCTCGATCACGCACATACGCATCACCAGCGCCTCCCGTGCTTTCATCAGGTTCCTTGGAAGCATTGACACCTCTTTGCGACATCACAGTCGTGATACTCGAGACTTTGGACTTGCAGGATCCTCGCAACGATCGTCTCTTTGCACCAAGTACTCCACCAGAGCTAGCTAAGTACCGGCCAGCAAGGACCAACTTCCTGAAGACGTCTTCTTACTCCGCATCGGACTGCGCCGTGTTATATATACTGGACCTTGACTCCCCATCTTTGGAGCATTCTTATCCACTCGCCAACCTTGACACAAACTTGCTTCCATAGCTCGGGGAACCACCCAACCCTTCCATCACTTGACCTTTGGACTGGATTATGAACTTCAAGAACGATTATTCCCATTGGCCCGCTGGACAGGAACACATCAACCGCTGACCCGTCACCCTCTGACATTAGTCCTACATTCGTATTCGCAACCTGTATCAAACATTGTTTGGCACCACTTGATTCAACATAGAAGCTTGCTTCCTCTGTGAATACACAGAGGCAGCAGCATCCTAGCCCAACTCATCAGCGCTCGAAGACAAATCCGATTCTGCAATCGCAATTTCCACCATGATGGAAAACTCTATGGTATTGCTGAACGCCCAAGTTCAATTCCTGGTACGTCTTCTCCTTCACGTCTCTTGGGACTGCTCACATCTGTACACGAGGCTTTCAGCTCTCGGCTCCTCTGTCTGACTTGGTAGATTTAGGAGTCTGGTTGTTAGTTTCGAGTTTTTGTACATCAAAATTGGTCACTTCTTTTTCTCTGTGCAATTCGTTCACAATCAACTTTACTAACATCGGTCCTCTTGTGCAGGAAACTAAACTAGCAATTGTACACATCCCCCTACACTTGTACTCACACTTTATACAACCGATCCTGCGTCTCCTGACGCTTACAGACGGCACAGATGAGGTGGACGGGCTGCCTCGTAGGAAGTGGGCATATCCCAACGCCTTCACCAACATCTCAGTAACCACGATTGAGTGTTCAGTGGTCTGTCCGCGACGTCTGGTTGACGAGTTGTTCAGGCCGTTGATCGAGAGGCTAGACGCAAAAGCGAAACAAGCAGTCATTATCAGCAACGATGATTTTGTCGTGATACAAGTTGGGGGTGAGGGTATGGAAGCTGGACAACGAGTCTTGGATTTGACTGCGCCTCTTGCGCTCGCCGGAATGCAAGTCAATCACCTCAACCTTGATGTGGACTTTGCTAACCTGTCACAGCTCAATCTTCTTCATCACAAGCTACTACAGCGACTTCGTGCTCGTTCCCTACAACTCCAAATCAACAGTCATCTCCGCTCTGGAAGAGCGAGGTTTCGCCTTTGAACCCGTCTCCAATGGCCATGGCGCAAACATGACCAATGTTTCTTCACCCCTCCACTCACATAACCGCAACAGCAGCAGTTCTTCATCGATTGATCTTCTTCAATCCCCAGGCACGCCTCCACCAGCAACGGTTGCTGAATGGCAAACCAAAACTTTCTCTACACTCCACCGCCACGACATTCTCCCTTTGGTAGATGAAAGCCTAGAGTTACGCACCTGTGCCGGCTACCGTAGCGACAGCGCAGACATCCACGATGCGATCCAATTAGGCATATTCAAATGTCTTCTCACAAACCCTCGATTCATGTCCATCACCCTGACCCAGACGGATACTGTGTCCCTGACCCTCGACCAAGAGCTGCTTTCCCAATTCCCTTCCTCTGGCGAGGGCATACTCCTCCAGAACGACCAGACCTATTTTGCCATCGTGTTCGACTTGCGCAAGTTGCCCGAAGAAAGTACGGGTATCATTTGTGGTGTTGCTGGACGTCTGTTGGACAGATTGGGCGATGAAGGACAGGGTGAAGGGACGTTCAACATGAGTTATCTATCCACAGCTAGGACAGGTAATGTGATTGTTCGAGAAGATGAGGTTGGCGAGGCGCTGGAGGCACTTATAGAAGAAGAGGCCATGAGTGTCGATGGTATCAATGTTGTGGCCAATGGGCATTGACAGGAGGAGAGGATTGGAAAAGAGATGGCATGTTGATGCGTCAAAAAGTTCTTGTTTATATTTTCAACCTTTCGCTTCTCTAAGCGGCATGTTCTTATGATGGTCTATTCTATCATGGTTGTTGTAGTAGGTTTTCTTACGATTTCGGACCGTCATAATCTAGCATAGCATATCTTTCGATGATGTTGTATAGCATCGTAATCTTAACTTTGCGGCAGCTGCTAGCACTCAGTCAATGCTTGCATCATCACTTTCGAGACCTGATGGCATAGCACTTCCAGTCCTAGCTACTTTGCTCTGCATGAATGCGGCATAGCCGAAGCGAGGGATTATATCTGACAGGCAGAAGAGCGTTCAACCAAAGGCACGATCCATCTGCGAGCCCATATCATTTGCAGACGCTTGGGGGCGCAGGGCGTCGGTATTGTGTTCATCAGCATCCAACAGGCTAGCACCTGGCTTTGTGTCTGGTGGCGGAGCGCTAGTCGCAGGCCTTAGGATTTTGGCATCACTGTCCAGCCAGCCAGGGGCCTTTCTTCTCTTCTCAGCCAACTCGCGCTCATCGATAGCAGCACGCCAGTCGCGGACTTTGGTCCTGGCTTCAGAGGCAGCAGTGTCAAGCTGATGACGCAGGGCCTTGTTCTGGGTGACGATAGTGGAGGGATGAGCACGGAAGCCTGAGCCAGAGGTCACGTAGGCTGGAGGGCCCGAGTGGTCATCGCTGTCAGAGTTGAGGATTGAGGGTGGTAGTGTCGAGGGTAAGCTGGCGTAATTGTGTGGTAGGGTCGGCGCCTTTGGCAAGGTGATGAAGGGGGATACGGTTAGCGGGACCTGAGCAAGCAACGGGTTCTCTGTGTGACGCGCTTGTCAGTCGAGGACTCGACATTGAGTAGTGTCAGAAGGGAAGCTTGCGTTCGGAGGGCATGGTGCCTGGTCGTGACGTGTTACTGGGTGGAAATGGAAACGAGACGTGTAAGGGCAACTGAGTCTGGATTCAACGAATCGTCATAGTTTGGATTGATGAGTCGCGAGTCGTGACTGCTGTCGGTGCACATGCGACATGCGAGATGCGAGATAGGCGCCCGCCACCCCGCACGCTGATCTTGGCTACTGAGATGAACTCCGGCGCATCTAACCCTGCACTTCTCATCTCGAAAAAAGCCACAACCACTACGGACTATCCTGTCGCCATATCGTGCAGCACTGCCCTTCTGGAAGTTGCCGCCCCGTCACAAAAGCTCTGCGAAGCTCAGAGACCAACGCTTCACTTGATGAATCACTTGCTCTGACCCATGCTCCTACACACTAGTCATCTCAACGGCTCAGAACCAGAGCCAGATGCGTACCAAGATATCGATCACTACCCAATGTGACAAGTCGGGACCCTTGCAAACAGTTCATGTGCCGTGTCCGGACTGCACTCCATCCACTCCTCGTTCCGACTACGTCTTACATTACATGACCGAGACTCCCTGTTGCTTGCTGGTTGATCCCTGACAACCCATGTCATCAAACCATAGGCAGTTCGACTTGGTCATCAGCATGCGCATGCGCAGCCTGCTACCGTTAGTCTTGTATCATCCTTAGCCGCTGGTGCTCAATCAAAGTCTAAACTCCAACACTGCAATCTTTTTGACTTTGCAGAAGAGCTGTACCTTAGGTACTCGGCACATTGATTCTAAACTCAAGTGACGACCGAAGCAAACTCGCTTCAGCTCGAGAGGAGTCCCTAGACTATCGGTACAGTGTACAGATCATCCACATTATTGGAATCCGCTCTGTCGATCTGCTGAAAGGTGCGCTGCAAACTGGCTGTGGAGTCGGAGGAATGGCCAAGAATTAGCTTGATGTCGTGTGCCGTTGGAGAATTGCAGGGGTCCTTTGAGGCTTGCATGACCCTCACTTCGACAAAGCTCTCATCTATGTTTGCGCAGCTTGATATCGGCTACTGCCTTCGACCAAAGGCCGTAACAACGCGGCGTCATGATGTTCAACGGAGGCGAGATTGAGTCAAACTCAAAGGGACCAGAGGCTGAACTGTAATCACTGCAAGGTTGAGTGGTTCGCAGATCATGTCAGAGCAATTTTGATTTCAGTCAACAGGAAGAGTGTGAGATGAGAAGATGATGGAAATAGTTTATTCAATTTCCAAAAGACCTTTGCGTGGTAGTAAAAACTCATCGCTCCAAGTGTGGTAGTCAGTCGACTAATATCGACCTGTGTGAATTGAAAAATGCCAGATATAATGAACACCACAAACGACCAATCCAGCTTGAACGATCATCTAATAAAATCCAGCCTCGCAAGGCTCCCCGGTCCCAATGAAAAAATCAATGTCAAACGCCATCCCATGAGGTCGTAAGGCCCAGTCACACTGCTTCACGAGGCAGTATGGTGAGAGGTAAAATTGTCGTGACTCAGTCGCGACCGAGGTGCTTAAGAAGAAGAAGAGTCGATGCTCATGCCAGAGGTCTCCTTGCGGAGACCGGCAATGTCGTGCTCTGGAGGAGAGCCGCGGCG
>Ga0058697_10000627_pt1 | contig 14794 bp, 13 predicted proteins | sample AgamicAsMae_FD_66619 | JGI IMG/M metagenome (GOLD analysis project Ga0058697, IMG submission 66619) | Agave microbial communities from Guanajuato, Mexico - As.Ma.e | ecosystem: Host-associated > Plants > Phyllosphere > Phylloplane/Leaf | place: Guanajuato, Mexico | collected 2012-06-04
GCTTCCTGTGGCTTTTCAGATCCTGTACTCCGCCTCCACATACCAACACCTGGATATTGAATTCACTCGGCAACCATAATCATTCACACATCATTGTCGCATTGTATGCATCCCACTCATGAACCGGAATCAAACCCAGCAACCATCTCCATATTGGACATGCCACGCAAAACACCATCATCTATACTGTGACGCAATCGGAGACTCATGGTCACAGATGGATCCCAATTCAGACTGGTCGCTACCGCGTGATCGCTGGACAGAGACGAACATGCATGATAGCTACTATAGGAGCGAATCACAATACCAGGACGATGTGCCCGAATACTCACAACAACAATACTATCCCACGCCAATGAATCAACAGCATCCACAATTCCGTCACATCAGGCCCCAAATACACTCTCAGAACTCAGTGCCCTCATTTATGGAGTATCAAGGCAGAGTAGCGCCAGTTCAGCATCCTGGACCTCGCTGCCTGAGTCAACCGGACTTTCACGATCGGGACCGCCAGGAGCAATTTACTCAAACTCGCAACACAGAACAACCACCACCACCACCAAATGACCGACGATGTAGTGAGAACGAATTCTCAAGCGACATGGACTTGACGCTCTTCGTCGCAGCAACCTCTGGATTTACCCCAGACTCGCCTGTACACCGCTCATTCGCAGCTGCGCCGTCATGGCGCGATCAACAAGTACAACTGCGACCCGAGTACCCACAACCGCAACAACGGCCTCAATACGCACGAGCGCATAGCTCGTATGCCAGTACCACGATTGCACAACATCCCGTACCGTCACATTCTACACCTCATCTACCCATCAGACAACCGCAGCCCCGAAGTCCTGCATTTTCTCGTCAGGGACCAAACGTATGGCAAGAGCGACTCGAGACAGAGCCGTACGCATGGCAAGCCCACGACTACGGCGACGAGCCACCACCGGCAGACGAACTTCCCGATTACGAGCAAAGTCAGGCTGAGATGCAAAATAAGAATCGTCTCGAGGCCAAAAGAAGAGCGGAAGAATTGCAAAGGAGGTGGAGACAGCGACATAGTCGCTAAGGTGTGGAAAAGGAAGGGCGAAAGAAAGAAAGGGGGCCTCGAAGCAAGAGGCTAAGCAAGTAGGGAACTTGCACGGAGCAAGAATTTTGGCGTTTTTAACTTGGGCTTGATTATTCTCTCGCTTGGTCATTCATGATCTGTTTCAATCGATACCCAAAGGCGATAGCATGGAAAGGCTGGGAGCACTGATGCGGCCCAGCAAGGCGTTCTGGTTTGTTTTGCTTTTCTCACTGGAGATCACTATCATGGAACACAAACATGTCTATCATGAGATATGAAGTAGCTACTTTACATTGCACATGAGGTCAAATGATAATGTACATGAAATCCACCCTACTTTCTCTCTACCATCGTCATGCTCACAAACCCCACGTGAAGCTTTGGCCACCAGAACTTGCCCTGCAGCAGTTCGAGAAACAATTTTCCACGCGAGAGACAAACCTCAGGTCATCCCAATCCATTCTTTCGCGAACGTTGTAGCAGAACAACGCAGAGAAGACAAGATGACAACCGACGCCAACAGCCCGAATGAGGCCCAGCCCTCAGCGCTCCAGACCCTCCTCACAACCTCATCCTCGCAATCATCGCACCCGCAGCACTTGACGAACCTCGCTATTCAAATCGCCCACAACCTCGAGCATCAACATCTGTGGACCGGTCTGCGCATCCACGATATCTCTCCTGTCGACTCAACTCCCTTGCCACGACCTATGGTCAGCGGCCTGCCACCACAACGACTATACATCCACCCAGACGAGCAGATTGCACTGTTGCAGACACAAAAGGCCAAAGGAAAGACCGGACTGGGCGAGGTCAAGGCAGAAAGAGAATGGGTGTTGCCCAGCCACTTGCGCGAAAAGTGGACGCTGAGACGCTTTGCGGAAGTGTTTGAGAAGGTTGGCATCATGCCTCCGGCAAACGAGGATGACGATGAGGATGAGGAAGAGCAGCAAGACAACAAGTGGAGGGACAAGAAGAGAGTCGTATTGGCTACGGTAGATGACGACAGCACGATTGTCTATTACATTGTTCACGATGGAATCGTCAAGCCTCGCCAAAACTGAGCTACGAAACTGTGGAGAGGAGTTTGTCTAATTCGAGGCCCGGAAAATCCTGGCTACTATCCTGGACCCCATCTATATCAGGACGTACAGTGCGCAAATCTGCCATGGAAGTCAGCAACCATGAAAAGGGCTCGGAGAGAAGGATGGAACATACCATGCTCAAACCCAAGATCATACTGCACCAGAACAGGACGTTATTGAGAATGGTCCTATTACGGATCCATCGACTGCGCTGGACCAAGACTATCGGCATCTGCAACATCATGGCAACGAAGCCGTATCCGCGGAACTTGCGGGTGATGCAGCCCATGACCAACTCGTGTGCTATACTAGACACCAGGAAGGTGATGAAGGTGGCCACAGGACGAGACATTGTGTTTCGAGATGCCGAATATACATGGCGACGGAAGAAGTGATGGACCGGGATGTTCCATTCACGAGAGAACTCGAGCCAGTCAAGACTGTTCCACCAGTCTGAATAAAACTGTCTGTCGGCGAAGCCTGAGGATTGTCAAAAGATGCTTCTGTGCAGCAGTAGGAGATCATAAACTTACATGTGATCTCTGCAAAAGCACCGAGAAGATATTCAAAGATGACGAGAAAGACCAATAAGAAAGCAACCATGAAAGGGAACAACAGCCTGCTGACCGTTTCTGCGAAAACCAGACTACCCTCATGCCAGTTTTTCTGGTGTTCCAACCTCTCGGCAGATTCGGCGAGCACAGGGATGATGAACTCTTCGGAAGTGATGGTGAGCAAAAAGATGATCCCGCCAACTGCGAGGGATTTCCAGAAGATTTCTAGATAGGAACGCGAGCTCGTACGGGGATATTCAAGTTCGTAGCATAGTGTCGGGCAGAGCAAAAAATCGAAATAGTTGGCGACTGTAAGGTTCTGAGGGTAGGTGAGGCGACCGAACGGAGAAACCAATTCCATAGCCAAGTCTTCGCGCAACTGTGTCAAGGAATCTGCCTGTGCCGTCTCTTCTTGTTTCAATTCGTCGTTGATATCGGCGATAGGAGTCTGGGACGAGGGGTACTTGACTGCAGCAGCAGTGGAGGCATCCGGAGCAGGATTGTCGAGCGCAGACAGTCGTTGTAGGGTGTTGGCAAGATGGCCATTGTAGAAGGCATATGAGTGCATCTTCATGAACATGACGAGAAGATGCAGAGTAAAGAAGACCTGAGCGGTCCACGTCCAGTCGCGAACAAACGGCCAGGTAACCCACAGCAATAGCCAACAGGCTTGGAAAACGATCTGGATGTTCATACCCTGATGCTTCCACTGAAGCAGACCCTTGCTGTTCTTGAACAGCCTGTTCAACGGCAGACTTATGCCGGTGGTAGCGACCATGATCAGATCAACGATGGCCATCTCGTAGATGTTTTTCGTGAACAGCCCCCACTGGCGCATACTCAGAGGGTAGCCCGTCTCTTTCAGATTGCGCAACATGGTTGTCAGGACCATGATGGTCAGGGCGATCCAGAAGAGGACGAAGAAGCCTCTGAAGTTTGAGTATTCAGATCGTGGATCGAAGTGACTGAAACGAGCGGCATATTGTATCCTTGGAAATGCTCTCTTTTGCTCTGCGCGGACTTGTTTACGAGCCGATGAGGTTGCTTTGACCGAGGGCGGAGCATTCGCAGGTGTACCAGGGCCTGGTGTACTTGATTCACTAAAAGCCGAGTCAGATGTCTTGTCGTTGGCGAAGAGGAGCGGTCAGCGTATGGGCGTACCCTGAAGGGGATGGCGAAGGAGCAACGACAGCATCTTCTTGGTATGCGCGGATGGGCTGTGAGTTTAGACGGCGTGGCTTTGGTTGTTGAATAGGTATGCCATTTATGTCGCTGCTGGTCGAAGTTGCCATGGCTGGAAAATATCTATACAGACTAGGCAGCTGGCGTGGATGTTTTCAGGAGTCGCGCAGATGCAGAACGACTTTCTGCTAACCCAGAAGGACGAGCACAGGCTTAGAAAGATGCAGAGGGCGCAATGTAGTAGGTCACTAGGATGCGATCGTATATAGGGACAGCGAATGGTAGGTGTTGATTGCAAAGATAACCAGCTGCAAGACTAGTATAAGGAAGCGCCGGATCAAACATCTGGAAATTGAGCAGATGACGTAGAATAATTTGGGCGTGTGATCGATGCGGCCACGGCTGCCAGCGGAGTCGACGTTCGTGCTAACAGATCTTCTGCTGACTGCTGGATAACGAGCAGCAGAAGGGCTCCCATTCAGATGGGTGGTCTACTTGTATAGTCGTAGCACGTGTCGCTTTTCTGAGGGATATATTCAGGGTGTCGGCGTGTGTCTCAAAACGTGGACAGGAATAGCGGAGAGCTTCGGGGGTTATCTAATCTGATCGAGCTCGGAAAGCCTAAAGGAGAGTGCCAGCGACCACGCATGCACAACAAAGTCGAGACCGTCTACCACCCCTCCGACATACCATCTGCTCGACTCGACCCGGTCCAGCTTTTGCCCACGACTAATCTAATTCTCCACTCTCCCTGGGGTCGAAGGGGTCGCTGCCATGAGTTCTCGTAGGCGTCAATGACAGCTGCCATCAATAACCCCATACTGACCCGACTGCAGTCAAACAATTCATCCGCAATGTCAGAGCGGCCAAGACGATTGCCGACGAGAGAGCCGTTGTACAGAAAGAGAGTGCTGCCATCAGAGCCAGTTTCCGTGAAGAGAGCCACAACTCCAACGTCAGGTACCTGATGCCTTGATCAACCACCGCCCGCCTACCCTTCTCTGACCACTGAATCCCAGGCGCAACAATGTCGCGAAGCTCCTTTATCTGTTTACTCTCGGCGAGCGAACCCATTTTGGCCAAATAGAATGCCTCAAACTGCTGGCCTCTCCTCGCTTCGCCGACAAGCGTCTGGGTTATCTAGGCACCATGCTGTTGCTCGACGAGAACCAGGAAGTTCTGACTCTTGTAACGAACTCCCTGTCCAAGTACTTGCCTCTCGCCCGCTGTCTGCCTCTACGCACTTGCTAACACACACCTAGTGATCTCAAACATTCCAACCAGTATATCGTCGGTCTCGCCCTTTGCACTCTCGGCAACATCGCCTCGGTCGAGATGTCGCGCGATCTGTTCCCAGACATCGAAACCATCCTCTCCAGCTCCAACCCATACATTCGACGAAAAGCTGCCCTTTGCGCCATGAGAATCTGCCACAAAGTCCCCGACCTACAAGAGCATTTCTTCGAGAAGGCCAAGCTACTCCTGACCGACCGAAACCACGGTGTCCTGTTGTGCGGAATGACACTGCTCGTGAGCTTGTGCGAGGCAGACGAGGAAGAGGGCGGAGAACAGGGCGTAGTCGAGATGTTCAGGCCATTGGTTCCCGCACTGGTCAAGATCCTCAAGGGCCTGTCGAGCTCTGGATACGCTCCTGAACACGATGTTACTGGAATTACCGATCCTTTCCTGCAAGTCAAGATTCTCCGGCTCTTACGAGCTTTAGGCCGTGGCGATGCACATACGAGCGAACAAATCAACGACATTCTGGCGCAGGTAGCCACGAACACCGACTCCTCCAAGAACGTTGGAAACTCGATCCTCTACGAAGCCGTTCTAACCATTCTGGACATTGAAGCTGATTCAGGCTTGCGCGTTCTCGGCGTCAACATCCTAGGCAAGTTCTTGACCAACAAGGACAACAACATCCGATATGTCGCACTCAACACTCTGATCAAGGTTGTCGCTGTAGAGCCAAATGCAGTCCAACGACACCGTAACACCATCCTCGACTGTCTGCGTGACCCTGATATCAGTATTCGTAGGAGAGCTCTGGACCTCAGCTTTACCTTGATCAACGCAGACAATGTCAGAGTCTTGATTCGCGAACTTTTGTCATTCCTCGAGGTCGCTGATGCCGAGTTCAAGCCGATCATGACTTCTCAGATTGGTATTGCCGCAGACAGATTTGCGCCCAACAAGCGATGGCACGTAGACACGATGCTGAGAGTCCTCAAATTGGCTGGTAATTACGTCAAGGAACAGATTCTGTCTTCTTTCGTCCGACTTATCGCAACAACCCCTGAGCTGCAAACATATGCGGCTCAGAAGCTCTACGCCACGCTCAAGGACGATATTTCTCAAGAGGGCCTCAGCTTGGCAGGCGCCTGGGTGATTGGAGAGTACGGCGATGCTCTTCTGCGAGGCGGCCAGTACGAAGAGGAAGAGCTCGTCAAAGAGGTCAAGCAGAGCGACATCGTCGACCTGTTCACCAGCATCCTCAACAGCAGTTATGCCGGTCAGATTGTCAAGGAATACATCATAACCTCTGCCATGAAGCTTACCACCCGTCTTACTGAGCCCGCTCAAATTGAAAGACTGCGAAGGCTACTGGAAAGCAACAATACCAATCTGGACGTGGAGATCCAGCAGCGTGCAGTCGAGTATGGTAACCTATTTTCCTACGACCAAGTGCGTCGTGGTGTTCTAGAGCGTATGCCACCACCAGAGATTCGCGAAGAACAGAGAGTGTTGGGCGAGGCCACGAAGAAGCGACACTCCAAGGTTCCCAAGATGAAAAAGCCAAGCCAGGTTACCGAACAGGATATGCTTCTGGATCTGATGGGAGGCGACACAAATATGCCTGCTGTAGACCTGAGCTCAACCCTCAACGGATCACAACACAATGCAGACTTGCTCGCTGATATTCTGGATGGCGGCCAATCCATGTCAATACCTTCTCGACCTCCCCCAACCACATCGCCCGCGCCTGCTGGCAACATGAGCTCGATCATGGATCTCTTCGACACACCATCCGCCACAGCGACGCCGCAACCGCCTTCTCAGCAACAAGCACAAAACACCGACTTGTTTGGTGGAATGACTTCTCCACCACCGCAAACGCAAGGACCACCGGTCCACACAGCTTTCGACAAGAACGGGCTTTTGGTCACATTCCAGATCCAGAGAAACGCCACAGCAGTGCAAATCATTGCTCGCTTCAGAAACACAGGAGGCTTTGAGCGATTGACAGACCTTGGCTTGCAAGCTGCGGTCCCCAAGAGTCAGAAGCTGCAACTGCAAGGAATCAGCTCAAGTGAACTAGATGGCGGAGAAGAGGCAACACAGCAGATGCGCATTATCAGCGTGCAAGGGGTAAGTTGCATATGGAACATCACGACTGAAGCATGCGCTAAACAATATATCGCAGCCTCCTCCTCAAAAGTTGCGCTTGAGATTGAAGGTGAGCTATGCACAAGCAGGCAGCCCAGCCACGACAGAACAGGTGGATTGGTCAGAACCAGCATAGAAAGCTTAATGAAACAAAGGGACAGAAGACACGGAAACATTCTGATGAACAACCCTTGAAGTGATTTTTGGCCAATAAAGTGCAAGTTGCTAGGTAGTAACGCGTAACAGTCCCGAAGAGCTGGATAAGGTAAGCAGCATAGTACGAAGTACGTACAGTCGACGCATGCATGGTGGAGGTCAGCTCCGAACGCGGGGAGGTGTTTACAGCATGCGCCGCGCGAGCCGCAAGAGTCAAGACGATGTCTCATTGGCAGTTGGAACGGGATGAGATGATGCGAAAGTGGGAATGTGCATGAGCCGGTATCTGGCAACGGACAGCAATTGGTAAGATCAGTATAACCAACGTATCCGACCAGTAGAAGACAGGCAAGATGTATCTGTCATTCTAGACGGACTAGCGATGCGCTCCACTTGCTCCACATTCGCAGACATCGGAGCAAACCTTAATCATATCTAGTCTCAGTCTTTGCCAGCCAACAGGGACGGACCCCGACAACGGCATTGTGTTAAAGGCATTTTGACCGGCTCGCTCCTCTCGTAGCTGACCCTTGAGCAATTCATCTGTGCAAGAGCGTGGTGCAGCGACAGATTCCAACACATATCTCGTCGTCGTCGAGAGCAGCAGCTTTATAAGCATCCGCCATCTCCACGTTCAGGCGGGGCTCCATCAAATCGATTTTGCTTACCAACGCACGATTGTCGTTGGCCTGAGATCCGGCGCTGGTCTCTGGTCGCTGAAGTCTCGGGTGCGCCGCAGACAGAGACAAGTGAGCCACTCGCACTTGGTCTGGAGGCAAGAGGCTTTGTCTTTGATCGAGTCGCACGCATCAACTGTCCAAGAGGGCCCCACATGGCCGTTATAGCTCTCTGCAATCATGTCCATGTCGCCAAACACGTCGCCGTCCTTCGACACGCCTGGAAATTCTTTTCCTGAACTGGATGCCAACATTCCCTCCTTCAACGCGCCCTTCGACTCCAGTCATTTGCTGTCTCCTCAGATGCATAATGCTCCCTTCCACTTTTCCATTCCAGAGCTTGGCGATGCTCAGTCGCCATCTTCCGCCCATTTCCACCATCGCATGAGCATCGGAAGCTCAGGCCCGCTGCCAAACCAACTCCATCCCGGAAGCATCGGCGACTCTGATGCCACCAGTCCCGTGAGCGGCCAGGATCCAGGATCCGTGGGCCCTCACACGAACGCTTCAACCGGCCCGCCAGGCCTAGACGATCAGAAAGACAAGAACGACCCAACACCGGCATGGGCAGAACTCAAGACCAAGGCGGGCAAGGAGCGGAAGCGACTACCTCTGGCCTGCATTGCTTGCAGACGCAAGAAGATTCGTTGTTCGGGCGAGAAGCCTGCTTGCAAGCATTGTCTTCGTTCTCGCATCCCCTGCGTATACAAAGTTACCACCAGAAAGGCCGCTCCCAGGACCGACTATATGGCAATGCTGGACAAGCGGTTGAAGAGAATGGAAGAGCGTGTCATCAAAATAGTGCCAAAGGAGGACCAAGGTCGCATTGGGACCATCGGTAGAGCTGTCGTCAAACCCGCTATCCCCGGCTTGCCCTCAAATGACAAAAAGAGAGCTGCCGATACAGCATTCGGCGACGATATCAACGATTGGTCAAAGTCCAAAAGCAAAGGCAGCGCGGAAGCTCGCCTGAGGATAGGTCCTCAAGAACAAGATGAGCGACGGTTGCTCCAAGAAGGAGCCGATCAATTGCCATCTCATGAGCTGCAAATCCACCTGGCCGAGGTTTATTTCGATTATGTGTATGGCCAAAGCTATCACTTACTGCACAAACCAAGTTTCATGCGAAAACTTGAGGTCGGACAGGTACCGCCAGTGCTTATCCTGGCCGTCTGCGCCATCTCTGCTCGCTTCTCATCACATCCCGACGTGAAGACGGAACCAGCATTTCTACGGGGCGAGGACTGGGCCAGTGCAGCGAGGGAGATTGCCTTGAAAAGATATGATTCACCAAACATCACAATCCTCATAGTCTATCTCTTGCTCGGTCTGCACGAGTTCGGAACGTGCCAGGGCGGTCGAAGCTGGATGCTTGGAGGTATGGCTCAGCGCATGGCATACGCCTTGCAATTGCACAAAGACTTGGACCATGACACTTCGACACGCGCCACGGGGACTGGTGCCGAACTCACATTCACCGACAGGGAAATCAGGAGGCGTACAATGTGGGCCTGTTTTATGGTAACGAAGCACTATTACGACTGATCGAACACAACTAACATTCTCAGATGGATCGATTCAACTCATCAGGAACTGAGCGACCACTTTTTGTCAACGACCAATACATTCAAGCTCAACTGCCCGTCAAGGAACACTTCTTCCAATTCGAAATCCCAGGAACAACGGAAGTACTTGAGGGACCAAATTCTGACAACGCTGAAAATGCCGGACCGCATACACTTCCAGCAATTGAGAACATGGGCGTGGCTGCATACATAGTCCGATTAGTGGCCATATGGGGCCGTGTGATTCGCTATATGAATCTAGGAGGAAGAGAAAGAGACAAGGAGCCTCTGTGGTCTCCAAAGTCAGAATTTCACGGCATAAAGGAAGCTGTCCGTGAATGGCAAACTGGACTTCCAACATGGCTCTCCTGGTCGCAAGAGAATCTCGAAACCCACGCAAGCGACAAGATTGCCAACCAGTTCATCTTCATGCACCTAATATGTAATCAGATCATCTGTTTCACGAATCGCTTCGCACTGCCTTCACCAGGGTCAAGGTCGGCAAGCGTCAGGGATACACCTCAGGCATTCATCACCGAAAGTGGAAGAGCGGCCCTGGATGCAGCTAACCAGATCTCGGTCTTGATCAACGAAGCTATGGACCACAGGGTAATTGCTCCGTTCGCCGGGTATTGCGCCTTTTTCTCCAGCACAGTCCACATATACGGTGTATTCTCGAAGAATCCAGCACTGGAAGCATCTTCCAAACAAAATCTGGCAACGAACATCAAGTACTTGACGAGGATGAAGAAACACTGGGGAATGTTCCACTTCGTCACAGAAAACCTCAAGGACCTATATCGCAGACACGCAGACGCCGCCTTTAGAGGTGCGCAAGCTGGCAACGCTCAAAAGCCGCTCGAGACAATCTTCCAATATGGTGATTGGTTTGATCGATATCCTCACGGTGTCAGCGGCACAGATTATGAGGAGCCCGTAAATGCAGATGTCAAGAAAGAGCCAGGCTCTGATGCGGTTTTGGGCCAGAAGAACGATCTTCAAAGTGTAGAAGAATTCTTCTCCAAGTTGAGTCCGCCGAACAAGAACGCGAAACAGAAGGCGCCCAGGAAGAAACGTGGAAAAGCAGATGCACAACCAAAAGCAACAGCGGCAGGAGCAGCCGGACCAGCTGCGGTCAACCCATCAGGCTTCCCGAACCAGCAACAAAATCAAGCTCAGCAACAAGCACAACGGCAACAAATCCCAGCAGCGACGGTCTCACAGATGACAGCCGGGTCCATGAACACCAACTTCAACGTCCTGGATCCGCAGAACAACAATCCTAACTTCCCTGCCGAGCTAGCCATGATGCAACAGCAGCAGCAACGGCAGCAACCAGACCAACAACATCAGCATCAACAATACAGCAACATGCTCAATCTCGACGCCAACATGTCGCACTACCAATCCCTCGACCCCTCCTCGAACTCGACCAATCCCTTCTCCCTCGACCTGAATGCCTTTGACTTTGGCATGAACAGCAACAACAATGCCTGGCACGATCAGAGCACTGCTTGGTTCATGCCCTTCAACGTCGATCCACCATCTGTCGGCACAGGTGGCCTCGATGGGGATGCAGGCGGACTGTTTGCTGCAGACTCTGTCGGCGGTTTTGATGTCAATTCATTGTTTCCAGACTTTGGAGGAGCACATCCTGGGTTGTTGATGCCGGAGCACGGGTTCGAAGATAACGGGAACAATAATGGTGAAGGCGAGTAATCGTATTAGATGAGATGTTATGTATATATGATGGGCCGAATTGGAGGAAAGCATTGTTTGGATTTCAAGCACACGTGTAAAGGTTTCTGGAGCATTGAGGATTTGTATGATGTTTCTGGACCACGAAAGTCTTATATACTGTACAGCATTGTTACGAAAAAGTATGTGCAAAATTCGAACTGTTCAAAAGAACATGGTCTGATGGTGCCCAAGCCTGCGACAAAATCGGCACCGACATTCAATCTCTTCTTCAAACAATCTGTCACACTTGGGATAGTATAACCTTTGCCGCTTCGTGGACAGATGCCATGATTTGCGAGCATTTAGGGTTCGGGCAAGGAGAACGAACTTTCTCAAGAGTCAGAATGATATTCTGGTTAGAGAATCATACCAGGACTCGTACCTTCTCCGTTTTGTGGCGGATATCTACTGCCTGTTTCACCTATCTGTCTCCTGCAAACAAAAGTTTCGTAACGATGGTGCAATTTTGATCTAATATAAATTTCTCATGATGCGACTCTAAATATTTTTCGTAAAACGAGGCATCTCACATCGTGCTACTGTGATGAACCTGGCACTCTATGCGTTCAGCTTGTCCTGAGACAGAGTCTTGACCTTGTCATCAAACAGCTTCTCGGCCTCCTGCCACACTCTCTCGCTCTTTCTATCCTTGAGTGTCCTGAGACTGGGCAACAGAGCATCGCTGAAAGCTTCTGAGGCCTCACGGGGAAGGAGCGAAGGCAAGTGGTCGATCGAGATGACACACAGCGGTGGGCCGGTGGTGATGTTGACAGGGACGGTAGGCTTGTCGAAAGTGGTGTTGATGTCGTAGATGGGGATGGGGTTGTGGGGGTTCGTTGTGTCGCAGCTGACGTCGCAGACAACGCTGAGCTTGCGGTCTTCCGAGTTGAGCTGAGCGGGCTCGATGAAGGGAGGAATGGGTTGCGAGAGGTAGATGCAGTTGACAAAGATGTCGCTGTCGAGGATCTCGGGGTAAGGACCAGGGCGGTTCTGTGTCTCGGCCATGTCCCACTTGACAATGTTCTCGTCGGGCACGCCGACCTTCTGCAGCAGGTCAACGGCACCTCTGCCACAACGGCCCAAGGCACCCATGACCAGAGCTCTGGGCTTGCGGCCAACCTTCTGCTCACCCTTCTCCAAGCTCTTTTTGACGTCGGCAACTAGCAGACCTTCGTTGGCGAAAGGCTTGACACCCTCCAGGGGCTTTCCAGCACCCTCGACCAGCTGGTGAGCCCAAGCCTGGACGGCCAATGCAGCACCAGCGAAGCCAGCGTGGAAGCCGAAAGCAGCGACACGACGACCTTGCTCGTCCTGCAAGAACTCAAGGTCGTACAATGTGCCACCACCACGAGGGAAACGAGCGAGGACCTCTTCCCAGCCACCTTGGTTCTTGTAGCAATGTGCGAACTGAACGTGTGTGTGCTTGAGGGGGAATGTCTCTTCGGGGAGCTCCTTGAGACCAACAATGATGTGGTCGGTGGGGGCTTCAGTCCAGCTGCCCTCGGGGACCAAGTTTGCGCCAACCTTCTCGAACTCGGAGTCGGGGAAGATGCTGAGACTGCTGCGCTCAATATTGACGGGGTAGCCCTCGTCCATCAAGGCCTTGGCCGTGGTAGGAGTCAGCGCTGAGCGGTGCTCGAGAGGCTTAGTCTGTGAGAAAGCATTAATGATGTGTTCAATTGGCAAGCATGGATTGAAAGAAACGTACCTCTGCGCGGAGGTGTAGAGTAGGATACGACATGGCTGATGTTTGAGTAATGTGTGGTAAGACAAGAATGCAGGTACAAGAAGTGTAGATGAGGACAGTCAAAAGATACGTCGGCTTTGACCTGCAACTTCTGTGAGTCAACCCTTCCCCAGAAATTATTTGCGGGCAGGCACGTCAGTCCAAGGCAGAGCCCGAGACCGGCCGATGCAGCACGGTCTTCCTCCAGCAAGCATGCCACCATCGTGCCGTCATCGGGAATGTCGAGAAATTGTTGTTGCGCGACTGAGACTTGACGTTGACTCAGAGCGGGCGTTGCGGCCATTGTCTGATCTCTCCATCAATTTATTCGCCTGGCTCTCTTTGACTCCCAGCTCCAATTCCCCCTTGGCTTTCTTTTTCCTGTTCTGGTTTCTTCTTCCCTGATCACTCACATCACACATAACACATACAACATGTCTGCCGCACAAAACATTCCCACCCGCAACCGCGATGGCGCTTCTGCCGTCACAAACAGTTTCGACCCCTCCACCAGCCCTTCTCAATCCTTCATCTCGCCATCACAGAGCTTCAGCCACCGTCAATCCGTCTCTACCAAGCAGCTGAAGCCCTTCAACACCCAAGATGTCAAGGTCTTGCTGCTCGAGAACATCAACGTCACTGGCCAGGACATCCTAAGAGAACAGGGCTACCAGGTCGAGGCTCTCAAGGCCTCGCTACCCGAGCACGAACTCATTGAGAAGATCAAGTACGCTGTACATCATATCCATCACTCATCTCTTTCTAACCCTCGACCAGGGATGTCCACGTCATTGGTATCCGCTCAAAGACAAAGTTGACTGCCAAGGTCCTCGAACACGCAAAGAACCTCATTGTCATCGGCTGCTTCTGTATCGGTACTAACCAGGTCGACCTCAACTATGCCGCCAACGCTGGTATCGCCGTCTTCAACTCTCCCTTCTCAAACTCGCGCTCCGTCGCCGAGCTCGTCATCTCAGAGATCATCGCCCTCGCCAGACAATTGGCTGACCGCAGCATGGAATTGCACAAGGGTATCTGGAACAAGGTCTCAGCTGGCTGCTGGGAAGTCCGTGGAAAGACCCTGGGTATTGTTGGTTACGGTCACATCGGAAACCAGCTGTCCGTCCTGGCTGAGGCCATGGGTATGAGCGTCATCTACTACGACGTTGTCAACCTCATGAGCATGGGTACCGCCAAGCAGGTCCCTACACTCAAGGCCCTTCTCGAGGGTGCCGACTTTGTCACTCTTCACGTCCCCGAGCTTCCCGAGACCCAGAACATGATCAGCACCGAGCAGTTCGGTTACATGCGCAAGGGCAGCTACCTGATCAACGCCTCAAGAGGTACCGTCGTCGATATCCCCGCTCTCGTCGAAGCCATGAGAAGCGGAAAGATTGCTGGTGCCGCCATCGACGTCTACCCCAACGAGCCCGCTGGGAACGGCGAGTACTTCAACAAGGAGCTGAACGCATGGGCCGAGGATCTCAGAAGCCTCAAGAACCTGATCCTTACACCCCACATCGGTGGCAGTACCGAGGAGGCCCAGAGCGCCATTGGTGTCGAGGTCGCCGATGCACTCGCCAAGTACGTCAACGAGGGTTCCACCGTTGGCGCCGTCAACATGCCCGAGGTCAACCTGCGCAGTCTGAC
>Ga0058697_10000629_pt1 | contig 14730 bp, 14 predicted proteins | sample AgamicAsMae_FD_66619 | JGI IMG/M metagenome (GOLD analysis project Ga0058697, IMG submission 66619) | Agave microbial communities from Guanajuato, Mexico - As.Ma.e | ecosystem: Host-associated > Plants > Phyllosphere > Phylloplane/Leaf | place: Guanajuato, Mexico | collected 2012-06-04
ACGAGAAGAAGGTCGACGACTACAACTTCGGCACACTGTTGCGCTCCAACCCTGCCTTTGAATACGGCCAGGACGAGACCATTTTTGGTACCGCCCATCACCTTCCCTATATTGCTGGAAAATAGCTGATTCAAAATTACAGCTGTTCGCATGCAGTTCTACGCACTTGAGATCTTGAGGTATGCTCTGAAAAGTTTTTGCATTGAGTCATCTGCTTATGAAACTGGACAGAAATCGCGAAGGTCTGAATGACTGGGTTTACGAGAAAGCCCAAGGCCAGAAGTCATCTTGAGCACCATGCCTATGACAATGACGTTTGCTAGGCGGTTACTGGTAGGACCGTGACTTGTATCGACAGACCGTTACTCTGCTGCTTTGTGTGCAATCTGTTGCAAAGTAAGTCGCTGCTCGGTAAACAAAGGACCATGATTGCCGACCTACCTTGATGGTTTGATGAAATCACGACCAAGTGCCGAGTGAGAGGAAAAGTCGTGGTCGCATCAGGGCGAGATGGTTCGGACACTAGAATCTGCCACGCAGAACCCAAGTAAATTCGCGGTAGACTTTTACGGTTGGAGGACACATGGTTAACCAAAGGAGGTGTCGTCTCGGAGAGGGCTAAATAAAGGGTGGTATCGCGGCCTGCTCAAAGCCAGAACAAGAACAATAGTAACGCGACACATTCTTCACACCAACCGCCGCAACTACGCCACTGCATTGTACGACTAGGTAAACTTTTCGCGGTTACTCCGGAATCGTCTTTTCTAGAACAATCGCAGCCGCCACGAATTTTGTACTTCGTTTTCGAGCATTTCAAAGCGCTGTCCAACTTCTGCTCGCCTCCCCTTTCGCCTATAACGCTCAGATGCCCAGGATACCGAGATTGACCCGTTCGAGGGAGACTAAATCTACCCATAAGCAAGACTTTGCTGCCACAAGTTCTCCAGATAAGGAAGTGCCGGTTAGCAACGTAAAGGAAGATGACGTGCAAGCAGCGCCGTGGAGAGCTCTGTTCTTCTTCACAACAAAATCACACCTGACATGCATGTTTGTCGGTCTCGCAGCGGCTCTCGCAGCCGGCGGTATCGCGCCAGCGCAGTCCTATCTCCTCGGTAAAGCTTTTGACGCTTTCACAAATTCCAGCAGTCCCAGCGCTGTCCTTAAAAGTGTCACCAACTATACCGTTTACCTTGCTGCTCTCGGAATTGGTAGTTGGCTAGTGCATTTTGTGTTCTTCTCAGCCTGGCTTGCATTCGGAGAACTACAAGCCAACAGCGCCAGAGAACGGCTATTCTTGGGTATGTTGAGCAAAGAGATCGAATGGTACGATATGCGCAAGAGTGGAGTTGGCGCAATGATCCCCCGGCTACAGGCGTAAGTATTACATTCTACTCACCTACAATGTGGAGTAGTTTGTTAATGATAGCAGACAGATAAGAGATCTCCAACTCGCTACCGCACAGCCTTTCGGTGGCTTGATAACGTCTGCCGCAGATGCCATGGCATCTCTAGGACTTGCTCTGTACACTTCTTGGAAGCTTACCCTTGTCATCATTTCGACTGCTCCCGTCATCGTTATCATTATCGGTTACCTAGGGTCATCTATGCAACAATCAGTCAGGAAGCAGCAAGAGAAACTCACCGAAGCTCTCAAATACGTCAGTAACGCCATCAATGCCATCGAGACGGTCAAGTGCTTCAACGGTCAAGAGCATGAACTAGGTCAATACTCGACCCGCCTCAAAGAAGCCGCAGGCTGGTACTACCGCGTTGTCAACGTCAACTCCCAGCAGTTCGGCTTCATGAGCTTCTTCACTTTGGCAATGTTCGTTCAAGGTTTCTATTACGGTGGTGTCCAAGTCGATCATCACGAGAAAAACACCGGAGATGTGATCACAACTTTCTTCTCGGCAATCAGCGCCTTCCAAGCCATCTCTAGCATCCTGCCACAGATGATAGTACTACAGAAAGGAAGGACAGCAGGATCGAGTCTCAGAGCTGTCATGGCACAGATTGCGAGAGGGTCGAACGCTTCGCCATTACCCGAACTTGTGAAACCAAGCAGATGCGAAGGCAATATCGAGTTTCGAAATGCAAGTCGATTTGTGCGTGTGTAGTTTCGTTGGTACTAACCGCTTCACAGGTGTCGTTCGCGTATCCGGCCCGTCCTGATCGGACCGCTCTGAAGAATGTCACTTTCTCTATTCCGGCACATGACACTACATTCATTATTGGAAAGAGTGGATCCGGGAAGAGCACGTTCGGTCAGTTGCTTCTGAAATTCTACCCAGCAGCTTCGGGACAGATACTCCTCGATGGGCTGCCCATAGATTCCTTGGATCCCCTATGGCTCCGGAACCACATCACACTTGTTGAGCAGCACAGTATGCTGTTCGAGGATACTGTTTTCGAGAATATTGCCATTGGAACCGAGCGTCCCCATAGTGTCACAAAAGAGGCAGTAACCAGCGCTGCCGAATTTGCTCTCTTGTTGGCAATGATCAATGACATGCCTCAGAGGTTTCAATCCATGGTTGGAGCGAAAGGCGGCACCATGAGCGGTGGACAAAGGCAGCGAATGGCTCTCGCCCGAGCATATCTGCGAGATACGCCTGTACTCCTTCTGGATGAGTCCACAAGTGCATTAGATCAAGTCAGTCGTTCACTGATGATGGAAGCGATACGACGATGGCGCCGCGGCAAGACGACTCTGATCATTACCCATGATATAACACAAATTCTCCCCGACGATTATGCGATGATCCTTGAAAACGGTGGACTTGTACAGGAGGGCTACCGTAAACACATGGAACAAATACACGACTCGCCTTTCCAAAGATTCTTGTCTACTGTTACGGTTCCTCCGCCAGATTCTCTGGAAGTACCAGAGGATATGGGGAAGGAGCCAGATACAGATGCAACATATCGGGAAACTGCAGATGACTCATTGGAGGCTCACTTAGATGCTGGTGAGAACCCACGGTATTCTTACCTGCCGGCACTCTTCGCAAACAGTCATACGAAGGCAGCGTTTAGAGGAGCATATGGCTTTGCGACTCCGCTAGGCGAATTTGGCTCACCAATTTCTCAAGTCACCTCTGGACCATCCTCACCCACGGACAGAAGGTCAAGCGGTAAAGAATCTACTACCTCACGCAAACCACAGACTGGTGAGCCGACAAATCCAAGCAACAAGGGATTTACCGGGGGCCAGAAAACAAACAACAGGAGGTCTGTGGCGCCTGAGCTTCTGGACAAATTTATTGAATCGACCGGAAATCTGGCTGCCCGCGCTCGTCTCACTTCGGGAAACTCGAGGCGAAGACGTCTTCCATCCGATGGGTCTATACCTGCTGTCACTGGTGGTATTGAGATGCAGCCTATATCAAAGCACAAGAAGAATGAATCACTCGAGGACGGTCGGCAGGTATTCTCCCTACGAGCTATCCTAGGCACTGTCTGGCCTAGCCTCGACTGGTACATGAAGGTCGTCCTCGTCATCGCTTTGGTTGCGGCATCCATCAATGGCGCATGTACCCCAGTATTTTCCAGCATCTTGTCGAAGCTGATAGGAACTTATGGAAAAGGCGACAACCAAAAGCATATCGCTGTAATCTACACTGTCTCAATTCTTGGCATCGCGGTTTTGTGCGGCATAAGCAGCTATATCATGCACGTGCTCTTAGAATATGCTGGACAGGTATGGATCAATACCATGCGCGAAAGGTCCCTAGAACGCATCCTCGACCAGCCTCGCGATTGGTTCACCCACGAAGAGAACTCGGTTTCTCACGTGATGGAGGGACTAGATCGGCATGCCGAAGAGATGCGAAATCTCCTTGGCCGTTTCGCATCATCTCTCTACATAGCTCTCGTTCTGAGCGTCGTCGCCTTCGTCTGGGCTTTGACCTCACAGTGGAAGCTCACTCTTATTGCAGTCGCTTTGGGCCCTTACGTGTATTTCGTCACCAAATCCTTCAGCACTATCAGTGGGAATTGGGAAAGAAGAAGCAACGACGCTGCTGAAGCTGCAGGATCGATCTTCACTGAGACATTTACCAACATCAAGACCGTACGGGCCTTGACTCTTGAATCTCACTTTCGGGAGAAGTACTTCCGCGCAACTAGGAGCACCCTTCAGGTTGGCTTGCGACGTTCTGTCTACACTGGCTTTTTCTTCGGACTTTCTGATTCTTCTGGAATCTTTGTCATGGCACTCATGTTCTATGCTGGTGCGAGATTGATACGAGATGGTGCAAGTCCGACGAAAATCGTGGAAGTCTTCATACAACTCATCTTGGCAATCACGAACGTGAGCCTCTATCTGGGTCTTGTGCCACAGATAGGATTGGCAAAGGACTGTGCGTCTCGCCTGCTGCGACTTTCAACACTGCCAAAAGATTCACACGAGCATTTTGGTAATACACAGATCACATCGATTGGTGATATTGAGCTGCATAACCTCAATTTCTCCTATCCTTCCCGTCCAGATAACACAGTACTCAAGAATATTAATCTGCTTATACCGGCGGGAGAAACCACTGCACTGGTCGGATCATCGGGGTCTGGGAAATCCACTATTGCAGCATTGCTTCTGAGTCTTTACACAACTGCAAGCGAGGTGTCCGAAGGCAGCGGAAAGACACCGGACATCATGCTTTCTGGCCGTGACCTGAAGCACATCCACACTCCGACATTGCGTTCGTTGATTACAGTCGTGTCACAAACACCAGTCTTGTTCTCTGCGACGGTTGCGGACAATATCACATATGGGCTACCACAGTCATCGCCTTACAGGAACAAAGCATCCGTTCGTCGAGCTGCAGCCGCAGCTGGTATTGATGAATTTATCATGAGTCTCTCACAAGGCTACGAGACACTGATAGGTGAAGGCGGGACCGGACTTTCTGGTGGACAGGCACAGCGAGTAGCGATTGCTAGGGCTTTGGTCCGTAGACCAGCGGTGATGATCTTAGATGAAGCAACATCTGCTCTCGACGTCGAAAGCGCAAACCTAGTCCGAGATACGATACAAGGCTTGGTTGAGCGCGATGGATCTGGCATGACTGTGCTCATCATCACACATAGCAAAGACATGATGAGAATCGCGAAGAACATCATAGTACTTTCTCAGGGACAGGTCGTTGAGCAAGGAAGCTACGAGGGATTGCTGCGCAGGAGAGGCGATTTCTTCCACCTTTTGAATGGAGGAGAGTGGACGGAGGAGCAGCCGGAGAAGAAGGATGACGCTGCTGTCCGCGGTTTGTCGGGTGCCATAGACTGGTGAACTTGTAAATCAAGAGCATAAGCGAGCATTGCACTGTTGTCTGAATTATTCTCAGATACTTTTGTCCATAGAATCAACAACAAAGACATAGCTACACATGTACACCACAGACAATTAGACTTTGCAAAATCTGGACCTTCGCTGAGGTTAACACTCAGCCCAAGTGCTTGGAAATCATGCCGACATGGTCTAGAGAGTGGCGAAATGGTGTGATGATCGACCCATGTCTCTTGCTCAGATCCGACCAGCTCGCACCCAAGTGTGGAATCCGGATATGTGCTTCGTGCTGTCACACAAATCTTTGCCGATATAAAGTGCCACATCTCAAGGATTGCAGGCAGCGGAATAACAAAACCATGTAGATGGTGCCGGGGTGCCGCGTAGCGAACTTTTGTTGAAACAATCGTGGCAGTACACAAGATCTTGATGCCGATCCAGCACGGCAGCAATCATGCAGCGTGCCGGTAGCCATGAACTTGGATGGACACATGGTTCATGCAAAAGGTCATAGTCGCGAGACGTTCTTGCACCTATATGAGGCCCAGGGCACGCTGCGTGACATTGTCTCTACGAGTGCGACGAGCATTTTGTTTCAGATGTGATGCCCTAGCTAACATGTCAACCCAGACATGGCGTTGGAGCTGAGGACGGTGGCCATCAGTGGAAGGCGTGCAGTTAAGCTCTGCATCTCAGGACATGGTCAGGGGTCCTGACCAGTGGAAGTGGACCGGTACTAACCGATCAGCCAATGATCTCAACGCATCTGCCTTGGCTGCAACTTTATCTCAGAAGAGACGTCAAGATCCTTCGGGTCCCCCCAACTTGTCCGACAGCACCTTGCTCGAAGCGTTAATGATCGCTCTGGAGCCGCATGCTTGCTACAGCAACATGTGCATATTCGTAGAATAATGGATCCCTGCTGGGTATGGGCGAACTCGAAATTTTCAATCGTCATGAGCAGATAAGTCACTCGAGGCAAACCCCATGCAGGGAGGCAACGCAAGTCTTCATAAAGGCGTTGCCTGCTGCAGACCCATCCTATACCTCGTTCTCTCTGATCCTGTTGTATTTCTCTCGCGCAGCTTGCGCATTCTTTCGCTTATCAATTTTTTGTGTTTTCCTTCCATAAAATAGACACTATGGCGTCAAGCACACTTCTATGGATCGCTAGCCTGGCTTCGATCCCTCTTGCTTTGGCCGGCAGTCCAACTTACAGCGCCATCTTCCAGAATCCTTTGCCATTAGCACCAATCGCAACTCCGGCAAGGTGAGACATACAGCTAATAGTCACCAAGTATCCGGGCTAAGCTAATTCCCCTCAGCTCCACCAATGTCAATGGTCAACAAATAGACTTTTACGAGGTCACAATCGAGCCATTCCAGAAGCAGATTTATCCTAATCTGGGGCCTGCCAACCTCGTAGGTTACAATGGCGTTGCGCCAGGTCCGACATACTATGTCAAGAAGGGCACTCAAACAGTCATTCGCTACCACAACAACCACACCGATGATTCGGTGGTCCATCTTCACGGCTCAGCCACACACACACCATGGGATGGCTGGCCGAGCGACAGCATCGCGCTCGGTCAGTACAAAGATTACTACTACCCCAACGAGTATGTACAGTCGTGCTAGACAATAAATCTGCTTGTGGCATGTATGCTGCTGAAACCTATGCTAACAATTTGCTTCTTGCAGTCAAAATGCTCGTTCTATCTGGTATCACGATCATGCAGACGGTATCACTACATTGAATTGCTTCAGAGGTCTGATCGGCACATACATTATCTATGATCCGGAAGAAGACAAATTGAACCTTCCCACTGGAAAATACGACGTTCCGCTGATGATCACCGACAAGATGTACACCGACTCGGGCGACCTTGTTTCTGTTGCTAATGAGTCTGAGGACTTTGTTGGAGATATCATGGAAGTCAACGGCCAACCCTGGCCATATCTTGAGGTTGAGCCCAGGAAGTACAGACTGCGTCTCTACAATACTGCCACAAGCAGACCTCTCGATATTCATGTGGAGCAGTCCAATGGTGATTGGGTTGACTTCCAGGTCATTGCGTCCGACTCCGGCTTGTTTGGCTCCCCAGTAAACTCCAACCAAGTCACCATGGGAATGGCAGAGCGCTATGAGATCGTGGTGGACTTTTCTGCATTCGCCAACCAGAACCTCACTTTGAAGAACGCTTTCGCTCTGAGCGGCCCAGGCTATCCTCAATTCGACAACATGGATCTCGTCATGTCCTTCGTCGTGGGTAATTCTGTGAACGATTGGTCGTCAAACGATGTTCCCAGTACTCTTAACCCCAACATCAACTGGCCAGAAGACAGAGACGAAGTCGACCATACTTTCAGATTCCAAAGAGGTGGTGGTACGTACAATGCGAGTCTGACTTCGAAACAATTCGTCGCTGACCTATTAAGACAACGTCTGGACTATCAACGGTGTTGATTTTGACGACGTCAACAACAGGATACTTGCAAGACCGCCCCAGGGCTCAACCCAACGTTGGAGACTGGTCTATGCTGGAGGTCCTGGATACCATCCAGTCCATGTTCACCTTGTAGACTTCAAGGTAAGTCAAAAGCCAATGCTGATGTACACAACCAAAAACTAAACATGTGCAGATCCTCTCGCGAACTGGAGGCAGTCGCGGTGTCCTTCCTTACGAGTCAGCGGGTTTGAAAGATATCGTTCTTCTCGAGCCTGGTGAGACCGTAGACATTGAGGCACACTATGGCCCGTAAGTACATGCAACAGTGATTGTGCAGAATCCCTCGCTGACCCAATCTAGTTGGAATGGACTCTACATGTTCCACTGCCACAACCTTCGACATGAAGATTCGATGATGATGGCTTCATTCAATGTCACTAGGCTTGAAACTCTGGGATACGATAACGTCGAGTCTCTCGACAACCCCGATGACCCGCGCTTTGCGGCACAGGACTGGTCAGCCGATGCCTATTCCGACGACCAAATATCAAGCAAACTCAATTACCTCGGCAACTTGGGTGCATATGACGAGACCGATCAGATTGTCAGTGCCGTCGCAGCGTATTATACAAACAACCCCAACCCTCCCGTTGAGACTGGAACTACTGAGGCAGCCGGCTCGACTCAAACACAGGGCTGGGGCCAAAACTGGCGAAGTTGGCAAAATGGCAAAGGAGCTGGAGGTCAAGGCAACCAGAGGGGTGGCCGACCTTGGCCGAGGTAACCAAGACGTATCATGTCTAGATACGAGACCTGCGGTTCGGTCTTTCTTTTATATTCTGTTCGTCTGTCGTCCATTCCTTATCGGGCTTACACAATTCTGTCTCGACAACTTTGGAGCAATAATGCTGTTTATAGACTTCGGGTACAGCTCAATTAATGTAGATCTTTCTTGTTCAAACTTGGCGCAATTCTGAACACCAGGTCGCTTGAGTCGACAAGTTTTCGAGCATAGAGTGTGTTGACCCGGTCTGGGTGCCAAAAGGTTGCTAACACGGATGTAGTTGTGTCACGACCAAGACTCATGCTATTAGGGCAACCCTGGCCAGAGTTCCTCTCCAGGTAAAGAGGTACAACCGGCCGCATCGAACATCGTCTCAGACCGTATTTCTGCTCTTTACGTTTTTCGGATGGTATAAGCAAGTAGATCGTGCGATCTCGTGCGCGTGGTTCTTGATCGGGTGCGAACTAGCAAGCTCCAATATCTCGAGTATAACACGGCCTTTTCATGACATATGCGAAATACATGATTTTCAAGACGTGGAATACAAGCTCGCTCACAAGCTCGGACTCGCCCAGCTTCATAAAAATGAGGCTCAAGTCTCATTGTATTGAAATCGATAATCGTGTCTGTCACCTACTTTGAGGGTGTAACTTGTCAGAGTAGAAGTTAAAGAAGGTACGACTCATGCTCGTGAGCTTAAAACAGTGCACCCTGTCATCCCCGGCGGCTCGGGCGCACGCACCACACGCCGCCAGCGTCATGGCTACGGGCAGATTCCGCAGATGCCAAATTGATATCAGATTTTCTTGACCACCGCCCTATGGGTGACAAATGACCAGATATGCTCTCTTGTGCTCTATTCAACTTCTGTGAGGGTCAAACGATTGTTGATGCAGCATTGCGTGCTTGCTATCTCGATTATTGCACCAAACCTCTGATAGCGTTCGAGATATCTACGTTGTGTTAGCTGTATGCCTGTGCTTGGTCGAGGGATTCAGTCGTCATTACGACCCCGGGTCCGGTCGTCCTTCGGTCTACATCTTTGTTCTCAAGGGGACAACTTGCTCGCGCGTGAGACGACGCTGCTGATCGAGGATCGCACTGCCACATTTTCGATCTGCCAACAAGACTTTGCATTGTGAGAGTTCAGGTGTGTTCAACCTCAGGAAAGATCGTAAGGTAGAAGTCGAGCGAGGGTATGGATGCCACGGTATAACCGTCTCAAAACATTCTCGTTCTCACGTACGGAGTAACTGGCACCTGTAGGCGGAACGTAGCAAGCCTTGTTAAGACTTCGACGCATGACCACCGGGAGGTTGCAGTAAGCAGTGTGTGGTCTATATTTGTTCTCGATGGGTCACTAAGAAGTTGTCTGTCCAACTCGCAAAGGACGTGAGCAGGCTTGTTTACAATACCTTGGAAGCATCTCGCGCTCGGCGGTTCTACACTCTATCACCAAGCAGTATCTGCGTCATTTCAAATAGGCGATAACAAATCCCCATGCTATGAGGGTTCACACCCTTGGTATCGTCCTGACTCCTGACTCCTCCAGCATCAAATCCACTCGGATGCCGGGACTGCCGTCGGCATGCAATGGAAGGCAAGATTCGGGAGCTGGGCAATCCAATAATGGCCAGCCCTAGATTCCGGTGTCAACAAGTGCCAGACTGCTGTTTGAGTTTTGTATTGCAGAGGCGTTGCACGTCAGATGAATCGGTTGCTCGGCAAAAGGGTAGACAACAAGCAATCTTTTGTCTGTTGGGGCGAAGGAGAGAAGAAATCGACGTCATTCTACGTTTGGAGATAGCATATTTCTTGGCGCATCACGGCCCGTGAAGTTCTGGCTCCGAACTCCAAGTCTCGAACAGTTGGCTATTTCCCTGCCTTGAAGCTCATCTGTATGAAAGACCACACATAGAGGAGAGATTCGAAGACAACATATTCTGCCAGTCACTCCGTAGGGAACTAGCTGTAAGGAAGTATAATGTATGGATGGTATCGTATGCTGAACACGGAGTAATACCGTAAGTCTGAGTCTTCGGTCCGTCAGTCGGTCACATCGCGGACCCTTCAACGTCCACCGAGGAGGAACCTTAGGTTGAGACTGTGATCTCACTGGCATTTGCGTGTCGTGCCACTGTGAGCTCAGTGGGTACGTCTGTCAGAAGATGTGGGTTGTTTCCAAGACTCTCCGGGGCGAGTTTTTTCTTGGACTCCTTCTCCGTCATTGTATATAGTTTCTGTTCCCCTCCCCAGGTCACTTTTGCATTTGCTTCCACCTTGTCGTTTCCCATCATGAACACCGCACCTACACATCTCAGAAATCCTTCACGGAGCGCCTCGACGGCCACCGCCTCTTGGACAGAGCAGAATCTCAAGGAAAAAGACAATGAGTCCCCTCGTTCAGGATCCCTCGACGAAAATGCCACCGACAAGAAAGAGACCAACGTAGAGCCTCATTCGCAAGGATGGCTCTGTGGTGGCAAGCACCTCGAAGAGCTCCGCCAGAATGAGAGCCTCAACCTCGACGGTCCCTTGACCGAGGTCGATATCGATATGCCTCTTACTCGCACCCAGGTCATCAACCAAGGCGACAAGCAACTGGTCGAGCTCAAGTTCGCACCAGACGACAAGGAGAACCCTTTCAAGTGGGGCAAGTGGAAGAGACGCTTCATTTCGACTCAGCTCAACCTCATGACCCTCTTCATCGGTCTTGCTACAACTGCATACAGTTCCGGTATCAACAGCATGGTTGCCGAATTCCACCGCTCCACCGAGATGGGCCAATTGGGTCTGTTCACCTTCAACATGACCTGCGCCCTTGCTCCATTGTTCCTGGCTCCTTTCTGCGAGCTCGTCGGTCGTAAAATTATCTACGCCGGAGCATACTTCTGCTTTTGTCTCTGCTTCATCGGTCTGGCTCTCGGACAGAACATTGCCACTATCCTCGTAATGCGTACACTTCTCGGTCTCTTCGGATGTGTTGGAACTATCCTCGTCGGTGGTACCTTCAGCGACATGTACGACGTGCACGAGCGTGCCAGACCCATGGCCATGTTCTCGTACGTTGCAATTCTCGGAACTGTCGGTGCTCCCATCTATGCCGGATTCATCGACATGACCATTGGCTGGAGATGGATTGAAGGTATCCAGGGATTGAGCAACATCCCTCTCCTTATCTGCATCTTCCTCTTCTTCAAGGAGACTCGCGGAGGTGTCGCCCTTCAGAAGCGTGCCAAGGCCGTCCGCAAGGCTACTGGTGACGATCGCTACCAGAGCGCCATGGACTTCGAGACCCCTAGCGTCCAGGCTATGCTCAAGGCATCTTCCGTCAAGGCCATCTACATGTTGGCCACTGAGCCTGTCGTGTTCCTGTTCGGTATCTGGATCGCCTTCTCTTGGTTCATCGTCTTCCTGTTCTTGTCCGTCATCCCCATCACCTTCCAGGAGAAGCGTGGCTGGAACGAAGGCATTGGAGGCCTTCCTTACATCTCTCTCTGTGTCGGCGTCACTCTTGGCTGGTTGGCTCATCACATCCAGATGAGAAGATACCTCAAGCTTACTCAGGACCCCAACCACAAGGTCGTACCCGAGGACCGTCTTTGGGCTGCTCTTTGGGGTGCCGTCTGGATGCCTATCGGTCTCTTCATCTACAGTTTCACTCAGTACGGATACCTGTCTTGGGTCGGTCCCACCATCGCTCTCGCTCCCATCGCCTTCGGTGTCTACTTCATCTTCGAGTCGACCTACAGCTACACTGCCGATTGTTACGGAGAGAGCTCGTCCTCAGCTATTGCCGGACAGGGTCTCATGAGAAATGCACTTGGTGCCGTATCTCCTCTCTTTGCTTCTCAATTCTTCCACAACGTCGGCAGTCAATATGCCGGTCTCATTCTCTCGCTTATCGCTTGCGTGCTCACTCTGGTGCCTTTCGTTTTCTACAAGTACGGACATCTGATGCGCGCTCGCTCGAAGCTTGCCATTGTCTACTAAGCGGACTTTGGCGTCTGTCATGATGAACTATCGCATTGACTCTTATGGCATTTAGCAATTGGCGTTTGTATTTATCCTTCTATAATTTTGACCATGGAATTTTCTGGTGTATGACCGCGGAGGGCTGAGGTCAAGGCGTTTGAGATTCAACTAGAGGTCACGCTTTCGTCAGCTTGCAATACAAAGAAACACTTCACAAACAAAAAACGTTCCAGACTTCATGTGAATATGCCAGCCAGTACCGAGCTTAATCTAGACAATCAGAAAGAACGATCACGCAAGAATGATGGAGGATGAGCTAGAAGTAGAAGCACGCAGCCATCCTTGAAAAGAGCTACATAGGATATGGAAGCAAAAGACGCAGTTCGACGCTTCGCCAAGGCGATATTTCAGTGCTCTGAAGATGCATGTTGTGGTATATTAAATGGTCGTGTTATCGTTAATGGGGTCGTGTAGAAGGAAAGTCTTGCTGATCTTATCGTTAAGCTGTGTGCACAGCCTTGCTTCGGCCAAAAATGCTTCAGACGTAGTAGCGTCTGCTGCTGCTGTGGTGGGATCGGCGAGGGGAGTTGCGTCTGTCATAGCTGCCACGACTGGAGCGTCGTTGACCGTGACGAGTACTGTGATACTCCTTCTTGACAACAACGGTGTCGCGGTCCCGGTGGTTTCTGTGGACGAGCAGGGCAAGGAGCTGGAGAGGCATCAATGATTTGCCAGCAGAGATTCGCATGAACAAGTAACTTACGAAGGTAGTGAAGAAGAAGATGATGTTCATGATGGCGAGGGCGAAACAGGCCTTGAGCATAGCGCATGTCTTGTTGATGTGAAGTGACCAGTCACTACCGCTCTGACGGCCGTAGTAGCCAAAGGGTCCCAAACTGAGGTAGATGCTTCCAGTAGAAAAATTGGAACAGTCTTGGTTGGTGATTGCACGTAACTCGTAGACAGCAGCAATCAGGGTTCCCACAAAGGCAAGGTCGACCAATGCAACAAAGAGAGCGGAGTGACGAGCACGTAGATAGGTCACGAGGGTTGCAAGAGTCCACGCGGCCGCCAGAACCGAGGTGATGAAAAGCAGCAAGATGTAAGTAGGCGTGAGCTGGTTGTTGACGACAAAACCGTGGACGAACCACGCCAGCATACCCACGATTGGGATCAGGGTGAGTATCTGCGCGATGCGAAACGAGAGGAAGAGGAAGCCTGACAGCGCCATGACTGTGAATGGTACCGCGTAGTCGGATTAAATGCCAGTGAGGTCCAGAAAAGGGTAGTCGGAGCTCGCGAGGGAGTTGAACTGTCAGCACGTCGAAACAGGAGGTGCTTTGGAAAGCAGGCAATATGTATGTGAGGTTAACGCTTGTTCGTTTGGACTCATGAGAATCGACGAGGAACACACGGAGTATTTGTACGAGGTGATGACGACCACTCGCACAGGATGCAGGATGCAGTGAGAGGGAAAATCTTGATTGCAAAGGCTGGGACACTATATTATCTGCAGCCAACACGTCCATTGCTCTTGTCCTCTTTGGTGGAATCTGACAAAGCTCGCGAGCGCGGGGCTGGCAGAGCTCTTGAAAGGTGGTTGGGGACATGGGGGAAAGCAGGAAGTCCACGAGGGAAGCTCCCAATCAGAAGCTTGCCAAGAATCTTGCACACGAGAATACCAAGCCACATTACGGCAGCTCCATCCTTTTGCTTCACCTCCAATGCCACCAAGTCCTCAACCCATCTTTCCTTGCTTTCCTTCTTCACTCCAGATGCAGCGAATATCTCTGACGACGCTCTTGAAATTGGTGACCATGGTCCAGGCACGGTAATATGTTCATTGGCCAAGGGCATCCTGAGGCAAGCAGTCCAATTGTTCAAAGACATCATTCTCTTGCATGTTTGTCGATACCTACCTTTGCTGCCCTTTCTCGTACCTGCGCAGTACAATCATGTAGAGATTACCTTTTGTGCTGCCGCTGAAAGAGTTGGATCGTGTTGGACTACACACCCTCCATGTAGGCTGCCTACTGCCACGAGGAGGACACCGAGGTGAAAACAGCAACATCCTCAGCTCTCATGGTCAACACGCTGGCCTTGTAAGTATTCAATCAATAAGGACAATACCCTTGTTCAAGGCCTGGGCGCGGAGAGTCGTTGCCTGGTAAGTGATGGTGTAGTTTGGCGTCGAGTGAATCCAAGTCATTTTCTTCATCACCAGTCTCATCTTTATC
>Ga0058697_10000631_pt1 | contig 14705 bp, 19 predicted proteins | sample AgamicAsMae_FD_66619 | JGI IMG/M metagenome (GOLD analysis project Ga0058697, IMG submission 66619) | Agave microbial communities from Guanajuato, Mexico - As.Ma.e | ecosystem: Host-associated > Plants > Phyllosphere > Phylloplane/Leaf | place: Guanajuato, Mexico | collected 2012-06-04
TCCTCCATCTTGACATCCTCGTAACCGTCTTCGTCATCTTCATCGTCGTCGTCTTCGTCATCGTCTTCGGCCTCGTCTGCGACTTCTTCCTTGACGTTTGTAGGGTCGATGTTGACGGTCCTCTCGTACTCAGGGTTGAGTTTGTAGTTCATGGCAAACTTACCACTGCGCATAAGAGTAGCGATCTTTTCGACATTCTGTTTGATGAAAGCCTCAGGCTGGTGCAAACGCTGCTTGAGGGCCTTGAGTGACCAGTAGCGGTATTGCTTGAAGCAGTCTGTGAGGAGATCGAAAAGTTCTTCCTGGCTGACACGGACAGCCTTCTCTTGTTGCTTCTTGACTGGCTTCTTTGCTTGAGTGGCCTTGATGAAACTGCTGAAGGCTTGGTTGGCTTGGGTATTGGAGTGGACGGTTGCGTCTGCGCCAGATTCGAAGCGAGTGGTGCGTTTGGGCTGGAACATTTCCATAAAGCGGCGGTCGGTCAGACGGCGGTACTCGTCGTTCTCGACGGCGGTGACGGCCATCTCGGCCTTGACGAAGCCTGCGAGGGCGGTTTGTTCTGCATGAGTCAGCAGGGCGGCATGAGCGAGAGAGGTTCAGAGATAAGGCATACTGGGAATGGATGAAGTGTAGGGCTTGTTCTTGTTGACTTTGTAGTTCATTCCTCTGGTATCTTTCCTGACACGGTTCGGGTTCCAAGCCTTGAAGCCAGGCTGATCGCGCTCGGAGAAGACGACGGTGTTGTTGTACTGGCCTCGCGAGCTGCTCAGGTCGTAGAGTTTGGGGACATTCTGGTGCTTGGGCAGGTCGTGCAACTTCATCTGAATCTTCTGGCTGCCGTCGGCATTTGGCTGGTGGTATACGCGGACCTTGCCAATCTCGATCTCGTCGTCGTCGGCAATGTCAGCCCAGGCAGTCCAGAGCCACTTGGGCAGTCTGCAGAGCCAGGCCTGTTGCTCTTCCTCTGACCGCGGCATCTGACACTCGCCCGTGTCCTCGAACTCGTCGGCCTCATGTTCGGGCTTGATGTTGGCGCCGTCCTCGGCCTTTATTCCGTTGGACGACATGATGTGACGATGCGCGACAAAGAACAAGAAGTGTGCGCACTCGCATTCCTATCGATTGTCGACGCACAGACCTTTCGCGATCCCCACATTCCGTCACTGACATCAATCAACACTCGCGCCTTCCCTAGCCTGTCACTCAAACAACTTGCACCTTTTTCCACAATTTTCTCACGCGGCAGGAACCATGACTGCCGATCAAGTGACCGAAGCGCTCCTGGCTCTGGAGGACGCTCAAGCGAGCAAGAAGATCCAAGGCTACAACGACCTGCTCGACAAGATCCTCGCACAACCCGATCAACTCTCCCCAAACCTCGTCGCCTACGTCCAGTCCATCCTCGGAGACTCTGTCGGTATCGTCACTTCTCGCCCTCTACTTGCCTCGTTTGTCGACAAGCTCGCCTCTCTCTCCGATGCCGACATCAAGGTCGCCGTCGGCACTCAAGCCATTGACGCCCTCGCTCCCAAAGTCGTCTCATTCGAGGAACAGGACAGCGCCCTCAAACTCATGCTAGCCAATAGCTACGAACAGAACGAAGACTTTACTTCATCAGCAAAGGTCTTGCAGCAAATCACCCTCGACTCATCACAACGCCACGTCACCGACGACGACAAGGCAAAGATCTGGATTCGCATCACCCGCTGCTACCTCGAAGAGGACGACCCTACAAACGCCCTCTCTTATCTCAACAGAGTCAAGAACGTCATCTACAATGTCCAAGACCAACCCACAAAACTGCAATTCCAGCTCTCTCAAGCCCGCATCTCCGACTCTCAGCGCAACTTCCTCGACGCCTCCAACAGCTATCTGAACCTGTCACTGGAACCAGTAATCGATGAGGAAGAACGTCTACAAGCTCTGTCGGCCGCCATCGTCTGTGCCGTTCTCGCCCCTGCCGGTCCCAAACGCGCGCGTCAACTCGCTCGCCTCTACAAGGATGACCGTACGCCACAGTGCGACGAGTTTGCAATTCTGGAAAACATCTTCTTGGACCGCGTCCTCTCCCCTGCTGAAGTCAAGGCATTTGCAGAGAAGCTGCAGCCCCATCAGATGGCAAAGACTGCTGATGGCAGCACCGTTCTCGACAAGGCTGTCCTCGAGCACAATCTACTTGGTGTCTCCAGATTGTACTCGAACATTCCTGTCACAAACCTCGGTACCATGTTGGGTGTTGACGCCGACCGCGCCGAAGCATATGCCGCACAGATGATCGAACAAGGACGTCTCTCTGGCCACATTGACCAGATCGACGGTTTGATTCACTTCAGCAATGAGACAAGCAACAGTGAAGGTGCAAAGACGAGTGGTGCTAGTATTGGTACCAGAGAGCTGAGAATGTGGGATGCCAATGTGCAAGGTTTGGCCGAGGAGGTTGAACGTGTCACTACCATGATCCAAACAACTCACCCCGAGTTCTACGAGTTGAAGATGGGCGCTTGAGGGATAAGAAAGACATAACGACATTGCATTTTGCTAGAGGTTTACGGATTCAGGGCATTAGCGGGAGTTCACACGGGCGTTTCTCTTTTCCTCACGCAAGGAACACGCGACATAGAGCTATGTACATAGCTCATGATTATCACACGGACGGCATAGTCCACCACTACGAAACTCACTTAGCAACAAAGCTGAGGTCGACCTGATCCTCCTCCGGTGCATGCCAAGTGAAGATCAGCTCGTATCACCCCAGCATCGTAGAGTATGGAGGATTCGGCCAAAAAGGCCATGTACGTTGCAATATCCAACCCGAGGCAACAGGATAGAGAGTCATCCCATCCAGGCACCAGAGTAGAACTCTCCTGGCACCAAGGCTGCAAGATAGTCAGTGAGAAACAAATAGTCGGTATAAAACTCGATGCATCGCCCACTATACGATACACAGCCATTGAGTCAGAGCTACTTTTAGATCAACCCTGTCGAAATCTTTCTCCCGAAACAATTTGCTCACGAACAAGATGAAAACTTCGACTCTCATCACCAGCAGCGCCATCCTCGCTGCTTCCTCCTTAGCAACCGCCACAATCAACATAACATACTCGACCGGCGCCTGGGACCATATCTCTGCTCACAGCGAAGTGCAGGTTAAATGGGAGACTGCTCAAACACTGGTAGATTTCTCCCCTGCCCTTGCTCTCTTCCTTACTGCCCTCCACTTTGTTATGTACATCTTGTTGACTGGATGAATAGGACCTTTCCCTAAGTCTAATCAAGCAAGAGTCCAATACCCACAAATGGCCATTAGGTCACTCACTGGTTGTCACCAGGTTAAGTAAGTTGCGCTTACCTGCTGGTAAAGCTGAGTTTGCTTTTTGGGATATTCCGAAAGTTGACTCCAGAGGGTGAGTATACTCTTTTTCTGCTGCAGTGGTTCAGTTGGTTGCTGATGCAAGGTGTAGGAAGTATGCTCTCTACATGGAGGGATATGATGTAGAGGAACAGGCGTACTGTACGACTCTGTTGGATACGGGGGTTACGGAGTGGTTTGATATTGTGAAGGAGTAGTTATAAGAGACCAAGAAAGGAGTATCAGACTCAAGGACGAACCCAACAGCCAACTTCATGGAGATGCGATACCATTGAGCGAAGCATCGGATTGAAGGTTATCAGGCAAAACTCGTGACAAAATCTACCTTGCTATCCAATGGAAATGCTGCAAATGTTTGATTCGGTGCTTCGCGGTATGCTTCTATCCATATTCCGTGTGGCACTCCTTTTCGCATGTATGTTACCCGTACCGTACCTTTCCACTGTCTGTGCGACTGGCCTGTCAACTGTCAACTATGCCTGTTGCCGTGATGCTCGATATGCTGCTTTCCGACGGTTCGAGCCCCCGGACCTATCTACTCTTGCGACAGGACTGGTGCTCTTGTTGTGCTTTGGATGTGTATCAGCGATCAATATCGAGCTTCCCTGACGGTACCACTCCATTTGCCTTGTCTCGAGTCAAGTCGGCGATATGTCCGCGGGATAAAAGCTGGACAACAGACATTACTCTGGAGACCAGAGGTCAAGTTTCTCGTGTCACTGAATGTCGCAGCAATCTGCTTGTTTGTCGAGCCCCCTTTGACAGCTCGGTGGTACACAACCCGTGGCTTTGCGTGATAACGTGACGAAGCGTATCGTATCACCTCGCTCATGTGCTTGATCATCTGAGCTCGCACCTGAACAACCTCCACAATCTCCATCCAAGCATGACTGAACTCAACAGAGGCCCAACCATACTTGCCTTGATCAAGCCCATCTCTGTCGTGCCGCGTGAACATTGCGAGCAAAATGGGGCAAGCAAGCAACCAAACAAAGCAAAACAAACAAAGGCCGTAGCGGAAGGATTGTAGGTATATGCTTGGGCTTCGAGATGGCAGTTCTCTTGCACCACAAGACTTTAGCTTACCAGATGTCGAGCCCACCAAGATCTGTTGCACAAAAACAGGAAGGGGGTATCCAAGTATTCACAAAAGAAAGGAAGAAATCATTTTTCATGCCGAGCGTCCGATCATACTGTTGCTTTTCAAAACACAACATCAAGGTAACCTTGCGATTGGTGGAGGCGAAGGTCATGCAGAGCATTTCGGGGGATAAAGGAAAGTCTGGTTTCGTGATAAGGGCAATTTTTCGAGTCATGGGGATGTCTTTTGGGCATCAACAGATGAAACAAAAGACTCGAAGGATGGTAAGCGAAAAGAGGCTGAGTATATCTTCAGACTTGGTGGAGGGAGTTCCTTGTCAGCAGTAGACAGGAACAAGGGGATGTTGCTGATTTTGGCAGCAAAATGCGTGCTTCAAGGTTTCGGGCGGGAAGGGAAGGGAGCGGGCCTTTCCATCCAACCAAAAACTTAGAAAATGAATGCCTTTTTCTCCTTTTTTGCTTGCGCGTTTGACCCCAAAAGTGTGACAGTGATATGCGCGTTCTCGACTTGTCTATCCTTTTCCTGCGTACGGAACGCTGTACGCACCCGAAGAGATGCGCACCGATCGTGGCTGATGCGATACCAAGCTCGGAAACACCGAAGGCAATGCTGCAGCGGAAAGAAGACCATGACTCTGATTCGAAGGGGGGTTTTCTGTCCTTGCATCCGGCGCGGTTGAATGTGTGCACGGAAGACTGTGGTTTGCGGTTCTTGTTCTTACTGCCCAACCTGCTCGCTTACTGCGCGCGGCTAAAGAGTCGCTCGAGTGGACGGTCGAACGGCAGCCGCCGTGTCAGGGTCAGGTGGTGAGGTTCTGGACATCCTTCAAGATTTAGACGTGCAGCAAGAGGTCTTGCATGATGTTTGGGAGGCAGACGCGATCGACAAAACTCATGGCAAATATGCAGGTGCTGCCTGCGCATTTTCAACGTGCGAGTAAAGCCGAAGCCTCGGATCTGATTGTCTCAGTAAAGATCCCTGCAAACTCCCGCCGCGCGGACGGCAATCCTTCAAAAGACAACAAGGGATGCACAATGGACGAATGGCAAGTTTGCAGAACTCGTGATCTCGGTTGAGGATCTTGTTTTGTCGGATGATATTGCCATGGAGTGGCTGGTCGCTTGGACCTGCTGCGAACCTGCTCTGGCCAATCGCCAGCCGGCCCGCACCGCCCCTTCTCATGCAAACATGCCCGACTCACGAGGCGCACTACGCATGCCCGCATTACTCGACTGCCTTCTGATCTTGTCAGGACAGGGCTTGCTATGCTTGTGGATGACACTTGCGCCGCGGCCTGAAAGGAGCGTGTTTGAGGGCCTCGTCTCCAAGCAGTCACAGGTATATTCGCGACCCGCGTGCCGTGTCACAGTCTTGAGGGAAGGAGAGCCTGATGGATGCGGCGGCTCGGCCAAGGTAAGGTAGTATCATCATTGTTGTTGCAATCGCACGAACCGGCATGCTCCCGTATCGGTGCGTGCTTTGCTCCAATTCTGCACGACACTACTCATCTTCCTGAGCTCCCAACCGCTTCGAGGGTGCAGTCTCCATTCCGGTCTTTCCTATTGATCATAACCAAATAAATCCTATAACTTCCTGGTTACGTGGGGCAGCAGCGACAGGCATAATACGCACACTTGGATCGGGTCATGACAGCCTCATCGTGCTTGTGCATAAGCTACCTACTTATTCAACCTGCCTTCATATGCTGATAACCTCTCTGCCCTTTTGACGCCCGTCACTCACCACATGAAACTATTCTTATGAAAGCACGCTCTTTTCCCTTGACGACTCACACGATAACCACGTTACGCTCTGCAAATATTCTTCTGCACTCGACACTACCACTTCTGTCTTGAAGTCGCTGTCTCAACATCTCCATCATCATTACACCCTAGTCTCAAGTCTCACCGCCTCTTCCTTGAACAAAGTTCGCATCTGCAGCACAGATATTAACTGGAAGCCCTACCATGGATTTTCACTCTTCACGACCTCATCCTTTCGGTTACGACATGAACGCCAATCAACTAAATTACGACACGGCTCAACAACCTGATCAACCTCCAGAATACTATCACGACAGTAAACTCAACCCGGATCAGACACTCAACAATGTTGCAATGATGCCGACCACTTCTACCACTCATGTTCCCCGCAAAGATTCTGTTGCGACAAATTCCGGCGCTGTCAACGATGCTTCATCGTGGGATCACAAGCAAATCTACTCTGGGACTGGATTCAACCCATCACATGTCTACCGTGCTGGCGACAACGCTGTCTATACTCAACATGACCATTCGCAAGTCTATACACCTCAAGGATGGATGATGTCGCCAACGGGCTCTGTGGACGTGGCGGCCTTCGATGCCTACTCTGGAGCGAAATACGAAAACTCTCCCTTCCCTGGCAGTCTACCATCCGATCGTGCCTCCTTCCCACCCCATCTTCTGTCTCAAGCACACAATGTGTCGAGTTCGCCGCAAGCCTCTTTGTCACCACCTCCCCATGCCGACTGGATGGACATGACTGGACCAAACAAGCCACTCAAGTCAGCGGATGTCAAACCTATCAAGCCTCGTCACCAGCCTCTTCTCAGGCGAGATACTCGTGATGGCATCCGCAAGAAGAACGCGAAGATTCCCATCCCGGCTGAGATCACACTGGACAATATTGATGACTTGATCGAGGGGTGCACTGATGAGGACGAGATGAAGCAACTCAAGGCACAGAAGCGTCTGCTCAGAAACAGAGAAGCAGCGTAAGTCGTCATCATATGCCTTTTGATAATTTGCTGACACGACCCACAGACTCGCATCGCGTCAACGAAAGAAGAAGCATACAGAAATCCTCGAACAGAAGGAGAAGCACCTCGAGACCAAACTCCACACCCTTCACCAGCAAGTCGAGCAACTCCGACATCAACTGGAGACAGCCGAAGACCAGAAACAGTTCTTCATCTCCGAACACAGCAAAGCGCACACCAGAATTCAAGCTATACAGCTGGAGAAGGAAGACTTGATCTGTAGCCACACGAAAGAGACGACTTATCTGCGTGGTCAGATTAACTGGTACCGCGAACACTTCGAGGCTACAAGCCCCACCGCTCCAGCTATGAGTGCCGCACCTAGCAGTACCGGCTTCACCGACTTCAACCTGGAGATGGACCACCTAGCGATTGGAGATCAACCATGGGATCGATACATCAATGTGCAAGGACCTGAGGATGCTGACTATCTCGGCGACGCAGCCGAGTCTTTCGCTACAATTCACCCAGCCAAGCAACTAGTCCAACCGCATCAAGACATCGCAAGCAAGAACAGCACCGAGCAACCGGTAGCATCGGGCATACTATTCACGCTGCTACTCTGCGGAGCCTTCGTAGCTTCCAGATCTCAATCAGCAACGAGAGACACTGCACAGAACAACCTCATCCCAAAGATGCCCGACGAAGTCAGAGCAGCCAGTACCGAAGTACTCAACAACCTACTCAAGGATAACCTGAAGGAAGCATCGCTATTCCTGCCAGACCTCGTCTCTACGAACCGCTACCCACAATCCAGTCACTCGGCATGGCCGCAGTCCAATAACCTCGACAACTTGCACAAACACTTGATATCCCCCACCGCACTCCAAGAAGCAGAGCAGGCGTTTGCCATGACACCCGAACAATACAATGCTTTGACCACCTACCAACACATGGATACCATAGTCTCGGCCCCTCCCCCGGCAAGCCTTCGTCCCAATCTCGCAGAGACATTGGGCAGAATGCGAGAGGCTAGAGGACCGAGTGCGGCAGAGGTATACACCAGAAGCTTACTCTGGGATACCGTGCCTGAAGATGTGGTCAGAGCTTTCAAGAGGGCTGTCGCACAACGACAAGGAGATGATGAGCAGATGAATGATGAGAATGGAGGCTTATGAGAAGATGCCACTATACGACAGTAAGATATGGCATAACAGCTGCCATGAGCAACGAGTGACGATGACGATTACGAATGACGGAGTTTTCTTTTCTCTTGTATCTTTCCTTTTTCCTTTCCCTTATTTTACCTTCTGGTACTGGAAGGACACGATGGCTATGATTGATGGAGAGAATGATCTCGAACGACGACACGAAATCCAGCATCTATGGAAACGAGGACAGTGCTTCTTTGGAAAACAAACACGACACCACGAATAACAACTATACACGCGAACCTACGACATACAATGATGCACATGCACATTCATACGACCCTACACACGAACCACGATAATGATACGATCCCAACCATCACAACTTTCTTCACTTTGTTTCTCCTCCTCTCCCTCCCTTGCTCACTTGATCTTTCTTCTGTAGTTTGCTCCATGATTTTCCTCTGTTGTTTTCTCGATACTGTTGCTGTGGCGCAAGGGCGGATGAGAGCCATAGGCAGATATGTCCCACGACCTCTCTTGTTTCTTTGGCTTGGACTCAATTTTGTTCTTATGTATCTGATCGGAATGGTTGCTATACAGCTGTGCGGAATCTAAGAGATTTGTATCCCTTGTCTCTGACCTTTCGATATGTGACTTATCGTCTATCATGTTCTGTTCTTGTGGATCAAGGGGAGTAGTTTCGCGAAAATGGTGAGTTTCTTCCATCATCTTTGCATATTCGCAAGAGGATGGCTAATCGTCTAAGATCCGGGAAGCAGAAGCAAGCAGTCCATAACAACGTGTCTCATCAGTATGAAGTCCTCTATTGCTCCACAAACCACATGATATGTAGCTTAAAGTCAAGCACCAGGGTTCAGCATGATTTTCGCGATGTGCGCCTAGAGATCTTTGTCAATTGCGGACCAAATGTCTGATCAGCCAGCCACTCAAAACATTTTCCAACTGTTCACCCTATCGATTATATACATGGAGCTGAATAACATCTGGGTCCTCTTACTTTTTGGTAGTGTTGCTGAACCAAGACTACGAAATGTTCATCCCAGATCTACCACGCAGGACCCCTCTCATCTCCACCTGCCCTAAACTCTTCAATCTCCTCATTATATTCTCTCATACTCCCAAAAGCATTCGCTTCATCATCGTCCAACAGCACAACATCATACCGCCTTCTCTCTCCGTCTTTCTCAACACTAAATGAAGCTATTCCGCAAGAGGATTGAGCAGAAAGCAACACACAAGTGTACACAGAACTTCCCAGCCCTAGATATCTCAACTCTGCACAGTCTTCTCCTCTGGCAATCTTACTGCGGTTTTCGCGAAAGAAGGCTGTAGCAAAGGTGGCTAGATGAGCAGTGTACTCTTCATCCCGTCCCTGATGTATTCCCAGAAGCTCCAGCTTGGGAAAATTGCGAAAAGAGGGAATTCATATGTCGAAACAGTCAGGATCGCTGCTGGTATTGATGAGCGACACTTCTTGCAGTGTATCGTTCCCTGTAGGAGAGACATAAAATAGTATGCTTTTAGTGGGAGTAAATAGACAAGATAACTATAGTAATAATTATATAGTAATCTTAGATTTTTAGTTAATGCTCTAGCTCTATCTATCCTCCAAGAGTTTACTCAAGAAGCATTTATTACTAGTCTTTTGCTTTTGTTCTATAGTTATTCCAAGAAAAGTCTAGTTAGCAGGCTTAGCATTCTTTAACGTTTCCAATCCTTAAGCTATGCTTTTCTAATCTCGCTAAGAATCTTAATCCGCTATAGTGTTTACATGTGCACGCGCATATATGTTACGGCTATCTAACTGCTACGAGGGCACTTCAGGGCGTACGAATAGGACAGGATGAAGTCCGCGTGAAGATCGGTATCTAAAGCTTACGCCAGCACGGGTTTTAGAGTATCTTCACGTGTTGCTCACAAAGAGCATATTATCATCGCGATAATCATGTCGACACATCTGAGCTACAGCGAAGAACTGAGATATCGCAGCTCCCGTTGAGCCATCAACAAAAAGAGGTTCGTGGAACATCAAGAACGCAGTGAGTATCGAGAGAGGTAGTTATTGAAATATCCGGCGCTTCTGAGCATTGATCGTCCTATACGTCTCCGCAGAAACTGTATAGCTTGTTGGATATCGGATACATTGGATGCATTGGACTTGCTCACTGACCATGGAAATCTGGAAGGACTAACTAACATTTGTAGCCTGAGCAGCCTGCGCCATCTCCCGGTTGCTTATGCCTTCAAGTATACGGCGTTCCGCAACGTCAAACCATTTCCAATACTTACTTGTGACTTCATCGTCTCCTTCCAGCAATTCTGCGACATCCTCGATTTGGATCGTAGCTGCATTAGCATCGAGAAGTTGTTCGGTTGAATCCTGATCATCAGATGTCCACGGGATCTGTTTCGTTGCTGCCAGTTGATCAGAAGAGCTTCGAAGATGCCCTCTCGAGGTGACATCTTCGTTGAGCCTGATAAGAGTCGTAGGGTATGGTCCTGTATCTTCAAAGATTGCGGCCTTCATGAATTGCGCGTCTAATCTCTTGAAGCTTGCAGCCCAGACGGCCGGGCCTCTCATTGCAATGTTCGCTCTGACCATACTGCGATCTCCGAGTGGTCCGATAGTTCCGCCCACGGGGGCGCCTGTTGCTGTTGCTACGATCGTATCGCTGACCCCAACCTCGAAGTCTCTGGTTGTGGCGCTAGCAATTCTTGCAGTTACTTCACTGAGCTCGTAAAGACCAGTGACAAGATAGATCCGAGGCTTCTGGAGTGTAACTTTCCTCCATAATAGGGAGGCAGTGGTACAAGTGAGCCAGACCCCGAGTTTGCGTCGTGATCTCTCGTTTCTGAGTACCCGTTCGCTCAGGAATGCTGCTGGCCTGTGCTCAAAGGAACATAAGTATACAATCGGCTCATATACTAAATAGAAGAACTTACTCGCTCAAGGTCACCCGGTGTCCAGTCCCGGAGATGATCTTAGACTTTCCTTGGGCAAGTCCAACATTGATCGTAAGAAGATCCAGCGCTTCAAGACCAAAGCCAAACTTCTTTTCGGAAGCAGCTGTGAAACAGCCACTGACATCTTGAGACACTACTATGCCAGGATCTCTCATCTCGTCCTCACTAAGATGATCAGATAAGGCAGACGAAACTTCGTTGGACTTACCTCAAGTGCGGGAATGTGACATAGCGATGGTCCGGTTTTGTGTAGTCACCGAACACCAATGTTCCTAGGGTGAGACGGTCTGGAGGATATCCAAGATCGTACAGATAGAACGTCGAGTCTTTACTGCGATTCATGACAATATTGACTGCCTGGAGACGTGGGACAGAGTGATGGAGTCAGAGAAGGAAACTTGCAGAAACGCAACTATTCTTATGGCCAACTCAGGAACATGATGGTCACTTTCCCCCTCAATATCATCGGGTACTGAGGAACAGTACCACCAATGATCACACCGACATTTCAAGTGATCGCATTAAGACAGCGCATTAACCAAAGCGCTAGTGCTTACAGATCTCAGCACTGTCAGCGGAACCTTGAGATACCCGACTCACTAAGCGCTCCACACACGCTAGCGCAATGCGAAGTCAGCGTCACGCATAGATCGACCCTGTGATTTCGCATATGATCGGTCGAAGCGGTCAGCTTAGAGTTCGGTCTTTCGAACAGTATGTACAATTAACTCATCCTCACGATTCTAAGAGCTTAAGTCCCGAAAGCTGTGACTTCCTCTATATATCAAGATTACTCTCACCCAGCCATAAGCCTGATTTACTTCAAGGTCAAAGAACAAGAACATGGCTCACCAACACGCAATGAATTTGGGAACGATATGCAACTTTTTCGGTGGAAGCATTTTTTCCGAGGAATACCGGACAAACTTCTCGGACTTGGATGAGCGGATTGATGCTGTGGCACAAACCGTTACCCCGTCTTCGCTCGCAGTGGAACAAGCTTCATTATCGCTGTTGAGGGCTGTCAATCATATTCTAAGAGGAGAACTTGCCCTTGCTCGCGTTCATCTCGATACCATCTCACGTCTTACGCAGTCTGGAAGTGATCCGGAGTGGCAGCTACGATGCAGCCTCTACGATCTCTTCCTTACACAACAACAAAGGTCACCTCCGATTCTACGATTTCGGGCCGATTACGACAACCCATCAGCCGCTCGTAGGGACATTGAGCTGAGCATCAAGAGATGTACCGAAGAGTTAATGCAGCGTAGCAAGTCTTCTAATTCGGTGGGGAGAATAATAGAGAGACTAGAAACTGATCTCATCCTCAATATCGGTGGCTTTGTCAAGGTGCTGTGGGATTATGCGTGTCCCAACCATCCCAGTTTCCCACGAAACTCCTTCACAATTTCGAGGGTCGGCGTTAGCACGATGCTCTATGGTACGACCGAACCTTATGCCGAGTCGCTACTACGGTCAAGTGAGGAGCTAGGTCTTGGTCCAGTGAACAGATATCTCAAGCGTCTGTCTGTCGAGTACAGCTCCAGCGCTGGGGAGGCACATGCCTCAGGGAGACTGTCTGAACTCTACAGAGAGTGCCTGACAAAACAAGACAAGATAGGCGCTGCGAATTGCAAGTTGTTGGAGGCCGACAGTGTGCTATCGCCCCCTTTCACCAATTCAATAGCGCTCAATCTCATAACACTCGACCAAGAGCTGGGTTGGGACAACGATATCTGGGACTCTGCTGAAGCTAGATTCCCTCTGAGGAAAAGACAAAAGGCAGAAGACTGTTTCTTGGAAGCCTTCGACCTCTTTCAGGAAAGCGGCTCAGTCCGTGGTCAAGCCTCTGTGGAGCTGCGTCGTGGGTGTGTCAGCCACGCGGAAGCGGTGGCCCAAGAACAGTCAAATAATCCCAACGCTCAGGCCTTGCTTCTTGAAGAAGCTGAAAGGCATCTGACGAGCTCCGCTCTACTCTTCGTCGGCGACTCCGTCCATCTCCAGATCGTCAATACTCATAAAATCTTGTTGCTTATCAGCAAAATCTCAAGCGGAACATCCCACGAAGCAGTAGACAAAGCAAGGCAGGTTGGGGAGTGGGCGAGTAGCATGCAGTACACTGCAATTTCGCAATTCGCCGGCTTGCTCATGCTACGTTTTGGTCGGACCTTGTCCACATCGGCAAGCCCGTCACAAGCAGCAAGACAGCATAGAAAAGCGGTATTGTGCTGCGAGTGCGCTAGAGCGTGTTTCGGAGGCTCAAAAGATCCTGTTCTCGAGCTATCCTCCATCATCGCGCATGCCTATCTCCATCGACGCATTGGCAATCTACCACTTGCGAGAGCACTCATGATAGAGGGTCGTGAGCTACTCTTGCAAGTAGATCGCTATATCAGTAAACTGATCGAGGACTCTGAAGGAAGAGACGAGACTCTCCTCAGGAGCATGCTGGTGAATCACACAGAAGAATACAGCCGAGCGTGGTGTTCAATCGTTGGATCAACGGAATCTGGGATCATGGAGCGCGGGATGGACCATGGCAATCGTCCAAACACTCCGCCTGCTATAACCACATCAATTCAGCTTGCCTCAGTGCAAGACCACCTCTTTAGAACACCGAGGCAGCTCGAAGCAGACTATCAAGAAACTATGGAAACCCGACGTCGAGCTTTACTTATCGACGCTGACATCAGGACTGCTAATGAAGTACTGCGGCGATTTTGCGATCGATGGGACGGTGAGGCTGCGAAAACGGTTCCTCAAGTTGTTCTTGGTAGCATGAAACTTGCAATTTTCCATCATCTTGGGAACTACGAAGAGGCTCGCCGACATTTGAGCCTCATTCTTCCCACTCAATATGGTGGACGAAGCAGGACTGCGGACGGCATGCTACAGATTGATTCAACAATTCACGGACATTCGGTGGCCCACAGGGACTTTGCCGAGCGGTCTTTGGCACAATGCTTTGTAGCCAAAGATTGGTGCTCCGCTCACTCAATCTTGACGCAGATGAGGAGTTTATTCCCAGGCTACCCCGAAGACACTTCAATACCGCAAAGCAAGGACCACTGGCAACTACTGGTATGGATAGCATATACCGAGCAGCATTGCAGTGACCTGGGCATAGCTTATGACAGATATCTGGAAGCTCTTTACCTGTTCGAACAGAGCCGGACTCAGGTGCGAGATCTGGATTCGCGTCGAAATCTGACATCGACCATTCATTCTGGGCAACTCTTTTTCGGCCTGGCACACATTGCAAAGCATTTCAGCGCAAAGCCAGACGGGGCAGAACACAGGACGCCAGAAGCGATGACCTGGGAGAACCAAATTCTCGTGTACCTCGAACAGGGT
>Ga0058697_10000632_pt1 | contig 14685 bp, 8 predicted proteins | sample AgamicAsMae_FD_66619 | JGI IMG/M metagenome (GOLD analysis project Ga0058697, IMG submission 66619) | Agave microbial communities from Guanajuato, Mexico - As.Ma.e | ecosystem: Host-associated > Plants > Phyllosphere > Phylloplane/Leaf | place: Guanajuato, Mexico | collected 2012-06-04
CCTTCGGGTGCGGCCGGTCGCCCCGGATCTCCAGGCCGCTGTCCTGCCACGCTCGACCCTGCGGTGGCCAGCAATGGCGCGGTCGTGATCAGCCGCAACCGTGCGTCCGGGCCAGGTCCGGTGGGGCGTTGCGGGCCGCACCAGCGCGGTCCATAGCCACTTGGAGCCCTTGGGGTCTTGCGGGAGCAATGCTTGCCGGCCGATTCGTTGTTGCCCGGGCACAGTCCTGCCCACGAGGCTAGATGCGCGGCAGTAGGGAACCGGCCCATATCGGGCCGATCTCGGCCAGGATCGTCTCGGCGGTGCGCCGGTCAACCCGGGGATCGTGCACAGCGGCGCCACCGGTTGCGCGGCGCGCGGGTGGCCGGGGTGGCGCCCAGGGCGAACTGGTCAAGACCGCGGCCCGGACGGTGCGCAAGGAGGTGACGCGTTTCAAGGCATACCAGCATCAGCCACGGCAGGGCTAGCCAAGGAGTGTCCAGCCTCACCTGAGCCTTTACACCCGGCGGGCGGCCGTCACATCGCGGCTATCACGTAGGGCCTCCCACACCGCCGTCGCCCCTGCCTCCACGCTGCGGGACGTCACTACTGGCTGGGACTCCGATGGGTCAGATGTTGCTGGTCGGCCGGAGCATCGGGGGGTACAGCAGCTCAAGGGTGCCGGTGCGGTAGAGCTGGGCGGGCCGGCCGCCGTCGCGGGTGGTGGTCTGGTCGACCGGGACCAAGAAGCCGGGGGTGTGGGTGACCTTTCGGTGGAAGTTGCGGGGGTCGAGCGCGGTGCCCCAGACGGCCTCGTAGACCCGACGCAGCTCCGCGATGGTAAAGGGTTGCGGGCAGAACGCGGTCGCCAGCGGCGTGTACTCCAGCTTGGCGCGGGCGCGCTCGACCGCATCGGCGAGGATCCGGTGGTGGTCGAAGGCGAGCAGGTCAGTTCTGGCGAGCAGCTCGTCGGTGGTGGCCCAGCCGGCTGCGGTCGCGTCCGTGCCGGCGACCGGCCGCGGCAATTCAGGCGCGAGGGCGAGGTAGGCGACGCTGACCACCCGCATGCGCGGGTCTCGGCCGGGCGCGCCGTACGTGGCGAGCTGCTCGAGGTGGATCGGCCCGTAAGGGGCGCTGGGGCTGCGCGTTTCCAGGCCGGTCTCCTCGGCCAGCTCGCGCGCGGCGGCGGCAGCGAGGTCCTCGTCGGCCCGGACGAACCCGCCCGGGAGGGCCCAGCGGCCTTTGTAGGGCGGCTCTCCCCGGCGGATGGCGAGCGCGTGCAGCCGCTGCTCGCGCACTGTCAGGACGACCAGGTCGACGGTGACCGCGAACGGGGGGTAGTCGCGCGGCTCGTAAGCGGTCGGACGTGGCTCTTCGGCTCCCATGGCAGGACCATACCGGAATCTCGTCTCCTTGACGAGAAGTGGCGGGTCAAGTTACTGTCAATGCGACGATAAGTCATGGCGGCCCAAGGTCGGTCCTGACTGTGGTGCTGAGGAGGCAGGGCATGGCTCATATCACCCGTTGGCCGCTCGTGCGGCACCTGCGCTCGAGCGCGACCATGCACGTTCTCCATCAGCGGCGGGGCCGCGTGGTGCACGACGGGGTCGGGCTTGCGTTCTGGTACCGGCCGCTGGACGCGGTCCTCAGCGAGGTACCCATCGACGACCGGGAGCTGCCGCTGCTGTTCCACGCCCGCACCGCTGACTTCCAGGACGTTGCGGTGCAGGCGACCGTCACCTACCGCGTGGTCAACCCTGCGCTGGCGGCCGTCCGTATCGACTTCGGCATCGATCCCGAGCACGGCGGCTGGTCCAGCACGCCGCTGGAGCAACTCGGCGGGCTGTTGACCGAGCTTGCTCAGCAGCACGCGCTCGACCTGCTTGCCCGGACCCACCTCCAGCAGGCGCTGGTCGACGGCGTCCCGGCCGTCCGCGACCGGATCAGCGAGGGCCTGGCCTCCGACTCGAGGCTGGCCGAGACCGGCGTCGCCGCCATGAGCGTTCGGGTGGTCGCCATCCGGCCCGAGCCGGACGTCGAGAAGGCGCTCCAGACCCCAGCGAGGGAGCTGGTCCAGCAGGAGGCCGACCGGGCCACCTATAAGCGCCGGGCGCTCGCGGTGGAGCGGGAACGGGCGATCAGCGAGAACGAGCTGCAAAACAAGATCGAGCTGGCCCGCCGCGAGGAGCAGCTCATCCAGCAGCGCAGCGCCAATGAGCACCGCAAGGCCAGCGGCATCGCCGAGGCCGAGCGGATCCGCGCCACCGGACAGGGCGATCGCGACCGGCTGCTCGCCGCGGCCGCCGCCGAGCAGGAGCGGCTGCTCGGCGAAGCCAAGGCGGACGCCGCCCGCGCGCTCGGCCTCGCCGAGGGCGCCGCGGAGACAGCCCGTCTCGAGGCCTGGCGCGACCTCGCTCCGGCGGTCGTGTACGGGCTCGCCCTGCGCGAGCTGGCCGCCAAGCTGCCGTCCATCGGCACCCTCCACCTCACCCCCGACCTGGTCACGCAAGCGCTCGCGCAGCTCACCGGCGTGAACGGGCAGACGTCCGGGCGCGCAGCACGGCGATGAGCCTCCCCCCGCGCGCCGTCATCATCCATCGGCGCACCGAGCTGGACGAGCTGCTCGCCCGCCATGGGACCCGGCAGCAAGCCGCTTTCTTCCTCCGCACCCGCGGCCAGCGCATCGACGAGATCCAGGTCAGGGCCGCGGCCCAGCGCGCCGCCGTCGCCGCCGTCGCCGCGGCCATCCCGGTCGACTGGCGCCGAGGCCAGGTTGAGCGGGCCGACCTCGACCGGTTCCTGTTCGAGCCCGAGGATTTCGTCATCGCCGTCGGCCAGGACGGCCTGGTCGCCAACGTCGCCAAGTACCTCGACGGCCAGCCGGTCGTCGGAATCGACCCGGAGCCAGGCCGGAACCCCGGTGTCCTCGTGCGCCATCCCGCCGAGGCAGCCCGCGACCTTCTCAACGACCTGGTTCGCGGCAAGGTACGGCTCCAGCGGCGTTCCATGGTCGAGGCCCGCCTCGACGACGGTCAGGCCCTCATGGCTCTGAACGAGGTCTACGTCGGCCACCGTGGCCACCAGTCGGCGCGGTACCGCCTGTCCCTCCCCGACGGGCGCTCCGAGCGACAGTCCTCCTCCGGCCTGCTCGCGGGAACCGGGACTGGCGCCACTGGGTGGCTACGCTCGGCCTGGCAGGAGCGGCACAGCCAGCTCGCGCTGCCCGCCCCGGAGGCACGGCAGGTGTGCTGGTTCGTACGCGAGGCATGGCCGTCCCCGGCGACCGGAACAGAGCTCACCGAGGGCCTGCTCGACGATCGCGCCGGCCTGAGCGTTGTCGCCGAGACCGACCAGCTGGTCGCATTCGGCGACGGCATCGAGCAGGACGCGCTCACGCTCTCATGGGGCCAGCACCTGACCGTCGCCGTCGCTGGCCGCGCCCTGAACCTCGCGGCCTGACCTGGGCCGACCGTATCGGCGGTTCGGGCCATCAGCCGCTGGCAACGGTCTGTCACATCACCATCACGGGCGGCCAGCTTGGCCTGTCACCCTCTGCAAGCTGGGGGAGGGGCACTGACAGCTGCGAGCACTCGACATGACGTTCACGCCACCGCCAACGCGGATGAGCTGCGGTGATGGTGAAGTGACGGTGCTCGACTCCGTGCCCTGGGCGCGACCTGGACCAGAATCACGCACTCCACCCGATGCGTCGGGCTGCGGAATGCCGATCCCGCCACGCCGCGACGCCGCCTGGGTCATTGAAGGGCGCGACCTCAGGCCTGTATCGCCCCGCTCGGTGCGCGGATTGCGACAGTTGCCGTTCCGGCGGCGGCGGAACGGGTGGCAGGTGCTGGGGACCTGCATGGTGCACATAGGAGGTTATCCGCACGGGTACGGAGACCATCATCACCGTGTCCTGCTGGTCAGGGCGCTATGCAGCCCTCATAGGTCGAGCCGGGTCAGTGATGCGGCTCGCTTATCCTTTGGGTGGAACATGACGCTCTGTCCCAGGGAGACTGTATGGCTTGGCAGCTCAGCCTCCCGGTGACCGAGAAGGAATGGATTGACCTCGTTGGTACTCGACGACGCCACCTCACTCGTTTTCTGTCCTGGGCTGCTGCACGGGAGGGGCACTGTTGCATTGAGCGATCACCCCGTCCGGCTGCCTCCACTTCGATGCTCAACGCGGCAGATCATGGGGAACGATCGGGTGGTTCGAGACCTTCTTGATGCCATCCCGATGAAGACAACCTCCACTTCACTCGGCTCCACCGACGCCTTTCGGCTCAATGCAACAGTGCCGTAGCTTGTGTGTCACTGGACGAACCCGGGACCGCACGCGAGCGAATGGCATCGGACCCGAAGCAGCAAGGTGTCCTTGGGTAGGGAGACGGACCTGGAGGCCTACATCGCCGACCATCAGGACGCGGGAACGCGATGGGACGCCCTCCCTTGGAGCTGTGTGCCTGGCTAACCCGCCCGCTGGAGGTCGAGGTGTTGGTGCCGGCGTCGCACGCCGCCCGTGATGCAAGAGTGGCCCCAGGTGTGGCGTCCGCCGTGCCGGCCAGGTACTGGCGAGAGTAATCAGACACGTCGCCGACCGATGGACGCACCAGGGATGCACGACGCCGCGCCGGCGAGGATGCTTCGAGGCTGTCTCTCGGAGACACCGCAGGTCAGCGGGGCTGTGGGGGAGTGCGCCGCCAGGGACTCGAACCCCGAACCGCTGATTAAGATCGCGGAATTATCTGCTCTCCCGTGCTCCACAGTGCCACGAAATACCGCCCACCGCTGGTCCTGCCACTTCTCCATTGGCGTGGGTGTTCGGCCATGCTGATCTGTGCCGATTGATATTGGAACCGATGGACGCACAATGGACGCACGTGGGTGTCAGCCAATAACCTGGTTATAGCTCTCCGGGAACCTCGTCAAGTTGGGCCATAATTCAGGATCTTGAGGAGCGGAGACTGGCCAATTCCGGTGCTGAGTGTCTCCGATCTTTTCCTGGTCGCTGGGAACAACCAGGAGACGAACCGGTCTGGCTGTGAAGGGCCCCAGTCAGGCTTGGAGTCCTAGTCTCGATGGGCGGCGTCCATGGCCGCTGGTGGCGTTGGTCATATCTCGACCGTCTCGGTATCCAAGCGCAGCGCGGCCGGAACCCGGAAGGGGACGACAAGTTGCGCATCGGACGACGACTCGGTAACCAGGGCCTCCCCCTCCTGCCAGATCCGAATCCAGCGCAGGATGACGTCAACGGCTGCACGCGCCGGCACGTTCACCGTCAGCGTGTCCGACATGGTGATGGTCGCCTGGTCGGTGACTGAATACCTCTTGCCGATGCTGGCGTCGATCTTCGCCGCGACCGAGCCCGCAACGGGAATCTTGACGCTCGCATTGCCCCGACCACGAACGCTCGACTGCTTTCGACGACGGCGGCTCGCTCGATCGTGTAGGTGACGGTCAGGGTGTGGGTCGACGACGCCGAACTCCTCCGGTTGTCGTACCTGCGACGCTCTGTCTTGACGTTGTCCTCGAATCGTCGCGTCTCCTGCAGGTCTGACACTGAGGCAGCCGATTCGTCGGCGAGGTTCCCTAGCAGCTCTTCTTCCTGCGACCGGGTGAGCGGCCAGATCCCTCGGCAACGACTGCACTGGGGCATTCGGTGTGGCCCGAACTCAAGGGTCGGCTGGTTGGCATGAATGGCGCCAGCGCCAGCCCGGGCATGGTCTCCACCGTGGCCCATGGGACCTCGGCGGGGGCAATCGTCAGCAGTTGGCGCCGCAGAGTGGGCAGGTTCCTTCCGTCAGGAACCCGACCATCGCGGACGACAACATCGCCCGACTCCTTCCCCGCAGGCAAGCGGCTCAGACTTCGGTACCTCGGTGACTTTGCCCAAACCGATATGGTGCTGGGACCTGGACCTGCTCTCTCACCTCTCGGGCCTCTTCATGACATTCATATGTGGTCGACCGTGCGCAGGTAGGTCAGCACCGCCAGGACACGCAGGTTCACATCGGCTCTGTCGTGGTCGTCTGGGTGGGGCAGACCCAGCTTCTGGGAGATCGCGGTGACGCGTTTCTCCACGGTCTTGACGCTGTAGCTGAGCTTGTGCGCGATCGCGGTGTTGGAACGCCCCTCGGCCATCAGCGCAAGGACCTGCCGCTCGACCACGCTGAGCCGCTCCAACGGGTCCACGACGCGGGGGCGGAGCAGCACGCGCTGGACGACTTCGGGATCGATGACCACCTCGCCGGCTCCCACCCGGTGCAGCGCATCGACCAGCCGGTCGGCGTCCTGGACGCGATCCTTGACCAGATAGCCGACGGCGTGGCTGGACAGCTCCAGCAGTCGCACCGCATAGGAGGTCTCGGCGTAGTGCGACAACACCAGCAGTCCCACGGCCGGGTGGCAGACGTGGATCTGCTGGGCCGCCTGCAGCCCCTCGTCGCGGTACGTCGGCGGCATGCGGATGTCCAGGATGACCACGTCGGGCGGCTCGGCGGCGACGAGGCGCAGCACTTCAGGCACGGTCGCTGCCTGGCCGATCACGTCGAAGCCACGGGTGGTCAGCAGCTCGGTGAGCATCTGGCGGAGCAGGCCTGAGTCCTCGGCGATCACGATCCGCATGGCAGCTCCACCCTAATGCGGGTTCCGGACCGTGGCGGGCTGTCGACCCGCAGGACGCCGTTCAGGGCGGCGACCCGGTCGTGCAGCCCGCGCAGGCCCGTGCCCCGGGTGAGATCGGCTCCCCCGATCCCGTCGTCGCTGATCTGCACGATCAGGCGGTGCGCATCACCGTCCACCCGGACCTCGGCGCGGCTGGCCCCTGCGTGCTTGTACACGTTGGCCAGCGCCTCGGTGATGACAAAGTACGTGGCCCGTTCCAGATGCTCAGGCCAGCGCCGGCTGGGGACGTGGACGAGGATCGGGAGGGGTGCCCCCTCGGCCAGCACCTCCATGGCGGCCGCAAGGCCCTGCTCGGCAAGGGCCGGCGGATGGATCCCCTCGGTCAACGCGCGCAGCTCGGCGAGGACCTCGCGCAGCTGGGACGCCGCCACCGCAAGTTCTTCGGCGGATACGACGCCGCGGCCGGTCATCCCAGGTCGGACCGGGCCAGGTCGGACCCGGTCCATGCGCATCGAGACGGCCAGCAGCTTGTGCTGGATCCCGTCGTGCAGGTCGCGTTGAATGCGCCGGCGCTCGGCGTCGGCGGCAAGCACGATCCGCGCCCGAGAGGCTCGCAGCTCCTCCAGCTGGGCGCGCTGAGCCACCAGAAGCCGCGCGTTGTCCAAGGCCAGCCCGGAGGCGGCAAGCACGGCATCCACCAGCGGCCGCTGCTCTCGTAGCACCGGGTCATGCACCAGCACGGCGAGGAGATCGCCGCGTCGCACCACCGGGGTCCTGGCACGCTCCCCGATGGGAAGCCGCTCCAAGGCTCGACCGTCGGAGGCGATGAAACCGTCGGCGTCGAGTGGGAAGAAGACCTCCAGGGTCGGGTCGCCCAGGGCGCGTGCGATGGCGCTCCGCACGTGTTCGGGCTCGGCGGTCTGCTCCAGCTGCAGAACCAGGTCGGCCACACCTCCCCGGGCCATGCGCACGCGCAGCAGCCCTACTGCCAGCGCGACCGGTGTCACCACCAGCCCCAGCGCGTAGGCCAGCAGCAACAATCGCTGCACAGTGACCGGGGCGTCCAACAGCGCCACGACGGCGCCGAGGGCCACCGCCCCTCCCATCGCGAGGATCGCCGCCCATACCGGCGTGTAGGCGCGGCGGACCGGCCGTCCCGCGGCCGACCAGCGGCGCACCACCAGCACCACCGTCAGCAGGGTCAACACCAGCCCGGTGATGCTGCCCACGGCCGCCCACACCGAGTAGGTGGCATGCGGATCGCCCCAGCCTTGCGGCTGCGGCGGGTACTCGGCGATGTAGCGGGTGATCTGGGTGGCCGGCACTGCGACATACGACAGGACGACGAAGCGCCGCACCCAGGCGTGGTGCAGCCGCCCGTCGGGCAGGGCCAGCACCAAGTGCCCCATGACGGCGTAGTTGAGGTGGTAGAGGCAAAACCCCAGCGCAAACAGCACCGGGTGTCTGCTGAGCTGCAAATTCCCGATGTACCAGGCCAGGCCCAGGGTGGCCATGAGCCGGCCCGTCGGGCTCGCAGGCCGCCGCAGCCATAGCAGGACCCCGGACAGCAGGAACGACCACCCCGCCAGCTGGACCGGCAGCCACACCCACAGCGGGTAGGGGGCGATGCGCCAGGTTGTAAGGATCGCTACCAGTGCGATGGCGGTGCCCGCCAGGCCCACCACCACAGGTGTCCGCCGGCTGTAGTCGTTGGCGGGCCGCGCATGGGTGCGCGTCGAGATACCACCTGCTACCTGCATGTCAAGATTTTCGCTCGTCCAGTTACCAGGCGCTCGTGCTTTTTTCGGCGGGGCCCGTCTGGATCAGGCGAGGGATCCCGCTCCTGATGTGAGCTAGCCCTCTTGAGTCGGCGGGGAATCCCTCCGTGCAGGGAGGGCCAGCCCCGCTGTCAGGTCCACCGCTGGGCGCGAAGCTGCCCACCATGCACATCGAGCTCCAACCTCAAGGCACGCTGCATTGGAGGCAGGATGGCACTCAGCCAAGAAGACGGAACGATCCTCCGCACCGCGTACGACCAACTCTGCGTGAGCTATCGCGCCATCGACGACTTCCGCGCCAAGCTGCTGGGGTTCCTGCCGCTGGCGACCGGCGGCGGCCTGCTGCTGCTGACGGGCAGGGCCGACGGGTTCGCCCGGGAGTTCTTCCTCCCCGTAGGGCTGTTCGGGCTGGTGGTGACCCTTGGCCTCTTCTCCTACGAGATCTACGGGATCAAGAAGTGCCACGCGCTGATCAACGCGGGCAAGGCCATGGAGTCATCGCTGGCGCTGGCAGCGGGGCAGTTCCAGGGGCGTCCCAGAGCAGTCTTGCGGCACGTCAACGAACCCTTCGCGGCAGCCATCATCTACCCGGCCGTGATGGCCGCCTGGACATACCTGGCCGCATTCGAGGCGCCCCCATGGGCGCGCGGGGCTCTTGCGGTGGCGGTCTTCATCGTGGGCTTCGCGATCACCTTCGAGTACAACCGCCGGCTAGGCGAGGACGTCGCCGGCGGCCACGAAGATCCAGCGGCAGCATCGCGCCCGCAGGGTGGGCTTGCACAGTTCTAGGGATTCCCGAAGGGGCCACCACCGAAGAACCAGGCTGCCCCTGCTGGCATCCCTGTGTGCCCTGGAGGTGAGGCGGTATACGCCTGCAAACGGTGGCGTCGAGGAGGTAATCCATGGCAATAACTGATCGTCGCAATGTTGGGAAGCCGAGGCCAGGACCCAAGAAAGCCGAGGAAGCGAACGGCTCACCCCGTCTTTCCAGCTCTGATCCCCTCAGCCGGGGCCTCAACGAGATCTTTCGAAATGACGACGTGCTCAACGATGCGATCACCGCCAACCTGAAGAAACGCGGCGTCGCGTCGCAGGCTATTGCTGATCGGGCGAGGGTCGCGTTCACCGACTTCAGCGCAAGCAGATACTCGGCGGCCGAGCGTGAACGGCCGAATTACCTGGCAGTCGGCGACGACCTCGTCGAGAACATGAGGTCGGTCATCAGCAAGGGAACCGACGTCATTCGCGCCTCGACCGCCGGTCGCTCGATACGACTGCGGCTCACCCCGGACCTGAAGCGGCTCCTCAAACGCGAAGAGGGCGAGGGAGAGTCGCGCATCGGCACGATCGATCTGCCTGACCTGGTCGGCTATCTCACGCGGAGGCCTGGCGCCGGCTCCTCGGCCTCCAGCGACCCCACGCTCTCGACCTGCAAAGCCGAGCTGGAGGCGGAGCGGCGCGTGAAGGAGATAGAGGGGTCATCAAAGGATGGGGACGCCGTTCGCGAGGCCGGATCGGACGGCGCTGCGGCCGGCGACAGCGTTCCCCTACCGGCGGAGCGCAGTGACGGCGACCATCCCGCGGCCACGAAGTTCGTCACCGACGAGGTGACCCTGCAGATGGGGACCGCCACGTCGCCGGAGACGCAGGTGTCCTTCTCGGTGCCCCAGCGCTCGGACCAGAACACTCGGGCGAGGATCATCGAGACGTTCGAGCTGCGGGACGGCCCTTCGGACGTCACCTCCTATCACGACTTCAGCAGCCTGCAGATCGCGTTCGAGCACGTATGGACAGAGATATTCGACGGCGAGCTCGCCACGCTGGGTCAGGAGCTCTACCAGGAGTACGTGAGGCTCAAGGCATTCACCGGCGCCGACGACGGTGCCGAGCGCAAGATCAGCACGCTGAACGACCTCAGCCGGCTCATGGACGAAATTCGCGAGCTCAGCCGGCTCACGGGAAACGACCTCCCAGGATCCCTCCAGCCCTCAGGTGGCAGCAGCGCGACCGGTGACATTCCCGCCGGCTCCATCGACCTGAGCAACAAGGCCAAGCTCGCGCTGGATCCCTTCAGCGTGGTCAGCGACAGCATCAAAGACGAGACCATACGGACGTTCGTGGATCCCGCTGGGGCGATCATCGACGCCATCGGGAAGCTCTTCGCCGGGAAGCCGCAACTCAACTGGGAGTCCTTCCCCGGCCCGCTGCCCGTCAGCAACGACATCATCGCCGTGTCCTTCGAGGAAGGCGCCGCGGCTCCGGGCACGGTGGAGATCGCTCTGGCGAACTCCCCGGCCGCCTGGTGGTGGAAGGGCATCGAATTCAGGGAGTTGGACGCTAGCGGCAACGTGGTGAGCGATTTCAAGATCTCCAACGATCCACACGACGCTGACGTCTGGGACCGATCGAGCTACAACGTCCTTCGCCTGCGTACCCCGCAGCTGAAATACGGCCTGCTCGAGTTCAAGAAGGCGGCGCCCGGAATCGGGTTCGGCGTCCACACGGGCTATTACCTGCTGGCCGGTCTGGATCAGCGGATCAAGGACCGGACTCGCGTGACGTTCACCTGGATGAAGGACTCCTGACATGGAAAACAGTGTCATCAGCGCGGTCCGGTCCGTGCTTGATCCGGTCGGCGATGGCAAGGCGGCGCTCGCCAACGGCGCGGCGACCTCCAGCCCACTCGGCGGCTCCAGTCGGCTGTACCAGCTCTTGACGAGACTCGACAAACTGCTGTCGGAGCGATACGCCTTCGACGTGTTCGCCAAGAACTCGATCAATTTCGGCATCATGGTGACCTACCGGCAGACCTGGGTCCCGCAGACCTACCAGGTGGGAGACCTGGTCTCCACCATTCCCCTCGCACCCAAGGAGATCAGGCGCTATACGACCCGCAAAGTGGCGAAGAAGACGCGGGCCGTGAAGGAGTTGGAGGACAATCTCCAGACCCGCAGGACAGAGTCGAGCGAGACTTCCCGAGCGGACGCCGAGATCGTTGAGAAGGCGCAAAACAAGACGAATTTCAACCTGACGGCCCACGAGTCCCTCGGCGGTGAGGGCTACAGCGTCGACTCAACGCAGTCTTCCGGTGGAGAGCAAGGCAAGCAGTCGGAGCAGGTCAAGAAAGAGTTTCACGAGAGCGTGCTGAAGAGCGCTCAGGAGTACAAGCAGCAGCATCGCATGGAGATCGACACCAGCGAGAGCAGCGAGAACGAGGAGACCAGCTTCCAGGAGATCCAGAACCCGAATGACGAGCTGACCGTCACCTATCTCTTCTATGAGCTGCAGCGCACCTACCGGATCACCGAGCGCATCCACAAGCTGACCCCCGTCATCCTGGTGGCAAACGACGTCCCCGCACCCGACGAGATCGACGACGCCTGGCTGACGGAGCACGACTGGATCCTGCGGCGGGTCATCCTCGACGACTCCTTCCGTCCAGCGCTGGAGTATCTGACCGAGAGCTTCGTGGGCGCCGAGGTCAATATCCGGATCCTGGAGGACAACGCGCTCGCTCAGAAGCAGGTCGTGGACGCGCTCAATCAGCAGATCCAAGCTCAAGTACAGATCCTGACGAAGGACCAACAGGACGTGCTGAACGCCGTCCGAAACCTGGGTGCCAGCCAGCAGCAACAGGGCCTGATCGACATCGTCAAGCGGATCTTCGACCCGCTCGGCATCACCGGGCAGGCTGACACCGGCGTGGTGAGCGCGGCGGAGGCGATGGTCGACTACGCCAAGGACACGCGGGACCGCGCCGAACGGGAAAAGGCACGGCTGCTGTCACAGCTGGAGGTGGCGACCACCGCGTTGCAGGCGGCGGTGGACAAGCTGTCTGTCGCGGTCACGGAGCACTACGACAAGGTCGCCGAAATCGACCGCCTACGGGTTCACGTCAAGGACAACATCCTGTACTACATGCAGGCCATCTGGAGCCACGAGCCGCCCGACCAACGGTTCTTCAGGCTCTACAACATCGACGTTCCAGTCGTGATCGCGGAGACCGCGGGCGTGTCAGTGGACCTCCAGTCGGGCGCGAGCATGCTGGACGCTCTGCAGGGCTGGGACGGCGCGTCGGCTCGTCTTCCGATGCCCGCCACCACCGTGACCGTGAAGAAGCTGGTCGAGGTGGCGGACCTGGACACGGTGCTGGGCTACAAGGGCAACTACATGCTCTTCGCCCTCAAGGAGAACAACTACATCACCCTGCACATGATGCAGGACTATCTCGACGTCGGTGACGAGCTGCTCGTGCGGGACCCCGACGAGATCGGCAATTACACGCTGGACGAGCTGCAGGAGCTCGCCGCGTGCGTGCACCGAAGGAATCCCAAGCTCTTCCAGGAGTACCGTGACCGGTTCAAGCAACTGCTGATCGACCGGTTGACGTCGTCGCGGAAGGACAACGACCTCGTGGTGGTGCCCACGTCGTCGCTGTACATCGAGGCGCTGGTCGGCACCCACCCGCTGCTCGAGGACTTCAAGTTGGTCCACCGCGCCTTGGACGTGAAGAAGGTGCAGGCGGAGGTGCGCCACGCGGAGCTGGAGAACATCCGCTTGGCGGCGCGGGCGCTGAAGGGCAAGGACGAGGACCCGGACATCGAAAAGAAGATCGTCATCCAAACCGACGGCTCGAATGTGACCGTTTCAGATGGCGACTCCTAGCACGACGGGCACGCCGCCGACACCGGGACCGGCGTGGGCGGCCGACTTCGCGCACGCGGGGGAGGATCGGCGCGCAGCTGGGCTGCTGGGAACTGTGTACGCCCATCTGCGCGCCGGCAGGTATCTGCCGTTCGGCGACTGGGCCCTGCCCGAAGCGCCGCGGCCGCCGATGGACGCCGTGCTCGGAACGATGTTCCCCAGCACGGCGATGGGTCGGCTGGTCGGCTTCAACGAGCGCCGTCGCTGGTACCACAACGCCTACTGGGCGGTCATGCCGCCAGTGCAGGTCAGCGCGCACCGCGCGATGCTGAGGACGCTGGCCGACGAGCAGGGCAAGCTGCGAGACCTCGCGGCAACCGTCGCCAGCGGGAGTATCGCCACGGCGCTGCACGAGGCGGCTCGACGGGCCGACGACACGGCGCGCGGGTACGTCCCATCGGCGGCGGCGCGGGAGGCGGTGAAGCGCACCCGGCCGGAGCTGCGACCCGGCTCGACGATCGAACGGACCCTGCGGAAACGGCTGGCACCGGCCATCGCGGCGCAGCGGAACCCCGTGCTGTCGCAGTTGTTCGCACACCCCCACGGTGTCGAGCTCGTCTGGGCCTTCAGCGACTCCACCACCAGCGGTCAGCAAATGGCCGCCCGGCTCATCGGCAATGCCGTAGCTGCGGCGGGCGAGCTGCATGGCAAGCTCAGCGGCGATCAGAGCCTGGTGTGGCGCTTCTCCCCGGCGATCGTCACCGGCGTTGCCTGGCAACGGCTCGCCGACGTACCAGGATTTCCGCAATACGCCGTGCAGATCGCACGGCTGCGGGGCCGCAGCACCGCCGAGCGGATCATCAACGACGTGACCATGATCGTTGCCGTCATCGGCATGGCCACGGGACCAGTCGGTTCGGCGGTGGCCGGGATCATCGACGTGGGCCTGTCTGGAGCGAACGCGGCGCTGGTGTACCTCCGGGAACGTGAACAGGATCTCGGTTTCACGGCGACCTCGTTCCGTCCCGACGAGCAGCGGCTCGCGGAGCCGCCAGCCTACCTGGAGACCGCCCTCGCCGGAGCCGCAGCACTGATCAGCGCAGGCTTCCTCATCAAAGGGCCGGGCCGGGCGCTGCTCAACAAGGCGGGCAAGGGCTCCAAGCCACTGCAGTTGCGTCTCGGACCGGCCGTGGACCTGCTGCCCGCGGAGGAGCGGGTGCTGGCCGGGCCGAAAGGACTATCGAGCGTAACGGGTACGGGTCGCGGTGTGGAGGCCCGCGGAACGGCCCGGCTCGGCGGTGCACTGGAACACGAGGCCTCGGTCGGTACCCGTGGCTTGCCGTCGCCCGCGCGTACCGAGCCTTCGGTGCCCAGATCCGCCCTGACCCCGGCCGAGCGCGATCCAGCCGGCCGTCTCTCGCGCGACGCGGCCGGTCGGGCCGAGGCGGTTGAGTCAACGGGCGCGTCAAGGTCACAGCGCCTGACCCGCGTTGGGGCCGCCGCGCAGGACTTCCCTCTGGCGATCAAGCCGCGCCCCAACGCGGAACTTGGCCTTCCGAAGCGAGCAGAGCGTGAGGTCCGCGCACTCGTTGAGCAGCAGGGGGTGGTCCTGCCGGACTACGTGGATTTTGCATGGGTCGACAATCTCGAGCAGAAG
>Ga0058697_10000633_pt1 | contig 14675 bp, 19 predicted proteins | sample AgamicAsMae_FD_66619 | JGI IMG/M metagenome (GOLD analysis project Ga0058697, IMG submission 66619) | Agave microbial communities from Guanajuato, Mexico - As.Ma.e | ecosystem: Host-associated > Plants > Phyllosphere > Phylloplane/Leaf | place: Guanajuato, Mexico | collected 2012-06-04
TCTTGCGCACGGTCCACTAGTTCGCTGTGCACCTTCCTATCACAGCCACCGACCTCGAGTATCGATAGTGAACTTTGGAGGAGTGCTCGCTGACCAATGGCAATCTTCTAACAATCCACAGGAACAGTCACCATGAGTCAAAGTAGTGACTTGGTGCTGACCTCTTTACAGACATATATCGATGGAACAGAATCTCCCATCGAAGCATTCCATTCTCAACACCTCCAGATTCCAGCCTCGAACATCCCGACCAAGAAGACAAACTATAAGTCTCACAGCCATCTTAAGCACGAACGACAGCCACGACACAATTACCACAATCACATCGCCCTTCGTCACCCATCCCGGCATCAAAGATGACCAACCCAATCTTCAAAACCACCCGCCTCACAATCTCCCACCTCGACCCCTCAAACCCCTCACACTGCAACTTTCTCGTCTCCCTCTGGAACACACCCGAATTCATTACCATGCTCGGCGGCAAGCCAACCTCCATAACCACGCCCTCAGCCGCTCAAGCTCTCATCCAAAATCGCTTTGTTGCTGAACATGCCCGCAATGGCTATGGGATGTATCTGGTCTCTTTGACTGAAGATGGCACTCTCATTGGCACTGTGAGTTTGATGCGTGGAAAGGACTCGGCATTGAAAGCTCCGGATGTGGGATTTGCTATGTTGTCGCAGTTTATGAGGAAGGGATATGCTGTTGAGGCTGCTGAGGGATTGATTGAGTATGCTGATAGAGAGTTGGGAGTGAAAACTGTATTTGGGTTCTGTGATGAGGGGAACGAGGCGAGTAATGGTGTGCTGAGTAAGTTGGGTATGCGGTGGGAGGGTGTCAGACCGGTCAAGGAGTTCGACAACAAGGAGACGGCAGTGTGGAGTTGGGGCATGGAGGATGTAAAAGATTGGGGCTTTGAGTGAGTATCGCGTTGGTGGTCACAATGGACCAATTTCTTGTCTCTGAATCTTTGCTGGTCACGAGGTGTCTTCCCATGGTCATTGTGGTTTGTCTTCATGTGCTTCCTGTTTTCTACCCTTTTCGTATCTGCGTTGGCACGACTCTACGGCAAGTTTCTCAGAGGTCATGCTAGAACAGATATTCCCAGCTATGGAAGAACACGAGACCTGCTTCACGCATTATGCGTTGTACAATCGCATTATATTCTCTACTCTCCATTGACCTCAACCCAAAGAATCGCATCCTCATCAACAATCAAAGTCTCTCAATCTCACATACGGAATCCAAATATGCCAGACCAAACAACCTACCTCGTCACCGCCGCAGACACCCTACTCGGCTACACTACAATAGTGCATCTCTCCCACCGCCCCAACACCTTCATCATCGCCCTCACAAACACATCCTCTGAACAATGGCTATGGCGACTCCTCTGTGCCGGGCGCAGCTCTACAAATTCTTTCGTGCAGCCCTTACACATCAATGCTTCTTTCACTCTCAAGAATGCAGCAGAGATGGTAGCGCAGAAATGGGAAAGGGGTATCGATGTGGTTATTGCGTGTCCAGACAGCACTGTTGATCCCAGAGTTTTGATGTCGGTGTTTACGCCTGTGTTGAAGCAGGATGCTAAGGTGTTGGTGGTGAGGACGAAGATGGAACTGTGGTGTAGGGACTTTGTCCTGCAGATGCACAAGGGGAGTGGGATTTCTAGTATCGGGGTCGAGGTTGGAGACGTCAAGGAGGCAGAGTTGAGGGAAAGGGTTGCGTGGGTGCTGGGGGTTATGGACAGGGGGAGTAAGACGAGGGGATCGGGAAGTGTTGTTGCTTGGGATTGATGATGGATGAGAGCAGAGTGTGTTCTGTACTCGGCGGTCGGTTCCTGTTGATGGAAGCGCTCTTGTAAAGATCTTGTGGTCTCTTTCTTTTTCGTTTTTTTATACGCCATCTTGATGAGCATGAAAGGATTGAATGAGGACGAATGAAGTCGATAATGCTGGAGTTGAGGGTATGTTTTGTGCATATCTAAGCTACATAATGACGGAAGTGTCTCAAAACCTGTCCATGAAGACTACGCCCCATTCCTCTGTAAAAAGACTACTTGCAACTGCTAGACCCAGAAACAAACTGCCCATTCGAGTTCTCACACCCACAGACCCCAGTCTGCGGATCCTTGATACATCCAGCTCCCTCGCCTTCACTCTCTCCATTTCCATTCCAAAAGAAGGTCCAGTAATCGCTATCAACACTCAACTGTGCATCCGTAGGCGCAGTACAAGTGTAAGCCACACAAGTACCATAGGGAGCTCCATGATTGGCATCGTATTGGTGATCAACCTTGAACACAGCAAAAGTTTGCGTCTTGGAGGTTCTGGTGTTGTGACTGCATTCGGCGGCTTGGATGGCTTTGCTGGTCTTTGCGGGACTGCAAGATGGTGATTTGGGGTATTTGCCTTTGGTGTTTGAGGTGGCGGGGGAGAGGGTGGCGGTTGTGAGGCCGAGGGTTAGGGCGATGGTGAGGAGGGTGGTAGTGATCCTCATTGTAGCTAAATTGAGAATAGAACGAAGAGTTGCGGTTTTGAATGAGTGACTTGAATGTAGAGCGAGACCAGCTTGCTTGTGGAGTTTGGTGGGAAAAGAAAGAACGAAACAGCAGGTCTTTTGAACCTTTGTGGCATTGCGCAATGCAGCTGCAGACTGACTTCGAATCGACCTACATTTGTTTCGCAATGATAGAACGATGAGGGCATGATCGACTTGACAGATCCACCGTCTCATGTATACAGAAGTTGCGACATTAGACGTGTGTCAGCCTGAGGGCCGGGCTTCTCGACCCTTGCAGACGCGTCAACAATACTTGCAAGTGCATAGTAAAGTTGTTCAAATTTCTGATTATATCAAGCAGCATGTTTGATAGCTTGCCCTGGTAGATGTGACTTATCAGATGATAGTAATGTTGTTGCTGGTAGGAGGCAGGTCTCAGGGCTTCTTTTTCCAACGAAGTCGCTGCAGATTCGGGCTGACGCGGCTCGAATTCCGGCTGAGTCGGGATTCTGACTGGTTGACCCTGCCCTTTGATGCACTATTGTCAAATCGTCGACACCAATACAATGAAGGTTACCAAAGTCTTATGTGTGAAAGAACGAATGCCACTTGTATCTATTCTATGAACTTAGAATGCTGATTTAGAGCGATAGAGTTCGACTCTGGCTCAAAGCAATACCAATCGGCTTTCCGGTCCTAGTCAGAAGCCTGGACAGACAAGCTCCTACTCATCTCTGCATACTTTACACACAATTTCAATTCTGGTTATACATTATTCCACTGATGTAAGGTCTGACTTCTGATGTCATTAGGAATCGCACCGTGTTTGTCTTGTTTACATGAACAATACTCATGGCAGCTCCACATGATCAAGCAGACGCAGACTCGATAACAGGCAGCACGAAAGTGGACGGCCATGAGTCAGGAGATTGCCTCAAGAGTAGCAGGACAGTGACAGCACTACAATACAAAGATAACCATTATGCAAGTATCGATGTTCTGTGTAATGCCTGCATCGGTGAAACACCTGCAGGCATCCATAGTTACACCGTATCTCTTAGCAGCCTTGTGGGCAAGAGAGTAGGATGCAGGAACAACTGTACTGGACTGTAGTACCAACCAAGCCTTATGAACTTCCTGGGACCACGAGCCTTTCGTTTCACCACGTGTGCTGGCTGAACCGGTGAAGGGTGGAAATCATGATCAGAGCTGAGATTTGGGAGTCATATGGAACAGGCCGAGGTTCTGGAGACGAAATTATAGCGTTGTCCTTAAGCCGGGTACAAGCCAACCTGGACGCCGCCATCTGGACTCAGGATGACACCCGCGAGATCCTCTGTGAAAGGTCTCGAATCTCGACACTCAATCCGGCGGAAATGTTGCATCAGGCGGACGGTAAGATAGTATACTTCCGTCAAAGCAAATTGCTCTGTGCACTGTCAGTCTTTTCGTAGATCAGCGTTTGAGAATGTACTTACGACCAACGCAGATTCGCGGTCCACCACCGAAAGGAGTGTAAGCCTGAACACAGAAAAGTCAGTCGAGCTCAGATAAATGTTGTGCATATCATACTTACCCAACCTGGACGAAGATCTTCCCATCTTTCTGGCTTGAATTCTTCGGCATCCTCCCCGTAAACCTCTTGACGACGGTTTGCCGAATATATATGAACGATCAATGCAGTGCCTTTAGGCACAAACAGAGGAGATTTGCCATCCTTGCCACCACCGAGTGGCAGTACAGTATCCTTATTAGCGACACGAGGCGGTAAGATCGGGGTCACTGGGTAGAGTCTCATGGCTTTATACACTAGTCAGATCATTGTGCCTCGACGGAAAGAACATCAATATGCACTTACCTTCGTGCTCACAGTATCTCAGATACTTCGCATTCTTTACCCACTCGTATGTTGGTGGTGCACCCTCTAGCTGATCGACCTCTGTGAGAAGCTTGTCCCAAACCTCGGGATGCCTTGCGAACAGATACCACATACTACCAAGCAGTCCGGAAGTTGTGTCTTTTCCGGCAAACATCAAGCTTGTTGCTTCATGTGACATCCTTTCGATATCTTGCGTTTGGCGGGCCATCTCGTCCAGGAAAGAATAGGGGCGGCTTTCTTCGTGTTCTCCTTGAGCATGTTTCTGGTCTTCAGCTGCTCTATCCAGAGCCTCTTGCGCGTATCTGGTCGTCGAACTTAGCACATTGCTGACCGCCTGGTCAACGCCTGGGCGTCTGAGCCAACGATACAACAGCGACTTGCGGAAGCGATCCGCAGCGTCCTGGATGGTGAGCTCAATGTCGTGAGCCAGCTGTGCTTTGGCGTCTGTTGGGCTTCCCAGAGAGTCGAGCGATTCTCCGAACAAAAACTCGGAAGACACATCAAATGCATACCGATGGAAAAGAGCACCGATGTCGAAGGTCGACCCGTCCTCCGGGATCAATTTCAGCAACTTCTGGAAATGCGCCTCATACAAGTCAAGGTCCGTGATGCGATCTTTGACAAACATTGGGCGCAGTATGCCGCGCGAGTGTGACCACGCAGCTCCATCAGACATGAATGTCGAGCCGTTCATTAGGTGTTTGAAGGATTGACGTGCAGGTCTGACGGACCAGTCATCAAATTTCAGAGAGTAGGCAGTCTTGATGTTCTCCGCTTCGGTGGTATGGATAGCGTATTTCGGAATGGTTTGAACGACGAAGGTCGGACCGTATGTATGGAAATGCCCGTTGAACCACTGCAGCAGTTTCTTGTTTTTGGCTGCAGACAGCAGCGACAGAATCATGTCAAATGCTATGAAAGGCTCCAGGTTTCGGTACACACCGCGTGGCGGAAGACATTTGTTGATTCGCTCGAGTTCTTGTCTTGATTGCCGGAGCTTGCACCAGCCAAAGGCGACATAGATAAAGCTCCCAGTCAGCAACGTGCCTATCGCTGCTACTGTCAACGGATGGGGAGCATGGAGAAAGAACATCGTGTAACTGTGTGCATGAAGCGTGATAATGAGCTTGAAGTGCAGTGCGACGCGTCTGAAGGAGAAAGACAAGGCTGCAGTGAAGGATCGAGAGGAACGCAGTTGCAGCTGCCAGGTGTCGGAGCTACTTCATCCCACATGTCAGACGCCAACTGAACATCCGCAAAAGAAGTTTCAAGTGAGATGAGACTTCCAGCATGGAGTATGAGTACTGCTACTTAGATAATGGATTACACGTCTTCCGTACAGCCATTCTGATGTTCGTGAGCTACAGAGCACATTTGCCAGGAAAAAGTGCCGGAGTAGAAGACGAGCGCGCCCGGTCATCAGTGACATGATTGGCGGATGGCCCGAAGCTCTCCAGGGTGGGGCAATTGTGGTGCCGGAGCCGCCCCACAAACCCCGTCATGATCACTTTGAGCATTGACAACCATTGAATATGTGAACAAGTGGTATAAAGACGAGCGGCCCGCGCCTTTACAAAAGCTTCATCACAATCCTGGAGCAGAAGAATTACAAATTTGAGACAACATGAAAGACCTCACGACAGAGAACATCACTGAGAATGTTCATGCTATCAACAGCCAGTGTACGAATCCTCGGATGAGATACATCTTCGAACGTCTAGTCTCTCATATGCATGACTTTGCGAGAGAGACACGACTCTCAACAGACGAGTGGATGGCTGGACTGGACTTCTTGACGGACGTCGGCCAGATCAGCACAGATTTGAGAAGAGAGATGATTTTACTATCAGATACCTTGGGATTGAGTGCTCTGGTAGATTCTATCGACCATCCACGCACTGGAAAATCAACCGAAGGAACAGTTCTTGGGCCTTTCCACACTCATGACGCACGCGAAGTGGAAAACGGGTACGCGATCCACAAGGACCCTGACGGCACCCCTCTATTAGTACTCTGTACCATCAAGGATACTGATGGCAACCCTCTGGAAGGTGTTCAGGTTGATGTCTGGGAAGGTGACTCACATGGAAACTATGATGTTCAATATCCAGACAGAGATGGGCCAGATGGCAGAGGTATCCTGTTCTCCAAGCAGGATGGAAGTTTCTGGTTCAAGGCAGTGAAGCCAGTGTCCTACCCGATCCCAATGGACGGACCTGTGTTCAGTATGCTTCAAATGCTCGGCAGGCATCCAAACCGACCAGGCCATGTGCACTTCTTGTTGAGGAAGGATAGCTTTGATCCGCTGATCACGTAAGTCTTCATCGCTGGGAATGTGCTCCACGAAGGTCATCCGCTGACAGACACATAGCGCTTTATATCCTCGTGGCGATCCATACGAGTCTTCTGATCCTGTGTTTGGCGTCAAAGATTCTCTCATCGTGGACCTGTCGACGGTGACAGATCCAGGAATGGCAAAGAAGTACGACGTTGAGGAAGGCACAGCTCTGTTGACCTACGACTTTGTGTTGGTGACAGTGAAGGAGACCTTGAAGCTGCGCAAGGAAAAGGCAGAAGAAGCCATCAAGAAGATGGGAAGAAGCATGGAAGATTTCCAAGGACTACCCATATTGGACGTGGACTAGGTTCGAGGACACTGCAGGAATAAATTGAAGACACTCAGCTCTTTGCTTTAACGAAGGTGGTTGTGTTTCGTCGAAGCGGGTGGCCGATCCCTCGATCCCTCAATCCATTGCGACCAGATGCTGATGCTCGAAGACGGTACTTTGTACCATACATATGCTTTATTAGTCATTGCATCCGGGACATGAGCCGGATGCTTAGTGCTGAAGGGTGAAGTCAGCGCAGGGCCTCTTGCACTCAAAACAACCATATAAAAGGCGGTTCGCTGCACCCCGCACTCTTACCCGTCGCAGTACCAGTTTAGAGCGGCTCCAGACTCCAGTACGATGGCTTCGTGTACCTGTCCAACCATACTGTACACTGACACACGGGTGCATTCGCGAGATTCCGCCCGTCGTCATCTCAGTTCAAAGGTGGGACAACATGCGATGAGGATTCGGACGGGAGTCCCGGGGGAGTGCATACCACGCCAAGGGGGTGGCCTGACAGCGCTGACGCAGTCGGACAGAAGATTCAAGGGTCGCTGTTCAAGTGATGCTGGAGATGCGGTTGTTGCTTGTAGGGGACCCCTTCCAAAGGGGCGACGGACCAATGGCAGCACTTGGAATGTCGAGCGGGTCGAAGTATAAGAGTGGTCTACAGTGTTTACACCACGTCTGGTGTCCGAAAATGCGTCGGTTAGCGCCGAGGGAAGTGGCTGATCGAGGGCACGAGACCCCCGCCCAGAGAGCGGTTGCGCCGCCTCCGCATTTCGATCACGTCTGGCGCCTTCCTTATGTAGCCGTTCGAGCCTGCGCATGCCTACATATCTTCCTACCGTCTTCCAGATTTTATCAATCGTACCCTCCTTTCGATCCTGTGTCCAAAGGAACCCCAGACAGAATCGAATACCTCCCTCGCGTCGAACAGGTTTGTTGTCGACGGTCTCGGCCAGCTGCGAAGTGATCGGCGTTCTGCATCATCCGAAGTCTCCCCCACAACAAGGGGCCCGAGCAATCCAGAACATCTGTTCATTTCGCCCTTCTTCAAAAGCGGAGTCGCCTTGCAGTTCTATTTCTCGAGTCTTTGCCAGTTGAAGATCACAGAAACCGGCCAGCCAACTCGAAGCTAGCGAGACCCGACGAACGTGCTGACTCGACCTCCACGTGCTGCGCGCTTCTCCACAAACATCGCAAATGAATTTTGGAGTATCTTGCTTTGTACAGGACCAACTCCATCGGAATAGTCTGTCGTGACTCGAGAAGTAGGACAATGAGATTGTGATTCAAGGCGTTACGTCGAACCTGTAAGCGGAACCCTTTCAAAACTCGAGTTGCCCACCATGGAGCTTGCGACAACCGCGTGGATGATGCTGACCGACTGGCAACAGGTATTTGAGAAGCTTCCACAAGACCTGTTGTTAATGCTACAAATATTTCCTTTTTGCTTCCACTCTGTTTTTGAAACCAACGCTCGCAATCAATAGGTGAGTTGTTTCACATTGTCTTCGATTGTAAGCCTCGACTAACTCTCACTAGACACGGATATTAGATAAACGGAAAAAGGCTTCGGTTACAGGCAATACAAGCGATCACTAGGTATGTGTAATTTTCAATTTACTCCCGCGTGCGGCACGCTGGTATCCGCACCCAATCGAGCGCTCAGCTTCTACTCTGCCTACGAAGCGTGCAGCCTGCTGGACGGTGCAGATTACGGCTTGACGGAGCATACGGAGCATGTGGCGCCTAAAGCTTTGCTTCTTTATGTTTTGGCCCTATATCTGATGCTAACGTGGCTGTCCAGAGCATCTCACGCACTTCACTTTTCACGCGACCTTCTTCCCCTTGAACCTTCTTACAGACCTCGATACACGTGGCGCAGCCTTTGTCCTCAGAGTTTGCTCTCCATATCGGAGAACAACGCAGAACCAGTGAGTATCGCGCTAGCACTTCACTTGTGAGTTTCGTTCCGTTCCTTGCACATGCTCATGCCGTCGACCCTGCTTCGAAGCCCGGCTCCTGCCTATTTCGGCGGACTCGACGTCGAAAACACATCAACCACGACGGCGCCTCGCCTTAACACGAGAACTTACGAATGGCAGCTGACTCGATTGAGCAGGCACCATTCGATTCGGGGACAGCATCATTCTTTCCGCCAACCAATCAAATCTTCAACGAGAGATTTGCCCTCTTTTACTCCAATCACCTCTCAGTGCAACCTCGCACAACGCGCATTTGCCTACTTGTCAACTCCTTTCGAGTTTTTCAAGATTTAGGGCACTTCTGTATCCTTTGTCTCACTTCACTCCAGCGTGACGCGAAATCGTGAGGTATAATCCCTCCCAGCGACTCAGTCCAACTTGTCCAACAACACACACAACTCTCTACACAACCTTTCGGTACTTTGAACTTCAGCATGGCAGCTAGTACTGTCAACCGCTCTGGATTTGGTCCCACTGCGATCAGAGCAGACAAGATCAAGTTTGGCCGCTCCACACCAGATTCTGAAGCTTTCGCATCCTCAGAGGATGAACCAGAGCTCTCTCATTCGGCTGCATCGGTAACTGTGCGCCCGACTGCCGCGGCAGGTGCCCGTAGGTCCTCCTTTTTGAGTGAGATCAAGTCTGGTGATCTGAGAAAGGCGTCCATTACCGGCCCTGTTATGCCCTCCAACGGATCACAACCCTCGACCCCCTCTATCGAACACAACCCATGGACATTTGGGTCCACGCTTGGCCGTGTCCCTTCTAATGGCTCAAATGGAGGCGCATGGGCTGCTCCCAACTCCATCTGGGGAGCGGATCGACGAGAGCTACCCCTCAGATTGAACGAGGCAGGTCCCAACTCGTACCTTCCCCAGCAGAGCCCAGGCGTGGTCGATTCGACAGAGTCTTTCCCCTTCAACATTCCTCTGCAGCCCATCTTGAAGACGCACAGATCACAGTCCTACTCGGTTGGCCAGCTTGAGACGGAAGCAGGGCTCAACAACCCTGGTGCCGTGGGCACACCTCCAAGACCGCGTGCTGGTGTCCCAGGCTCCCAATATCGTCCTATGCGTCCGAGCGGACTCGGAGAAACCGTCTACGTCGAAGGAAGACCTCTGGCACAGCTTAGCGAAGTCGATGATGATGAAGATCAGGGAGTTGCTCTTGCTAGCCTCAAAGCACGTCATGATCAGATCTCAGATTTGAGCAACGCACTACTTCGCCAGGCTACCCATGAAAACGCTCGCGCAAAGCACGGATCCGCAACACTCGGTGCTTCGGCTGCAGATGACGTCCGCCGATCCATGTCTGACAACTATTCACAGTCTGGCGCCGAGTCCGCCATCGAAGACGATGACTCTGAACAGTTGTACTCTGGAAGGGCTCTGAATCTCGGTCAAGACAACACCCATCGTGGTATGTGGTCCACTTCCCTCGGCTTCGGAATGGACGACATCACACAGAGTAGAAGACATTCGTTAGCAGACATTCCGACTCGTCGTGGATCGCTTGTCAGTGGTTTATCTGGTCAAGCTTTCAGCAACGCCGGCTCAGCATTAGCTGTAATGCCTCATGGATCGGAAGTCGAGAATAGGGACTACCGTCAGACATCCCATGACCTTGAGACCAATATGACCGAGTCCGACCTGCAGCACAGAGCATATGCGCAAAACTACTTTTCCGGAGCGGCTACTGCTCACAGAAATCGTGCCGAGTCCACAAGTCTCGGTCTTCAAGGTCCATATTCATCGGTTACACCTGCCGGTAGTGCTTTTGGCCGTCAGGGATGGAGCGCTCCGCTCTATATCGTCACATTCAAGTGCTCAAGATCGGGCATTTTCTATATCCACGAAGGCACTGGTCTTGATGTCAAGGAAGGCGATCTAGTCATCGTCGAAGCAGATCGTGGCCAAGACCTGGGAACCGTCACTCACGCCAAAATCGACTGGCCCAGAGCAAAGGAAGCTCTCGAGAAGACTGGGGAAGATCACTACAAGTGGCTGATGATGTTCTCCCGCCACAACCTCGCCTTGACAGACTCGGAAACACGCGGTCTCATGGCTTCGAATGGAACCGATCGAGGAAGCATGCACAGAGACAGACCCCTGGAGGAATACCCACCGGGAATGGGTGGACCTCCGGAACTGCCTCAAGAACCTACCAAACCCAAGATGATCAAACGTCTTGCTCAGCCCCACGAGATTGCCAACCTTCGCGAGAAGGAAGGAAATGAAGCAAAGGCCAAGAGAATTGCGCAGCAAAAAGCTAGCGAGCACAACCTCAAGATGGAAATTCTTGACGCCGAATTCCAACTCGATTGGAAGAAGCTCACCTTCTACTTCTATTCCACCGAGTACATCAACTTCAACCTTTTGGTTGGGGACTTATTCAAGATTTACAAGACACGCATCTGGCTGTCAGCAATCAATCCTGCGGCTTTCCGATCACGCCCTAACCAGCCACCTAGCTCAATCGGACCCGGTGCCATTCAACCTGGCTCTTCACCCAGAACCATGAACCCCACAGCCTCTTCCTTCTTTGTGCCCCGTGGTGGTGGTCGTTCGAACTACGCCGATGATATGACAGGTGCAGCCCAGCCCCAATCCTACAACGAAATTCCTGGAACCTTGAGCCACGGACAGAATGGATCACGCGGTGGATTCAGCAGACCTCAGTACATGGGCTCGGGGCTACCCGGTGCTGTTGAACAACCTTGGTACATGCCGGTCGGTGCCTATGGTCAACAGAGCTTCGATGCACCTTACGGCGGCACTCCTTCACCTTCCCACGAACTGGCGTTCAGACCTGCTCCCACGTTCGGCCAGAGCTTTCTGAGAAACGGCAACCGCCAGGCACGTACCGGCGACTTCGGTCAGATGCGATAGAAATCAGAGTCTGTAATCATCTTTGACGCTCCCATCCGAGTGGGGCTGCTGTCTAAGCGATATCAACAATGCCGAGAAGTATTCTATACGGGAAGCGAGAGGCAGACGAACAGAAAAGGATGGCACACCCGAGAAAGATGAACAGAAAAGAGCAGCAAAACAGAGAAAAAGAGGTAATAGTGACAGATGGTAAACGGCGAATGGGTACAGCGGGACTGGGCATGATTGCTTTGGTTTCTTTCACAAGAATTTCCTTCTACTTCATGTTGCCTTTTGATGATGCTCGAGGATGCAGAGAAGATTATGGACAGCGAATATGGGACAAGACAGTACAGGTTGTATCAATAAATCAGGTAGTGGACAGTCTTTCAAGAATGTCGAAATGCTGATTGCACACTTTTGGAGGAAAGTTCGATGCCTGCGCTCCTGCCTCGTGAGCGTAAGTGTGACTGTGCTTTGCAGCTGCTTCGACAAATTGACCCCAGCCAGAACAATTCAAGCAACCAAAAGCCAGCGCTCATTGAGACAGGATTGACAAGGCAAGCAAACAAAGGCACAAGCAACGATGGCCAGAGGAAAGCGCAAGGCCGAAGGTAGACACTGCGAAGTGACACAATCCAGGTCGTTTGCTGACACGCGATGGGGCAGACACACGTTCACCGGACGGTAGATCATCCAAGCGCAGAGCCGATGCCGAAGATATGGAAGACCAAAGCGCATCTGAAGAGGAAGAAGACCAGGGCCGTCTCGAGAGCCAACAGATGATGATGGTAATGGGCATCATCAAGCCCAAAGACGACGGCTGGGTCGACAAGATGCACAAAACGTTTGACAACGACGAGACCGAGCTCAATCAGTTGCTTGACAACAAAGAACGCGAGCTGTAAAGTGCCACTCCTTTTCTTAACATGTTCCCACACTGACTTCGACCAGAGCGAACCTCGACTCGCAGTTTCATAGCGACCTTCGCGCCCTTCTCACAGACGTCCTCGCCGAACCTGCCTCCAAGCAAAGAAAGAGCACTTCGGCATCCGATAACTTCCACCTCCGACCTGCACATGAACATGCCAACCTTTTATTCACCAAGTCCGAAGGCCTGATCAACTACTACAACCAAGCCGCCGACTGCGTCGAGACGGGCAGACAAGAACTCACCACCGATCATGCCGAGGCTTTCGAAAAGGACAAGAACGATGCAGCCGAGATGCTTCATGCTGGCCAGGAGCTCGCTCTCCGTCAGATACAGCGAGTCTTGAAGAGACCTGATGATCAAGCATCCGCAAACAACAAGGCCCAACCTCACTTCGCCGAACAGAAGCTGGACGACGTGGCCGCAATGTTCAAAGTCCTGCGTGATGAGTCCAAGGAACGGATGGAAGGCATTGAATCTGAGCAGACCAGCAAGGTCGACATGACGGATGGCCAGGGTCTTTTCCCGCTGATTCACACCACCAAGAAAGGAGTCAAGAAGTTGGCTGGACATCTGCTTGTCGAAGAATATTGATTGGCTTCACAACTGCCCACCTTGCTGCCCGCCGATATACCTTCCCATTCCATCTGGCAGCAACTTTGAGCCGTCAGGCTTACGCGCTTGCTTTGCTGTCTTTTCCGAAAAACTTGCACTGAATAACCAAGAAAGGGAAGAGGAAGTGCTGGAGTTGAGGTTTCTGTCGGTTAACCTTCCTGTTTCGGCCATGGTCCGCAATGACGTTTTGCTCGCATCTCGGTACACTGTCGCCCGACCTCATGCGGGAAGTGTCACCCGAAGTTCTTCTTCTTTACATATATCATTTGCTTTGCCATAGCTTACCTTGTCTCGCTCAATCAACTCGAATTACAATCGGATATTTGATTGAATCTCCTAAGATACCAGAAAGCTTTCGCACCCATTACGTTTATATTGCATGCCATTGCACTCGAGAAACTACAACATGTCTGACCGCAATGCTCTTTCTGCTCGAGCAATTCCGTTCATGGAGCTGTCAGATGGATCAGATGCTTCGTTGACTGCTCCGCCACCCCCGTTGCCGCACTATCTCAATGCTGAAGGAAGAGCCATGGCCCGTTTCGCTGTCGAGGGCAATGCTATCAGTACGTATTATCCGAATGGACCGTGATGTTGAGATCTGATCAAGATTTCATTTGCATGATGGTACTGATGCAGAATTTAGTAACCGGAGGAGCTGGGACACTAGCGCTAGCAGCAGCACGAGCACTACTGGAACACGGACTGGCCAATCTGACCCTCTTCGACCTCCGCTCCACCTTTGACTCCTCAGACGAAGTAATAGAAGCCCTTCACACCGACTTCCCCTCTGCCAAAATCATCTGTTCAGCCGTCGATGTCACAGACGCTGAAGCCGTAACCCGTGCCTTCGATGCAGCAGCAGCCAGACACTCCATCGATATCCTACTTTGTTTCGCAGGCGTAGTAGGATGTCTTCACGCCATTGAAATGACACCAGAGCAATGGCGTCGTACCCTCGACATCAACACCACTGGCTCATTCCTCTGCGCTCAAGCAGCCGCAACACACATGCGCAAACAAAACACCGGCGGCAGCATCGTCTTTACCGCCTCCATCAGCGGCCACCGCGTCAATTTCCCGCAACCTCAAGTCGCTTATAACGTCAGCAAAGCTGCTGTGATCGCTATGAAGGATTCGCTGGCTGCGGAGTGGGCGAGATATGGGATTAGAGTTAATTCTATAAGTCCGGGGTATATGGATACGGTGTTGAATGAGGGGGATGGTTTGGAGGAAGCGAGGAATATCTGGGCTAGTAGGAATCCGATGGGCAGGATG
>Ga0058697_10000634_pt1 | contig 14664 bp, 18 predicted proteins | sample AgamicAsMae_FD_66619 | JGI IMG/M metagenome (GOLD analysis project Ga0058697, IMG submission 66619) | Agave microbial communities from Guanajuato, Mexico - As.Ma.e | ecosystem: Host-associated > Plants > Phyllosphere > Phylloplane/Leaf | place: Guanajuato, Mexico | collected 2012-06-04
GAACATTCCTATCATCACGGCCAGGAAAATCCAGATCACACCTGCTCCTCGTCAATCTTGGAGTCCTTTTAGAAGGCGATGTATCACTGACCTCCAGAACCACCGTTTGTAAGGCCACCTTGACTGGATCTATGCATTGAGTTAGGTCAAGTTTGGTCTTCTGCCTTTGACTGAGAGACTCACACAAGGGCCCATTCCCAGGTGGCACCGGATATACATGCAAATCCGATTACAGATGCGAGTCTGAAGCGACGCTATGATGATTCAGCAAATGGAATGAATGCGCTCCTTGAGGGCACTCACACGAAGTTCTGAAGGCAGAGCCATTCGTTGCATGTCTCTATCATCGATGGATGTATCTTGAAGCGTTGCAGAGCCGTCCTCATTGTTGCTATAACGCTTTGTAAGTACCATCTTGAAGGACTTGTGCTGGTTGCTGCACTGCTGAGGAGCAGCTTGAAGGAATACATGCTGACAGCTCTCATATGTACAGACCAACTTCTGATCGACCCGCTCTCAAAAGCCTCTCTGCCGTGTTCAATCCGTTGCTTTGATCGAGCAAGCGAACACGCCACTCATTCGATATAGTAATGAATACAAGAGAGGTAGTGTTAGAGATGATCTCAAAGACTAGACCTCGCAAGACGACTTTCATGACAAGGTCTGAGAGAGCAATTGATGGCTCAATGCTCGTGCCACATGTTCCGCGACTTTAGTCGAACAGTTCTTCGGGTCTCTCAGCCAGTGATGGAGTCTTCACCGAAGATCCAATTTGAGAAAACTTCATGGGTTTTGCGGCACAGCATCTAGACATGGAAGATGAGTTGAGATAGGGATGCCACCGAGAACAAAATACCACTCGAAGTTGGGCTAAGCTTCAGTTCTGGTGTATGTGCTCATACCACTTTTTGCACCTACTAATACTTCATTGGAGTAGGACGAGCAACCATGTCAGAAAAAATTAGCGGGTCTGCAAGAGCTCGGATGGGGTGCGGTAGATGGCGAGCAAGTACCGAGGGCATGGTACGCCCCGCTGTTTGAAGCACTGGCGGCTCAACGCTATTACCATCACGCGACTGCTATAACACTAAACACTGATTTATTCGTCTTCGCCGCTCTATACGGAAAGCGCGACCCGACGAGCCTGTTGATCACATCCTCCTCATCGTTCCCGGCCGTCCAGCTTTGAGTGGCCATCAGGCTTCAGGATCCCGACAACGCGGTATCTAATCTTCTTCCGACGTGCCCCTGTTCAAGCTCATACCAAGCAACGTGGGTCGAGTCAGCAGACGAGCCCAAGGATCGATGATGGAATCCTTCTGGAGTTGAAGGAAATGCGACGAACCACTCCCTGGGGTTGGTGGTGATGGGACAAAAGATATACCATCCAACAGCTGCTGGCCGACATGGTGCTATCCTGTTCTCTATCCTATCTCCTTCATGATGGTCGGACGATTGATTGCACCGGATGTATCGCCGTGGCTCTGGGTGGAAAACACTTGGGCAGTCATCCTATGTACTCTGGCTCTGGTCTTACGCGTCGTAGTGCGAGGACACGAACACGGACTGGAAGACTTGCTTCTTGTGCTTGCTTGTGTGGGTAAACCTCCCTGTACTAGATATACCTGATGGCTGATGACGAATATAGGTGTTCGCTGTGGCTTCCTTTGGATGCATCTATCAGGCCCTACACGACGGGCTAGGAATATCATATCGAAGCCTACCCGAGGAACAACATATTCGCGTTGCCAAAGTAAGAGTCACCGTGACTACGGGTGCTGTATCAGACTAATGCATGTGTTGTGTTAGCTGGTCATCGATAGCTCTTGTTTGTGTTTCGTTGCAGACGGCTGCTCGAAACTGTCAACAGTGGCAATGCTATACAAGATCCTCTGCAGAGGCACTATGCGAGACAAGAAGTACATTGCAGCATTTGTTGGTGCTTCATGCCTCATCGTCGTGTGGACCATATCTGCTGCTGCCGCCTGGTCTTCTGGTTGTGCCACATATACACTGGTCTGCAGTCACGGCGTGAGTGGAAGAGCAGAAGATGTGCCTATGCACGTTACTAAACTACAATAGGTCAAAGGCTTGGAGGCAATCCTGATCCTCAGCATCTTGATCGAGCTGTGTATCTTCCTGTCATCATCGTATCTTTTCTGCCAACTGAATATGAAACTCCAACACAAGGCTACCGTCATAACTATCTTTGGCCTAAGACTTCCGTCAGTAACCATTGAATTACATCGGTGATCGCATCTACTGACCATCCCAGTCTAATGTTGATATCTATCTACTTTCTTATCACCTTCAAACACTACGTCCATGTCAGCAACGTATCATCAATCGTCTACGGATCAGCACTGTACTGGCAAATCGCGCTAGTGGGATACAGCATTCTTGCAACAGCAGTCCAGCCCTTGAAGCGTGCTGCGACTAGCTTCAGCACACACACAAAAATGTCCGTCTGTGGACCCAGCAAGAGCTCTAGATCTGGACAATCCATACAGCTGCGGTCATTGAGTAGAACCAAACACTTGTCCCACCTGAATGAGGCTGCTCCTCCGCTACCTCCGGCTATGGCATGGTCTAGTGTCCAGGCGGGCATGGGCGCACAAGATCGTGACTCGGTAGAAAGCCAGGGTTCTCGAGATCATATTGTCAAAAAGATGGATGTTCAAGTTAGCTATAGCAATGATGAGAAATGAAGATACGGTCAAGGGATAGAATACTATATGCAGTTTACACACTAGCTATACCAGAGAAACATGATATATCGAATACGTCCTCAAAGCCTCACCCTCCTCCTGAACTCATCGATGTCTTTTAAATACAGACTCGCAGCTTCCTCATTAACCACACACCCATCCGCCAGATTCGCATCCGAAAGCAATGCTTGCACAGAAATCAACAACTTGCTTATCGTGAGTGCTGGACACCATTGATCTGGCTCCAGATCCCCCATCTTGACTTCTCCGGTGCACGAAACATTCGGGTGGAATATCGACGTTATGAAAAAGATCTTTGGAGCATTGTGAGGATAATTGTCCGGTAATAGGACCTTTAATTCGAAATTCTGATCTGCATACGGACTGATCGAAGGCCCGCTGATCGTAGCAGCCCAGTGATATAGGTCCTCGTCATTGATGAGATGTGCAGAGCAGGTTGGAAGGGGGTCGTTTTCGAGGTTTGCGCGTTCTTGGGCTATGCGACGGAGATGCATTTTTGATTCTCTCGAGCGTAAAAGCCGAATTGGTGATATATGAAATAATAGACAATTCGTTCTTTTTATTAGACATAAATGGATATAGTAGGAGGTTGCGAGCTGGTGATAACTTAGGTTGAAAATGCGAAGGATCACAAATGACGTACGGCTGCTTGTGACTCACGGTCGACTACCTACGAACATCCGAAGTATCACGCATCCTATAGACCAACCATACTTGCTACATACCGCTTTCAAGAGCGTGCGATTCTCAAGCAATGACGTCCTGTTGCCTGCAACACAGCGCATGTTTACAGCTAAGCGGTTACTTCAAAAAGGGGTCATAGAACAGAATTTTGAGTGTGTTGAATCTCGGTATGCAGGCAAACAGAAAGTCACAATCATCTCGCGGCTCATACTACCATGTGTTTGTTCGTTGGGCGAAGAGTTACAGTTTCTCGGTCCGGTATCTCTAGCCACCTGTCGCCTTCATCGATATAAACATTTAGGCAACGACTCAACGACGGTGCTTCCTCGGATCAACTATATATAAACTATATAAGTGAGTGTTCCATCATTGTTTCTTCTCACAACTTTACATCAAACATGGCAGATCGTCCTACAATGCTGACAGGGCATCTCGCCCATGATTTATTGCATACACTGGCAGATCTCAACCGGGGCGACAAGTTACTCGGTATCAGTTCTCTGCTCAAAAGCGGAGGTGATACAAAAGAATGGCAATCTATAAGACATCCGGTGGGATTTGCTGTGCTGCTTGTTGCGCAAGGAATCTTGGTCTATCTGGTAAGCTGATGGAATGCTCAATGTCTTGGTTGGGAGTGGGTTGTACTTATACAAAAATTACAGATTCGCCATATCGTTCTCCGCACAGCAGGGACTTTGATGGTGGAAAACAAAACTCGGGACCACCGAAGCAACTCCTCCTCCTCCTCTGGCGGTCAAGCGAATCATGGCAACATCTTCGGATTTTTACGACTTGCTGTTGATTCTCCTCGCAGATTACGCAGAGATGTCTTTCTGGGCTTGACTCACAATATACTCTACTCGCTCATCGCCAACCTCTTGTCTGCTTTCTTTGCTTCCACGGCCTGGCACTTCATCTGCCACATCATCACAACCTTAGTCCTGTCTTCCCTGCACCTTCGCTGGACATGGACAATCTTATCCCTCAAGCGCCCTGCACACATAAAGATTCTTTCGCTGCCAAGAAAGAGTCTGATCTTGCCGGCTTTGGTGTACGGGCTGGCTTATCAAATGACTGCCAAACTACCCACGCATATCTCTGAAATGGCATCTGGATATCGTGGGGATGAGATTGGAGGGATTGTGTTTGCGGACAGTGTGGTTCTGGTTGCGGCCTTTGCGTTGAGGATGTTGGTTTTGTATCCGGCTTTTGCGGCGTATGTGTACAGTGAGGTTAGGGAAATGGGTAGGAGGGATGTAGGAGAAAGTAGTCCCCATGGTCAAGGAGGAGCTTGGAGTCTCGGAGTGGATGTATATGTCAAGACTGTCAGGCTGTGCTTCAGAAAAACTGCGGTCTGGTTTGGATTGTTGCATCTGCAGATGGTGGTACTTCTTGCCGCATTTGAGGTGCTGGTGGCTCCGGTTGTTTACAGAATGATCTTCTAAAGAGGTTGATCAGATATCATTGGACAAATCTAGATAGGACAATGTGTGATCATGCTCTATTCACAGATAGATATTGATAGACAGACATGTTTTTGAAAGAGTAACAAGCAATGAATATTTCAATCCGCGATATATACAAAAGGCGACAGGAATCTAATCGTCTAGCGGAGAACAAATCTAAAAACATCAAAGAAAAAAGGTGTCCTGTCCAAAGACACCCAAAGGTATAATTTTCCCCCAACCGATCCAGAAAATATTATGAAGAGAAGTGTATAAACAGTACGAAAAAAGTCATGAGTATCTCAGACAAAGACAAAGGGCGTTTACACACCCGAGTCATCAACGTAGATGCCCTTCTCCTGGGCCCAAGGACGCCAGGTAGCGCAAACATCATTGACAAGGCAGGTATCGGTGACAGTCTCCTTGATCTGCTCTTGTCCTTCAATGAACTGCAATGCAAAGCCCATAGCCACGTGCCAACCAATATGGCAGTGCATGAGCCAGACACCGGGGTTGTCAGTGAAGAAGGCAATGACAAGATGACCGCCTTGTCCAGTGGGGCCGTCACCAGGCATGAAAGCAACGTCACGACGGGGAGGGTTGTCGAGGTTGAGAGCGGTGCCACTGCCGTAGTTGCCGTATCCTGCTGCGAGAACGTAGAAGTCGTGACCGTGCAAATGGATAGGGTGACCAAGCGGAACAGGGGACTCGATGATGACGTAGACCCACTCTCCGAGGGAGGTAGAGATAGCGAGGTCGCCTGAGTAAGTAGGGATGGTGTCGTTGTTGATGATGCTGTAGAGAGTTGCATCGCCCCAGTTGGACTGGAAAGTGGTGCCGTCGAGGTACCAGCGGTAGAGGTTGATACCGTTGGAGTTGGAGACAGCAACGTCGTGCTGGACAGTCTGGTGGGGAGAGCTGACTGTCTTCTTGAGGATGGGTACCAAGCTGGCAAGAGGCTCGTCCTCGCAGGTACCGAGAATGCCACCAACACCGTTGTCCTTGCGAGGGTAGGTGTGAGCAGTCGAGTTGGGTGTAAGGCCAGGGCTACCTGCGTAGTGAATGATACCTCTGATATCGTCAGAGTTGGTGGTGGTAGCGCAAGCGTTCTGGTTGTCGAATCTCAAGAAGTAGTCGCCGACTTCCTGATCAGCCTCGACGATAATCTCGTAACGCTGACCAATGTTGATAGACAAAACGGTGGTCTCGTAAGGCTCGATGGGCACGAAGTCAGCCGCAATAACAGTGAATTTGTGCCCGTCGATGTAGAACTTGAAGGTCGACTGGATGGCACTGTTGAGAAGCTGGAACAAGTACTTCTTGCCAGGAACAAATTCGGTAGGAACAGTGTAGCGCTGACCTGCAGGCGTACCTTCCTTGGCGACAGGATTGATGTTCATACCGTTGATCAATCCAGTGTCCATTGTTCTGACACCAGCAACCTGTGCGTCGTTGTACATGTCATCGACAGGAATATGAGACCAGTCGTTGATGATAAGATGGCCAGCATCTACATCGTACTCAGCGGACTTGGGGCCGTGAATGTACATGGGTCCGAAGAGACCCTCGTAAGCTTGGAGAGTCAAGTGAGAGTGGTACCAGGAGAATCCGTAACTCTCAGCAGTCCACTTGTAGGTCATGCTCTGCCCAGGGGCAAGAGCGCATTGGGTAAGACCGACGACACCATCCATCTCGTTGGTGTAGTTCTGTCTAATACCGTGCCAATGGATAGAAGTTCCGTTGCGAGTCATGGAGTTGGTGACGTGAATGATAACCTCATCACCCCATGAAGCTTCCAGGAGGGGACCGGGGAACTGTCCGTTAACACAAAGGGCGTGGCGGCTGATACCGTCAGGTGCAACTTCACACTCGGTCAAATCCAAGCTGAACTCAACCTGGTTGCAAGTCTTGGGGACAACGGCGTAAGAGTCATCGTTAATTGTGAGACCACAGTACTTGTCAGTTCCAGGCTGACCTTCACAACGAACACATGTAGCGGTGGAAGTAGGCTTGACCGAGCAGGCAGTGGTGTTGGTAGCGACGGGATGTCCAGACGTAATACCACCCCAGTTGTTGAAGGCCCAAGTAGGTGCAGCAGAACTTGTGGTCAGAGCTGAGCTGGTGGTGTTGGTGTACTTTCCGGACGAGGTAGAGAGGCTGGTCGAACCGCCAGTAGCAATAGGAGCAGTTGTCAAAGGCGCGCTGATGGTAGAGTTGGCCGAAACCGTCATGACAGTCGATTGAATGCTTGACGTGAGGTTGTAGCTGGTAGTCAGAGATACTGTCGAGTTCAGGGCAAGACTGGTAGTGGTACTGTTGCTGCTAGTGATGATCGGGGTGGAAACACCTGTACCGGTAGGTCCGACGGGCAAAGCACTTGTAGTGCCGTTTCCGTAAGGTGCGCTGATGGCTGTGCTCGAAGAAATACCGCTGGAAGCACCAGTACCGATCGGGCTGACGATGACCGTCTTGCTGGTGATGGTTGAAGTCGAGACGCCTGTACCAGTAGGACCGACAGGAAGAGCGCTTGTAGTTCCGTTTCCATAAGGAGCACTACCAACAGCAGACGAGATAATGCTGCTCGAGGCGCCAGTACCGGTGGGTCCCACGGGCAGAGCACTGGTTGTACCGTTTCCATAGGGAGCGCTGCCAACGGGGGATGAAGGGATGCCGCTCGAGGCGCCGGTGCCGATAAGAGTGGTGGCAATCGATGAGGACGAGATATCGCTGGTAGTAGAGTTGACAGGGATAACTGACGAAACACCGGTGCCGATAGGGGCGGTAGGGCCTACCGAAACAGTGCTGCTTGTTCCATTACCGTAAGGTGCTCCACTGACAGTGCTGAAGGAAACAACACTCGAGGGTCCAACACCGATGGGGGCAGTGGGACCGACCACGACAGTGCTACCAGATGTGATTGTGCTGGTAGTGTTGACGAAGAGGGTTGATGTAGAAGATGCTGTGCTGTTCAGAGATGCAGCAGTGCTAGAGATTGAAGTGGTAGTCAGAGGAGCGCTGACGGTGCTGTTCTGGTAGATCTGAGAAGAAGTGATGTTCGCAGTCGAGGATCCAGTAGTCAAGATGACAGACGATGAAGAGATAGTGCTGTTTGCAGTGACGATCTTCGAACCGGTGGAGGATGCAGAAGATACAGTTGATGTCGTGTTGGAGACGTCACTAGAGGTGCTTGAAGTGGTTGATGAAACGTCGCTGGAGGTGCTTGAAGTAGTGGAAGCCACGCTGCTCGAAGTGCTCGAGACAACACTGGATGTGGTCGAAGGTGCGACACTGCTACTGCTTGAGCTCTTCGGCGCGTCCTTGATTCTGCGTGCACCTCTGACACCCTTGTTGGAGATGGCTTTGCCGAGCTTCTGCTTCATGTAGCAGGCGGTACCCGACATGCTGATGTCGATACATCCCTCAGTGGCATCACAAGCGTTGACACAGTCGGCGATTCTGTTGCTGCCAATGTTGACAGACTTCAAGTCACCACCTTGGTGGTCGACGAAGCACTCAATGAGGAAAGTAGCACCGCTCTCAGCGATGAAGACAGTGTTGTTTGCTGCAGGGCAGGTAGGGCTGGTCGAGGTGGGGAGGGCTGATGACAAAGAGCTTGTTGAAGAAGAGTTCGAGTACGAAACAGTTGAAGAGCTGGCCAGAGATCCTGAAGATGAGATAGGTGCCGAAGATGAAGATCCAGATGTTGCAGATGCAGTGGATGAGACGCTGGAAGAGGAGCTCTCAACCTTGCCGACCCAGATGGCACCGCGAACGTTCGAGCTTTTGACCGGTGTTCCAATCTTGCTCTTCATGTAACAGGCAGTACCAGACATCGCAATGGCTTTGCATCCGTCGGTCTTGTCGCACTCGGCAAGACAGTCTGCAATCTTGTTCGAGCTGATCCAGACCATCTTCAAGTCGCCACCAGAATGGTCGAGACTGCAAGTGATGTTGTACTGGTTACCAGTGTCTGATGTGTAAGTGGTGCCGTTGGACTTGGGGCAGGTCGGGTTGGGGTCGGCTCTGGAAACCAGGTTGCTCCAAGGCCATCCGCCATTGCAAGAACCGTTGTCTTCCTGGCAGCCTGTACCGCATGACTTGGCATCACCACCACTGTAGAGTGTTAGCTGGCGTGTATTGGGGAGTAGACTGTGCTATACATACCACCAGTTGTCCTTTCCGCAGCAGTCACCGAATTTAGAGCCCTTGCAGGTGACATCGTGACCGCACATACCATTCTGACTAACAAGCTTGCCCTTGTAAGTAGGAAGGCAACCGCCAAACTGCTTCTGACAGCCAAGACCGCAGAAGAAGGCACCTTCACCGCAAGTGCCTGCTTTTGAGCAACAGTCACCAAGATATGAGTTCAAGCATGTCTGACCAGTAGAGCCACCACACTTTCCATCCTCGCTGATGGCGAGTCCATTGGCTTCTTGAGATGTGCTGGGAGCAGCAAGTACTCCGACTGCACACAGCAGTGCGGAGATTGTGGAGAAACGCATCTAGAGATTGGTTGAGCAGTAAAACGAAAGTAAAGATATGACAACTGTGATATCAAGAACGAAAGGTAGCTAGGCGTGAGAAGGCCAACGATTGAAGCCTTGATCCTGTCGCCTGCTGAAGAGTATGATGGAGATGCTGATGCTGGAGATGCAGAGTAATAGAAGAGGCTGGCAGAGTACTTATATGAGCTTCCTCGAGGATGTTCTCCGAGTGGAATCTACCTGATCGCCATGTGGGATGCATAGCCCTAGCATTTCAGGCCGCATCCCGGGCATGCTGGACGCATTTGGTCGTGAAAAACATGGCATCCACCACGGCGTACCGAGAAAGAGCATGCTCACAAGCAGAGTGTTGCAGGAAGCCGGGTCCAAGCACTCGGCGTAGGTAGAGGATAGGTGGATGGCGTGCGGAAGTGCATTCGAAGTCCGAGAAGCTACAGAGTGTCCGGACGACGGCTCAGGCGTGAGGACCTGCATGTTTACCTTGTTGTACGACCATGTCGGACTTTTTGAGCCAATGATCAATGCAGGTGGATAAAGCAGGTACAGCGGAGTACAAACCTAGTCTAAATTCAACATTTTGATAGCAGTGATCTTCCCTTACCTTCGTCTACACAATAACGCTATTTTGCTGGACTGCTATGAGAGTCTTGGACTTCTCTCACGCAGAAAGTGGCGACGCAGAGGATTGAAGTACGGCTCTCCGCTCGGGACTGCAGAAATAGTAGTTCTTGGAGCCTTCTAGCTGCCCCAGCGTATCCAAGAAAATTCCAAGATGAAGTGGAAACTGGCGCAAAGTGCTAGCTTGAGCTTGATACGGCGCCGTCCATTTTGGGTATAGCGTGAAAATCCATGGCGTGACACGGCTCGACATGCACCTTTGTTTGCTTCCGTGGTACGCTTGTCGTTCTTGGAAGAGCTCTTGTGGTCAGGCACAAGGGTTGGAGGCTGTAAAAGACTTCGTGGTACCGAGTAGAGTTGCGGAAGGATGTTTCTTGAGAAATGTGCCTGAATCCCGATTGACCTCATCTTGTCGCGAGCGATGAAAGAAGCAGCATGCATCTTCAAAACATGAGCGAGCAGTCGCGATGGAGATCTGTCAGCGCCAATTGCTTGACGTGCATCTATCAAGAACTCGCCTCCATTCCAAGAGATCTACATGATAAGACGACACCTTCAAGCTTTGCAGTGCATAACGAAGGAGTCCGATTCTCCACAGGGCTATGTCTGCGGGACAATGCAGAGGCAGCTTGTGGATCGGTTTCTTGACCGACACATCAACCAATAAACCACCACTGTCACACCTGCTCTTCGAATCCTTAGGACCGTAACGCCGTTGAGACCAAGAGCAGTCATGATGGTCATCAAGTATTGTAGAGAAAGTTCAAGCGATAGAGCCCCACATTTCATCGCCTTTCGCAGATATTCTCCGCGCGACCAATCAACACAACTGCCATCGCATGGCAGTCATGCATGAATTCGCTAGAAGATAGAGCTTGCCTGCAGACATGGATCTTGGACCAAGAATAGCCATTTCGGGAATTTATTCTGCTTCACGTTGCTTGCCCTGGCCTGCAGAAACGAATGTCGACCCACTGCTACGGTGTGCTTGTACATTTGCGCTATTGAATCGACGTGTCAGGCTGCTTCTGTTCCCAAGCGACTCTGACTTAACTTCCTTCTTGATATCCCTGCCACGTTGCGGCTCTGCGCTTGCCCGTTGAGCACATCAGTTGAGATCTGGAGACTTTGTGGGACCTTGAAATATGAGATCTGGTGATACGAAGACCTGGACCGAACACACGTCTGCGATAACCATGTGTTGACTATTCGGATCAAAGCTCGAAAGCAGACGGTCAGTACGGATTACTGACCAGTCTGCTACCAAGATCTCGCTTTGATCGGCCTCCGAATCTGGAGGATGAGCGATGAATCCAAGAATAAAAAGTGGGCTCCGCTTCCACCGTTCTCCGCCGTGGCATCCACTTTCGCCTTCTATCCACAACACAAACACTTCAAGTCTTCTTCTGGGTATCTTTCCGAGCTTGAAGGCAAAACTCTGAGGCCCTCTGCTTTCGGGTTCTGATTCTTTTTGTATCCGTGTGGCGACACAGTTTGTTCGCATCATGACTACACTTCACAACTCTTCTTGATCCGACAAAAGTGCAATGTTGCAGCCAAGACAACTTGCGGATGCGACCTCCGAACTCCCAAGACAAATATTTCGGCATCTCTGCTCTTGGGCGTCGGTGTTCTCCATCACGGTGTTGAATCGATTCTGAAGACTATTGGCGCGAGCCATTGAACAGTATTGAGATCTCTCCGCCATCTACCGCGCTACGTCAAAAGCCAATTTGTTCTGAGATCTAACTTATGGTGTTAGCCAGATCTACGGCTTGCAAGGAGCTTCTTCCTAGTGGTATGACATTGAAGCAACAGCCTTAGGCATGACTGGACGGTTGACTATCTCTCCTTTGTAAGAAACAAACTGCCTACTTGTGGCTCCCCTGCTTTTGTCGTTCAAATGCCTTGATTTGTAGGAACAGCTGGGAAAAGAGTGTTCTCATCAATCGATTATTCCCAACGTCTTCAAGCCTCTATGCTGTTTGCAACATGTTGTTGCCATCTACTATTGAAGTGAAGTGACGTCAACAAGCGTCCGAATTACACCTCTGCTGCCTACAAGATACTGCCGCCTACAGGATGCTGTTGCCTATAATATACTGCTCCAAGTGTGCTTTAAACTTACCCCCAAGACAAGAACAATCAAGCCCCCGACTGTCAGCAAGCAGATGGACAGAGAGCGATTTCTCGAGGAATTTGCATACGAGGTCGAGAAAGACTTCGACGTCAACAGTACACCTTCATCTTGGGCAGACACTGAACTAAGCCCAGCCCATCGATACTGGGGCGATGAAGACCACCGATTAGAACTTCTTCGTCCGGATGATCCTACTTGCCATCTGGTCACGTCGGCTCTCACACCGGACAAGAAGTTCATCGCAGCGTCGAATGGGTCTGTTGTCAATGTTTATGATATTAAGACAAAAGAATGTCACATGGTGTTTCGAGGCTTGACACTGTCGGTACGTGGTCTGGAGTTCAGTCCTTTGCTCACAGAGACAAACGGATATACGCTCATGATCTCGAGCTCTGAATCTGATCGATTTGACAGCGACAAGGGTCTCATGTTATTGGAATTGGGTCCTGATGGAGGAAGAGTGATTCAGCCACAGCTGTTGAACATCGACAGGATACTGGAGTTATCCATGAGTCCTGTCACATCTCAATTGAACGACCTGTGTGGATCTGCCGTCGCATCTTCATTGCTGGATACTACCCGCGCGGAGTACAAGAGTGCTCTGGCCAGGTTGCAAGCGACTCTGGAAGCCAAGGACTTGCTGCAATTGGATGCTGTCACAGGCGATTCTACGAGTTCCATCAGCTCAAATGGTGAACTCCTGCTGTATATTCGTCCCGACAACCCTTTCCAAGAAGATTCTTCTCGGCCCAGACAAAACACAAAGGTTATCGTCTACCACCTTGCCCGAGGTAGACAGAAGTACGCTCTGGACAATGAAGGCGACGCCATCAATTGCGTCGGTTTTAGCCCTGACGACAGAAGCATCGCCACTGTAGCAGGACTTGGGACTCTTCGCATCTTTGACACGAAATCAGGCGAGTGCAAATGCGTTATCAATGCGCCGAAGGGACAACGCTACACAAGCCTATGGTCCCCCGACTCCAAACATATCTTGCTTCATGGTATGGCGAAACAGATCAACGAACAACGGCAGACTGTCAGCCAGACTGCCTACATGGCCGTATATTCAGCCGAGACTGGGGAGCAGATTGCACAGTACAAAACCGAAGACCTTGCTCGTAGATCCCGAGCAATCATGACAGCCTGGTCTCCCAGAAACGATATCGCTATTGCAAGCGAAACGCGCATTTTAATCTGGAAACCATTCGAAAATACGACCTCTACATCTCTCGTGGTAAAGCTAGAGAACCCATTTATGCGGCTGTATGCCCACTTCGTCGAGCTCATGTGGGTTGAGCAAGGAAAGATGTTGATCGCCAAGCTGAGCAGTGGCACTATCGAAGTGTGGGATCAGGACAGAAACGTCAGATGGAGGATCGAGAGACCTCGTGGTCCTGCTTTAGCGCGAAATGTAAGAGGTTGTCACTGGTTAGAGGAGTCGAAGACGCTGGTGAGTCTCGATAGCGATGCATCTCTAAGATTCTACGATCTCTGAGTAGACCATAGAAGCTGCACGAAAAGTTGTGGTTCTCTTAAGAGTGGTTTCTGAGTCCCTCTCTGTCACTACCAGCTGCGACAATTCGACGTAAGTTGCACAATCCACGAGGCCTGTGTTCTCGGAGTCGAACGGGCAAACGCTGGACAATACGATGTTCTGCACTTCTCGGAGTGTGAATAACGATTGGGTCTTATCTTTGCGTGATTAGGAACAATTTACATGGTTTCTCTGCTTGTGCCGTTAAAATGCCTCAATTGTTAAACTCCATGAACAGTTAAGAACAATCAATCATTCCGAACATTCTTGGCAGAGATGTTTTGCCGGGCCAGACCTCCGAACGGGAACGGGTTTCAAGCCTCCCGTCCCTCTTTCGACAAGCATGAATTCCACTGTAGGCCGCTCTACTCGTACTCATCAATCTGCGTGATACAGTCGTCAACATACTTGACGTGTCTCGACTCTTTGTCGTAAGCATGTCTACACGGTTTGCGCTACAGACAGGCAATGGCTCTCATCGTCTACAAAGCTCCAACTCCATGAACAACCCCGAATCGAACCATTCGCGTGGCACAATACCGAGGCCAAAACGTGCGCTATTATAACGATGTTTTCCTGTATGTCGGGCACTCCGATGGCGCTATGCTTGAAGACTGCTAAAGTTCTCAGCTGGCTATACCGACGAGTGTTGACCGTTACGCATACAAATGAGATGGCGTATCGTTGGTAACGCTGTTCAGCTCCAGGTTTCTGCTGGGTACAGTATAGCACACTAACCATAGCGCGATCCGTTTCCAGCTATCAAGTGCAGGTTAGCTGTGTCAGGTAAGATGTATAAAAGGTTTCGCTAGGTATGTTTTGAGAGCCGTCTTCTCCTTAAAGTTCAATCCACACAATCTTGGCCTTGTAATGCATATCGCCGGACCAGCTCTTCTCCTTACTCTTGGTGCGGTATCGACGGTGTCTGCTGCTGTGGTCAGTCAAAACACAGTATGTGCCAGTGCTGCCTCAACCAAGATCTCCTCCAGCGTTTCTTCCAAGGTCT
>Ga0058697_10000637_pt1 | contig 14586 bp, 15 predicted proteins | sample AgamicAsMae_FD_66619 | JGI IMG/M metagenome (GOLD analysis project Ga0058697, IMG submission 66619) | Agave microbial communities from Guanajuato, Mexico - As.Ma.e | ecosystem: Host-associated > Plants > Phyllosphere > Phylloplane/Leaf | place: Guanajuato, Mexico | collected 2012-06-04
CCAGCTCGACTGCGAAACAAAACATGACCGGCCTTGTTTCTTTCTACCTTGGTGTTTGTCCATGTCCCGTCCTGCCGTCTCTCGATCATTTCCAAGATCCTGAACCCAGCCACCTCAAATTGACGTCAGGTTGAGAAGAAGCAAGTATTGCCGAAGCAAGCAGATCTCGTTGCAGATCACCCAATACAGCTCGTCCACCATGCACAACGATCTCATTGGGAGTTGAAACCGCAGCGGTTTGGGTTTAGTGATTAAGGTCGGTGGTGGGCAAGGCGTCAGCATGTCGTCTGAGTGGGCTTTGGGGTTTCAAAGTCTTCTTGTCCTTTGCGACCTTTGAACTTGTCGATTCCACCTCTTCTTCTGCGATATCAAACGACCAACATTCTCCAGCATGGTACACCTTGACACCCCTGCGCCGGATACAGGCATCTTCACCACGGAAGAAGTGCGACCACGATCGAAGCCTTGCAAGTCAACGTCACGGATCGTGTCTCTACCACGCAACCACTACAAGGAACCGCCGAACCTCGCAGCAGGATTCAGATCACTCGACCTTTCCTGTGAAGCACCAGTCCGAGCGAATCTGGTCGCCGACAAGATAACCACAGACTCGTTCCGTATAACGCTGGAAACCTGGGGCGAGAGATCGCTACTCTACTCGGCAAGCGCGACGTGGATTGAGCACAAGGCCTACGCCAAAGACTGCTTGTTTGGCCAATTCGACACACACGATTTACCCGCGAACAGCGCAGCGAGCAAGAGGGGGGCACAACAAGAAAACTCGCGGGAATTCACCTTTCCCCAAGCATTCAAGGACGATGTCGACATCATCTGTTGGCTCAATCGACTGGACATGGCCAGCGGCGATCGGAACTACCGCATAAGGGCCTACGCGACCAACGTCACCCGCAAAGGCTTCACGGCACACATCGATACGTGGGGGGACAGTCTTCTGTATGGAGGAGCGATGTGCTGGATCGCTTTCCCCAAGCGCAAGCGCTATGTACAAGCAGGCAGTTTCAACACAGGCGACGTCAGAAGCTGGAGCAATCCGATCCCAGAAACAAAGTCGGAGGTCAAGTTTCAGGAGGGTGTGTTCAAGTCGCATAGACCTGCTCCTACGGTATTGTGTGCCTTGAACTATATCGATATGGCAGGCAATGCAGACTTGCGAGTCGCTGTTGACGTTAATGACGTCGATACACAAGGGTTTCGTTGGTCGTTGAAGACGTTTGAGGATAGTACATTGTACGCTGCTGGTGCGAGCTGGATAGCTCTTGGTTTCGCATGAGCAGATGGCAGTGTCTGAGTTCAGGTTCAACGAACGGGCCCAATGGATGCTGAAGCTGTAAAGGACTGCTGTCGCGCTCGGCGATGTGGGAGTGAAGAGAACGAGTGCTTGGTGGACGGTCCACTCAAGCCACTAATGCTGTATAATACATTGTAAGTAATCGCTGTAGTGGGACAGGACATGGTTAATCGTAATAGGCTATTTCAAGCACAGCACAATTTCTGCTCAACGTTTTCTCTGTACTGTTTCAAAGTTGTTCCCCTGTCATGCTCACCTTCGTGATGCACGCCTGTGTCTCTCATGAGGTGACAGCCGTGGGGGAGGGGCCATGAGGTCAAACCAGGGGTAGTGTAACAATCATGGCAAGGCAAAAGCACGCAAGCGACCCATTTAGCTTGTGATGTTTCTTGCTCCAGTCATCTTTACGTCCGTTCGAAACGTGATCTCATCGACGAGAAGAATGTCTGATTTGCTGAGGCTGTTCGGCTGACTGGTTTGCAGCCAATGACCGGCTTACCAGCCTTGGTGACCCTTCACTTCTGATTACATCGACATTACCTTTTTATTGTCACACTCGACTAGTAGCATCCTGTTATTGTCGATTTATTCACGGAAAAGCATAAAATGTGCGCTTCTGCTTCCTTCTTACCTTTTGTCACTTCGTTCATTGTGTGAGCTATTCAAACATTGATCCACCACTCACCACGCGCCAACGCTTGCTATCACACACCACTTTCTTGAGTCACAGAAGCAATGGCACCCAACATCAATCTTCAGCGTGCTCGTTCGCCGAGCAACAGTCGCCGCAGACAACTTATCCTGCCTGCAATACTCCAACACATCCAGGACACACGCAGTAAACCGACCACGAACAAACACATCAACCACTCTGTCAGCATGTCACCATCCATCGACCTCTCTGGTCTCTCAGATGCACTCAAGTCGCCCATCTCATCAGACACACACAAGCAGATGGCCAAAGTCAGAGGAGTCCGCTTCAACAACAAAGTCAGCATCGTCGAGATTGAGGTCCCCGAGCGCATTCAGAGTCACCGCGTTAGCTTCAGCGACGAAGTCATCGACATCGACACTGCAGAATCCACGCATCCATCTCCATCGTCCAGTCCTCCTGCGAAGCGTGTTCGCTTTGGCTGTCTCAAGACCAGCGTGCGCAAGCATCTCTCGCACACTTCTATCTACAAGATGAAGAACTTTGACGCCATCAGCCCTCTCATGACACCTAAGAAGAGAGTTCGCTTTGGTTGCATGAAAGGTGAAGCTCCTGTTGCCACCCACATCAACAGCGAAGTGGAGGAGTTGCTTGCTGAGGAGGCTGCCACCTTCAAGCGTGAGAAGAGAAGAGGATCGACATCGGATGCTGACAGCGAGATGTCTGAGCAAACCACTGATTCTGAAGACATCGAGGTGGATTGAGCATTCATCACCAAGGTTGACAGCAAAGACGCGTGGGGTTTGACGTTTTCAAAGACGATGTTACATGAGAACAAGTAAAACAACGAGGAAGGGTGGCCACGCTTTTGGTTTGCTACATGCAGAGCAGCTTCGCCTTGGTTCGGTGAAGGGCACTACCATGACTCTGATAGGAGGTATACCAGGCAAAGGTGGTTTATAGACTCTGCTGTTGTATCACAGTGAATTTCAGTGTGTGTTCAGCAAACATGTCACTTTTTGGTGAGGGAAGAGAGATCAAAAGATCACGAGTGATGATGCCCAATGCGTCAGTGGTATAAACTATTCGTCCGTGCGTTGTCGCGTGCGGCATGCAGCGGCGCTCGGATTTAAGCAGCGATGACATATCATTACCGCTTCCGTCCAGAACCTTCGAGGGGTCATGTTTATGCAGATGCGACCAGCAATCCGATCTACTGGACAACTTTCCCTCTGCAACTAGTCGCGTATGCTAGGTGTGATAGACACTCGGTGATCCTTGGACGAGCAGTATGGCACATCTGGCCGAGAAACTCAAGCAGCAAGGCAACGATCTATTCAAGGCAGGCGACTACGCAGCAGCCGAAGAACAATACACGGCTGCCATAACAAAATACTCTCGCAATCCTCTCCTCTTCACCAACCGCGCCCTCGCCCGCATCCGACTCCAAAGATGGCAGGGCGTCATCGACGACTGTCTGCACAGCATCTCCCTCACACCGCACAACGCCTTCAACTTCAAGTCCTACTTCTACCTCGCCCAGGCACAATTGGCTCTACACCACCCCAACGAAGCTCTGTCGTCAGCCCTGACAGCCTACAACCAAGCCATGCATCCTCCCCCCGCCGAAGCAAACAAAGCCACCGCTGCTCTTCCATCCCTCTCCGATTTCGTCCTCAAATGCAAGAAAGAGAAGTTTGCCGCCAGAGAAAGACAACGCAGGCGCCAAAGAGGCGACATCCTAGCCGAGCTGGAAGAATCCCTCGAGGCATCCAAACGCACACAACTCTCCTCCATCGAATCCCTACTCTCCACCTCCTCAATCGGCGTCGTCTCCGCCCAAGAACAACGGCAAGAGATCCTCGACTCTCACCAACACAAACTCGACGAGCTCAAGACTGTTTTTGCATTGGCGGATCCGCTGAATCATCAGCCTAGAGAAGTTCCTGATTATCTGGTCGATACTATCAGTTTTGAAATCATGCATGATCCGGTGATTACAAGGACTGGACATAGTTATGAGAGAGCGACGCTGTTGGAGCACTTGAAGAATAATCCTACGGATCCGTTGACGAGGGAGCCTTTGACGCCAAAGGAACTCAGGCCGAATGTTGCGTTGAGGCAGGTGTTGGAGGAGTTTTGGAAGACGGCAGGGACGTGGGCTATTGATTGGTAGAGATGCCATGTCTGTCTCTTTGATTCCTATCGAGTCCCTGCTGCTCTTTCTTGGATCGAGAAGGCCATGTCTCGCATTTCCTGTCTGTTGCTTTTTTCTCTCTCTCCTTTTTCCTTCCTTTTTTTTCTTGTCTTTTTCCTTCCAGATCTCGGGGCATAGCGAATTGGAGTTCAGTCTTTTCTGTCCAGTCTTGCAAATAGAGCGTATTGCATCACATGTTGTGAACTGAACGCATGTATGCATCAGTATCAAGTCATCAATTCTGATTCCAATCTCACGAGAGATGCATCTCATGGGTATACAGCTTTACTCCAGATCGACTGACGATGTTCAAGTCATCTATCAAAATGCACGAAGTTTTTGGGTAGAGATTTGTGTCCAGAGAGAACCGATGATATAACGAGTCTCTTTGGACAATACTTTGATTGTTGAGGAAGCTATGCATTCTGATAGTCGTCATTTGGCAGATGGAGTCCTATTTGAGAGCTGCTTCCATTTCTTTTATTCTCACAGCACATATGGCAGTGATGTAAACTATCCAGATGCACAGATATCTCTAAACCAAGGTCGTGCCCAGAGCAAGTCCAATGTTGTTTCGAGTTTCTGCGGAAGCGTTTCTGAGATCTCAGGGGACTATGCTTTTCTACCGCTGTTGTTCTGTCAGGTGAACGTCTTGCTGAGATATGGTATACTCATGCAGTCGACGTCTGTTTCGAATAGCAGTCTGTGAGGGAACACACTGTAGAAATGCACAAATGGTTCTCTAGAAAAATCATGGCCAAAGAGAGTCGATGTTACCGTCAATCTCTCTGGATACTGCTCTGATTTTTGAGAACACCGTGCATTTTTATGGTTTGGTATTTGAAGTAGATGGATCTGCTGGAGGTTCGTATACTTTTGTGTTTCACGATAGCATCTCAGAGCACTGCGAGCTATCAAAATGCACAGTCATTACTGAAATCAAGGAAGATCCAAAGAGCGTCATGCAAGGGATTGAAATTGAGCGTTACTTTTCCTATGCCATTTCTCTGAAACTTTGTTTGTAGCAAACGCTACTCCAAATAAGATAGTCAATCTTTCCTCGTGTCAATGCACGTTCAATCCTCGTCCTCGTCATCATCCTCGCTGCTCTCTTCGTAATCTCCATCTTTGCTGTCTTCTTTCTCCTCAAACTCTTCTTCTGACTCCTCCTCGTCTTCTTCGGATTGTTCGTCATCGTCATCCGACTCCTCTGACTCTTCTTCAACCTCAACTTCCTCCTCATCCTCAAACTGCTCCTCCTCTGTATCCTCGCCCTCATCGCTGTCTTCATTCTCCGGTTCCTCCTCTGGTTCGTCATCGATCTGGATGTCCAAGCTTTCCCAGGACTGTAGCTTTTCTGTGACTTGCTTGGCCACATTACCCGTGAAGCTGATACTTCCGTCGATGTTGTCAGTTGTGAAGTAGTCCATGAACACACTAGAGCCGCTGATGGTCTTTGATTTGATGATCAGGCATTCTGTGAGTGTGGCGATGGTAGAGACGTACTCGAGAACGGCCTTGAAGTTGTGATCGGAGAGGAAGTTGCAGTCGTGGAATCCGATCTTGTTGATACCGTCGACGTGGGGCTTGATCAGTGACTCGAGTTCTGTGACTTTGATCTTCATGTCCTCGAAGTGGACTTGCTTGATGTCGATCTTCAAGCATCCAGTCTTCAAGCATCCAAGTGTCATTGACTACAGGAATTCTGCTGTGCTTGATGGACAGACGACGGTATTGCTTGTCGTAAACGACGTTGATGGCCTTCTGTGACTTTTTGCCAATCTGGGTCTCGATGTGCACATTGATGTCTTTGTTGCGACTGAGATAGCGTGCGAGTGTCACCGGGAAGTCGTAGTAGCCCCAGGCCAGTTCGATCTTCGAGCAGTTGCGACGTGGGTACAGCTTGACCTCAAGACCTTGGATCTGACAGCCAGCTTCTTTAGCGGCATCGGTGATGGTGTCAAAGGCGTCGACTTCATCGGCTGTGACATTGTAGGTGTCGAAATCTCCACAGTCGGTACTGTTCAGCTTCTTTCTGAAACCCAGCATCTTGTCGTTCTCCTCACTCCATTCGTCGGTTATACCGATAGTGATGGGTTGCTTGTACTCCTTGAGGCTCTCAAAGACAGTTCTCAGGTCATCGTAGATATCAGTACCGGTTTCGACGCTGTGACGCTCAATGACGGGAAGTCTCTTCACCCATTGGAAGCAGCCATCGGGCTCGAGTCGGAGGGCGCTGAGCACGATGTGACGAACGCAGGGGCCGATGGCGGGACTCTCGACCATCTCCATCAACTCCTTGACAGCATACTCTGAGTTGAACAGGGCAATCTTTTCGAAGTAAAAAGCTCCAAAATGGCCGTCTGTGAGGAATTTCATCTCTTTATCGGCTTCACGGAGGTCGACGAGCTCTTCAGGGAGCCAATTGCGAACTCTTTGACGATCATCGTCTTTACTTCCATAGGAAGTGCACCCCAATTGGTCATTGTGACTGTACTGGATCTCAAGGTAAAGTCAGTTGATGTAACCAGAGGGAGAAGAGTAAAATAGTGTCGTGGGTGTGTACGAGTTCGAGGTATCGATCGGAAGTACAGGTGGGTACTCGACCCTCGCGTGTGTGGAGTGTATGAAAGAAGATGGATGGAAGTTGGGAAGGAAATACTTACTTTGCTGTTCTCCTTATGGCGGTGCTAGTGCGAGAGAGATGGTGCGTCGAGATGACTGTAGTCGCGTATCTGCGTCGAGAAGAAGGAGGGAGAGAGGATTGCTTCGCAGCGTCAGGCGCTTTTATAATGATGTCGTGCAAACGGCCAACTGAACGTGTCTGAACGTGTTGCCGACGTGATCGTCGACGATGAGATCCGGTCTCGTCGTCGACCTGCTGACGCACCGCTGCGATGCCTGGGCCCGGAAGGTTCTGTGCCTGCCCTTCTGTCATGATCATACCCGGTTACTCTCTCGGGGTGCTACCTTCCTATATACATCTACTCTTCCTTCTGACTCACAGAGTCGTACTTCCATTTTGTGAGGACCATGGAGGGATGTCCTACCCAGTCGCCGAGTATTGAGAGAGGAGAACGGTGGCCTTGAAGATCGAAGTCATCCTCTCGTCCGCACCAATATCAAGGTAGTTGAAGCCATGGCTATCGAAAGCGTCGATCTATGTTCACGGAGCTGAAAACGACTCCCTCACTCCTTCGCAACTCCTATAACCAAGTACTCTGTCGTTTCCAGTACCATGCTCGTCCGTAATGCCGTCGGTAATGGCGTGTCTCTTGCTGAAACCGAGCATCTTGTAATCTTCGTATTCGTTTGTGATGCCGATAGTGATGGGTACTCCATGTTGTTTGAGACTCGAAGACGTGGCTCTCAAGTCTCTCTGGACAGAGAAAGCATTGTCGTTGGACTCAGATGCGGTCTGATTGTGATGTGTAGACTCGTCTCAGATAGGAGTAGATAGGTCGACAGTAGTTCCGATTGGGCAGCTCGAGCTCCATGTAAAGTACGACTTGACGTGAGAAGAGAGAGCCGTAGCACCAGAAATCAGATAAGTTTCTGAAGGGAAAGGAACCAGTGCATATATAATTGAAACATGACAAGCTGATAGTTGTAGATGTGAAATCTCTTGATGTAATGTAGAGATGGAGCAGTCTATATACTTATCTGCTCTGATGACAGCTATGATTGCTGTATGTAAACATGAATAAAGACTAAAAAGACTCACGCAAACATGGAAAGCTTTGTGTTGGACTACTAGCTTCCTTCATGAAATAGCTGTCAGGGCCAGAGTGAGCCGCCTAGCTCAATAAGTCAAGTCGAAGATCTGATCTGGCCGGTTGGAAGGCATTCAGAGCCATTCCCGAAAGTGGTGATGTAACTTACGGCTTACTCAGGTGCTTCTGGTGCTTTGGAGCTCTTTATAGATCTGGGTGGCAGAAGCTTTGGCGCTGGAGATTCTTGGTTTTCATACGCGGAGTTGACAAGAGCGCTCTGGCATAGCCGAGTTGGAGAGCTATGCTTTGTAGGATTTTGAGGCATAGAGTAGAGCAATTCGAGCGAGCGCATTGAAAGACCCAAACTTACAAACTTTCGTATATCGCTCATTGTCCATTGAGTTTACTCTAGCAGTTTCTCGTCGACACTAGATTGAACGGTCTATCCTTCAAGTTCAATTGATGCGCATAAGCAGCAAACAGAAAGTGAGTGGTCCGGTCTTTGAAGTTCATCGTTCTGGGATGGAAAGGCAAACCGAGGGAAGACAAAGACATGTTTGATGGCGACACGGCTACACATGGTGTGCCTTTGCGTCTGGTCAATCAATTGACCTACATTGACCACAGACGCTAGCGTTGAACGAGTAAGCTGTTAACCCGGTCGTAGTCGTACTTTCAATGGCCTCGGACAAGGAGTCTGCTCTCACGGAAGGAGGAGAAGTGAATACGCTGCAGCGTTCTGAATGCAACTGCTCCACGGAGAGCTCTTGCCAGCTCTACTTTCACTCGGTAGCACCTACTTTATGTTTCAGTAGAATTCTGTTCATGACAGAGATCGGTACTGTGGCTCACATGCCGCACACCACTCGATGGAAAAATACAAGCCTAGCGTAAATAGAATCCAGGGGTTGTGAGTTCAACTCTCAGCCTTGGTTGGTCGCAATTATGACTTTAGGTTTTTCCCCCAAGCTAGTCTTCTACCTTGGTTCTTTTTGCTTTGCTTGCGCTCGATTGAACTACGTCAACCACGGCACCAAGTCTCCATGGAAGGGTCTGTCAATTTGTTCAGCCTTCTCATTACCGACCCAGCGCCATACTCCTTGCGTGCCAATGACTTCTGCATCTCCATGCGCTACACCCTTCAACTTCTCAAGTCTTGGTTCACTTTGTACTTTTTGGAAGAACAGCGGTGTCCAAGTTTTGCCTTCCTTCTCTTCTCGCTTCCTCATCTCGCGTTGACCTTGTTCGACCTTACTTTTCGCATTGGCGGCTGCTTGCATGTTTCCAGAATTCAAGGCTGAGATAGTAGGGCCCCACGCTTTCCTACTTTCGTAGGGATCAAGTGTGGACTCGTCCGGGACTTGCGTAGGGAGTGGTGGGTGTGCATTCGTGTCAAACTCTTCAATCACCGTGTTGGCCTTTTCGTCGCGAATGGTGAAGACAGAATTCCAGGTGCCATCCAAGGTGTAGATTGGATGTTTGCGGCTGCTGTCATCGGTGGAGTAGACTGCGGCGTGTAGACCGTTCTTCTTGCCAGCCAGACCCAGTAGGCGCTTTCCAGAGAAGTCCACAGTGGCAACATAGCCAGACGAAGAAACGATATCATAACTTCCAACCAGCTCTGGATATGGCGTTCCAGTGATGAGACCTGAGACCTTTACAGAAGGCAGAGGAACCAGATAATCCTCGTTCCACTTGTCAAGGTGGATTATCGCGTGCCCAATTTGCTTGATGTTGACAGTGCCTGAGAATGTGATGTTTTGGCATGCATACCCTTCGGCCTGGATTTGAAGTTAGTCATAGCGAGTATCTGGTAACTTTGTAGACATACCCTGACGCCTTGCTCATCGTTCCATAGGTAACAGGCCGTGACTGGTGGGTGATGACTGGCTTTTAATCAGCACTTCTTCAATCACACCATGTCCTCAACAGTAACTCGAACTGACCTGACTTGCTCAGCGATCAAGCCTGTTCTACCTTCACCATCATCACCACCCCAAGCTCCCATGAATACTTCACCCAAGAAAGCATTCAACGGCTTCTTGACACCCGCGTTCTCATCTCTGCCGGCATATTGTTGACGTTTTAGACTTGCCAGAAACCACTTCAAGACAAGCAGGCAACGCTTCTGAGCGTCAGGCTCTGAGGCTGGTGCGCACAACAGTTGAGGTCTTTCGCACCAGTAAGATGGAAACTCGACGGTCGATTGGGACGCCAACAAAAATGGAGGTGCGGTGATAGTTGAGAGATCACCTTTTACTGTCGAGATGGACGCAATAAACTCTTTCAGTGTTGATCTGTTGCCGTCGACCATGGTGAAATTTGGTGTTAATACTGTTGGCGATCTGTTTATGTGGTGTCGATCAGGGTCCAGAATCTGGATGTGGTCGTTTTGTTCTTTTGTCGTGGAGTGGACTTTCCAATGGCTCTATTAGTATTACAAAATGTGCTGCTGATAGAGAAGAATGTAATTGATGTTCTTGAGCGATAAGACAAACATCAAATAATGCTCGTCGTCGTCCTCGAGGTCTTGTCAATGACGACATTGACCAGCTTGGCAACAACGTCTCTCGGAACTCCCGGCTCGCATGCCAGCAACTGGCCCTTCTACCATAATGCAACGACAGATCGTTACTCATCCTTGTTCCATCGAGAGTCTGTGATAGACTAACACCTCCCGACTCTCACTAGATAGCCGTTTTTGAGTAAGCTCACCTTGCATTTTCATAAGAGCCTGTACAGAGCCTCATGGTTGGGGAAAGCTCATATGGTATGTATGTTTGAGAGACAGTCCGTTCCTCCTGAGACGGCAAGACACTATAGATTACGGAGGTGTGCTGCAGGGTTTCGAGCAAAAATTACATTTCGAGGAGGGCGCTTTAAAAACGCAGCGCGGGTACTCCATCCATACTCTCTCGGGCTCTACACCAGCACCCAATCCTCCTCCAGATCGTCAGGAACCTTTTCTGCTGACTTGTTTGAGCCTCCTCCCTGGTCTTGCTGGTCATCTTGAGAGATCCAGGTCATGTTGAACATCTCTGTGATGGCATCCAGGATGCGGTCTTCTGCTTGTTGATGCTGCGTGGCAGCAATTGTTTCTGCAAAATCTCGGGCGAAGACGATGTAGAGGAGCTGGGAGGCGGAGAGACTGTCCATGATCAGCTTCATACGGGTCAGCGACTGTTCAGTCAGGATCTGATATGCTCAACGTACGTGTTTGCTTGAGAAGACGCAAAGGTCGTTCTGTGTGTAGGGAGTGTGGAGTGGGAGTCTGGTAGGTCAGTAAGGTATCGTAGACCTCAAGAGGTTTGGTGTAAGTACCTATGTCTGATGCAGAGGCGCGTGTTACAGTAAGCTGTCGTGGTAGAGAAGGTGCGCTTTGCGTTGTGGTAGCAGTCTCGCGCCTGTACACAACATCTCACTTCACTTTTACGACGCTTTTCCATTCTCTTCTCGGCACCAACCACAACCATGGGGTCACTAAACCCTAGCAGCTTCCACTTCTTCCTCCTCAACATCACCAATGAAGCCCCTGCCGTCCCTCACAATGGCACCACGCTTCCTCAAGAAGCTCAAGACCACAGTTAAAGACCTGGTCAGTAAGATGACTCGCGTCCTCAAGGGCAGCTTTAGTAGGTACTCTCTCTTTGCTTCTCATCTCGTTTTAACGTTCCATTCACACTATTGTCGAAGGCGACAGCATCAGGGCGGGGTCCACGGCCTCGCCAGCCACTCAAGCGAAGGAGGACGCGAAGGCTCGCGCCGAATTCCCTTCCACCGTCCCTGCCAGGAAGCGCATGATCCTTGACGAGTGATTGGGCATGCGAAGGGAGGTGGAAGGGGTACCGTAAGAGCGTCTGAAAGCTTATCCGGGGTCGAGTCGGGTCAGGTCGAAGGGGACATCAAGGCTAGTGCCGGCTTCATGAGGAGGTCGAAGACGAATGTATGAGTACGACGATCAATGAAGCACTCTGCAACATCATATTCTTTTTGTAATTATGCACTGTGAAACTCATGGTGTTGTATTTACGAACGAGAGTGTTCTCTGTTGAAACAAGCATACTGACTGACACTGCCAACTTTGTTCCAACCGTTTAGACAATCGTACAGTAGAGTTATTGCGAACAAGTCATAGACATCAGGAGACAACCGTTCAACTACACAGTGTAAACTTCTTACGGTAGTGCAAACAGTCAAGTATCAACGATTGTGACTGATAGAACTTCCGGTCCATCTTCTCTTTTCATCAAAGAGTGTACAAAGGAGAGCCAGATCGAAGCCACTGTACCACTTCTCCTCAAAAGCTTTCATGTCCTTTCTCCCGATCACTTTGCGATTCTTAGTCTACTATGCACTCGGGGTGAGAGGGTTGAAGTTGGGGTGGTCGCAAAAGATCGGACGGTGTGTACTCTGAGTGTCTGACTATGAATACTGAGTGCTATGAGTGCTATGTTGACGGAGCTGTGCCAGTTCTCCATGGTGGGTCTGATCGGATTGTTCTATACGGTTTGTTTCAAAGCTCGTTCTGGTGCTTCCGAAACACTTTCTCGAGGTGCCAGTTCACTTGAGTGGCCCAGTCACCAGTCTCCGAGTTCTTAGCTTTAATGGACAGTCCTTCTCGAGGCTTGACCGAAGTGTTCTTGTTTGAGTAGTGCTTGAGGGTAATGCTGTCGAGGTCGTGCTCAAGATCTTGAGCCCAGCTGGCAGCATTTTTCTGCTCTAGAAGTTTGAACACGGGTGAAGGTATGGCTTGAATTGACAGCGCAGTCATTGCTCTGGACAAGCCGCTGAGATCCTCCACTTCAGCTGCGATGATATTCCCTTGACTTCCTGTGCCGATGCTGCTGCCCTCGGGACCTCCTCGAGGAGGCGATAGCCTTTTGGTCTTATACGACATGTTGTGATCGTCTGATATCAGTGGGGGTGTAGCCAGGGCAATACCGTTGGCGAACGTCGAGTAGCTGGAGCCTGTTGTGTCTCCTAAGGTGTTTGTGTTGGGTCTCTGCGAGGGAGATTGTAAAGACTCGCTAGACTTGATGATTTCGATCAAGCTCCGAGAAATGACGGGTGCTGTTGGTTGCTCCAGCTGTTGATTGTCGGAATCGTGGGGAGGCTCTGAGGCTTGTTCGCTAGCGGCAGAGTCTTCGGGGACCTTAGGGCTGTCTCTGACTGCGTCCATAGCGCTTTGAGTGCCATGAGAGAATCCCTGGGCTTGGGCAGGGCTGCTTGAATCAGGGTCAGTAGAAGATAGCACCATGTCAGTTTCAGTTCGGTGACATGCTGAAGCATCAGAGAAAATGACTCCGTCTGGGACACGACTATCCATCTTGACTCCAAGGTTGTCTCGCCATTTGCTGGAGCTATCGATGGGCTCGCTTCTCCAGGCAGTCTCATACGCTTCTAATTGAGCCGCAAGGTCTCGAAGACTTGGCTTCAGAGCGACACCTTCTGCTTGAAACATAACGACATCAATGAAGCTTGCTCTCTGAGATCTGTCTCCTGAGATCTCGAGACTGGTCAGGTCACTGAGCACACATGTCTCAAGTACTGGCAAGTAGAGAATCATGGTTACTACGTGCTTCCAGACGCTGAGTGAGGCCATCTTGATCCTGTGCAATTTCAGGTGCTTCAGATACTGACGGCAGGGAGCAAGATAGTTATGTTGCAAACGAAGGAGATCGGCCATGGGATGTCCGGAGAAGGTTATGTCCAATATTTCGATTTGAGAACCATTGAACCATGGGTGTATACCGGCATCCTGATCAAGGTATTGTATGGGTGGGAAGGGAGTGGCTCTCTGGTTGGATGGAGAGGTGTAAACCTTGACGCTTTTGCTGATGTGGTCGTACGTGAAAGTGCTCCATCGGGAATCGTCGGCACCGTACTTGATCTCGAGGCTCAAATCAGAAGCAGTATAGATCGGAATCGCGTCGTTGATATCTTTAAATATTGTTGTTGAGTACAGAGCCATGCTCCGGCAAAGTCCCGACTGCCGTCACAGATCGACCTCGACTCGCTGAACGTGGCAGCACAGTAGATTGCACATCCGAAGGAGTGTTTTCAGGGTGTTGCGTAGATGCACTAACGAGTAGCTAGGACGATAACCAGTTGACCAGTCAATAGTACAATACCTGATACCATCGACAAGACCATGACAGAGCTGCTCATCGTAGATGTTCTCGAAGAAAACACCGATGCTAATCTTCCTGTGGTTATCACGGATCCTTTTGATGATCTTGCCGACTTTGATTTTCTTGACCTCGATCTCATGAACGGTTTCTTCGGGTTCGAATTGGAATGGAGGGACCGAGTTCGCGATTTCCTCTTCATCTGAAGCTTGTGGAGGAGGGATGCTACGGACGCAGTTGAACGCGATGGTGCGCACAAAGCGTCCAAAATAGTGGTGATAGACTATTTCTTGGAGCGCTTCGATACTCTCAAGAGTCATCACGTGGCGTCGGTCCGTCAAGAACTGTTCCGCGAACAATGGAGTTGCTGCGCGCTCGGTGCGCTTGCATGTACTTCTGAGGCTCTTCAAGTCGTTTGGCTCGATGGATTTGTAGATCTGGACTAGTGTTTCCGGTGGTAGAGATAGTAGGGTCGCCATTTCGATGGGCTTATGGAAATTTCAACCCCTGTCTCGCATCAATATCAGTTTAGAAAGCTCATGATAGGAACACTCACGGTCGAATATTTGAATGGGCTGTAGTACAAA
>Ga0058697_10000639_pt1 | contig 14566 bp, 6 predicted proteins | sample AgamicAsMae_FD_66619 | JGI IMG/M metagenome (GOLD analysis project Ga0058697, IMG submission 66619) | Agave microbial communities from Guanajuato, Mexico - As.Ma.e | ecosystem: Host-associated > Plants > Phyllosphere > Phylloplane/Leaf | place: Guanajuato, Mexico | collected 2012-06-04
GAAAGACATGGGGGGATGCGGAGCTACTATGCTTGGAGATATGATTGATGAAACAATCAATCACGAATTCAATCTTCTTGAAGGACTACTGTCTCACTATGTACATGTGTGTTGATGCTATCAGGTGAAGAGACCATATGTACAACGACTATCCGTGGTTTTATATACACTATGAGAAGAGAGTGAGCAACCGGGATAAGAAATTACCGCTTGCTTTCCAGACTTGATACAAATTATTGCAACCGAACGAACAACGCATCGCTGTCTTCCTGCGGTGGTGGGTATATCGCGCCCAAGAATTCAAGTGCCAAAGGATGGAAGGATGCAAAGGGAAAATAGCGAAACAAAAAAAACAATCGAGCTATGCTATGACAATTTCAAGGGGCACTCAAATAAACAAAGAACATAGGAAAAATCAGTTGTTCTCGACAGCCCATACACGTCCGCCTCTTTCAACAACGCGTCGCCTAGACGAACAACGGACTTACATTGCCTCGAGCTCGTTGGCAAGACTTCTTCCAAGCAGTTCCTCAGGCGTCTGATCAACAGAACGCTGGGGTTCATCGTCAGTGGTGATGATTCTCTGCTCTTCCTCGACATCAGCTCCCATACCGGTATCGACATCGCCGAGCTGGGCATCCTCATCGTAGCTTTGGCGCCTGAAGACCATCGGACTCTCTTCACCCTGTTCATTGGGCTGAGTATCAAAGTAGGCCATCTTCGTCTCACTACTGGCCTGCTGTGAACCGTGATGGAAGCTTGGGCTCGAGCGCTGTGACTCACTTGGTCCTTCGGCGGGACTGGGTGTGCGGCGGAGGTTTGTAGCAGGGGGCGTCATGAGCCCAGACAGGACAGATGGCGATGGCAGGGGTGCAGGCTTGGAAGGTGTTTGCGTGTGGCCGTTGGCCGAACGTGCGGCGGCAGCAGACGATCTAGCAGTTGCTCTCGAGACAGGAGCTTTGGGAGCAGATGCGAGACGCGAGGACTCTCTGCCCTTGCGCCAGTTACCAAATGCCGCGGCCAAAGAAACTGCTTTGGGGGAAGCAAAGTTGGTCAAGTTGGCCAGGGCTTGACCAGTCAACGATGGGCCAGCACTAATGAGTCGCTCCTTCTCTTGTTGTTCCATCTGCAGATTGGCACGGATGCGGATGGCAAAGTCTCTGACGGCGTCCTTGTCGTAATCCGACTTTGACAATGTATCAACCAGCTGGTTGAGATCCTCATTTCGAACAGACAGAAGCTCGCGTAGCCAAGAAACCTCAACCTCCCTCTCCTTGAGTTTAGCAGGCGCTGAAGTGTCGACATTTGCAATCTCGTTCTGCAGGTTCTCGATACGAGTCTCGCGTTCCTGAAGCTGCTCCTGCAAGACTAGGATAGATTCGCGAAGTGCCTGAGGTGAGATCCTCTCAGGCTCTTCTCGCGACGCGGGTAAGGGCACGGGTGCGGATGCAGGGGCGACGGATGGGGTAAGCTTTGCTGCTTGAGCAGCGGAAGCCGCTGCCTGCGCTGCGGATCTAGCGACGTTCAGACGTTCCTCCAGATGGGCGACCTTGTCACGAAGATGCAAGACTTGATCATTGGACAGCTCAAGTCTGTCGTTGAAGTGTACTGCAGAGCGTTGCTTGTCCTCGTAGGCGTTGGCAACACTTCTTTCGTACTGTGACTTGATGTATCTGATTTCCTCAGCGTGCTTTTCGCGCAGATCATTCAAAGCAGCACTGCTGGTCTCATTGACCTTGCGAAGAGCATCACGTCTGAGATCGGCCTCTTGCTCAAGCGAACGTTCGTGTGTTTCACGAGCAGCATCCGAGACCATCTTGATGTTGTCTATCTCGTTCTTGGCTAGCATCATCTCATGCTCCAAGCTGGCACGAATGATGTTAGCCTGACTTTCAGCTGCTTCGATGCTGGATTGCATGATCATCTGGGTACGCTGAACTTCGGCTCTCCCAGACTCTCTGGCCTCATGCAGATCGCGCTGCAGACGCGCGTTCAAGGTCTGCTCTGAGGTAAGGTTATCTCTGAGTGTCCTCAACGTCTCCTCGTGCAACGTAGTAGATCTTTGCAGCTGTTCGAGCTCAATTTTGGTGGTGACAGCCTCATGCACTTGAGCACGCAAGCTTTGTACCTCTTCTTCCATGCTACGTCTGATGCTGACCTCGCCCTCCAGGCGAGCCTGCAAGACGACATATCTCTTCTGCAGCTCCTCATTACGGTTCTGCCAGATGGCCTTCTCATTGGCCAACTGCTCGGCTGCTGAGATCATGCCGTGGTGGATCTTGTCGAGTTTGCTACGCATATTCTCACGAATACTCAAGCCATCCGCGATTTGGTTCTTCATGTCAGACATGCTCTCATGGAGACTGGCATTGGTATGAGCAGCGACTTCAGCTTCTTGCTTCCAAGTCTTTGCAGCAAGGCGAGACTCTTCGAGTTCGGTGACCAAGCTTGTGACACTAGCCTTCAGTGCCGTACTTTCAACGATTGCGTCCTCGGCGCTCTCTTGAACGTGCTTCACGGTAGCGTGAGACTCTTCAAGCTGAACCATCAACTCTGCAGCACTGGCTTTGATTGCAGTGGCTTCTATGGCTGCATCGTCAGCTGCCTGGCGTGCTTGTTTGCCAAAGACTTGTGACTCTTCTAGTTGTGACAAAAGTTCAGCTGATGTTGCCTTGAGCGCTGCATTCTCGATGACTGCGTCATCAAGTTGCTGACGGGCCACTTTGGTGGTCTCTTGAGATTCTTCGAGCTGGACCTTGAGTTCAAGCGTACTGGCTTTCAGAACATCATTCTCATTGGTGACCTCGTCCACCTGGTTCCTCCACTTGGTACTAGAAAGGCGATACTCTTCGAGAGTAGATTCGAGTGCCGAAGTTTCTGCCTCAAAGTCTGATAGCTGCTTTCGATCGTGCGCGTGTGTGACCTCAGCAGCATCAACACGAATCTCAAGCTCTTCGCGTTGATTCTCCAAGGAGTGAATGCGCTGTTCCTTGTCGCCCATAGTCTTGCGGAGCAGAGAGAGCTCTTCCTCGGCCAGACGAAGTAGGCGACGAGTATCTGCCTCGCGTTCCTCAATGGCGCGACGTTGGTTCGCTTCTTCCAGCGCATCGGCAAGGGTTTTGTTTAGCCTGCTATTCAGCTCAGAGACTTCACGTCTGTGTCTGTGAGTCGCCTCAGTGTTCTCCGTAGCTGGAGCGGGCGTCAGAGTCTTGCCCATACGATGTAATGACTCGTCAACAACGTGCTTAACATCGTCGATATCGAGGTTGGACGAGGCGATGCGAGCAATTGTCGTGTTCATGTCCATGAGAGCATTGTGGATCTCAGTGGAAGATGAGATCGAAGAGCCATTTGCCTTTTGCGAAGCCAAAGCCTCAAGCACGGCAGCCTTGATTTGACTGGCTTTCCTATCTTGCGCACGAGAGGCAGAGCGGAATGGTTGTCTCTCTTCAATGGTATCGTCTTCATCGTCGGCATCGCTATCGTCCACAGACAAGGCGCGCTTTGGTGCTGATTGTGGCTCACGAGTCATGATAGTGCTTACTGCGCGGTGTATCATCTGCAAGCTCTTTTCAAGAGGCGCCAAACGGTGATCAATCACACCGCCAATGATCTGGTCGACTCTATCGTCGAAGAAATTGCTACGCACGCGCAGCTTGCTAGCCTCGTCGACAGAGAGGTCATCAGACCATTCGCTCAGAGGAATATCTTCACCACGATTGAGGCGGTTGATATGAGCGGGACGAAGCTTGACTTGCTCTCTCGAAAGCGTTGGCAGAGGAGAGATTGAACGGTCTCTGTCATCCCGACTTGGACTGTGATGTATGACACTAGCGTTAAGACTTGCGATCTCCGAAGCAAAATCCTGCTGGACATTGTCATACTCATCGTCGTCGTTGAGTTGTTGCATGACAGCGTCGATCTCATCAAAGGTAGGCTCTGGGAAGCGAGCTTTCTGACTGTCATCGATGGGGTAAGGCGCATGTTTCTGTGGCTCAGGCGAAGGCGCATAATCGAGGTCTTCAACGGAAGCCTGCGTCTTCTCAGAGGTACGCGAGAACACGCGCGAAGGGCTGAAGTCGGGCTTGGTCTTGTTCGGATCGGGGCTCAAGAGAAGACTATCGAGGGGCTGGTTGCTTGAAATTGATCCTTGTGGTTTGAAGTCGAACGGCTTTGCGAGTGCTGATAGAGAGCTCGAGTTCTTCTTGTGGCCACGCTCGTTTCGCACCGTAGGAAGCTGCGCCGAAGTCACGAAATCATGTACCGAGGCGTTGTCGGCTGATGTCTTGGCCGCATGCCCTTTGGCAGGTGCAGGCTCTGTCTTGTCGTCTTCCGGTACCTTCTTTCGATCATCGGATTGTTCAAACTTGGAAGCGGTCGATGTCTTCTCGTCTTCCAGACTTGACGGTTCCTGGGCCTTTGATTCAGTAGCCGATGCAGGGCGCTCAGCGAAAAGCGGTACATCGTCACCGTCGCTCTGACCCACACGAGCTCTCTTTTGTCTATCTTCGCTTTGGACTGCACGACCATCTTCATCCTCAGCTTCGGGCTCTTCCTTCACAGGAGAAGACTTGGGCTGGGTGATAGCCACGGCTTTGGATCTCCTCACTGGCTTGGTAGCGTCCGGAATGGCCACATCACCAAAGATACTCGGAGCAGCAGGTTGGATAGGAGCCTGGTAGGCGATAGGTTGCTGGACAGCAGCCACAGGGTTGAAGGGGAACGAGGAAGCAAAGTTAAAGTCGGACGAGGGCATGACTCCCAGCCCCGAAGGCTGGAAAGCAGCAACTGACATATCCATATTAGCAGTAGATGAGTTCCCGAGATGGTTGTGAATCGGGGGCCCGAAATTCGACAACCCTGAAAGGCTGGGCAAGGTTGGTTGAAATGCAGGGCCCGGCTGAAACTTAAATTCAGGCGCAGCCACGCTCAGTCTGGATACATGCCCCTTGACTTTGTTCGTGATCTTGTTCTGCAGCGCGCCAGCTGATCCGGCGTTTGCAAGGTTGTCCTTGATTTCGGGTTTCGCTGGGGGATTGCTGAGATTGGGCGAATCATTGCGACTAGCAAAGCCGCTCATACTAGGCCCCAGAGATGCGCGCTTCCCAGGAGGCACGTAGGCACCATTGCTAGAAGTCTGGCTGATGAAGCTATTGCTCGCTTCATCTTCTTCGTCTTGAAGCTGGCGCTCGAAAGATTTTTCCAGATGGTAATCAGATCCCTGAATTTCTCTCTCCAGAGCATCGCTAATATTCCGGTTGTGTCGTGGACTGGGGTGAGCAAGCTCAACGTCCTTACGTGTTTGACGTCTCGGTGTGGCACCAGCAAAGTAATCTTGCATTGGCTCTTCTTCGTCCTCGGGGAGTTCGGCAAGGGATGGAATCGGGCGCATTGCTGCACCTGGAGTAAGAGTGGGCGTGATGCTTCTCTGGGCCTGGGGTTGGGGCGAGAAGCTCGAAAAGACCGATTGATGTCTGAGATGAGCTTGACCTGGCCAGTCTCCAGGTTGAGGCTGGGGGCTTCTAGCGAAGGGAGAAGGCATCCCGTAGGGGGAGATAGGAGATTTAGCAGGTGGTCCTTCACTCTTAAGTCTCTCCAACGCAGGCGATCCTCCCCTTGGAAGTCCATTCATGTTGAAGTTCGCCGTCGAAGGCGAGAAGGCAGGCATTCCAGTGTGCTGGTTCTGCTGATTGGGGAAAGCGAATGGCATCCCTGGCATGCCAAATACGGAGTGTCTATGAGCATGACCTCTGGGATCACCAGGCATGGATAGTGGCGAGGCAACAGATGCTGAGTAGGAATGTCCAGGAGTAGGGAAGTGGGCTAGCGAAGGCGTAGAGCGATGCGACCCTCCGGCCATGGCTGCATGCATCATATTGGGCGAGACCGACTGGTAATGGCCAGAAGATTGACGAGACATAGGTGGAGGCTGAGCAGGAGCAAGATCATCTCCAAGACTCACGCCCAAAGCACGCAGCTTCTGCTCCATGAGGTCATCCTGGTATGATTTCCAGGTCTGCGGGTTTGGTACGAAGACTTTGAAGTCTTTTTGCTGACGCTTGACGATATCTTCTGAGTCGTCAGGATATTGGCCACTGCTCTGTGACACGATTGTTTCATGGTAGGCCCATGGCTCAAGATCGAATCCGTCCACATTATAGCCCTCCTCTTCGAAACGTTTTAGACGCGATTGATTCTCGCTTGTGCTTAGCGGCCTATGGCCCCCACAGGCCTCAGGGGCCATTGAGGGCAGAGCGATCCAGCAAGCCTTTCCTCTCCACGCTAGTTTGGTCCTCGGTCGTGGTGGTGGTGTGGGCCGCTGGGTATCTGAATTGGGCGGTGAAGGTAGCGGTGGAAGCTGGCCGTTCTTGTGGGGGCTGTTTCCGATGGATCTGTCGTGTCCTGGCGGAGATGTAGGTGGTTGAGGAAGAGGTTTCTCCTTGGAGGGCGACGAGGCCCATCTGGATGTGAAAAGCGACATATTGGGCTCGTCGAATTGACGTGTAAATTGCCAAAAGTCTTCCTGTTTCAAGGTCAAATTGCTTTCTCTGGATTTGTGCCCTCTTCTGAAGGTATCGTGCGAGACTGGTCTTTGCTGTCTCTCGAACAGAGGGCTAGCAGATGTGTTCTTACGCCGATGTCGACCAGAGAACCAGGTAAAAGGAATGGGTGTCTTGAAGTCGTCTTCCTCTCCAGAGTCCGAATTGCTGCCGCCGGATTCGTCACTCAACCAATTTCCTCTTTCTGAGCGCCACTTGCCAGTCGTGTACTGTTGGACCCAGTCTTCGGTCAGGCGACGGGTAATGGTATGACGGGACGGTCTCTGTGCGACTGTTCGTGATGTATCTTCCTGGAGTGCCAACCGTTCTGTTGTGATTGGGCTTGCTATGTGTTGCTGTACAGATACACGCGATGGTAATAAATGGTCGAGACCAAAAGACGGACTAAAATCTCGTTCTTGAACGGCGACTCGGGACGGAACAAGGTGTTCGAGGCCGAAAGAAATGCTTGGAGACGGGGTCTCGCTTGTAGTCTGTCGCTGGGAAGCGATAGGAGTGCCTTCGGCGCTGGGCACACTAGGATCTTGTGTAGGACGAGTATAGGGAGAACCCCAGCTAGCGGTATAGTAGACTGAGGGGGCGTCGGTTGTGGAATGAATGTCCTCACGCACCGAGCGAGCGGAGCCGGACGAGGGTGTTTGGAAGACCAGCTGAGGAGCAAGAGCGGAAGGCTGGGGGCCTTCCGCTGAGTGTCGTGATGGCGAGTCCAATAGACCTGACAGAGACCTGCTTCGACGATAGGAGCTGCTAGGCGGTGTAGCGACGAGAGAGTTGGCTACAGGAGACGCCGTGGTTTGTTTCGAGCTATTCGTCACAGTCGTCAGCACATGCGGCTTGCATCTTCCTTGCCTGTCGAACTACCTACCTTAGCACCTGAGCGACCGGACTCACTCAAATGCAGCCAGATGCTTGGAGATTGATGCTGAACGAAAGCAGCTCCGGGTGTGTGGTGCTCTACCCCGTGAATTATTCTTAAAATTGGTTTGAGATCGCGCTGAAACACGAATGACGCCTGTCTCGATTATGCCAAAAGACTGCAGGAAACGGAGGAAAGAACGAGAGTGCTCGATCGGCTCAGTTCGCCTCGACACGTAGAGAATTCGAGAATGCGATCATTCAATCATACAAATACACCGCTTAATCAAACAACAATATCGCTGTCCATCAAGGATAGGAGTGATCTGCACACAGACCTTCTTGAGGCTGAACACCAGCCACGACTCGATAACGGGCAGGCCGCGAAGGTTTCGAACGGCCTCCGCAATATAAACTCAGTCTATCATAAACTCAGTCAAAAGATCATGGCAGTTGGAAAGATATATCATTTGTATTCGAGCAACCGCTCGCCAGTTGATGCTTGCGCCAGGATCTAAACCTGACCCTCCACCCATCCGTGAACCCCAACCCAATGCGGACGCTATAAGTTTCAAACAGGAAGAGAAGATGCAATTTCGTAGTCAATTTGTCCAAGGCTTCACCATTCGACTATGCTTTCAGTCTCCGCTCCTCACACCTTACGCAAACGGGATCTTGGTTGTTGCCTCTGAGGAAGTACCTGCCATCGTCGAAGCCATCACCACATTCCTATATATCGATTAGTCAAGGACTTTACTTGATGAGCAAAGTTGAACTTACAGTGCAGCAGAAACAGTCAGCATGCCAGTCAGCACCCAAGGCCTTGACGACAACCTCTGTAACGGGGCGTCTGCATTTACGGCATTTTGCACTGTATCTGTTGGTATGACAGCCTACGCACCAAGCGTATCCATCCTTCTCGACAAAAGGTGTGGTCGAATCGAAAGGCTATAAGAGAGTCTGTCAGCTGCAATCTAGTCGTCGAAGAGTTCATAATAACTCACATCACCACACTGTGCACAGAAGAAATGGCCAACATGCCATTCTGCTCCACAAGCAACAACTACCTCGCCCTCGATGGGCGTCTTGCAGCTCTTGCAACGAGGGCTGAAGAACTCATGGAAGTCTAACCCACAGAAGAATCGGAGCGATTCATCGCCATCTTGCTCCTCTAGCCTCCTCACGTCTTCTTCGGTCACACCAGCAGGAAGATAGACATCAAGACCTTGTTGACGTTGTTGAATACGAGCCAGGCGCTCTGCTCGCTTCTTGTCCGGCTCCGGATAGAACGCGACACACTCGAGATTGATACCACATTCGTGGCACTTGAAGCATGAAGGATGGAAACGTTCGCCTGCGGCACTCAAGATGCGCCCTGCTATGGGCAATGCACAATGGGCACACAAAGCTGTGGTTCTCCTCACAGACGGGGTCATATGAGGTTTGGCGACTGCTGGATATGGCGATGTCTTGGAGGGAACAGGAAGTGGACGAGCAGATGAAGGCGTAGGAGTTGGTAGGGGGCGTTTTGAGAAAGGGGAGTTGGTCTTAGGTGGTGAAGACTGCGGACGATGCTGGAGAGGGGGTGGTCGCTCAACCTTCGCGCTGGTAGGCTCGTTGATGAGAAAAACAGGAGGTCTCACGATATCTGAAGAAAGACTTATTCCAGGAATGTCTGGCTCCTCGGAAAGCGTCTTGGACGGGCTTGAGCTGGAATCATCTGGGACGACGATCATGGGAATGTCGGCCCTCATGACAGAGATTGTGGGCATCTCAGTAGGGAGCTTGGCTGGTCTTGATGCTGGCTCATCCGGCACCATGATTGTAGGGATAGGAGGCGGACCTTGCTGAGAACGGGGCAGCGAGTAGCGCCTCTGCTTCCCACTTAAGGCAGCCTCGGAAGGCGACTCCTTGCCTACGGACAAACACTCTGGAAGAGCTATCGACTTCTCCTCTACCAGTTGAATTTCCTTGGGCTTCCATCCTGATTGGAAACTGACAATGGGTCTTCCAGGACTATCGCTGACTGCGGTTGGTTGAGGAAGATTTGGACTTCTGTCTTTGCGTTTCATGGCGGTTGCAGAGCGTATGTCATCACCGCGGATTTCCTTGCCATCCTTTATCTTTGCATTGTCCTCGACAGCCTTCTCAGGTACAACCTGAGGTGGGAGACTGGGCGAAGCTGGCGCAGAGTCGTTGACTGTGTAGAAAGCTTTTCGAGATTGCGAAGGCGGGTTTCTCTGAATCTCGATCCTCTCGTGTTTCTTTGCTGTGTAACCAGAGACTGACTCTTTGTCGTCGTTTTTCTTGACCGAGTAGCCAGACGCAGATTCCTTCTTTTCGAACTTCTCTTGCGCCAATCGCACTCGAGCAAAAGGATTTCTGCGAACATGACGTGGAACCTCTTCTGACTTAGGCTCGACCTTTGCTGTCGCCTTTTGTACTTCTGCAGCTCTTGCTTCCTTCAGTTGTTCATCCGGTTCTTCGTAGATCTTGTCGGTTGGGCTCATAAACCCAGCCCTGACTTCTGCACTAGGTCGTCGTTTGGAACCACTGCTGACACGTCGCTTGGATACAGCGACATCGTTTGCTACAGCGTTCGCGAGTCCTTCGTAGCTTTTGCCTTTCGAGCGCGTGCTTCGTGGTGTAGTGGAAACAGGCGTGGCCTCTACGAATGGGTCTTCGGGTAAAGCTTTTGTGCTGGGCTTCTCAGGAGACGAGATTGGTGAATCGCTGATTGCCGGACGACTGGTAGACAGAGGACGACTTTCGATCCTGTCTTTGCTTGTGGTACGAAGATGCGCACGGTAATCTTTTCGCGCGGCCTTGGGATTCACGTCTGGGTTTGTGTATGCAGAGGCGCGTTCCTTCTCGGGATCGTGACCAGTGCGATGCTTCCAGACCAACTCAGCAGCCTCATCTTGAGCGGCTGCATGAATTCGTTGTTCCTCGTCCAAGTTCAGCTCTTCGATAACCTCGTGTAACGGTAGGGAGACCAGTGATGTCGACTTCGTCAGCGTGAAGGATCCTGGTTGCGCCACAAGAGGGCGACCAGCGAATTCGCCGCGATCGGTTGAGTCGAGGCTCTTTTGACGGGTATGTGTGGTAGCGGAAGCTGGTTTGTTAGTGGTAGTCGGGATGGCGTCGTCGGAAGATGTCGGTCGCTGCTGTTGACGTTTGCTTGCTATTCTCGAGGGTGGTGGTGGCCTTGAACCGTTTAGTCGGGCCACGCGATTGTTTCGGAGATCTTGTAAGTAAGTGGCTGAATCATCGTCGTGTAAGCTCAAGTTGTTGATTTTGTCATAGTCGGGTATAGAAGAGAGTCGTTGGCATTGTCTAAGTGGTGAAGGTTTCTTTGGAGAGTGTGGTGGCTTGGGAGGAGAAAAATGAATGTGCTGACCCAATTGTTGATCTTTGTGGTTGTCACTGTTTTCAAAAGCCATGACGAGGCCGGAAGACAGGGATGTCGGATTCGTCTTGGGTCAGCTTGTAGGAGGAAAGACTGATGGCGGGCGTAGGGCGATTAAAAGAGATATAGTAAAAGACAGAGAGACGTTATCAAAACAGAGAAATCAATAATGCAACGAAGGAAACGAGGATAAAACGATGTGGAGGTATGTATGGTATTCTGGAGCGAAGTATGGACGATAGGGACGGTTTTGTGTTTGTGTTTCCACATAGCAACCAAGGACGAATGGAGCTTGGACCAATGCCCAAGCACTCCGATCCACGACCCTGAGTGCGGTCGGACATTCTTCGATGACAGAATTGAGCTGCCATGAACTGACGATTCACCCGCAAGTGTTGCTTGAAATTTCAGGCAGCCTGTGACGAACATGTCATTGTTGAATGACAGATGGGAGACAAGATACGGTGGTTGCGACGCGTAGAGGTCTGCACCACCGTTGTCCCGGAGAGGAAACCGTCATCCCCGATAACAGGTATGACCTAGCTGGATCTTTCGGTGGCACACGCTTGGATGTGTTCAAAGGGCCACATGAGATTGGGAGGCGAAAGCACCTACATGAAGGATCGGCCAGCCTGCACGAAGGGGTCTGTAGATTGCATGTTTAATATGGAGGAGAGATATAGGGGCTGCTAAATGAGCATTGAGAGTGGATGGTGGGAAGAGTTCGCGTGCAGTAACTCGACAGAGGCAGTCGGGAGAGGCGGAACAGCAATATTCTGATGTTTGGTGTCATGCAAGTAGAGTATCGAGGAACAGGTGGGCGTTGGAGTGGACATAAGAGAGTAGGGTAGATACCTGAGAGTACCTAATTCAAACGTGGAAAGCTTAAAACCTGATATAGGATCAACGGGGTGGCAGATGGGACCCCTATGACACGGATCATGGTAGCTGTCTGGAATTCAAGACAGATCAGTCAAGAGCTGTACAGATAGTTTAGATATGGCTGTAAAGTGAGTGGAAGAATGGTAGAAAAAAAGAATCGAACAGGGTCGCGACTGCCTCACATGGAGCCTTGGAGAAGCGGAAGCAGCCGCGCTGTTTGGACGCGGCCACGATTTGTTGATGTTTGGACCGACTGTGCCAAGCCTCGTCGTGCTTTGCTCCTGCCTACCGCCCCTTGATCCCTACACGACAATTGCCAATCGACCAACCTCTTCGACCACCGTCACCGACTCTCCAGACCTCTTCATCGCTCATCCATCACAGTCACCATGCGTGAGATTGTGTGTCCACCCTGCTGTCGCTTGCGCACACACGGACTGTTATGCTAACGTCTTTCTCCTACAGGTCCACCTCCAGACCGGCCAATGTGTATGCCTACCTGAAATGAGCTCCAATTCACCCCAAGAACCTCGCGTCTGACCACAAGAAACAGGGTAACCAAGTTGGTGCCGCCTTCTGGCAGACCATCTCCGGCGAGCACGGCCTTGACGGCGCTGGTGTGTACGTTGACGCCCTATGCCCATCCTCACAACCTCACGGCGGCTCGCTGACTGCCTAACAGCTACAACGGTACCTCCGATCTCCAGCTGGAGCGCATGAACGTCTACTTCAACGAGGTCAGTCACCAATCGCCGTTTCCTCGTTCACTGCTCCAATACTAACGCGCACCGCCAGGCCTCTGGTAACAAGTATGTCCCCCGTGCCGTTCTCGTCGACTTGGAGCCCGGTACCATGGACGCCGTCCGTGCCGGTCCCTTCGGTCAGCTCTTCCGTCCCGACAACTTCGTCTTCGGTCAGTCCGGTGCTGGCAACAACTGGGCCAAGGGTCATTACACTGAGGGTGCCGAGTTGGTTGACCAGGTCTTGGATGTCGTCCGTCGTGAGGCCGAGAGCTGTGACTGCCTCCAAGGTTTCCAGATCACCCACTCTCTCGGTGGTGGTACCGGCGCCGGTATGGGAACGCTCCTGATCTCCAAGATCCGTGAGGAGTTCCCCGACCGTATGATGGCCACCTTCTCCGTCATGCCCTCGCCCAAGGTCTCCGACACCGTTGTCGAGCCTTACAACGCTACCCTCTCCGTCCACCAGCTGGTCGAGAACTCTGACGAGACCTTCTGTATCGACAACCAGGTTTGTCTCGACCTTATTCTTCTACACCGCTTCATTGACTAATCACCCCAGGCTCTCTACGATATCTGCATGAGCACCCTCAAGCTCAACAACCCCTCTTACGGCGACTTGAACTACCTCGTCTCAGCCGTCATGTCCGGTGTCACCGTCTCGCTCCGTTTCCCCGGTCAGCTCAACTCCGACTTGCGCAAGCTCGCCGTCAACATGGTCCCCTTCCCCCGTCTCCACTTCTTCATGGTCGGTTTCGCTCCTCTCACCAGCCGTAACGCCCACTCCTTCCGCGCTGTCTCGGTTCCCGAGCTCACCCAGCAAATCTTCGACCCCAAGAACATGATGGCCGCCACCGACTTCCGTAACGGCCGCTACCTGACCTGCTCTGCCATCTTCCGTGGTAAGGTCTCCATGAAGGAGGTTGAGGACCAGATGCGCAACGTCCAGAACAAGAACTCCGCCTACTTCGTTGAGTGGATCCCCAACAACGTCCAGACCGCCCTCTGCTCCATTCCTCCTCGTGGCCTCAAGATGTCGTCTACCTTCGTCGGTAACTCGACCTCGATCCAGGAGCTGTTCAAGCGTATCGGCGACCAGTTCTCTGCCATGTTCCGTCGCAAGGCTTTCTTGCATTGGTACACTGGTGAGGGTATGGACGAGATGGAGTTCACTGAGGCTGAGTCCAACATGAACGACTTGGTCAGTGAGTACCAGCAGTACCAGGAGGCCTCCATCTCCGAGGGTGAGGAGGAGTACGATGAGGAGGCTCCTATGGAGGCTGAGGAGTAAGATGTTGATCAAGCAAACGATCAACTTCTAATTTCGTATTCACGTTGTTCCGAGAGGAGGAAACGCTTGGATCCTCTTTTTCTACTCTTGTTCTTTTTTCCACGATAACCAAGTCAATGTCCGAGCATTGGGCGCCCTAGCGAGTTTGAAATGAAAGCCCTTGTCTTTTAGTAATTACCAAAAGCTTCTGTTTCCACGTATTCTGATTTGGTCTGTACCAGCCAAAGTGATCAGTTTGTTATGAAGGGATGCGGCACTGTATTGCAATCCGCGATACTCATGATTCAGAGATTGATATGCGATATCATGGCTATTCCCACACTTGACATCACTTGACATCACTCTTAAGACTCGAGTCTGACACTCGGTCTCATCTCCTCAACGACCTACAGCAGTAATCCAAAGTCAAAGATGCCAGGATTAAGCCACCATAGCAATGTCAAGCGAAGTAAGTACTACACGATCCAATCAAGACTACACCAAGAGATTGACAGAAACCGCACGAGGATAACGATAATACTTTTATGGTAATGCTAGAAGTAAAGGAACAAAGATGAGGGGTATGTATGTGTAAAGAGGAAACAAGTCAGCACGATGATGAGTTCGTCTCGTGACAATGATGGAAAGGGAAATAGAGGCAGATAATGAACTCGCAGTGCTATGCAGGGTGCAATAAAAAGATCAGAGAGACAACCCGTCAACGCCTTTTCCCCTTCCTCTCCTTGTAACCTCCCGGACTTGCAGATTTTCGTTTGTGTGGGTTTGTGCAGTTGTTGAGAAAGATGCATGCCGATATAAACTCCTCTTTTCCGCATGACATTTCACCCAC
>Ga0058697_10000640_pt1 | contig 14527 bp, 11 predicted proteins | sample AgamicAsMae_FD_66619 | JGI IMG/M metagenome (GOLD analysis project Ga0058697, IMG submission 66619) | Agave microbial communities from Guanajuato, Mexico - As.Ma.e | ecosystem: Host-associated > Plants > Phyllosphere > Phylloplane/Leaf | place: Guanajuato, Mexico | collected 2012-06-04
GCACGCAGTAGGCCAAGGTGCGTTGGGCATTGAAGTCCGCTCCGACGACGAGGACGTTAAGAAACTGCTTTCGGCCGTTGGCTGCGAGTGGACCACCCGCGCCTGTCTCGCCGAGCGCAGTCTGATGCGCACTCTCGAGGGCGGCTGCAGTGTACCTATTGGTGTTGAGACCGAGTGGGTGCGCAAGAAGTCCTCGCTGGGCACCACCATCGGCACGGGCGTTGGTGTTGGCGCAAAGCCCGCTGCAGAATATCACAAGCTCAGCGGTGTTGCTGTGACCGGCCGTACTACCGAAGAAGAGGGCGAACACTCCGACAGCGGCTCCGAGTTCACCGAGACTCTGATTATGCGTGCGCTTGTTGTCAGTTTGGATGGTCAGAGGCACGTCGAGACCGAGATGCAGAGACGCATCACCAGCAGAGAAGAGGCCGATGAGTTTGGCTGGGATGTCGCAAGGAAGTTGGTCGAGCTGGGTGCCGAATCAATCCTTCACGACATCAATCTGAACAGAAAGATTATCGAGGAGCAGGGTGATGCATAGGCGCAGCCATAGTAGAACGATAAACAACATGCAACGCGAAAGCAATTGAAGATACCCACGAAGAGGCTAATGATCCAGTTCTCTGTCACTGCTTTTTGGGGATTTGTGTTTAGAAGAGAGCATTTTGTATCTGTCAGTGTAAAGTAGGTAGGTAAGACAACTCCATGTAACCCCAGGAACATGGGCGAAAAGACACCAATCTATCAATCTCCTCGATGGTCGTACGATGAACCAACAAGAGCAAGGAAACGCCCCGAGCCGAAAAGATGCACAAACATTATTCCATCTATGCAACCTGGCTGATCTTGCATGACCAACCGCTCTCCTGGCTAAGAAGAGGAAGACTACCAATATATTAGTGCTTTGACTTGATATATCAATCATGGGAAACGACACATACCTGGCACCTAAACACCAACCCAACTCATTACCCTTGATCTTCTTGGCAATCTTGACCTCGCGATCAATAGGCATCTCGTATCCAGTGTGCAGCAGCGCAACCATGAAGTTCAGATCCAGACAAGTCTCCGGACGACCCTGGAGCTCCTTAATGGCACCAGAGATGGGCTTGAAGACGTCCCATGCCTTTGTCTCGCTCTTGGGGCCTTCGCAGACACGAGCAGTCAAGTCTTTGAGTTCGGAGAGAGTAAAGGATTCGGGCATACCGAGGGGCTGGGCACGGTCGTAGAAGTAACTGAAAAGGTAGACGTCTTCGCGGGCGAAGGTCTTGGAAAGCGAAGGCTGATGGACACCGTTGAATGCGCAAGGGGAGATTTTGCACTCTGACTCCTTCTTGAGAGTTTGCTCGGCGATAGCACGGCATTGAGGGGCAGATCCAGTGGTGGGGCCAGTCATGTTGACGGTGACAGATGTGCCGAGAGCGTGACCCTCACCAAGAGGGACCTTGATCTCACGAGTAGTGCCAGGGATCAAGCAAGGATTCAGGACAGGCTTGCTCAGCCAGGCGTTGGAGTCAGGGTTGGACTTATGCATGTTGTCAATTACAACCTTGTGCAGGTTCTCACGGGCAGCCATGAGACCGTAGCCCAGGTACGAGTGCTGGTACAAGGTGAAGTCGCGACCACCGAAAGAGAGCTTGTACTTGTGGTCGCCCTCTGCAAGCTGTTCAGGCATGCCGCCATCCTTAGCCTGAGCAAAGGTGGGCTCGAAGACAATTTGAGTGCTGCCACCGCCGAGATCGAAGACAGCAGCGGTAGGAGTCTTGTCAGGGCCACCAATCTTGCCCAACAGGTAGTTGGTTGTAATCCAGGCGTAGACACCCTCGTCCTTGCCGTCCATGACCTCAACACCTCCGTTGGCCTCGCTGACGACAGGGAAGGGGTATTGGGTCTCGAGACGGTTGCGAACAGCCTTGAGGATGGCGTTGCTCTTCTCAGGGCCCAGCTTGCGCAAACCAGCAGTGGCCTTGACGGCAATTGGAGTGCAGCCCTTGAGCTTGTCGGGCACGTTCTTCATGGCAACGGCAAGCAGGACATCCAAGCTCTTTGCGGCACCCTCTGCGTCCGAGTCGTATGAGCTGAGTCCAGATCCGCCATCCTTAGGCTCAGTCATCTCGAAGTCTTCATTCTCGAGTTCGGGGGTGGGACCGCAGTTGTTGAAGCGGTAGACGTGGATGCGCGAGCCAGTGCTGCCGGCATCAACCATGAGAGCGTATTGGATCAATGGCTTGTTGGCCGAGTAGGGGCGAGTGCACTTGGTAGCGCCGATTGAAGGATCTGAGGCAACATCGCCGGTAGGGAAGGTTGCTGCTGAGCCCGACGAGGCGGGCAGCAGGTAGTATAGTACAAACAAGACGAGGGCAACGATGCCGCCCGTCTTGATGTAGCGCGATCGCTGACCTTGGTTCATCCAGCCGGCCTTCTCCTGCATTGAACCAGATTTTGAGCTGGGCGCGAAAGGGTCGTAGTTGGACGAGGCGAGGGGTATGGATTGGCTGTGGTTGCGGGAATGCGACGAGACTGACTTGCGTCGCCGCGGCGTGGACGAAAAGCTGATATAGGACCAGAGGCTGGGTCGTTGTTTGACGTCGCTCCTAGCAGACATGTGGAAGTTTCGGTCGAGTACAAAAGTAATCACTCGCTTTCGCAGAGTACACCGGCCGATGTTTTTGTGGGGATCCTCTGTCTGGCCAGATATGCGACTATTCTTAGGACGGCGGGAAACTTTGATGAATTGTTGTGCTTCTGGCCTTGCAGCACCGCTCTGATGCTTCGGACAAGGTAGCGAGGCAAGTTCAAAAGCCTTCTGACAAGAAAAGCCAAAATATACACACTCCCTTTCTATATGCCTTCTGCCTTCCCCTTTCTCAAAACTCGTCCACCTTGCAGGGCTGAGACCCCTAATTCTGATCCCTGATCCCTTCGCCGAATTCAACACTCTTGGCCTTGTCCGCCACCCGGTGTCTGATCTGCGCGCTGTACATAAGGCCATCAGATAAATTTCCCCTGAGCTATCAATCAGAAGAAGAATACTGTGATGCAAGACAGCCGCTAATCTTTTGCCTGCATCTATGGAGATGTCTTGTTCGGTGACACGGGCCAGAACACGCCGACTCCAGGCTCCTGTCTGATGACGCCGCCTCCAGATGTTCCAACAACATCCAGCATTTTCCACGCCTTTGTTCTTATAAAATACATACATAATTACTCTCTGTTTCTTGACTGTCGAGTCTGCTATACTACTCTGCTTTTTATCATGGATGTCCAACTATACGTCTACGACCTGAGTCAGGGCCTTGCAAGAATGATGTCGCAAGGTCTCCTTGGAATTCATATCGATGCTGTCTATCACACCTCGTTGGTCTTCGGAGGAGTTGAATACTTCTACGGAGCAGGTGTGCAAACAACATAGTGAGTAGATCGAGTATACAGACATCATACACGTACAATGAACAAGCTAATTTGTTTCCAAAAGTCCTGGGAGCACTCATCATGGCCAACCTATGGAGAAGATCAAACTCGGCAAGACCGAGATCCCCTTGGATGACATTCTGGAGTACCTGGACTCGCTGAAGGAGACATATACCGCCGAAACATACGATTTATTCAAACACAACTGCAACAACTTCTCCAACGACTTTGCCATGTTTTTGGTAGGCAGAGGCATTCCAGAACATATCACTGGCCTACCTGAAACGGTACTCAATACTCCCTTCGGAGCTATGATGAAGACAAGACTCGATGCGGAGATGCGTCACATCACGCAGGCAGCAGTGCCTCCAGAGAACAACCCTCTGATCCAACGTGAACGTAAGGAGCAGAGAGATGCAGCCAATCGTGGACAGAACGGTGCTTCTGCTTCTGCCTCTGCTCCTGCACAACAAAACGGGTCAGATCAGACTCCTCCAAAGAAGAAGCCTAAGAAGATCGAAGTCCGTAGTGCCGACCACTCAGATCAGCCGAATGGTCAGGCTCATGACCAGCCTCAGGCAGCTCAACCGGCGCCGAAGAAGCAACCCAAGAAGCTCGAAGTTCGCGATGGCGCTGCTGCGAAGGCTGACGGTGTACACGGCTCTGTCTATAATGTTACGGCGCTGACTTCGGTCGATAACCTTCTCTCCGGCGCAAAGGACAAGTGCGCTGTCATCTTTTTCACGTCAAGTACGTGCGGACCTTGCAAGATGGCATATCCCACATATGACTCTCTCGCAGCTGAGCACACCAAGGTTCCATTTATCAAGATTGATATCAACGAGGCTCATGCACTTGCGTCAAAGTATCAGATTCGTGCAACACCTACGTTCATGACTTTCTTGCATGGCAAGAAGGACAATGAGTGGACGGGCGCAAATCCTGCCCAGCTCAAGTCGAATGTCGAGTCTCTTATTCAGCAGGCTTTCCCTCCCCATCCTCACCTCCAGGTTCGTGTGCCTACTTTGCAACACGGAAGGCTCAGTCCCATCACATACTCGAAAATTCCACCACTGGACAAAGTTCTGGCCAAGATGGGAGACCAGTCGAAGGACAAGGCTGTGGTTGCTATGAAGAATTTCATCTCTGCTCGCACTTCTAGCGCTTCAGATCTTCCAGCTCTGCCAGATCTTCCTGCCTTCGCACGCTGGCTTCGCCATTCCCCTAGCCAGCTGTCACCAGATACGCTGTTCACATCTTATGATGTACTGCGTTGTGCCCTTGTCGATCAGCGGGTCAGTGGATGGTTCACCGAAGAATCTACTCCTGGAGACTCGGAGACACTCACGTTCTTAGTCAACCACGTCTTGACTCTTGTGGACGATGACACATGCCCTTACAGCCTGAGACTTGTCACCATTCAATTGGCATGTAATATGTTCACATCAGATCTCTTCATCAAGACAGCGTTCAGCAGCGATCGTCACAGTGGGCTGCCGGCAATGCTCGTACAAGTGGCAACCACGAGCCTGCTCGCTGAGCCCGATAAGCCGGCAGTTCGTGCTGCTGCTTCTTCGCTTGCTTTCAACATTGCTGCAACCGTTTACCGTACTAGAAGAGAAGAGAACCGTGAAGCGCTGCAGGAGTCTTCGCAGGTAGAGCTGGCTGCCAGCTTGTTAGAGATGATGACCACGGAACTCGAGAGTAGAGAGGAGAAGAAGGATGCCTCTGGAACGGACATGCTCAAGACAGCAATCTTCGCCTTTGCTTACTTGATCTACTGCGCTCCTCAGGGTGGAGAGTTGCATGATCTCTGCAGTGCTTTGGATGCCAAAGCCTCAATTCTGAAGTTGAAGGGTATCAAGGACTTGGACAAGGTTGCAAGTGAGGTTGGCGAACAGCTGTTAGGGAAGAACTGGTGATACAGTAAACATGGTTCGGCTGGCTGGTCCACGATAGACATTATATGATAGAGTACAACATGAGAAACGAAATACATTACTACAGGACATATTCTCAAGATCTTGAAAAGATGTGGTGTCTTTGCGTTGGAGATGATGGCTTCAGGGCCTCCAACGCTCCTGCCACAGCCCGGCCCGGGTGCCTGAGCGTCACTTGCCCAAACAACATCCTGACATTGGGCACCAGATGATTTTTTTTCTCATGTGTCGCATGGCAACCACTGAGCAACAGATAGATTGACCTTCAGCGTTCCAGGGTTCACGTTCTGGAAAATGATCGTGCCTGGCAGGTGCATTGGGCATCCAAGTGTCTGAGGATGCTCGGAGCTGTAGTAACGGAAGACTATGACATCTTCTAGACACAATACTTGCTGTGCTATGAGACATGATGAGAGTGTCATCCTTTGTTTCTCGTGTACATATAAGTGCTGTCCTCGGTGCTGCTTAGACTTCTCAAACTCTATCCGCTCTTTCTCGCAAGTCTCGAACCCATACCACAATGCCAGCATCAAGACGTCCAGGCAAACTCAGCACTCGCTCCACCTCTTGGAACTACTCCAATGCAGACTCCTTCAACGATGACATGTACTCGAACATGACCTTTTACGACCCCCACAGCCCACCATCCTACGCAACCCTACCCAAGAACTTCAAAAGACAACGCAAAACAGAAGCACTATCACCATACCACGACAAGAGAGGACTGCTAGAAGGCCATACCAGCGACTCAGGCTACGACTCCGCCGACTCCACATCTCCAGAACCAGACTCCTGGCACCCTCCAACCCGCCAAAACACACTCCTCAGACATCCTACCAACGACCGTAGCTGCAGATCAGACTACTACTCCATCGAAAGGCTATCAGCAGACGCCATCACACCACTCAGCATCGAGCACGGCATAGGTTCAGGCCCAAGCAACACTTCCATCTCCTTCATCTGCTCCATGCAACCACTATCACTCTTCCCTCCCTCAACCACCACAAACACCAAAAAGCGCCGTCGAATCACCAACAACGACTTTTCAAAATCAGATGCAGATCCATTGACCTACATCCGCGACAATTGTGAAAACGCAACCAGAGCACTGTCAAGTCATCGCAAACTTCATAACTGTGATTGTGACTTTGCGTGGTTGGACAATAGGAAGAGAGGTACTGGGACTGTGAGGAGTGGAGCGAAGGTTGACGAGAAACTTGGACCGAGGAGGCCGTGTAAGAAGACTTGGTTTACTGGGTGGTTTGTTAGACAGCATTTGGCCTATCACGATCGCTATTGTGCATGTTCATGCTTCGGGGTCAAGCATTGAGTTTGTATATATTGTTCCCTCTGACGAATAAATGAAAGTTCTTGGTTATCTCTAGAACGCACCTCATGTGCCGACTGTGACACTACCTCGTGATAGGCCTATATCGAGTGTGAAGATTCAGAGGTATGGCTGTCTGTTAAGATTATCGTCAAAACTATTGTTGAAGCAAAGCCTGTGATGCGTATAGCTACGAGGATGCACAATATCTTAGAGGGACAGGGTAGAGTCTGTCGAGATGCGGTATACTCTAAGCTCTCTTTGGGCAAGCTTCTGGTCTAGAAGTCATCGTGCCATCCTATGGTGAGATTGCCGCTCGAGACTTTCGCAGCTGGAGCGTGGAAGTGACGTGTTTTAGCACACTGGGAGTTACGGTTCTAAGAAGCCTCAAGAACAGAGTAGAGGTGAGTTTGAGGAACGTTTATGCTTTTTAGATTTACACGGTGTTACTGTACAGAGGATGGAGAAAGAAGCAGAAACATGAAGAGAACATGACTTAGTTCTTGCTTGTCCTTCTCTTGCCTTGGTTGCGCTCGCGCTCTTGCACAACGTGCTTGTTGGGGTTGCGCTTTGCACGGGTCTTGTAACCACCCTTGGCTGGGGTGCCCCAGATGGAGACGGGGTGGACGTTACCCTTTGATTTACCTCTACCACCACCGTGAGGATGGTCGGCTGGGAAGGAATGAAGGTCAGACAAGCGGTTAAAATTGTAGGGAGAAAGTGATCAAACTTACCAGCGTTCATAGCCAGACCACGGACGGTAGGACGGATGTTGAGCCATCTGCTGCGACCAGCCTTACCGAGTGTTCTGAAGTGGTGGTGGGGGTTGCTGGCGACACCAATGGTAGCGCAGGCCTCAGGGCTGACTCTTCTGACTTCACCACTCTGCAGACGGACTGTGACCTCCTTGACCTTCTTGCCAACCTCTTCCTTTGAGACAACGACGGCAAAGGTACCGGCACTGCGACAGAAGACGGCTCCCTTGCCTGTGGTAGATCCAACGGCGTAGATCTGAGTTCCGAGAGGAATCATGCGTACGGGCAAGCAGTTACCACGGAACGCAGTCTTTGCGGCGAGCATACCAGGATCCATAACACCACCCATGCTCTTCAACAACTCGCCGGGAATACCAGCACGGTAACTCTCGATGACGTCTCCAGCGCGCATACCATCGGCAGCCAGAACGTAACTCTTCTCTCCAGTCTTCTGCCTTGTGACGAGGGCCAGATGGGTGCTGCGGTTGGGGTCGTACTCGATGCGCTCGACAGTGTGCTTGCCAGGCTCCATGCGTTTGAAGTCGACGGTGCGGATACGTCTTCTGTGACCACCACCGCGGTGTCGCACAGTCACACGACCTGTGCAGTTACGACCACCCTTTCCGTGACCGACTTTGGCGAATGTGAGCTTGGCCAGAGGCTTTCCCTTCCACAGATGGTCGTTGACGGGACGGCGCAAGTGTCGTAAACTGGGTGTGCGGGGCTTGTATGTTCTGAGTTCGAAACCACCGCGTCTTCGGCTTGGGGCGGCGGTGGGTGGGTTGAAGGCCACTGCATCGGTGCTTGTGGTTGTCGCCTCACGGGTCGTTGTCGCTACTTTGGGACCCTCGGTGGAAGAGGCATATGTGCGGCGGGCGAAGGCATTGGTCGAGGCGCGGAACAGGCATTGGGCTTGCCTCCAGGGCTGCTGCTGCCATAGCCGTGGCTGCAACATGTTGTGTAATTAGGGTTGGTAGAGCACAAGGGCACGTCGAGAGATGTGAATTGTTCCAACGCCCGTTTCCGAGACTCTCTACACTCTAGAGCTGGTGCCAAGACATGGAAACATTTCTGGGAGGGAAGGAACGGGAGAAGTCCGGCGTTTTCCCTCATCCTCCTTGCTGAGTGCTGCTTTTTCCTACGACCGCGCTTTCCGCCAGACGTGTTGTGTTTCCCCAGCGATGAGACCTTGAGCTAAAGTGCTCTTTCCTGTCCTGCTGTCGCCCAAGGCATTCCATGGCTCTTATTCGTTTTACATGCACATGCCTAATTTGTATAGCACACTGTATAACCACGACTGAGATGCAAACTGTAAACGTTCATTGTTTTATGTCGTGTTGTGAAGACGTTGTGGGTGGTGATTAAGGCGCGAGGCTGGGAATTGTGATTTGTGCTTCTGACACGCCAGTCGTCATCTGCATTGCATGTCTGGGCCAAAATCGCGAGACGTGGAGCGCGAAGAGTCCGAGCTTTTGATGTTCAAAGCCAAAGCAAACAACATCTCTTCCAGTTCTCTCCAAATCTCTTCCCTCAGCATCCGCCCACGTCGTCAACGACATCTCTAATACACCCATCGACCGGTCGACGCACACGAGCAGCCGCGACACCGAGTCCCTGCCGAATTGACCCAACCCGCCGCATCGACCTGGTCCCCAAGCACCCTCAACTCCTACCCGGCGCGTCAATTGTTTCAAGAGCATCAGTATCCAGCAGTCCGCCTTCTTTGCTACACCTGTGCTGCCATTGCTCCCATCATATTCACCACACACTCTCCGTCATCCCTCCGGCTCCAAAAGGTGTGTTTTCTCGCGTGTCCGAAGCCGATTACCCGATTCGGACGTGTTTGTTGTGCCCGCCCAGCCTGACTCGACTGAACCAAAGCAGCCGCTCCACCACTTCTCCAACAAGACCTTGACCAAGTCTTGACCATCTCATCTTCATATCAACATGCCTCCTGTAAGTACTCAACTCACTTGACCCTCACTGTCGCCGTCTCTTCCTCCCTCTTCACTCGTGCCAAGCCTCCCTTGCTACTCGACCTTGACGCGTCCACAACTAACGCAGTATCATCCAGGCCAGAGCAGTTCGACGCGCCGTGACGAACGAGAACGATGAGAACGCCGCCACCACTCGTCTGACACGCGCAAAGGCCGCCGCTCTGTCTCAACCCGACGCGCTTACCGCTGCCGACCCACCTAAGAAGGCCGCCCTCGGTGTCAAGCGTGCCACCGTCACCAACACCACCGCTGCTGCCACCCAGCCTACCAGAAGACGCGCTGCCCTCGGCGATGTCAGCAACGTGACCAAGAACGAGACCATCGACACAAAGGCTGCCAAGGGTGTCAAGGTCAAGGATGCACAGAAGCCTACCGGCATCACCAAGCCTTCATCCCGCACCACTTCGGCTCGCTCTGCCGCTCACATCAAGAGTGATGGCGCCGAGTCCAAGGTGAAGAGGCCTCTCTCGGGAACCTCGGGTAACGTCGCCAAGAAGAGACAGATGACAACCAAGATCCCCAAGGTCGATGAGGAGTTGGTGAAGGATGCTGTCAAGATTGAGGCTATCGAGGAAGAGGTGGAAAGCACAACTCCCAAGGAAGAGGAGGACTTGGACGAGCCCCTGCACAAGACCCTGGAGCAGCTGGCTGCCGAGGCCAAGGACCTGGACTCTGAAGACCTTGACGACCCTCTCATGGTTGCCGAATACGTTCACGAAATCTTCGACTACATGAAGGAGCTTGAGATCACAACACTGCCCAATGCCGAGTACATGGACAGCCAAGGCGAGCTCGAGTGGAAGATGCGCGGCATCTTGGTTGACTGGTTGCTCGAGGTGCACACCCGCTTCCGTCTCCTGCCCGAGACTTTGTTCCTTGCTGTCAACATCATCGACCGTTTCCTCTCCGCCAAGGTTGTCCAGCTCGACCGTCTCCAATTGGTCGGTGTCACTGCCATGTTCATCGCTTCCAAGTACGAGGAGGTCCTGTCCCCTCACGTCCAGAACTTCCGTCACGTCGCCGACGACGGCTTCACCGAGCAAGAGATCCTCAGCGCTGAGCGCTTCATCCTTGCTGCTCTCGATTACGACCTGAGCTACCCCAACCCCATGAACTTCCTTCGCAGAATCTCGAAGGCCGACAACTACGACATCCAGACCCGCACTCTTGGCAAGTACCTTCTCGAAATCGGCTGCCTCGACCACCGCTTCATCAAGTACCCCCCAAGCCATGTCGCCGCCGCTGCCATGTACCTCGCCCGTCTCGTCCTTGACCGTGGTGAATGGGTAAGCATATTCTATCCTCCCGTGTCGTGTCTTGTATGCTAACCACCAACAGGATGCTACCCTCGCCACTTACGCCGGCTACACCGAGCAAGAAATCGAACCTGTCTTCAAGCTCATGGTCGACTACCTTCACGGTCCCGTCCAGCACGACGCCTTCTTCCGCAAGTACGCTAGCAAGAAGTTCTTGAAGGGTATGTTCTTCCAACCGTCTTCCTACTCCATCCCTTGCTAACACCCCTCAGCCTCTATCGTCCTTCGCCAGTGGGCCAAGAAGTTTGCCCCCATGTACCTCATCGACTGCGATCGTGATGGTAGCGAGACCCCTCAAATCTAGGCGTTTGAAGGTCGTCCCATGACTGCTTTTGGCTTTCCTGTCTGTCAGCCTTTCCAAAGCACCAAATGATCATCCTTGTCCTTTCAACTTGCTTTACACATGGTCCGGCGTTTCTCGACTTGCGGCACTTTGCACCGCAACTGGCATGGCGTTTTCGGCGTTCAAAGCGATTCTCCATTCTGGATAATGCCGTCATTCTGTATCAGCTTCATCACGTCCACACGCAACAACAAGAGACTCCGTTCGTCAACGTGCTCCTTTTCCTTTTTCTTCCTTTCGCGAGCACCGAGTTCAGACACGGACCTTGTTCTTGGACACTCATGGCTCTTATGCTGTTGCACCATGGGCTTCTATCCTAGCAACATGTCGCCGTCGTCAAGACATGCAAGGACCTCTACGGGAGGTTCTATCTGCTGATTTTTACACACGGATGGCTTTTCGCTGCTGCTGTTTTGTTCTTTTACATTTCTGCTGCTCTGTTTGTTCTTCTTTCTCTTCTTACAAGTATCAACTAGCTTTTTTATGCTACAGCTCCTCTTCGCTCATGCGCTGCAGGAAGATGTAGAACGATATCCATGGGAAGCTTGCTACTGGTGTGCATCGGAGATGGCAACGAGATCCAAGGGGGGGGGGGATGATGTTGGATGAGACGGTGTGGTCAAATTGTATTGGTTGTTTCTTCCACTGTTTACCTCTTGTTCTTTTGCTTTCCACAGACTTGTAGTAGCGCGAATAGCCTCAAGCATGTTGAACAATAAGAGTCAGTTGCACGAAATGTATGTTTGCAGTCTAATGTTGATTCATGCGTGAAGATCCATCGAGCCAATGGATTTGCCGTCGACTGCACAAGGAAAGAGCGATGAACTGGTATGGATTTACTCTGCTGTTCCCTCGGGTCAACAAATACCAGCCATAGCACAACGCCGTAGAACTCATACCAATGCCTCAAATGTCCTCTCCGCTATCATATTTGCACAAGCCCAAAGCAAATGTAGCTCTCACAATTGCCGTACAGAAAACAAGCAACCTCTCATGCAAGAATGTCGATCACCCGCGAGCATCCCGAGCCGCAGAGAGTGTCATCATCATTTGTCCTTTTTGTTTTTTGTTGTTCTATCATTTCACATGATTCTCCAGAGCACGTTGTTCGAATGTTCAGGGCCATTGGATGGGAATGCTTTAGGGCGGCAGACAAAGATGTGTAGTTGCCCATTGCTGCCGCATATGCTTGCGTGGTATTTCATTTGTTTGACAGTCTTCAATCGTCATGGAACGGCAGAAGATGCAGCGTAGATACATTGCTGTCAGTTAAATAGTCGAGCTCTGCGGCTGTAGACTTTCGATAATCAGATATTTCGAACTCTCGACAATCAGACACTTCGAACTCAACCGACTTGCACGAAAATATCAAGTCTTCACAATTCACCATGCGTACCTTTACTGCCTTCTTCACTCTTCTCTTGGCTTTGCTCTTTACTTCGCAAGTTCTTGCAGGTCCTGTAATCGAGGTTAGTTTACTCGATATGCTGATACTGAGCTTCATGTTGACATATCATACCAGGCTCGTCAGAACTCGAGCAGCGCTACTGCAACTACATCCTCGTCTTCTAGTACTTCATCATACAACGCTGCTACCGACACACAGAGTGGCGTTCCTGCTGGTGTTGGCACCGGCTCATCTGGTTCAGGCGAGGGGTCTTCTGGCCAAAACAGCAATACTAGCACCAGTGATGGTGCTACAAGATATGGTAGGTTCGTTCGGTCGCTGTGTCTGACTAGTACTGATCGATCACAGCTGTTTCTGGAAGTGTGATGAGCATTATCGGCTTCGGTGCTATTCTCTTCGCGCTGTGAGACGTGTTATTATTCGAGTGTGAAAACGATCAGGCAATCGATGTTGGTCGAGACGGCGGGAGCCGAGCTCATGATGGATGTGGAGATGGTGTTTAGATTATGCATATATCTGTAGAGAAATGATGTTTGACCTAGGGCAGTGTGTAACCGCCATCTATGACCATATTTGCGCCAGTCATGTAGCCTGCTTCTGTCAGTCGGAACTTGCGAACGGGGATGGCACTACTCACAGCAAGCATCGGATGCCAGAAAGACATACGCCTAAGGTAAAATCGTCAGCTCTCGTCTTCCAGACACGTTGTTTTGAGATACTGACAGATTTGAGCTCCGCGGCCTTTGCCATACGAGCGCCAGGAATCATATCGAACCACTTGTTTCTCCACTCCTCGGGATGAATCGACAGGATGTCAGTCTCAACAAATCCAGGCGAGATGCAATTGACTCTGGCAAACTCAGTCCACTCAACCGCCAAAGACTTTGCCAGATGTACCAAAGCAGCTTTGGACGCATTGTATGCGGCCTGCTTCTGTGGGATATTGACCAGAATAGCACTGACCGAGGCCGTGAATATCATTGAGTTGCTACCTCCTTGCTTCTCAAAGATCTTGCCTGCAGCTTGGGCAGTGTACATTGCACCATCAAGGTTGACGCTCATGATGTCGCGCCATTGGTCTTCGGAGTAGTCCAGTCCTGGTACTTGAGATGCGATGCCAGCGTTGGCGACACATACGTCTAGTTTGCCAAAGTCTTTGGCGATCTGGTTGATGGTGTCTGTGATGTCTTTCTTGTTGGTGACATCGGCCTTGTACGCAGAGACCTATTCGAATCAAGGATATAGTAAGCATGTGTGGTGCTGATGTACCCTTACATTCTCGCACATACCCGCGAGCCAGTCTCTTTGGCAATCTTAGCGGCAGTCTCTGGAGCAGAGTTGCTAGTGGTATAGATCAAGGCAACAGATGCTCCGGCTTCTGCAAGACCGCGAACTACTTCGAGTCCGATTCCTCGTGCTCCTCCGGTCACAGCGGCGACCTTTCCTTTTAAGGAGAATTGCGATAAGACAGGCGCATCGACGTTTTCCGGACGGTAAAGTGGCATTGTTGCTGTTTGAGAAGTGATTTCGAGTATCGGGGTTGTCACGGGCAGCAAAGGAAGAGATCAAAGAGGTAAATGCGAGAGAAAGTACGGAGGACTGCTCCATCATGACAGGAAAAGGCAGCTACCACCGACTGATGATCGCGACTCCATCTTGTTCGACAGCACACCTGCCTTGCGGAGAATCAGCACCTCCGCATATCAAGAAGTGGAGAGTGGAGGAAGGAGGATGGTTTCGGCAATCGGTACACAGTCACCCTGGCCAAGCTTTTTAGCCATGCCGATCAATTATGGTTCATTACTGCCCGTAAACTTCCGTCTAATCGATTGGTATCTTCATGGTAAAGGTAGCCCGCGGACTCATGCTTGATGTTCAACTCAATAGCTTGATCCCGTGGAATCTCGTCGATCTGTGCTCTTGATAGTCACATCCCGTCCTTTACTCGTCCGATTGATGAACTCGGCATTAAAAACATCGTTCTCGTCATATCTCGTGCAAGCAGCCTCGTAATCTTTCTCGAATCCAGT
>Ga0058697_10000643_pt1 | contig 14486 bp, 13 predicted proteins | sample AgamicAsMae_FD_66619 | JGI IMG/M metagenome (GOLD analysis project Ga0058697, IMG submission 66619) | Agave microbial communities from Guanajuato, Mexico - As.Ma.e | ecosystem: Host-associated > Plants > Phyllosphere > Phylloplane/Leaf | place: Guanajuato, Mexico | collected 2012-06-04
ACCTCGCCCGGCGGCACGCGGAAGCCCTCGGTGACGAGCTTGAAGTGGTGGATCAGCGCCTCCATCGAGGTCGCCAGCTCGTGGCGCGGCGGCAGCGCGACCTTGCGGTCCTCGGTGATGAACGGCCCCTCGGGCAGGCCGGCGAGCGCCTGGTCGACGATGTCGCAGGACTCGTAGATCTCAGCGTGGCGCACGCGGTAGCGGTCGTAGTTGTCCCCCTGCGTGCCGACCGGGATCTTGAAGTCGAAGTGGTCGTAGGAGCAGTACGGCGCCGCCTTGCGCAGGTCCCACGGGTTGCCGGCGGCGCGCAGCAGCGGGCCGGTGACGCCGAGGCCGAGCAGCGTCGCCTCGTCGAGCGGACAGGTGCCACGCAGGCGCTGGAGGACGATCTCGTTCTTGTCGAGCAGCGCGGCGTACTGGTCGGCGCGCGCGCGCATCGTCTTGGTGAAGGCGCTCACCCGCTGGGCCCAGCCGCGCGGGATGTCCTCGATCACGCCGCCGACCTGGAAGTAGCGCGTGTGCATGCGCTGGCCCGAGGACATCTCGAAGAGGTCGAGCAGCGCCTCGCGCTCGCGGAAGCAGTACCACCAGACCGAGATCGCGCCGAGGTCGAGCGCGCTCGTCCCGAGCCAGACGAGATGGGACATGATCCGGTTGAGCTCGAGGTGGATGACGCGCAGGTACTGCGCGCGCGGTGGCACCTCGCACTCCAGCAGCGTCTCGACCGCGCCGCAGAACGCCATCGCGTTGAAGTAGTAGGAGAGGTAGTCCATCCGCTCGACGACGGGGATGGCCTTCCAGTACGCCTTGTCCTCGGCGGTCTTCTCGATGCCGGTGTGCACGTAGCCGATCACCGGCTTGACGTCGCGCACGATCTCGCCCTCGAGCGTGACGATCAGGCGCAGCACCCCGTGCGTCGAGGGGTGGTGCGGCCCCATGTTGATCGTCATCAGCTCCTGGCTGAGCGCCTCGCCGGAGAGCGTGATCGACTCCTCCTGCCGGCGGTAGTCGGAGACGGTCACTGCGTCCACCCCGGGAGCTGCGTCTCGTTGTAGGTGAAGATGACCGGCTCCCCGCCGACCGGGAAGTCGCGCCGCTGGGGGAAGCCCTCGTAGTCCTCGGGCATGAGGATCCGGCGCAGGTCGGGGTGCCCGTCGAAGACCACGCCGAACATGTCGAAGACCTCGCGCTCGGGGTGGTTGGCGCCCGGCCAGATCCCGCACAGCGAGGGGACGTGCGGATCCTCGACCGTCACCCGCGCCGCGAGGCAGATGCGGTCGACGTTCGGCATGTCGAGCAGCTGGTAGTGGACCCCGAGGCGCGGCTCCTCGGGGTAGTAGTCGACGCCGTGGCAGCTCGCGAGGAACGTGTAGCCGCGCGCGTGGAGCGCCTCGGCGGCGGCGCGCAGCTGGGCGGGCGCGACCTCGACGGTCGCCTGCTCGCGGAACCACGTGGTCCCCAGGACGGCGTCGGGGTGGATCGCGCGCAGGTCCTGAGCGATCAGCTCCAGACCGGTCGCGTCAGGCACTCCCGGTCTCCCCGCTCCCGAAGACGTTGACCGCGAACGGGCTGCCCGGACCGTCGGCCGCGCCGACGACCTCCTCGGTGCCGATCGCGTCGTAGCGCTCGCGCCAGCCCTCGGGCGCGTTGCCCTGGATTCTGTCGCGCAGCTTGAGGATCCCGTGCATGAGCGCCTCCGGCCGCGGCGGGCAGCCTGGGACGTGCACGTCGATCGGCATGAACTTGTCCGCCGGGACGATCGCGTAGTTGTTGAAGACGCCCATCGAGGAGCAGCAGGCGCCCATCGCGATCGCCCATCGCGGCTCGAGCATCTGGTCGTAGATGCGCCGCACGACCGGCGCCATCTTGATCGAGACGCGGCCGGAGAGGATGAGCAGGTCGGCCTGGCGGGGGGAGGCGCGGAAGGCCTCGAAGCCGAAGCGCGCGATGTCGAGGCGCGCGCCGACGACCGACATCATCTCTATCGCGCAGCAGGCGAGCCCGAAGGTGGCGGGGAAGAGCGAGTTGCCGCGCGCCCAGGCGACGGCCTTGTCGAGCGTCGTGGTGAGGACGCGCTCCTCGACGTAGGCCTCGAGCTCCTTGTCGGGGATGTCGCCGCGCAGCATCTCGCGCGCGCGGAGCTGTCGCACGCGCAGGTCGTCGACCCGCTCGCGCGTCACTTCCATTCGAGGGCTCCGCGGCGCCAGACGTAGACGAAGGCGACCATCAGCAGCGCGATGAAGACGGCCGTCTCGACCAGCGCGAAGGTCCCGAACGCGCGCAGCTGGACGGCGATCGGGTAGAGGAAGACCACCTCGATGTCGAACAGGATGAACAGCATCGCGATCAGGTAGAAGCTGATGCCGAAGCGGAAGCTCTTGGAGACCTCCGAGGGCAGGCCGCACTCGTAGGGGGAGGTCTGCGCCTGACGGGAGGAGACCGCGCGGCGGGGACCGAGCAGGAACGGCGCCATGCCGAAGGCCAGCGCGACGACCACGCCGATCACGAGGAAGACGATGGCGGGGCCGTAGCTCGTCAGCATCTCGTCGTGGTTATATCACCGTGCAGGGGCACTTTGTAACAACGTGTTACTTAGTGCGAAATCGCTCGATCTGATCGTGCTGAAAGGCGCAAATGAGCACCGTCCATCTCGTCGTCGGAGCGCTGCTTCTCACCGTGAACCTGGCGGCCGCGGGAGTGGGTGGCTGGGCCTGGTGGCGCGTCCATCCGAGCACCGCCTTCTGGACCCTGCTGCGGGCCGGGCAGGTGGCGGTCGTCGCGCAGGTGCTGCTCGGCGCGCTGCTGCTCGCGCTCGGCCACGAGACCGGCGACGACCTCCACGCGCTCTATGGCGCGCTGCCGCTCGCCGTGATGTTCGTCGCCGAGCAGCTGCGGGTCGGCTCGGCGGACGCGATCCTGGCCGCGCGCGGCCACGCGAGCGCCCAGGAGGTTGGCGAGCTGACGGAATCCGAGCAGCGCGTCGTCGTGCTGTCGATCGTGCGTCGGGAGACCGGCGTCATGGCGCTCGCCTGCCTCGTCGTCGTCGCCCTCGCGCTCCGCGCCGCGACGACGTCTGGAGCGATTTGAGTTGATTTATTGGTTTCTGGTGCGCTAGTCTTACAGAGCGGCGTCCATGCCGCCCAGCCCAGAACGGAGACCCCGTGGCCCGGCCACCCAAGCTGCCCGTCTCGGAGAAGGAGAAGATCGTCCTCGCGGTGCTGCGCGGGGAGACGACGATCAAGCAGGCGGCGCAGCGCAACGGAGTCTCCGAGACGTCGATCGGGACGTGGAAGGACCAGTTCCTGCGCGGCGGCCGCGAAGCGCTCGGCAACGGCCAGCGGCGCCAGACGAGCAGCCGCGAGCAGCAGCTCGAGCAGGAGAACCGCGAGCTGGTGCAGGCGCTCGGCGAGCTGCACGTCCGCCTGCGCGCCGCCGAGCGCGGCGACGGCACCGCGCTCCTGTTCCGCTGAGGAGCTACGGCGCCAGCGCGCGGTAGGCGCCCTGGTACCAGAGCAGCGGCTCGCCGCCGGCGGCCTCCATCGCGATCGCCGCGCCGATCGCGATCTCGTGGTCGCCGGCCGGGACGAGCTGGCGCAGGTCGCAGACGATCCAGGCGAGCGCGGCCTCGAGCACCGGCATCCCGTGCTCGAGGCGGTGGGGCACGTCGCGCAGCTTCTCTCCCTCGGGGACCTTCGAGGCGAAGACGCGCGCGACGTCCTCGCTGCCGGCGCGCAGGACGTTGACGGCGAAGCGCCCGGCCTCGCGCACGAGCGGCAGCGTGCGGGCGCTCTGCTCGAAGCAGACGAGCGCGAGCAGCGGATCGAGCGAGACCGAGCAGACGGCGTTGGCCGTCAGCCCGCCCGTCCCGGTCGGCCCCGCGCACGTGACGACGGCGACCCCGGTGGCGAAGTGGCCGAAGACGGTCCGGTAGAGGGCGGGGTCGAGCTCGGCCATCGGCCGGATCGTAGAAGGCCCCGGCGCCGGCCTTCTCTGGTTGCCGCCGTGGAGGACGATCGAAGGAGAGATCGTCTCGGCCGGCGCCGGGGACAGGGGGGCATTCGTCGCCCCGGCCGGCGGTCCTGCCGTCGCACGCCGCCGTGCAGCGCGCCGCCGCCGCGCTACGGCGGACGGGTTCCGTATGATGCGCGGCCGCATGCTCCGTCGAATGCGGCCGATCGTCCTTCCCCTGCTCGGGCTCGCGTTCGCGCTCCCGCTCGCCGCGTGCGGCACGCAGGAGATCGAGGTCGCCGAGTCGAACCCGGCCCACCGCGGCGCCGAGCTGTTCAAGCAGCGCTGCTCGGGCTGCCACACGCTGCGCATCGCTGGCTCGCGCGGGTCGGCGACGAACATCTCTACGCGCGAGCGCACGGACGGGCCGAACTTCGACGTGCGCGTCGAGTGCGTCGAGCGCGTGCTCTACGCGATCGCGAACGGCGGCTTCTCGGGGGCCTACATGCCGGCGAACATCGTCGTCGGCGACGAGGCGCAGGCGGTCGCCGACTTCGTCGCCGAGTACGCCGGCCAGGACGCCGACCGGCGGCCGCCCGGCACGGGCGACCCCGACAACGGCTACCGCTGCACCGACACCGGCAGCGACTGACGCCCGGAGGCCCGGAGCGTGCTCGACCTCCGGTTGATCCGCCGCGAGCCCGATGCGGTCCGCACGGCCTTGGCTCGCCGCGGCGCGGGGGCGGCTGAGGCGGTTGACCGCCTGCTCGAGCTCGATGCGCGCTGGCGCGATCTGACGACCGAGCTCGAGACGCTGCAGGCCGAGCAGAACCAGCTCTCGCGGGGGCGCGGGGGCGCGCCGAGCGAGGAGGAGCGCTCGGCGCTGCGCGCGCTGGCCGAGCGGGGGCGCGCGCTCTCCGACGAGCAGGCGGCGCTGGGGCGCGAGCGCGACGGCCTGCTGGCGTCGCTGCCGAACCTGCCGGCGCCGGATGCCGCCGAGGAGGACACGGTGGTCCGCGAGGTCGGCGAGGCCGGCAGAGCGGGGCGCGACCACCTCGAGCTGGCGGGCGAGCGGATCGACATGGAGCGGGGGGCGCGGCTGTCGGGCAGCCGCTTCGCCTACCTGCGCGGGGAGCTGGTGATGGTCGAGCTGACGCTCGTGCGCTGGGCGCTGGAGAGACTGGCGGGCGAGGGGTTCGAGCCGGTGGTCCCGCCGGTGCTCGTGCGCGAGCAGGCGCTGTTCGGGACCGGGTTCCTGCCCGACACGGAGCAGCAGATCTACCGGTTGCCGGAGGACGACCTGTACCTGGTGGGGACGTCGGAGGTGGCGCTGGCCTCGCTCCACGCGGGGGAGGTCCTGGCGGGGGAGGAGCTGCCGCGGCGCTATGCGGGGTTCTCGCCGTGCTTCCGCCGCGAGGCGGGGGCGGCGGGGAGAGACACCCGCGGGATCTTCCGCGTGCACCAGTTCGACAAGGTCGAGATGTTCAGCTTCGTCGCGCCGGAGGACTCGGCGGCGGAGCACGAGCGGATCCTCGCGCTGGAGGAGTCGATCCTCCAGGCGCTCGAGATCCCGTACCGGGTGGTGAACATCGCGGTCGGCGACCTGGGCGCCTCGGCGGCGAAGAAGTACGACTGCGAGGCGTGGCTGCCGGGCCAGGAGCGCTACCGCGAGCTGACGTCGTGCTCGAACACGACCGACTACCAGGCCCGCCGCCTCGACGTCCGCTACCGCGCCGAGGGCGAGAAGCGACCGGCCCCGGTGCACACGCTCAACGGCACCGCCGTCGCCGTCGGCCGCACTCTCGTCGCGCTGCTGGAGAACGGCCAGCAGGACGACGGAAGCGTCGTCCTGCCGGACGTCCTCGTGGCGGCCGGAGCGCCGGCGCGGTTGGCGCCGGCTATCGGCTAGCTCACGCTAGTCTGATCGTGATCATCGGTTCGATTCTGAAGTTAAGAGATTCCCATTTCAAAGTTCTCGGGCATCTTCTGAAGAATTCCTCCCCTTCCGCTCTTATCAGCGGTATGGTCGAGGCCCCGCCCGCTAGGACATCGAATCTTTCAAGCGTGCCTTCCGTCAAGCTTCTGAGCTGCACGGAGATTTCGCCGATATATAGGCATCTCAGGCTTCTTTCTATCGTCCAGCCTAGTTCGACGCTTCTCATGATCGATAGGAGTGCCGTTATTCTAGGTAGCGTACCGCTGAATCCACTTAGCGTTATGTGCCAAGGTCTCGTGGTTAGGCCTATGAACTGACATTCGATGCCGACGCTGCTTCTACATCCTCCGTCTCTGACGGAGGTGATGGCGCCCTGTAGTGCGCCGGCGGTCTTTGGGAGCGACGGGTGAATCGTTCCATGGAGCGTGACTTCGCTTATCCAGTTTGCTCCGTTGTCGCCGGTGAACGTGACTCTTCCCTGAGATATCAATAAGAAGGCTCTGCCTCCCCCGACGACGGAGAAGGTTCTGCTTGCGGCAGCGCTGCCTGCGCCGAGCGCGAGCAGAAGCGCCGCGATCAAGGCTGCGCCGAGCAGCCTCGCTTTCGAGTACACGATGGTCCCCTTCCGGTAGTGATGAGCGGTGCCCCGGGGCCACCGCTCAGCTTACCTACCGGAAAGTGGAAAGACAATTTGGAGCGGTGCCGCCGGCGGGGCTCCGGCCGGCGGCCACCCTCTCATCCGCCCCTGCTGACCGAGCCGGCGTTCTCCTTCGCGCTGCCGGCGAGCCCCTGCCCCTGGCGCTGCGCCTCGTCGCGCGCGGTCTCGGCGGCGCTCTGGGCGACCTCCTTGCCGCGCTCCAGCGCCTCCTGGCCGGTCTGCTTCGCCTGATCCTTCACCTGGTCGGCCATCGGGCCGAGCTTCTCGTCCTCCATGCGCGACGACGGGACGAGCATGCCGCCGATGAAGCCGACCGCCATCGCACCGATCGCGAGCCCGAGGGGGTTCTCCTGCGCCATGCCAGCCGCGCGACGAGCGCCGTGCTTCATCTGACCCGTGTCGGGCGTCATCTCGCCCACTCTCTCGCCTGCCATCCCGAGACGCTCCTTTGCTCCCTCGACTCTGCCGGAGATGCTCTCCTTCGCACGACCTCTCACGTCGGCCTTGTAGCCGAGCGCGTCGATCGTCTCGCCCATCCGCTCGCGGGTCTGCTCTACCTCATCGCGGATCGCGTCCGGGTCTTGGCCCATTCGACATCCTCCTTCGCGTGCTCGATTGCTCTCTCGGGCGCCGGCGGGGCCGCCGCGCGCAGCTCGTTGCGTCCGCGCAGTGCGAGCACCGCCGCGACCGCGCCGTAGACCAGCGCGACGATCAGCGCCGCGAGCCAGACGTGGTCGATCGCGGTCGCGAGCAGCGCGATCAGGCAGGCCGTCAGCGCCCCGGCGGCCAGCAGCCCCAGCGCGCCGGCGCCGCCGAACATGCCGGCGCCGCGCCCCGCCGTGCGGGCCTTCTCGCTCAGCTCCGCCTTGGCCAGCTCGATCTCCTGCCGCACGAGCGTGTTCGTCTCCGCCGCCAGGCGCTTGACGAGCTCGGCGATCGGCTCGTCGCGGAGGTCGCCGTGCTGGCGAGGGTCGTCCGCGTTCATCGTCCCCTCCTCAGCTCGTGCCGTACTGGCCGTAGGCCGGCGTGCCGGTGGACGTCACCGGCGTCGCCATGCCGGGCGTTCCGGGTCCGGCGGGGACGGCAGCCTGGCGTGCGGCCGGCCACTCGCGCTGCGAGTAGCGGTTGCGGCTCGAGGCCTTCAGGAAGCGCGAGGCCAGGAACCCCGCGGCGAGGCCGGCAGCCGCGACCACCCACGGCTGGCGGCGGCCGAAGTCCTCGACGTCGTTGAGGATCCGATCCGCGTCGGACTCCCTGAGGTAGCTCCCCAGCCGCTCGGCCTGCTGGGCGGCTCTCTCGGCGGCGCGCGCGGGGCCGTCCTGCCCCTCCTCGCGCAGCCGTTCGCTGGTGGTGCGCAGCGCCTGCGCGCTGGAGCTCATCTGCTCGCCGACCTGCGTGGAGCGCTGGTCGACCTGCTCGCGCGCGCGAGACTGCACCGTGCCGGCGGTGTCCTTCAGCTTCTCCTGCGCCTGCTCTCTTGTGCGCTCGGCCGTCGAGGTCGATTGACTCTCCGCTGACATGCGCCCTCCTCTCGTTCGCTCAACGCCGAGGTGAGGGGCTACCCAGCCGTGGCGGGGCTAAGCGAGTCGAGAAGTTGGCGCGCGCCCAAACGGCGATGCGCTGACCTCCGGTGGCGGCGCTAGCATCGCCCGTCCCGTGGAGTATCCGAGCGAGAGGTTCACCGAGGAGGAGCGCGCGCGCCTGGCGCCGCACTTCACGGACCTCGACGGGCCGGTCTTCGCGCTCGTGAACCTGCCCGAGACGGTGAAGGGAGCGCTGTTCGCGCGCTACTCGCGCTACCCCGGGACGCTGCGCCGGCTGTTCCTCGACGAGTTCGCCGACAGCCTGCCGGACGCGGGGGGCGTGCCGTGGACGCCGGACGAGGGGGCGCGGGCGGCGGAGCTGTACGAGCGGGTGTTCCTCGGGTTCGGCGACGACTCGGTCGCGCAGCTGGGAGGCGCGCACGTCGCGTGCGAGTGGGTCTCGAACGTGCTGACGAAGGTGCTGCAGCGGCCGCGGCTGGCGGCGTACCTGGAGCAGTCGACGCGCTACATCGCCTACGACGCGCCGGTCCCCTCGCCGCCCGGCGGCTATCGCTACTACCGCGACCCGGAGCTGGGGCCCGAGTACGAGGCGGCGATGGACGAGCTGTTCCGGATCTACTCGGCGGCGCTGCCGCGGGTGACGGCGTGGGCGGCGGAGCGGTTCCCGCGGGGAGAGGGGGAGCCGGAGGCGGCGCACGCGCGGGCGGTGAAGGCGAAGGCGCTGGATCTGCTGCGGGGGCTGCTGCCGGCGGCATCGCTCTCGCACATGGGCATCTTCGCGACGGGCCAGACGTACGAGCAGCTGATCCTCCACCTGCTCGCGCACCCGCTGCCGGAGGCGCAGCGGTACGGGCGGATGGTGTTGGGGGCGGTGCAGTCGGTGATCCCGAGCTTCGTGACGCGGGTCGAGCGGCCGGACCGCGGCGGGCGATGGGTGGAGTACCTGAGGGAGCGGGAGGCAGCGGGGCGGCGCTGGGCGGAGCGTCTGGACTTGAACGAGTCGGATGAGGCCACCGGCCCGTCAGTTCGGCTGCTGCGCGTCGAGGGGACCGAGGAGGACCTGCTGGCCGCGCTGCTGTTCGAGGCGGCCCAGGTGGACGAGACGCGCGCGCGCGAAGTCGTCGCCGCGCTCGGAGCCGACGAGCGGGCCGCGCTCCTGCGCGACCTCGTCGGCGACCGCGAGAACCGCCGCCACAGACCAGGCCGTGGGTTCGAGACCCTGAGATACCGCTTCGAGATCGTCTCCGACTACGGCGCGTTCCGCGACCTGCAGCGGCACCGGATGCTGACGTGCCAGTGGCAGGCGCTCTCGCCGCGGTCGGGCGCGGACGTGCCCGAGGAGATCGACGAGGCGGGCCTCGGCGACAAGTACCGCCGAGCCCTCGAGATCTCACGCGTCGAGTACGACCGCCTCACAGACCGAGGCCTGCACCACGCCGCCCCCTACGCCGTCTGCCTCGGCTACCGCATCCGCTACATCCTCGACATGAACGCCCGCGCGGCGATGCAGCTGATCGAGCTGCGGTCGGGACGGGAGGGGCATCCGAGCTACCGGGCGATCGCGCAGGAGATGCATGCGAGGATCGAAGAGGTGCAACCGGCAGTCGGGGCGGCGATCCATATGGCAGGCGAGAGCAGGCCGCATCTTGAGCGGCTCGTGGCTGAAGCCCGAAAGCGCGCGCCAGCAAGACTTCATTAGCGGCCACTCGCGGCCGTTCGCCGCACGCAAGCGCTGGGGGTGACGCCGCTTGGGCGCCACCCCCTGACCACATCTACTCTGAACTAACTAGTGTAGCCGAATTCTTATCGGCGTCGTAAGTGTCAGCGCTCCACCGAACGCGCCTTCTCTCGGGCACGGTCTGAAGAATTCCTCTCTTAGGACTCTGAGACCGCCGACCTGTCTCGTTTCATCGGCCACGAGTATTTCAATTTGCTGCCCTTCGGCCGTTTCTCTCGTCGTCCCTCTTCCGCGAGCGTTGCCTCTGTATAGGCATTCGGTCGAGCCGACTCTCAATAGGAATTCCGTGTTTACGATATCGAGTGTCACCGACGCTATTCTCGGTAGGGTGCCCGTGAAGGCAACTAGGACGAGATGCCAGCCCGACGCGCCGACTAGGGCCGTCGTCGCGCAGTTGACCCCACATTAGTTCTGCATTCGGCTTCGGGGCCCGTCGTCACTCTGTTGATGACGCCGACTAGGGCGCCGACAGTCTTCGCTATTAACGGATGGATGCTTCCGTGGAGGGTGACGTTGTTTATGACGTCGACTCCATTGCTTCCTCTGAAGGTAAGTCTGCTGGTCCCGTTTGCCACCGCTAAGATCGCTCTGCCGCCACCGACGACAGAAAAGCTTCTGCTAGCGGTCGCGGTCCCTGCCGCAAGGGCAATAAGGAACGCTGCGGTAACGGCCGCAAGGAACAGCCGCGAGCGGATATTCATAGGTCTTCCTTTGGTCGAAGATCAGCCTTGGTAAATTTGTTGTGTGATCTCGCACCGCAGATCCATGGCGGTGCGGTAACCCCCTTTCAGCTGAAGCCAGCCGCATCAGCGGCCCCTTTTGGGGTCGTGCGACGGCTGGAAGACGGGCTCGACTCACCTCCACACAGCGGCTATCGAAGCGGCTTGGGCGGCCTGCGAGCTTCCGCGTGCCCACTCTAGCGAGAGCAGACCGGGTCGTCAACGGCAACAAACCACGTTTCGGTCGAAAATCGGACTTGCGTCTAGAGTCATTGCCGTTTATCATCGCCAAGGTGCCAGGGAAGCCTTGCCGTGAAAGCCTGAGGAGGGAGCGGGGCGTGTCGAGGACCAGAAGCGACGACGTTGTCCACAAAGCGTTCGTCTGGCCAGGGTTGTTGGCCGTACTTGCGGCCGCGGCCCTCGCCGTGCCCCCATCGACCAGCTCGGCGCAGCCGCCAAACGGCCGCGGGTATGAGCTCGTTTCCCCTGCTGATAAGAATGGTGGCGATGTCCTTTTGGAGAATAGTCGGTCCCGGGCAAGTGTCGCCGGCAACGCGTTTCAGTTTGCTTCGCTTGTCGGCTTCGGCGACGTGCGAGGAACTGCCATCAGCACGGAGTACATCGCGCGGCGCACGACGGGGGGCTGGATCACGCATGGAATCACCCCCCGGCAGGACCCGCTGAGCGGGTTTCTTGTCTTCGCGGGCCCTGGCGACGCCGTATTCGAAGGGGAGTTTTCCTCGGACCTCTCAGCGGGCGTCGTGCGAGCAAACGCGTTCCCGCAGGGCGCAACGAACGTTTCCACCGTGCAGAACCTGTTCGCTCGCAGAGACCTCCTCTCGCCCGGATTCGGAAATTTTCAGCTTGCGACCGATTCGGTGGTGCCAATCCCCGCGCCGTGGACCGGCTTCACCTTCCCCCCGCCACCAGAGATCGTTCCACCGGAGTACAAGCCATTTTTTGCCGACGCTTCGGCGGATTTCAGTCATGTGATCTTCGAGTCAATATTGAATCTCACTCAGGATGTGATCGACGCGGACATGCCAAGAAGCAGAAACGATCACAAGCTTTATGAGTGGGTGAACGGCACGGTTCGCTATGTAGGCGTTCTTCCAGACGATGAAGGCGGGGGCCTTGTTCGGGCGGTCGCAGGCCGAGGGGCTTCCGGCTTCGTGCCCTTCTATACGAACGACACGATCTCCGACGACGGCTCCCGGATCATTTTCACCGCTCCTGAGACGGGACAACTGTACATGCGCATAGAGGGCGCGGATACCGTCCGCGTCAATGCATCGGAGCGGAGATCTCCGGATCCCACACCTCAACCTGCCGAGTTCAGGACAGCAACTCCTGATGCGTCTCAGGTGTTCTTCACCACCGAAGAGCAGCTGACCGACGTCCCCTCGAATGGCAGAAACCTCTGGCGATACGATGTCGAGGCTCCTGCAGGGGCGCGTTTGACGCTCTTGTCGACCGATGAGGTGCCCGGCGACGGCCATTCCCCGGTCGTCACCGGCGTTCTCGGCGTGAGTGCGGATGGCCAGTGGGTTTACTTCATCGGAAACGGTGCGTTGGTGGCCGACATGCCGTCAGTCGACCCGAACGCTCCTGTGATCTATCAGTGGCATGCGGGCAGACTCAAATACGTCGGCCAGTTGCGACAAGGTCTGCTGCTGGAGGAGAGAGCGACCGGCGAGGCGTTCTGGCCAAGCACTACCAAGACCTCACGTGTCACTGCGGACGGAAGGCACGCGCTCTTCGTCACGGTTGAGGGCAACCAGCTGCCACCTCATGATCACGGCAACTGCGGCACGTTCCCATGTCAGGAGATTTACGTCTTCGACGCGGATGCAAGTGGCGGTGATGGACGTTTGGTCTGTGCGTCCTGCGACCCGTCAGGGGCTGCTGCTACCGGCGATAATCGTTTCATCACGCACGTAGCGACAGGAGGCGCGATCCGCTCGTCGCACCTTGTGCGTCCGTTGAGCGAGGACGGCCGGTTCGCGTTCTTCCACACGACGCAACGACTGTCACCGGATGATCGTAATGATCGGTTTGATGTGTATGAGTACGATCTTGTGAACGACCGACTTGGATTGATCTCTTCCGGCCGTGCGGATGCGTTGGATGCTTACTTCATGGATGCGAGCGCATCGGGACATGATGTCTTCTTTGCGACGCGTGAGCGTTTGGTCGGTTGGGATGTGGACGGATCGTATGACATCTATGACGCCCGGATCGGTGGGGGATTCCCTGAGCCGGCGAGACGCTCCCCGCTGTGTGCGGGAGATGCGTGCCAGGGCGGCGCGGCGATTGGCCCTGCGCCACGGACCTGGGCAAGCAGGTCGTTCCAGGGTGCCGGGAATGTGCAAGCGAGAGGGGAGCGGCATGGCAGAAGATGTCGACACGCGAAGGTGCGCAAGCGCGTGAGAGGGAGAGTGCGCTGCGTGAGAAAGCGCCGGCATGCCGCACGTCGAGCTGTGACGGATCGGTGAGGATCGTGGGCGAGAGAGAGGCTGTGGCGATGCGTTGGCTTGGGGCTCGCGGTTTGCCGCGCTGGTGGGCGCTCGGCGCCGTGGTATTGGCCGTGTCGACCGCGCTCGTGTGGTCCGGATCGGCGCAGGGCGCGTTCGGTGTCGCGGCATTCGATGGCGACGTGACGGCCGATCCCTCTGGAGCGCCATTTACGCAGGCGGGCGGACATCCCTTTTCCCTTTCGACGTACATCGACTTCAACATGAAGAGCAACCCCAATGTGGATCCACCGGTGGGATGGCCAGATGAGCCAGTGAAGGATGTGATCGTGGAGCTGCCCCCCGGGTTGGTGGGCAATCCTGCTGGGGTGGGTCGGTGCACGATGTTGGAGCTCGGGGGCACGGATATCTCGAATCACGCGCCTGTGTGTCCGGTCGCTTCGCAGGTTGGGGAGATCTCGGTGCGGTCTAATCTGGGATTGACGTTCCCGGTGCCCACACCGGCGATCTTCATGATGGAGCCGCCTCCGGGGGTGCCGGTGCGGTTTGGGATGAATATCTTCGGCACGATCGTCGTGCTCGATGCCTCCGTGCGCAGCGACGAAGACTACGGCGTGAATGTGACCGGCCGCAACGTTGGCGAGGGAATTCCAATCACGGGCGTCACAGCGACGTTCTGGGGTGTGCCGTCTGATCCGCGTCATGACGCACAGCGTTGGTGTCTTGACTCGAACGGGCAGGGGTTCTTCGGGTGTTCGTCGCAGGCGCCGCCGAAGCCGCTTCTCCGCCTTCCGACGCGCTGTACCGCTCCCGGTATTGGGCTGATCACGAGACTTCGTGCAGATTCGTGGTTCCATCCGGGCGACTTCGTAACGGCGAGCTTCGAGTCGCATCTGCCGCCGGGACGGTTGTCGAACCCGCCGGAGACGGACGTGAACCTTTGGGGTGCGCCGCAGGGGACGACGAATTGTGATCTGGTGCCGTTCGAGCCGGCGTTCGTGGCGCAGCCGGCGACGCCGGCGCGGGCTGGGCAGCCGAGTGGTCTCGTTGTGGATCTGAACCTGCCGCAGGGTGAGAACCCGAACATTCCGGGGCAGGGCGATGTGAAGCGGACGGTCGTGACGTTCCCGGAGGGGATGCGGGTGTCGCCGTCGTCTGCGCATGGACTCGGCGGGTGCTCGCCCGCACAGATCGGGTTGAGATCGCTTGCCGCTCCGAGATGTCCGGACGCGTCGAAGGTCGGGAGAGTGACGGTCACCACGCCGCTGCTCGATGAGCCGCTCGAGGGCGCGGTCTACCTGGCGACGCCGTTCGACAACCCCTCGAGATCGCTCATCGCGACGTACATCGTCGTGGAGGGCCAGGGCGTGAGACTCAAGCTCGCGGGCCGCGTCGACACCGACCCAGTCAGCGGGCAGGTGAGAGCGACGTTCGACAACCTGCCGCAGGCGCCGTTCTCGAACCTCCAC
>Ga0058697_10000644_pt1 | contig 14468 bp, 2 predicted proteins | sample AgamicAsMae_FD_66619 | JGI IMG/M metagenome (GOLD analysis project Ga0058697, IMG submission 66619) | Agave microbial communities from Guanajuato, Mexico - As.Ma.e | ecosystem: Host-associated > Plants > Phyllosphere > Phylloplane/Leaf | place: Guanajuato, Mexico | collected 2012-06-04
AGTGTGTGATTTACGTCTGCAAGAGGCTGATGTGAGAAGAAGCAGGGTGTGTTTTCTGGAAGGTTGCGGGTCGTGAGGGCGGAGGATAGTGCAAATGACAACTCAGTCCTGGAGATGAAGCCCAGCAGTACTGCGTCCTGCGAGTTCGAGATGACAGGGAATCCTCGGTAAGTATAGTTGTTGAGGAGATCCCGCAGAGAAGCGATTGTATCGCCTTCAGCGGTGATCGTGATCAAATCCTCCGTCCTCGTCATGATTTGCGAAACCGGGATATCAGGAATTGGTCTATCGTCCCTATTGTCCAGGAAAGGGTATTCGTTAAACGCGATCCACGCTTCGTAGATACCAGCTTTGCCAAGTGCATCTCCTACCCATTTCGCAATCATGACGGCAATCATGATGGGAAGAACGTAGGTAAGTGCGCCGGTAAGTTCAAACATGATGACGACAATGGAAACGGTCATTCGTGTTGCGCCAGCTAGAGCCGATGCAGCGCCTACAATGGCGTAAGTGCCTGGAGTGATGCAGGGAACGTCGGGCTCGCAGGAGGCGAAAACAATCCACTTAGGATGTTCGCGTTGCCAGACTTCGACAATGAGGCCGATGACGCGACCGTATAGAGCACCAATGGTCATGGAAGGGAGTAAGATACCAGCAGGGATCTGAAGACCAAAAGTCAAGGCTGTGAAGAAGAATCCGATGATGGCGGAGATGAGTAGCAGGAAGATGACGCCGGTGTTGGCGATTCCGCTTTTGCACAATCCGAGAGGATCAGACTCGATATCTTTGCACTCTGCGAAGAGGTAGTAAACCAGTTCCGAGGCCTGAGCGCGAAGAAAGGTGACGGGAAAGGCGATGACAGAAGTGGCAATGGTGATTATGCAGACCTCCAGGATAGGTTTGCCCTTGAGTGGGTAACGAGGTGAGTCTCGGAGTGCAGCCAGTCGCATGTTCAACTTGATTAGCAAGCCACCATAGAGCCCACCGAGTACACCGATGATGGCGTAAGCAACCATTTCGAAGCCGTGCCAGCCAGTATGATAAGTAACAGAGTATGGCACAGTCTTGCCTGTACGGAAGGGATCGACGGCCTTGAGAGTAAAGGCCGCAATCATAGCGCAGACAAAAGATTGCCACATGGTCTTGTCGGGAAAGTAGTACGAGAGTGACTCGAGACTGAACAGTACACCCCCGACAGGTGCACCGAAAGCGACTGATATACCCGAAGCAGAAGCGGCAGACAAGACTTCACGCTTGCGGGCTATGCTACGTTAATAAGGTCCGCTGATGTATGATGAACCTTCTCGACATACCTTCGTTGCTGTTGATGCTTTCAAAAGGCTTCATAAACAGATTGGCGCAACAGCAGGCGACATGAACAAGAGGGCCTTCCTTGCCGAGCCATAGACCAGAAGCTACTGCCAGACACTAAGATATATCAGTATGGTGATCTGATGCGGGATTTACTTGACGTACTAGACCGACGGACTTTGTGACCAAGGTCCAGACGCCCATGAAACGACGAATGACGAAGCCTCCAAGCACAGTCTTGATCTCGGGTATACCGCTCTGCTTGGCATATGTTGAGAACCTGGTGACGAGGTATGTAGCGACAGACGCGAATAGAACCTGAAGACATCAGCTCTCAACTCTTTGTATCCAGCAGATTGCACATACCGAGTAGGCAAGGTACAAAACAAAGTTGATAATCCAGCTACCAGCACTGGAAGTCACACCCATGCCATGGCTCCACAACTGCCAGTCGGGACATGTCTCGTAGTCTTTCTGACCCCAGCAACAGAAGCCTCTGTTCAGATAGAATTTCCCACCATCTTTAACGTTGCTGCAATAGCCAGCCTTGAGGTCGCCCAACCAGCCACTTGTAATGTCGATGGCAGCAGCAATGGTACCAACAGCGATTCCAGTAGCAACCAGTATGATCCAAGTCTGACTGCTATCGGCGAGCAGTTGAAAGTATCCTAGCAGACCAACGGCATTTGATCGCAATGCGCGCAGACGTTGTCTTTCTTTTGCGTATTCGAAGATCCAGTCGATAGCTGTTAAGTTGTCATAACCGACACGGCGACCAGGACCTTCGGCATACCAGTCGAGAGCAGAAGGATCTTTTGCGTCTGTTGCGACGGAGGGAGTGTTGAGGTAGGAGAGGATGTTGGCAGTGGTGGGCTGGACGGGTGACCGCGAGCTGACACGGCGTTGCTGTAGATGAGACGTGTGGTCGAATACAGGCGACGGACTGCGACTGGTGGACAAGGGCGAATGAAGGTGTGCAGACGATGTGCGGAAGTCAGAGTTGAACGAGGTGTGTATGTTCAGGCCACCATCACGGTCATTGTCGATCGGAGACTCGAGGTATGGCGACTCGTATGGATTGCGACTGGACTCGGCCTCGACAGCGTCATTGCTGTGAGAATTGAGAGGTGCAGACATGAGGCATGCAATGCAGCCTGCTGCTCAGTAGGTCAAGCTGTCATGTTGATGCTGATTAACCTTTGTCGCATCAACTCCATGTTTCTCGTTGCACTGCCGCTTGCGCCCCGCTGTCTCAAGCTCATCCCTTAACCATTATATACTTAAGTCCACGATACAATGTGTAAGCGCACCAATTACATTGCAATGGGAAATTCGAATTCCTAGGCAAAGTCCATATGCCACAATGGTTGTAACATGTCTTGCCATCCTGGAAACAATTCAAAGGTCATTCGAGTGAGGAAAGACGCTGGAACTCCGTGGTTTGGACGCTGAAATCGAGAACTTTCCAAGCAACAAAACATTATTTCAATTCGAGCTCGCAACCAACCAACATTACGACTCGAGACTTCGCCAACAAGTCACAAAGCTCTATATCTAAGATATTACCACTTCAGATCTGAGCATAAATTATGTGGGCATGCGTCGCCGACCATCCATTTGAATATTTGATGGTTGAGGGGGTGACCCGGCTCAAATGAAGTTCGATCTAAGGATGAATTCTTTCAATGGCCGTCTAGTTCAACGTCAGGAGCGTATGAATTTTGATAGAGAGTGAATCCTGTCTGACAGGAGATAAGAAACGGATCAAATGCTGAATGTGGTAAGGTTTTTGTACACCATTTTGCCCCGAATATACAAGTACATAAAACGCCGTCACATGTATGCCATGTTCGTGTCTGAGAGAAGAAGGAAAAGAAGCCTGACGGAAACGTCTACTCCATGACAACAACGGCACCAAGAGCCTTGAGTGTCTCGACAATCTTCTCACCCTCCTCCTTGGGCACACCCTCCTTCATAAGCTTGGGTGCGCTCTCGACAAACTTCTTGCTGTCAACCAAGGACAGACCCAACAGACTCTTGATCTCCTTGATGACCTTGGGCTTGGAACCGGCGTCGAATGACTGGAGCTTGAGGTTGAAGAGAGACTTTTCTTGTGCGGCGGGGGCGGCCTCCTCCTCTTCGACGGCAGCAGGAGCGGCAGGGGCAGCAGCGGAAGCGAAACCACCAACGGGCAGGTCGGGAATGTTCAAGCGGGTCTGAGAGAATGCATCAGTATATGGAGTCGAGCGGCGCATGGCTTGTACTGACCTTGAGCGACGAAACAAGGTCGGCGGTCTCGAGGAGGGTCAATTGGCCAATTTGGTCAACGATGGCGGCGATCTTGGGGTTGGTGGGAGCAGCGGCCTCGGTTGATTGCCATCTCCTTGAGAGGAAGGTGTTCTGGGTGGATGAAAGAGAGGCGCGGACGACGGGCGACTGGACGGTGGCGCATCGCCTGAGAACGCGTTGGCAAGAGAGCGACATGGCGGCGGTGTGTGTGAGAGAGTCGTGGAGGAAGGGAGGTGCGACTGGCGGAAGGGGCGACTGGTGGATTGCTATGCAACTGCAACTGCCTTTGATCTTGTGCTTCAAAGTGTTCCTTCCTCAGATTTCCCACGCCGGCGGCCCGTGCACTGCATTTGCGGCGAAGGCAAGAACCTCCGAAGCTTTGAATCTTGAACATTATTTCCAGTTCAAGAACTTTTTTTCGGTTCTACAACCAGCTCTCACAAATTAGTCCATTTTTGTGCCGCCAGAATGGACGTCTCGTGGGAAACACACAACCTGGCATCGCGCACCTCACAATTACCCAACGAGCTTGCTGAAGCGTTACAAAAAGGCGACGGCGCATACTTTCTCGCCCAACTGAGCAGAGCCGCTCTCGACAGACGATACACCGATTTTCTTTTGATTCACGCCGAATCACTCATCCCGCACTGTTGCGCCGAATTCCAAACCTCCTCCGACTACGTCTCTGTCGTCGCCGCATACGCTCGCCTCGTCTCGCTCGCTCCTCACATCTCCGAATACGCCGAGCGCTACCTTAGTTCGCATAATGTCGATAGCATTTCCGACTCCAATCTATTCACAACCGAATACTTCTTTGCCTTGATCCGCTTGTTGCGATTCGATCGCCAGACCTTTGCCAAGTTTGTGCCTTTCTCACGGATACACCAATTGCTCGACCACAATGCTCGTGCTCTGCGTTATCTTGCCATCCGTGTGCTATGTCTGTATCTGAGCGCCGCAGATGCTGCTCTACAAGACATGACCAACAAGTACCTCGCAAACGATGCCGGATCCCAGGACTTGATTGCACCGTTGGGCTCATGGGAGGACAAGGAGATCGATTACCGCCTTCTCACTCTGTGGGAGGAGCGTCGCCAAAAGAATCTGGAAAAAGAGAGGGAAGCCTTACAACAAGAACGTGCTGCCTACTTGGATGCTGGAACCGCTCCTAGACAGCCCGTCGTCTTGCCAGCCCATCTCTTCCACCCTTCGACAGCATGCATCTCTGGTGTCTTGCTGCCCCGTGGTGCTGCTCCTACAGACGCGTCGACGAATTCAATCATCGACACTCCCACCACAGCTGCAAACCTGCGCGAGCTGGCCACCTCGCTGAAGGCACCCAACCCGGTACTGTTGACAGGTCTTGCTGGCTCTGGAAAGACATTGCTAGTCCGCCATGCTGCACGTCAGCTCAACAAGCTGAAGTCGATGGTCACACTACATTTGAACGAGCAGAGCGATGCGAAGCTGCTCATCGGAATGTACACAACCGGCAAGAACCCTGGGTCTTTTGTCTGGCAGGCTGGTGTCTTGACGACTGCCGTACTCGAGGGCCGCTGGGTGTTCATTGAGGACTTGGACCGCGCACCGAACGACATCATCAGCACTTTGCTACCCTTGATTGAGAGAAACGAACTTGTGATTCCCAGCAGAGGGCAAACGATACACGCAGCCCGAGGCTTCCGCATTATCGCTACCATGCGCACGTCTCTGTCGAACAGTGGCCACGAGACCAAGCCTGCCTACAACTTGCTAGGTGCTCGCCACTGGAAGTCAGTACACGTGAGTATGCTGCCATCGGAGGAATTGAAGCAAGTAGTCGTTGGACTCTTTCCATCACTGCACGAGTTCGCCTCACAATTCGTTACAGTCTTTCAGAATCTGCAATTACTCAAGCAACAAGCACATCTTGCAAGTCGTAGCAGGACTGGTCTGATGCGTGAGGTCAATCCCAGAGATCTGCTCAAATGGTGTGCCAGAGTTGCGCTTATGCTTGGAGACAGGCCTAACATGACTGCTGGTGAGCTTGATCAGATCTTCCTAGATGCTGTTGACTGTTTTGCCGGTGCTTTACCTGAGGGTACGGCTTATACTGCTTTGACTTCCTGTATCGCAGAGAACCTGCAAATCGATCCTCAACGCTGCCAACATTTGCTAGGAGAGAGGACTATCATTCACAAGGAGGAACCTTCACGAGTTACAATCGGTCGTTCAGTCTTCCCTCGTCAACAACGGAAAACTCTCGCTGGTCCGACCGGCAAACGCGCCTTCTCAACGAACGCACACACTCTCCGTCTACTTGATCGCGTTGCTGTAGCTGTTTCTCAGAAGGAGCCTCTTCTCTTGGTCGGTGAGACAGGTACTGGTAAGACTACCAGCGTTCAGCATCTTGCAGACCAACTTGGCAAGAAGCTTGTTCCTTTCAACTTGTCGCAACAGAGCGAGAGTGGTGACCTGCTTGGTGGCTTCAAGCCCGTCAATGCTCGATCCATCATCGTACCCTTGAAAGAGGAATTCGATGATCTGTTCTCTGCTAGTTTTTCGTACAAACGAAATGCCCAATTTATCGATATGCTCAACAAGTGTATGGGTAAGCAGCAATGGGTTCGTGTATGCAAACTCTGGAATACAGCTCTCGGTATGGTAGAACAACAAAGAGTCGCCGCACTCCAAGCTGGAACCAGATCTCCCTCAAGAAACGCTGAGAACCCTGCCAAGAAGCGCAAGGTTGAGCCAGCTATGACTGCTGTTCTTAGCGGAAGATGGGACAAATTCGCTTTGGAGGTCAAGAGCCTGGAAAACCGTCTCTCTGCTGGCCAGGAGGCGTTTGCTTTTGCCTTTGTCGAGGGAAACATCGTAAAGGCAGTCCGAAATGGCGATTGGGTCCTTCTTGATGAGATCAACCTTGCTTCACCAGATACGTTAGAGGCACTGGCCGATCTGTTCGATGTCAGCTCGCCGTCTCTCATGCTGAGTGAGGCTGGCAGTGTCGAGGTCATCAAAGCCCATCCTCAATTCAGAGTCTTTGCTGCTATGAATCCTGCCACTGATGTAGGTAAGAAGGACTTGCCTCTCGGCATCCGTTCAAGATTCACCGAACTCTACGTGGAGAGCCCCGACCGTGATTATCAAAGTCTGCGAAACATTGTTCAAGCCTACCTTGGTCAAGAGGCAGTTTTGGACAGATCCATCGCTTCGGACGTGGCTAAGCTACATCAAGCAACGCAGAAGTTGAACGAAGAGAACTTACTGGTCGACGGTGCTGGCCAGAAGCCGCATTTCAGTTTGAGAACACTTACACGTGCTTTGATTTATGCGAAGGATGTCTCACCGCTGTGCTCGATCCGCAGAGCTGTTGCGGAGGGTATTCAGATGAGTTTCCTGACCTTACTCGACAAGGAGTCAGAAGCTCGTCTGTTGCCGCTGATTCACCAGCACATGTTTGGCAAGCTTGCAAACGCTGCAGCTGAGCTCAAGAAGCCCTTTCGCGAACCTCAAGATGGACACACTTATGTCAAGGATGGAGCTTACTGGCTCAGACAAGGCAACTTTGCGGTGCACGACCAGCCACACTACATCATTACTCCTTTCATCCGTCGCAACCTCGATAACCTAATTCGTGCCTCCTTCACCCGCCGCTTCCCTGTCTTGATTCAAGGTCCTACCTCTGCCGGAAAGACTAGTATGATTGAGTACCTCGCCAACAAATCTGGAAACAAATTTGTCAGAATCAACAATCACGAGCACACTGACTTGCAAGAGTACTTGGGCACATACGTGTCTGGCTCTGACGGTCGTCTGCAGTTCCAGGAAGGTGTCTTGGTCAAGGCTTTGAGAGAAGGTCACTGGATCGTGCTCGACGAATTGAACTTGGCACCCACTGATGTTCTCGAAGCGCTGAACAGACTTCTCGATGACAACAGAGAGCTGCTCATTCCGGAGACCCAGGAGACTGTGCGCCCGCATGAGAACTTCATGCTTTTCGCCACCCAAAATCCTGCTGGTCTGTATGGCGGCCGTAAGGTTCTTTCCCGTGCCTTCCGCAACCGTTTCCTCGAACTTCACTTCGACGATATTCCGGTCGAGGAGCTCCATACAATCCTTCAACGCCGCACACAGATTCCAGACACATGGTGCAAGCGCATAGTCAGTGTGTACAGAGAACTCTCGGTCTTGCGTCAGGAGAACCGCTTGTTCGAGCAGAAGTCTTTTGCAACGCTTCGTGACTTGTTCAGATGGGCCTTGAGAAAGGCTGACACCATCGAAGAGCTTGCTGTTAATGGATTCTTACTTCTTGCCGAGAGGGTTCGTAAGCCTGAGGAGCGTGAAGCTGTGAAGAAGGTTATCGAGAAAGTTCTTGGCCAGAAGGGTCCCAAGGTTTCAATCGACACTACTGCCCTATATGGCGTCCAATCTCCTCTGCTGCAGTCATACCTCACTCAGGCTGGCTCGAAGGGCGTCGTCTGGACAAACGCCATGCGTAGACTATACGTTCTGGTTGCGACTGCTCTCCAGAACAATGAGCCAGTCTTGCTGGTCGGTGAGACTGGTTGCGGCAAAACGACGGTCGTTCAAATGCTCGCCGATGCCATTCAGAAGGAACTGCATATCGTCAATGCACACCAAAATACCGAAACAGGTGATTTGATCGGTGCTCAGAGACCACTCAGAAACAGAGCGGCTATTGAGCAGCAGGTCCGTGAGATGCTTGTGTCGCTTCCTCATCCCGAGATTCCGGAAGCTGCACCTACATCTAGCCTTGATGAGCTGCTTGTCGTCTACGACAAAGTCAAGGCCAATGCTGACTTGAGTGATCCTTACACGGCGCAGATCTATCAAGCCATTGACGCGAATCGTCCACGTCTGAAGGCTCTATTCGAGTGGGCCGATGGTTCCCTTGTCCATGCGATGAAGACTGGCCAATACTTCTTGCTCGATGAGATCTCACTCGCAGATGATTCGGTACTCGAGCGCTTGAACAGTGTGCTCGAACCTTCGAGAGAGATGCTTCTTGCTGAAAAGGGATCGCTTGACTCTTTTGTCAAAGCACAGCCTGGTTTCCAGTTCTTTGCTACCATGAACCCCGGTGGCGACTACGGTAAGAGAGAATTGTCACCTGCTCTGCGTAATCGTTTCACCGAGATCTGGGTCCCTGCGTTGTCTGACATCGAGGACGTCCTGCAAATCATTCGTTCTAAGCTCAAGGACCACGCAGCACCTTATGCAAATGTGCTTGTTGAGTTTGCTCAGTGGTTCAACCAGCGTTACAACACCTCGGCTGCATCTTCAATTTCCATTCGTGACACTCTTGCTTGGGTGGAGTTTGTCAACCGCCAGCCTCATCGCGATCCTATCTTCTCCATCATTCATGGTGCTGCTATGGTCTACATTGACACCCTCGGAGCCAATCCTGCTGCACTGCTCGCGATAAACCCAGGCACTGTAAACTACGAAAGAACGCAGTGTCTCGATGAGTTGAGTAAGCTCATCAAGGCCGACGCATCTGCAGTTTACAACACGCCAATTCACGTCGAGGTCACAGACGAGGCTCTGGAACTCGGTGCTTTCTCTATCCCGGTCATCACCAAGGGCAACGAGCCTGGATTCACCTTCCTGGCCCCGACTACCAGGTCGAACGCCATGCGTGTCATCCGTGCTCTTCAACTCACTAAGCCTGTTCTTCTCGAAGGTAATCCCGGTGTCGGAAAGACTACTCTGGTCACTGCTCTGTCACAAGCAATTGGCATGCCTTTGACGCGTATCAACTTATCAGAGCAGACCGACTTGATGGATCTCTTCGGTTCCGACGTTCCCGTTGAAGGAGCCGAAGCTGGCACATTCGCCTGGCGCGACGCACCGTTCCTCCGAGCCATGAAAAATGGCGAGTGGGTGTTGCTCGATGAGATGAACCTTGCCTCTCAGTCTGTGCTGGAAGGTTTGAACGCTTGTCTCGATCACAGAGGTGAGGTCTACATCTCTGAGTTGGACCAAACCTTCCGTCGCCATCCAGATTTTAGGCTGTTCGCTGCACAGAACCCTCATCACCAAGGTGGCGGTCGTAAGGGTCTGCCGGCCTCTTTCGTCAACCGTTTCACTGTTGTCTACGCAGACGTCTTCAGCCCTGAGGATCTTGTTCTGATTTGTCAGAAGTCATTCTCCAGCTACGACGCAGACAAGATCGCTCCCATTGTCTCCTTCATTGATCAGTTAGACATTGAGACTCAGCGCCGAAAGATTGGTTCGCTTGGTGGACCTTGGGAGTTCAACTTGCGTGACACACTGCGTTGGCTGAACTTGATCACGGCCGAGCAAGGTTTGTTGAAGGGAGGTGAGGTAGATGATTTCTTCTCCACTATCATCTCACAGCGTTTCCGCACTCCTATGGACAGAGCACTCGTGACTCAACTCTTCCAGAGTGTTCTCCCCGAAGCCCCTGTCACTCACAGCATGTTCCATAACATTGGGCCTAAGCATTTCCAAGTCGGCTTGGGAATGTTGCAGAGAAATGCTCACCTCGCCAGGGTTGGTGCTGATCATCAATACTTTGACTTCAAGCCTCATCTTCGAGTCTTGGAGTCTGTCATGGTCGCTGTTCAGAAGAGATGGCCAGTCCTGCTTGTCGGACCCTCTGGTTCGGGCAAGACTGCTATTCTGGAGAAGCTTGCAGCAGTTCTTGGCGTCGACATGACCACTTTTTCCATGAACGCCGACGTTGACTCCATGGACCTGGTCGGTGGATACGAACAGTCAGAGCCTCAGCGTGCCATTCACAACTTCCTGGAGAAACTTCGCACGTTCGCAGCCCTGCAGACTGTTCGTTGTCTGGCCCTCGATGCAAACAAGTCTGCACTCGAAGCTTTACAGCGTCTCCGTCAATTAGCATCCAAGGCAGACACAAGTCTCGTTACTACAGGGCGTAACGAAGTCACTCTTGAGGTTGCTCATCTGCTTCAGAACTTCATCACAGTCGCTCAATCTTCTGGATCTGTTTCGTCAAACACTTTCATGATTGATGTTCCTGAGGCAGAGTCTCTGCTCGAGCAAGTTAACGTTTTGATTTCCAAGCCTACCGCCATCAGTAGAGCTCAATTTGAGTGGATGGATGGTATGCTTGTACAAGCATTGGAGCGTGGAGAATGGCTGGTGCTGGACAATGCCAATCTTTGCAGTCCTGCCGTCTTGGACAGACTCAACTCTTTGCTTGAGCCTAACGGCACGCTCATCATCAACGAGAACACTGACGCTTCCGGACAAGCTCGCGTCATTGTACCTCATCCCAACTTCAGAATCTTCTTCACCATGGATCCCAGATATGGTGAGCTGTCTAGAGCATTGCGCAACAGAGCTGTCGAGTTGTTCCTCCTGTCACCCACTGCAAACTCTGAGCACTCTTCAAGCTTGGAGTTCTCATCCGAGTCCAGTCTTCATAGACTCCGCAACACAGAAGTTCTCGAGAACATCAATCTCGAAAACGCCTTGACACCACACATTGCACAGACTGTCATGGAGAGTCTGTCGTATCAAGACAGTCCCATACTGTCTCACTTCATGGCTGGCCTGGAAGCTGGACTCTACCAGACTCCGAGCAATGTACTCGAAAGCAGCAAGAGTGTTCAATTCAAGTTCAAGACTCTGCAGTCTTCTCAAGATGTCAATCAGGTTATACCTGATGTCGCGGATTCTGCTATCCAGCCTTTCCATCCACTCAATAATGTCGCACTTGCTCGTTGCAACCTTGAGCTGACTGAGTGGGCTGCTGCTCTCTACGAGCTAGAGTGGGACATCCATTCTATGCAAATCGCACTTGATGGCGCCAGAAATCGCGACGTGCCCAAGCGTGAGCAAACACGGCTCCAGCGATCTGCCCTCGGACAAGGCCCAAAGCAAAAGCACTTCACCAGCAACGTGTTTGGCCTTCTCACTGGTGCTGTGGATGTATGGTCGAGGTTCCTTGATACCGCTGTCTCTGCAAAGCAGCAGGGTCAGCTTGTTGAACAGTACCCTGTGGACACTTTCAAGCCATGGAGAAGATATTGGTGGGAGTTCTTCAACTTGGTGGACTCTGTCGAGGTTGAGGAGGCGGTGTTCAAGGCATACATTGAAATTGGTATCCGTCTTGAACAAAGTCATGGCATAGAATTTGCTGCTCGCTTTGCTTCAGGAGGTGCTCAAAATGCTGAACGTTTTAGCTCATACTTTGTTCTGCCTTTGGACCGCGCATTCTCTCCAGACAACAAGGGTGCGTCTATGACTGCTCTGTGGACTGTCATGAGACCCAAGACTGCACGTACCTTCCAGCAGCTCCAAGATATCATCGGACTTGAAGCCATGGCAGACAGATTCGACATCTTTGCAAGAAGACTTGACGCTCCTCTCGATCAGCTCCTACAGCTGCAGCAAGCATTTGGCAAAGCTCTGGCTCTTGTCTTGGATGGCTCCGAAGAGGCACCTGCTCTCATTGCTAGTCTCAAGGAGGCCATGTCCGCTTTCAGCACTGGGGAAACCGAGATCGCACATGTTCTGCCCCACTTCAAGCAGCAATTTGAAGGTATTGCTCAGACGTTCGATCTTCTGTATGGCAAAGACATGTCCCAATACCCTCAATCAGGGATCTTTGGTGCATTTGCTGGCAAGAAGCTGAGCGAACAATTACAGACACAGTTGCAGCGCGTCAACTTCCTTGCTTACAGACCTACCAAGTCTATCTCTACCCAGCAAGGTGACATTTTTGAGCCGATCGGTAAACATGTGGGGTACTATAGCGATGACCAGAAACCTTTGGCTCTTGAGACCAACCTTCACCAGCATGTTCTTGCTGGTCTCGACCACATCGATGAAGTGCCTTTGAGCAAATTGGACTTGCTCAGAACAGAGGCTCAGATTATGGCCCAGGTTATCACAAGCAATACTCATGATCTGGAAGCCAATTACATCCACGTATTGGATGGTCATCTTGCTGTTCTGGCAGATGTGCTTTTGCGTTCCTTGCGTGAGGTATCCCGTGCAAAGGATATTAGACAAGCTGACTGGCAACCCTGGATCGACTGGGCTTCTGAAGCCTTCAGCTCTGGTAAGGTCAGCGCTGCCCCGTCCATGGCTTCGGCACAAGACGCTGCTAGCATTTGCAAGCTTTACCTTGATCCTCTGGTTGTCTACCTTGTCGATGCTTCTGCAGCACGCTCGACAGACCCAGCTATCTCTGCCAGAGCTTGGTTGAGATTTGCACTTGGATGCATGTCGCTGTACATCACCAGCAAGCCTTCCGACCCTGCGCTACGCCCCATGCTTGACAGACAGATCTTCCGTAAAACGTTCGCCGACTTGCAGACCAAGCTCGCGGCCTTGCAGCGTTTCGCCGACGCCACTGGCCTTTACTCTTCGCTACGCACCGCTCTGGTCCACCAAGATATCACCGATCTTGGCCAGGAGCCCAGTGTTCAGGACATTGCCAGACCAACCGTGTCAGAGATTACTAAGCTACAAGGTGAACTCAATGCTCTGCAAAGAGCCCTGGCTCCTCTGTACAATGCTCCCGAGGATATGCTTGTAGGCTTTGCCAAGGACGCTGTCTTGCGTCAAAACGTCAGACAAGTCAAGGCCCGTCTCAGCGATGGTTACCGTGCCTACGCTGATATCACTGGACCTGTCATGGGCTTTTTGCACTGTCTCGAAGTTGGTTTCGCGCTTGCAAACCTCGTTCCCGAGGATGATGTCAAGATGGACGATACGGTCGACATCAAACACTTCTCACCTCTCACTGGAGCACTGCCAAACTACGTTCAGAAGGCTACTGCAATCACTGCTGTCATGCAGTCACCTCATCATAACAATGTCAGGATGCATGCCTTGAACTCTTTTGCTACCATGAGTCATATCATGCCAGAGACCTCCCTCTCAACCTGGGATGCTGTCTTTGATATTTTCGACTCCATGTATCTGCAATGGCATACTGAGCTGCAGAACAACCAACAGCAAAATGCTGCCGACCACAGTCTGTACACCCACCGCGGTGACGAAGAAGCAGAAGAAGAAGCCGACCAAGCTGAACTCGAAGAGCTCTTCCCCGAGTATGACAACGTGGATGGTACCGACACTAAGAGCAAGTCGGGCGCACCCCAGAAGATGCAGGCTCTAGCCCCAGGTCTTGCTACTGTGATGGCTGAGATTTACAAAAAGGGCGACGCTAGCGAGGACGACCTGCTCGCACTTGTCAAGAAGTCGGCATCTCTGCTCAGCAAAGAGTCTTATGAACAAACTATCGAGAGCATCGACGGTTCAAGCGGTGTTCTTACTCCTCTGCTTGTCCTCATCTTGCAAGAGAAAACCCAGATGCTCAATGGTTCTGGGTTCAAGAAGAACCTGTACAATATCTACACCGAGTCCAACCTCGCTGAAGCCGATAAGCTCATCGTCCTGATCAGAAAGGTGCAAGCTAGATTCATAGAGATTCAGCTGGTGTGGCCTGAACACGCTACGCTTGCTGATGTCTTGCGCGTTTGCGACGAGCTTCTCGAGTTTGCCCACACTGATCCTATCGCCAAGATTATGCTCAAGGTTGAGAAACTGCACTCCCATATTCACGAGTGGCAGGTTGTTGCCAGCAGAGAGTACAGTGCAGCTGCGCTCTTCGACAGCATCACCGCTCTGATCGTCAGCTGGAGACAACTCGAGTTGTCCACTTGGTCAAGATTACTTGACATGGAAATCATCAAGTGTAACGAGGATGCGAAGAGTTGGTTCTACATCGCTTACGAGAACATCGTTGTTGTGCCATTGACTATTGGTGAGACTGAGACTGAGATGAAGAACCACGTTACCGAGCTCATCAAGACACTGTATGGCTTCTTCACCACCACTGGCTTCGGTCA
>Ga0058697_10000645_pt1 | contig 14465 bp, 8 predicted proteins | sample AgamicAsMae_FD_66619 | JGI IMG/M metagenome (GOLD analysis project Ga0058697, IMG submission 66619) | Agave microbial communities from Guanajuato, Mexico - As.Ma.e | ecosystem: Host-associated > Plants > Phyllosphere > Phylloplane/Leaf | place: Guanajuato, Mexico | collected 2012-06-04
ATATTCACCCCCTGGAAGCCCTCTTCAAGAAAAAGGCACCTTCAGACACTACCCCCCGCCCGGCCCCCATCAACACATCCTTCTCCTTCGGCATCACCGACGACATCGACGAAGACATGGAAGATCCAGACCCTCAATACCCATCTACCCCCTTCACCCGCACGCGTGACATCCGCTCCGCAGCACCCACCCCCGACACCGCCGCCATCGGCAGAAAGTTTTCTTTCTCCTTTGCTGGCAACAACAATTTCTCTCATGACGATGATATCGAAGAGGGCTATGAAGATGAAGACGATCAATGGCAGAATGCTAATATGGAGCCATTGGGTGTTAAGGAGGTTAAGGAGGGTGAGGAAGAGGAGGAGACGGAGTTTGCAAAGTGGTTCTGGGAGAACAGGGGTGATAGTAATCGTGCGTGGAAGAAGAGGAGGAGGGATGTTATGAAGGTTAAGCGACAGAGGGAGAACAGGAGGGTTAGCAGACGTGTTGTGTAAAAATGTGTATACATCAGCATATAACGTATGCTCTTGAGGGTGTATTGAGACATGCTCGGAACTGAACCAGCTTTCAGAGGCCAATCTTATCATTGATTATCGACATTTGTGACGAGTCAGCCGCCGTAGTCATCCAAGACTCGTGATACAGAGAGCGCTCGCGACAATGATGTGTTCCTCTGTAGAATTGGCGGGTCGAGCTGTGATAGAGGTGATAGAGCGGGCGAGACACATGGATCGGCCGTGGAGAAGCTCAAAGCAGTTAGTCGTCTCAACTTCCCCTTGCGTCTCAAGACCTCCCCTCTCATCGACACCCATCTGTCTACCTCATCATCGGCGCCTATTTATTTGCTTGCGACAATCGATCTCCCCACACTCAAAGATCCCAACACGACCTTCATCAAAAGATGGGTTACAAACGCAAAACCGACCCAGCAGTGGCACTCGAAGTCGAGCGGAAACTAGCACTCGCAGTCGCATACTACAAGTCCCATACTAAAAGCTTCCGCGACGTCGCCATCCACTTCGGCGTCAACAAAGACACACTCTACCGCCGCGTCAAAGGCACGCACAAATCATACGCTGAATCTCACGCTTCCTCCCAACGTCTATCCACTGCTTCCGAAGCTGCGTTAGAGCAACGCATCCATGAAGCCTGTGATGAAGGGTTTCCGCCCACATTGAAGCAGGTCAAGGAATGGGCGCAGAAGCTGGTGGATGAGGAGTATGAGAAAGCAAAGAAAGAGGGAAAGGTGCCGAGGTTTAGTCATGCTGATAAGTTGGGTGTGAATTGGCATTTTCAGTTTTTGGGGAGGCATCCTGAGTTTCGGACGAGGATTCAGAGGGAGATGGAGAAGACTCAGAGTGCAGATGAGTCGGGGACGGTGGGAGTATTAGGGGAGCAGACGACGACGGCGGGGGTGTCAGAGGAGAACACGATGACGTCGGCCACAACGATAGCGACGACGACGAGCATGACGACGCCGATGATGAGTACGGCAACGACAGATGACAACGACGAGGTTATAGCTGGACTAGCCGCATTCGTTCGTTCCTTGCCGCCGTGCAACGAGTCACGACCTCATACAGATACATGAGTTGCTATACCTTACACATCATCACATTCATCCAGGAACTCTTTCGCCGCGTTTGTCAAAGTCATCGATGTACGAGAAGTAGTCCGGTGTACCTCGCTGCAACAACGCGTCTCTACTCTCCCTACGCCTGGAGACCCCCGCTTCTCTTTGCAAGCATCGAGCATGTTTGGTCCATTCGCGTAAAGATATTCGAGACCGGCACAGGGAATGAAACCAATCTTTCATGCGCATAAAATCCTAAGCTTTTTCTGTCTCTACCATTCGCTTCACAAAGCTGGTTGGTCTTTGATGACCACAACACCTTAAACAACAGCCAATTTGTGATCCATATCAGTGCTTTCCAGCACGTCCTCCCAACGACTGGTTCTCGTAGGCCGAAGTCACAGAGATGTGTGAGACTGAATGAATTCGCTGCCTGTCGCCCTGCTGATGCCTCCGGTCGGTTTTTGACCATTCTCATGGATTCTGCAGCTTCCAGACGCAAAAGGCTTCGTGATCGGCCTTCTTGGGGTAAAAACTTATGAACTCTTCACATCGCTCATCGGGATTGGGGTATGAGCCGAACTATCTCTCTGAGGAAGGGATACGCCTTCGCTCGGGATTCAGATGGCAGGGATCATGTCTTCGAAAAAGCGAAAGCGTGAGCATGAAGAAAATGCTAGCCCGACCTCGTTAAAGGGTACGAGTCGTGGTGGCAAGGCATAAGAGACTTCGGATTATGGCAATGTTGCAGCGACTGGTTGTGGTGTTGCGTAGATTCCGTGAGAATCTGAAGGCGGTCAGTCAGGAGCTAGAGAAGAGGGTAGCAATGGGGAAACGATTGCGGAGTCCGAGAGTTATGTCCAGTCACATTTGTTCTTGGTCAAGGAGTTGATGCGTGTGCGGAGGCAGCGTGGAGGGGGGAATGTTGCTGAGATGGGTCCCGGACTTTCTTGAACACTGAGCTCGAGACTCTATAAGCCTCAATTTACCGATAATCCTCAGACTGTTCCTTTGTTGCTTTCATGGCTTATAATATGAGCTTACTGCCGTAGAAATTGGCTAGATACTGGAATGATTTTGCCTGCTCCTCCTCTCACCCCATCCCCCTTCATGTCTCTTTCCCGCCAATCCCGACACCCCTCATCAACCCACACAACTGATCTTCGTAGCTTGCATCTACCGTTTTGCTTCTCATGGTCTCAAACTTTCTGTCCAAGCTTCGCAGTCCCTGAAAGCCAGTCGCTCGTAGTTGTGCAGCTTGTGTGTTGGTGAGTTGGCCTTGGTTTGTGCCAAAAGACGTGAAAGTGCGGGATTGGGAGGTCTCAAGGCGATTGATTTGCCAGTCGAAGGTACCCATCAGAGAGAGCTTGGAATACGGGCTGATATGAAGAACCTGGAAGAAATCTGTTCAGCTAGGGTGTCTAGGGAAGGGAAAGAAACAGTGTATGGGATTAGCGAAACTGAAGAAAAGGAAGTCTTAGATGATTTGGTGGTTGATTACTGGTGCGAGTGGTTGCAATGGTTTTACTAATGATAGCAGGTCAATCAAGGTATATGTATTTTCCGTTCGCCAGCATATTGCGACTATGCTTTGCCTTACTTTCGACCTCGACCTCGGATACCAAAATCACGTCAACAAATCACCAAAGATAGCATACTGACCAGAACATCTGACCCGTACAACACCGAACAAAGAGCCATTATACAACCCATTATCTCTGATATCTGAGGCGAGCAAAAAAGTCCCAAATATCTCGCAGAATGCATTGTCCTTCCGAGACATCTATCTTTGTGCTCTTAAAACAGTCTTACTTTCACCACAAATCTCAATGTCCATTGTCCATTGTTTTGATTGAGAGTGAGAGATCGAGTCGATTGCGTAGTAAGACAACTAAAGGATGTGACGAGAAATATAAATCAGTCATAAGGCCTCAATTCCAGTCCAAAATCATTGCAATCTCCAATTTACACAACATATCCAACTCCCTTCCCCCAAACACTCCCAGCAAGATGCCACCACCGAAATACAACCCCAGCTCCTACACTGCAAAGACAAAGCCCAACCCCTTCGCCCCAGGTATCCCAGCCCTCCAAAAGTCAAACAACAAATTCACGTCCGAAAGAGCTAAAGAGCGAGACTTTCAACACTGGTGCCAAGCCCATAGTGGTGATGATCTCGTGGACAGTTTTGGGAAGATGAGTATGGGTGGAAGTAATGCTACTAAGAAGTGAATAGACAAAGGCGGAGTAAGAAGCAGTATGTAGGATATCTGAGATACAGAGGTGTAAGATGGCAGAGGAAGTATTCAACTTATCTCGAAAACATTGCCGAAAGGCTCGCAAAGATGGGGTTCCAACGAAGCGGTGGGTGAGGTCGTAGGATAATTCAGTCGCAAAGCGCCGAGAGATGCCCAGCGAGCACAGAGCGTAGATGTCGTGTTGTATCCTAATCCGCACATCATGACTAACCATAGAAATCTAGTAGATAGCGGCAAAATCGAGCATATTTTGGATAGATTGACGGTAGAGCTCCCATGTCGAGAGGTTGTCCTTAGCCACTTACCGACTGCCTAACCAGCGCCTACGAAGGTCGAACGAGTCATGACAAGTGGTCTTTTTCCCTATCTATTCTAGGAATCTAGTAGACATAATGTAGAGGCCTAAAACGGAAAAATGCAAAATATTCAGAAAGGTAGTGAGGTTACATTACACTATTCTAAAAGATGCTATATCTAAGTTGTACAGACATGCGAAATGTATAAAGGAGAGTCATAAGTTGGTGCGGGACGAGTCATACTCCCGGAAATTTTGGTACAGGTGACCAAGCAATTTTTCATGCCATGGTGTAAAAAACCAACTCTACACTCTTAGTTGGCGACAACCCACAGGCCGATAGGGCAGGGGTTCCAGTCCTGGAACCACGAGGCTTGATAATCGCCAGTGGCGGTAAGCTCGTAAGAGATGGTCTGACCAACAGCGCAGTCACCAGTGGTGATGGTGTATGCGTTACCGGTGGAGACGCCCTTCTCGCCAAAGTCCTTGGCGACGGCAGGCTGGTTGTTGAAGGTGGTCTTCTCATCAGCAGCGCTCTTCAACTGCTTGAAGTCGATGCCGCCGTTGCCGGACTCGGAGACGAAAGAGGTCTCCAATTGGGATTGGGTTGGGAAGGTGAAGATAACCTCACACTGCTTGCCCTTGTAGCTCTGGGGAACGTCGAAGCTGAAGATGGTGCTGTTTCCGTTGCCGACGTAAGCGTTGTACTGAGTACCGTAGGCGGTATCGGGCTTGTTGCTGTTGACGGGGACGATCAGGCGAGGCTTCAAGTAGGAGTCCATGCCGGGGAGATCACGAGGACAGTTTCCAGTGCCGGAAGGAGTGGCAGAAGGCTGCTGGGAAGAAGAAACCTTGGTCTCAGTGACAGGGGCCTGAGACACAGTGGTAGGCTTGGCGACTGAGGTGGTGACCTGCTCGGTTACAGACTGGGTGACGGGAGGCTGCTGAACAGACTTGGTCTCGGTAACAGGAGACTGAACGGTAGTAGGCTGCTCGATAGTGGTGGGCTGCTCGACGGTAGTCTTCTGAGTAACTTCCTCGGTGACGGGAGGCTGGGTCTGAGTCTGAGTCTGGGTCTGGGTCTGCTCCTCAGTGCGGACAGCAGTGGAGGTGATCTCCTCAGTCTTGTAGACAGTGGTGGTCTCCTCATGAGTCTTGTAGACAGTAGTAGGGACGGTCTTGGTCTCGTTGATAGTGCTGTACTGGGTCTGGGTCTGGTAGATAGTGGTAGGGACCTGCTTGGTCTCGGTCTGGTAGGCAGTGTCGGTGTGCTCCTGAGTCTGGGTCTGGACTTGAGTCTTGTACTCAGTGACAGGGACGGTGACGTTGTTCTGCTGGGTGACAGTCTTTACGACGGTGGAAGGCTGGCATTGCTCGGTAGAAACAGAGACGGAGACAGAGGGTGCGGGGGTTGATACGGAAACAGAGACAGAGACTGCAGTAGTAGCAGGAGGGGCGGACGAGGCGGGAGCAGATGAAGGAGCAGAAGATGCAGGAGCCGATGAAGGGGCAGCACAGGTTCCATCAGCACTGCTCAGGCCGACCTTAACACACTTGGGCATGTTGTCGAGAGGCTTGGTGTAGATGTTGTAGTTGCCATTGTCATCAACAGGGCAGGCGTAGAATGTGGCATCACCATCGTGCTCAATCTGACCAGAGGAAGCGACAGAGAAGCCTCCAGTAGGAGAAGCACCCTGATCACACTGGAATTGAGTGGTGGGGCCAGTCAAGATGCATCCTCTACCGTTCTTGTCGGTAATCTTGCCATCGTCAATGCAGTAGGTAGCACCAGACTGGTTAGGACCGAAGCGGTTTTGTCCATCGCTCAATTGCCCCAGAGAACCACCCTGAACACCATCACCAGAGACGTTGATGCCGAAGCAGCATGATGACTGTCTGGTGTGAAGGACGCGGGCAGATGCGGCCGAGGCAAGGGCCAGGGTTTGGAGTGTGTACTTCATATTGAACGTTCGACAACCGAATAGTACTGTGAGCGAAAGTATGGAAGAAGCGAAAGAAATATGAGATGGAGAGAAGTGTTGTCGGTAGAGTCGACAAACGGTTGTTGATGATAGAGTGAATATGGGAGGTCGAGCAACACCTCTTTATACACGCGTGTTGGAAGGTGCAGACATGATCAACATGTTGTATCGACGATGATCACCAGCCATTCTTTCAGTGGATGTCATAGCCAGCCCTAGCATCAAGTTGAAGACGGAACTCGAAAGTTGATTCGAGCGTCATCGATACGAAGTGCAGCATAGCATTGGCTCGAGTGTAGGAAGTGGAGGTGGCTGACAAAAGACATCCTCTTAGGTAAAACCCCAGTCACAAACCATGTTGTCCACTCGGGTTGCGGGTTTTTTGACTCGAGTTGGTACCCCAACAGCAGACAGGCGAGAGAGGGGAATTGGGTACTCGGGTACATGCGAATATCACTGCTACATGCTGTTATGTCGGCTGAATACGCTCGGCATCAGCACATTTGATCGTTGTAGAAGTTCAAGGTTTGTCAATACATGGGACAGTCATATGTTACTCATTTTACGACGAATCCCGCATGTGTTGATGAGTTGGTGAAAATCATTGCACTTCACATTTTGCGAGATCCGGCAGCAGGACCGAAGAGGAACAGGCAGCACAAAATGAAGATCCTGGTGTTAGGGATTCCCGTGAGACCGTGTCTCGATACGTGCGCGTACGAGTGTGGGTAACATGACGAAAAAGTTGAAGGATGAACGAATGATGTCGAAGAAAAGCTCAAGCAACCCTGCCGCCCTCCCGTTGCCTTAACTGGGGTATTTTGTGGAGATGTTCAGGAACAAGAAGCAAATCGATCGAAAAATAGCAACCGGAAGGCGGCTGGCAAGAGGCGATGGAAAAAAGAAGTGGTTCCTGGTTGGAGTCGTGCTTGTTCCTGCATGGATTTTGCAGCAATGGACGTCGGAACGGAAGCTTCGGTGCCAAGCTCGAGCAAGATCAACCTCGCTCCTTCTCTGTTCAGCCTTCCCCTGACCAGCAAGCACGACCTCCCGCTGTCGTCCATCACCATCACAGCACGAGACTTATGTCATACGGTTGACGCGGCCCGCGGGTCTCTTCGCTTTCTCATCGAGTGCAGGTCCGACTTGCTATGTCGAATTGAGTGAGACTCGCGAGGTCGCTTTGAGCGAGTAGCATGGTCAGAATGCATTCGGAGTCTTTGTCCTCTCTGACCCACGAATCACAAATCACAGAATTCGGAATTTGACATCCCGCGCAATCGCCGACTCATACTCGACCGAGGAAAGGATCAAGTACCCAGTGTTCTACCTTCGACCTTCTCGCTCGGGCTCTTCATCCTTCGCGAACATGCACGACTTCCTCGTTTTCTTAGCCGCTCCGTCCTAGTGTTCCGACCGACGCTCTCTTGTCGCACTCATCAAAAAATGATGCTTAGAAGCGCTTCGAAGCCTGAATCGCGTCTTAGCTCAACTCCAATATTTGTGACGGTACAGGCTCGGGCTGTCGACGTCTGAAAGATGAGGTGAGGGTGAGTCTAGGCTAGAACCATCAGCGTCTCAGCCAGCGAAGGCAAGAGGGGGACCACTTGGACACACGTAGTGGTCTGGGCAATAAAATACAGATAGGCCAGTAACCACAGGTTGGCGAGCGCACCCAAGCTGGAACACACACCAGCCGCAGGTAGCCTGTCGCTGTGCTGGAGACCTGCTTTGATGAGCTGATGATATCGTAAGTATGTCCCCACACGTAGTAGCGCATGATAGCACAGTTGTGATGCTTGATTTCGACGGACTAGGTTCAGATGATCAATCTTCAGTCGGTGGGTTCTGGGGTTCGTGATTTCTAGTCTGATTATACTCATATCTCCCGTGAGTGTCTGAGGCGCAATGCACATGGAAATGCGCCAACAATATTGATGTAGAGAAGGGTCCGAAGACATCCGGTATAACATCGCTTTTCCATGGTAGATTCTCCTTATCGAAACCACTGAGCAATGTTACAAGTATTTGCGTTTCAAACTTTAGCACACCAGAAATATTTGAAGATACTATGCACTAAGGCACTAAGGCTTTTTTAGTGACAGGGTCTCCCTGGGGACAAGAACTTCCGCACTTTTTGAACGCCCATCAGCGTATCTTTTTGTGTGACGCACGAGCTTCAAGTCACGTATGGTCCATGACATTTTTTGAGTGTGGCAGTAGGTATTTGAAGAGTTGCCTACCTCCAACACGGTGTTGTGGTGGACTTTCTTGACATTCCGCATTTTCCATATTTTTCACACAGCAAAGCTCAATCGAGCGGAGTGTTTTGCGGCCAAAAACCCTCCACAACTCACCTCATATCACCTGGGGCTTCCTCTGTCCGAGCTTCGATCTCACATATGATGTTGCAGAAGATCCCACATAGGAATCAGGATGGAGTTACTAAGCCTTGTCGGCATCGTTAACTTGTTTCTGTAGGGCGTCCTCCACATCGCCCATTGACAACTCATCAGACCATGAGAAACACAGGAAGGGCGTGAGCACCTCGCTCTATGATCCTTCGGATCTTTTGCGAATCCCGACTGCCTTGATCGCAAAGGATGTAGGTTGGCAAAAAGAGTTGCTAGCTGCATGAGGTTGCACCGTCGACGACGGTCCGTCGTACCCAGCCACGTGCAGGAATGTCATCCTCTTCCTCGGCCGGGAAATCAAGATCACTCCAAGTATAACAGTATAAGCAACGAATTGCTTGAGAAAGCTCTTATAGGTCCCACACACGTGGCAGCAACGCGACCGATTATGGATCATCAACGCACCGGCGCGCCGTTCGAAAGCACAAAACGTCCAACGCCGCACATACAGTATACGCGAAGGCAGGAAGCTTTTCGATATGAAAGCATTGTTCCTGCCAAGTACCCGAAGAGAGGGGTAAGTTGCTATATCTCTCCACTTCGTGAGGGGAAAATCTGGGAGGAAATGGAGTGACGTTCACAAAAGTGGATGTTTGTTGGCGGAAAAGAGCCTTGGCATACGCCTCGCTCATGCAAAGACAGAAGAAAGCATCATCGCATGGCTTCTATACGAACGGGTCTCAGTCTTGGCTCCGCTCGAGGAACTTAAAACTGCTAGCAAATCTCCTTGCTCTGAAGACTTGGCCTACGCAGGTGGAAGCCTCCAAGAATCCCTCCACAAGTTCTTGCACCGCACCTTCCCGTTTCTGCCATCAAGATGGCCCGTTGCAACGGCAAGGAAGCTTTCGAGCTATTCCACTGCCCAGACGACGTACTGTACAGCATAGGTAACCTCGGTGCACGCGACTGCGACTCCGAAAATACCGCCGTGTATATGATCGATGTTGTCAATAGGATGTGCTTTGGTGGCTGTGCTACTTACCTTTTGCCAGTATAAAGCCGGATCTCCCTCGCGTGAAATTGGCAGAGACAGATTTCGATTCCCTAAGATGTTGCTCAAGGCATTCTACGGACTCGCGCTCTTGCGTAGCGTCTCTGGCGCTGCCGTGGCTCGAAGACAGGCAGCAGGCAACATCAATGACTGCCCTGGATACTCGGCATCAGATATTGTCAACACAGACACTGGTCTTACCGCCAAATTGACACTGGCTGGTACAGCATGCAACGTCTATGGAACAGACATTCAGAACCTCCGCCTGGCTGTGAATTACGATTCCGGTACGTCCACAAGGCTTTGCCGGTTGTTCGATCACATCACTGACAGTACATAGAAAAGCGTCTACATGTCAAGATCGAAGACGAAGGCAAGATCGCCTATCAGGTCCCAACCAGTGTGTTCCCTACACCAGATGCCAACAACTCGCTATCGGCTGGTGATGCAACCCTGGAGTTCTCAATGGAGCAGAATCCCTTCAGCTTCAAGATCACTCGTAAATCTAACAAGGAAGTACTCTTCGATACTTCCAAGTCACCAATTGTGTTCGAGGACCAGTATCTGCGTTTACGTACTTCTCTGCCCGAGAGCCCTAACATCTACGGTCTTGGCGAACATTCTGATTCTCTCCGCCTCAACACTACCGACTACACTCGCACACTGTGGTCTAGAGATGCCTACGGTATCCCTTCTGGCACCAACCTGTACGGCAACCACCCCATCTACTTTGATCACAGAGTAGAATCTGGTACTCACGGAGTCTTCCTTCTCTCGAGCTCAGGCATGGATATCAAGATCAACAAGACCGAAGCTGATGGTCAATATCTGGAGTACAACACCTTGGGAGGTGTGATTGACCTTTACTTCTTGGATGGTCCCAGCCCTGTCGAGGTCGCGCAAGAGTACAGCAGTATCACCCAAAAAGCTGCGATGATGCCCTACTGGGGCTTCGGCTTCCATCAGTGCCGTTATGGATACCGCGACTTCTACGCCATTGCCGAAGTAGTCTACAACTATTCCGCTGCTGCGATTCCGCTTGAGACTATGTGGACTGTGAGTTGAAGTAGCCCCCCAACCTCATGGACTCGTGCTAACCTTGTCTTCTCTAGGATATTGATTACATGTATGAGCGCTACATCATGGTAAGATCGCTAGGCTTCTGGGCTGATTCGAGATACTGATTCAATCTCTAGACCACCGATCCTGACCGGTTTCCTCTTGCTCGTGTTCGCGAATACGTGAACTATCTTCATGAGCATAACCAGCACTACATTGTCATGGTGGACCCTGCTATGGCCTACCAGACCGAACGCGAGAACGGGTTGCCTTACGAGTCGTTCCTGCGTGCTCGTGACCAAGGCATTCTTCTCCAGAAGAACGGTTCCATCTACCAGGGTGTTGTATGGCCTGGTGTTACCGCCTTCCCTGACTGGTTCAATTCAAAGACCGCTGAATACTGGACTAATGAGTTTGCCGAATTTTTCGATGCTGAAACTGGTGTAGATATTGATGCTCTGTGGATTGGTGAGTATCTCTAGACGCGTATCACATCAACCATGCTGATGAAATTGCAGACATGAATGAAGCCGCCAATTTCAATTACTTCGGATCGGATCCTCAGGAGAGTGCTGAGGATCGTGGGTTCCCTCCCACTAGACCAGCCATCAGATCTGCTCCTCGTGCTATCCCGGGCTTCCCTGAAGCATTCCAGCCAAATGCTAGCAGCCCGTACCCTCCGGATGATCTTGCATATGCTCCCCCATGGCTCGCTCCTGCTTCTGACCCTGGTGCCACTAAGCGGTCAATTGATGTCAACAAGCCTGCCAAGAGATCAGTCGGTTTGCAATACTCTCCGCTCGATAAGCGCCAGTCGTCTGCACGCATCGGGTTCCCCGGACGCAACCTTCTCGCACCCCCTTACCAAATCGACAACGCAAACACTGTTGAGGCCTACGGTGGTGTATCTAATAATACTCTGGACACTGACATCATCCATGCCGACGGACACGCGGAGCTTGACGTTCACAACTTGTATGGAACCATGATGAGCTCATTTTCAAGAAACGCACTTGAGGCCCGCAGACCTGGACGAAGACCACTTGTCATCACTCGTTCGACCTTCGCAGGCGCTGGTAAGGCCGTGGGTAAGTGGCTAGGAGACAACCTCTCGACATGGGAGCTATACCGTCAATCTATCCAAGGTATGCTCGATTTTGCCGCTATCTATCAGATTCCTATGGTTGGTAGCGATACCTGCGGATTTGGAGGCAACACGACAAGTACACTCTGTGCTCGCTGGGCATCTCTCGGCGCTTTCAATCCCTTCTACAGAAACCATAATGGTGATAGCTCGATTCCTCAGGAATTCTACCTATGGGAAGTTGTTGCAGAGTCCGCTCGAAAGTCTATCGACATCCGTTATAGGCTACTCGACTACATCTACACTGCTCTGCACAAGCAGAGTGTTGATGGCACACCTCTGATCAGCCCGATGTTCTTCCAGTACCCTCACGACAAGGCCACTTCTGCTCTCGACCTACAATTCTTCTATGGTGATTCTCTTCTTGTCGCTCCTGTTACCGAGGAGAATTCGACCAGTGTAGATGTTTACTTCCCGAATGATCGATTCTACGACTTCAAGACATTCAAGACTGTCGAGGGTGCCGGTGCCAACATCACCATCTCGGACGTCGACTTTACAGATATCCCTCTGTACATTCGCGGTGGCAGTATCATTCCTATGCGTAATGCATCGGGCTATACTACCACTGATGTGCGCAAGCAGCCTTTCAACATCGTTATTGCACCAGGACGCGATGGCAAGGCCACCGGCTCCTTGTACCTGGACGACGGCGACAGTATCAAGCAGAACGCAACGTCTGAAATCAAGCTCGAGTACGAGAACGGTCAGCTGGCTGTTTCTGGCTGCTTTGATTACCAAGCCGAGGACAACCGTGTTGTTCAAGTGACCCTTCTTGGCCAGAAGAGTCACTCTGGTCAGACACCACAGTGGAAGAAGGACGGTGACGATCACGACTGGAACAAGTGCGGAGAAAACGACTGGAGCTTTGACGGTTCTACACACCACCTTTTGGTTCAGTTCGACCAGAAGCTCACTGGACCATTCGTGGTCTCTGTATAAACTGAACAGCCTCACGAGACACTCTTCGGAATACGATTCGGTGGCATTAATATTCTTCATCCCCGATGTTAGAGACAGCCTTAGCAAATAAAACTTATAGCCTGAGCAAAAGTAAATGTCTTGAGAGCATGTCTCTCTGCCAACTTTCGCAATATTATTTGTTCAGCTGAGAAAAGCGGCGCATCAATTCTCTAGTACCAATGAGGCGGAGCATTTTTGTATATGTATAGCAACCACTAGTCTGAGCAGCAGGTGGAAATGAGGTCGGTAAGACTTTCAGAGACTACGCTGAGGCTTCGAAGGTCTGTGTTATAACCGTTGAATCTAAAGAGTCAAGGCCGAACTTCGCCAATCCGAAGCTAGAATGCTAGGACTCGAAACGCAACGTCGATTGCTTGATCAATAACGGCGAACAGTTAGAATCTGAGCTCTATCAAGCATGTCCAGGATAGAAACTAGATAGACGTGCTTGAGAAAAAATAAGAATGCTCTTCGATGTTAACCATTACTTGACCAAGATATATGGCCATGGATTGGCAGCCTCGCCTAGACATACCCCACAAGCCACAAGCCCTCTTCTTATTACTGATGCACGTCTGCAACACCGATCTTCCGTCTTGACACCCAGCAACACGGGCATACTGAGGTCCAAGCAGGGTATTTCGCCATCCACGATCCTTAGAGGATCTGCGCTAGTGGTCCGGAGCGTCCGTCTTCGCTTCGTATATTGTTCAGCTCAGCTCTGGATTTTCAATTCCGAAGTCTTGGGAAGTCTCAATGATGCTATCCTATGACAATGCGCCGAGTCGCTTTGCTGAGAGCATTGGGTCCCTCCTGTATTTTGAGATAAGTGCCGCAGCCTTTGAAGCATTCTGGACGCCACTACACACACGAGCCTGTTTCTGGTCAGTGGCGAGCCATGTTCAGCTTCTTCGCAACATCACCTCTTTCCATGTACGGCTTCGTCGCGATGCCAGAAGCCTGTGCGAGCTTTGGGACTCGCGTACGACACAAAAGTCAGAGGAGATGACCGACAAGATACCAAGACATTGTTATACCAAGATAAGTCAGAAGATGAGATATAAGAATGAGCCCATGTCCGTGTATGCAAAACATCAGTCCACAGTCGATCATCACAAGTCAACTAGATCGTTCCTTCTTTGTTCATTCCTTCTTTCTCGGTCGTTCTTTCCCTCCCACCATATACACTCTTTTGTAGCATCATCATGCGTTATTCTCTGGCCGTTCCGGCCCTCGCAGCCTTGGCTGCTGCTCTTCCAGCCCCTCAGCTGATCGACCTCGATATGGTCGCCGCTCAACCCAACATCTCCTACACCACCACCGCTTCAAGTGTGACCTACGATGTCACTTCCCTTGCCGCTCAAGCTACCGACGATATCACTTCGGTCCCCGTGGACCTCAGCGCCATTGCTACTCAAAGTCCTCTTGCAGTCATTGAAAAGAGAGCTGCATGTGCTGCTCAGCCCACTGGAGTCTCAGGAGCCTATGCGCCCCCTGCCGAACCTACCGATGACACCGTATCTGCATTTGCAGCGAACACCGCATTCGCTGCCGCAGCTTCCAGTGCTCCTGTTCCTTCTGGATACTCGAACACTTTCACCAACTTGAACGCGTCCAACTCAGCTTATGGCTACATGTAAGCTGAACCGAAAGTACTAATATCGCGTTCTTGCTGGTGCTGTCTTCACAATCCCCGCATTTTCAGCAAGAACGCGGTATTGCCGTTCCTAGTGAAATCACGCTAATTATACTGTCGCTGTAGGGGTTTTACCACTCTATCTTCCTA
>Ga0058697_10000651_pt1 | contig 14322 bp, 8 predicted proteins | sample AgamicAsMae_FD_66619 | JGI IMG/M metagenome (GOLD analysis project Ga0058697, IMG submission 66619) | Agave microbial communities from Guanajuato, Mexico - As.Ma.e | ecosystem: Host-associated > Plants > Phyllosphere > Phylloplane/Leaf | place: Guanajuato, Mexico | collected 2012-06-04
AACTTACTCATGACACGAGCGTATAATTAATTATTGCTAGATATCAGAAAGAAGTATTTGAGTTTGAAAGGAGACAAGAAAAAGAAGATTTCGCGTCTTGCGGTCGTCGTCGCGAGGAGCAGCGAGCAAGCAAGCTGTGATAATTTCCACAGAGACCAAAGCGTGATTTCGCCCGTGCGGCAGAGGTGGGACGACTGGAAGATGGCAATCACCCGTGCGACCACCATGGCTGGTTTCGTAGAGTGTACACATGTGGAGCTTTTTGAAGATGTGGAAAGCTGGACAGAAATAGTAGTGGTGGTAGCGTTTCTTCGTGACAGGTGAAAAGAGTCAGGAGAGCAGGAGAGGAGGAAATAGACCTTGTGCTTCAGCTTGAAACGATAGTCTTTTGGAGACACAAGACACAGATGTCCGTGGTTTTCTTTTGACAGGAGAGGAAATAGATGTTGGTAATTTTTGATAGTAAAGGTATGGACGGTGTTTCAAGAAGGCGAAGAGCAGCACTTGGGGTAGTGATGCTGGATATAGAAAAGAGGGTTTCGAGTATTTCTGGAGATTCGAGGTCAGGGTCGCAGTTGATTGACTTGATCTACCACAGAAAGTGATGAATAGAAAAGAAGAGCCAATCACAGCAAGAAAGAGAAGAAGGCATGAAAATTGTTTGAGAAGATTGATTCTTGAACCAAAGAGGTTTTGTGGTATCTGGAAATATAGTCTATAAAAAGCTGGGTGAAGAGCAAGATTAAGAAAGGAAAATAGTAGAGAAAGAAACGCCCGCTTTAGTGGTCACAAACCCCTTTGATGTACCACGACCGAACAAATAAGCATCAATGATATCTCAAAAGTGACAGCGTTATGTAGACAGAAAGGAAATGAAAGAGAGAAAGCCACCACTCTTACCATGAGAAGGTCATGAGAGCGGGGTTGAGGGCAATGGGCAACAGGAAATGCGATGCAACGACAGTGGCCATGGGCAAGATGGCAACGAAATCGGTGATCATCCAGTCGTAAGGGATGAAGTCGGCGGTGGCAAGGATGATCATGCCAACAACCGAAACCACACAGAAGGTGAGCGAGTACTTGAAGCTCTTAAGAACCTTGGGCACCTCGATGAAGAAGTTGGAGAACTCGGCTTCCTTTCCGGTGGCACCCCAGGTCATGTCGATCTCGAACATGTGAGCAAGAAGAGCCTGGGAGACGTGAAGGGAGAGACCACCAAGGAAGATGGCGAGCATGAGAATCCACTTGAAGTTCTCGAAGAGGGCACCGAAGAACGATCTGTCGCCGATACGGTAACGCATGATGGCGAGCGAAATGTTACCGAGACCGTTGAAGACAATGACGAGCGAGAACCAGACCTTCCACGAGTCGAGGTAGTACTTGTCAAGGTAACCGTTGAACCAACCCATGACGAAGTAGTTGACAGTGGTAAGGATCCAGGCGGCACCGATGGCGTAGTAGGTACCGATGTACGAGACAATGGTGATCTTGGAGGTCATACGAATGTTGGAGAACAGGAACTGGCGGAAGAGAGGAGTGAAGGGACCCTTGTAGAACCACATGCGCATGGGGTTGAAGAGAAGCTCGTTGCAACCGTAGGCATATTTCTCCCAACGGGCCAGCTCGTCGTAGACGGTAAGCGACACACCCTCCTTGAAGCCTTCACCAGCCCAGGCACCCATACGGATGATGTAGCCGTTACACTGGAGACGAAGAGACATATCGAAGTCCTCAGACACGTGAGACTCGGACCAGAACTTCTCGTAACCATCCTCGTCGAAGTAAGAGACCTGTTGGATGGCAGCCCAGCGGAGGATGGCGTTGTGACCGACGAAGGGAGCGACATCACCGTTGGAGACGGTGTAACGAATGGCAGTGTAGATGAGGTTGGTGAAGAAGGTGATACCGTTCTCGAAGTAGGTGTGGACGACTTGCATGACACCAGAGCTGAACTGCATGATACCGACTTCGGGACCCTGCTCCATCTCGGAGGCAGCATCGAGAAGACAGTCGGCAGGGACACGAGTGTCGGAGTCAATGAGCAGGATGTAGTCACCGATACGGATGTTACCATCAGCCCAGGCACGACCGTGCTCCTCGAGAACCTCGCTGAGGCAGCGCTCGTAAGCCTGAGCCTCGTCGGCCTGAGTCCAGTCGTTGCCGCGGTTGATCTGGAGAAGCTTCTCCTCGACGTTGCAGGAAACCATGAGACCGAAGTTCATGTTGGAAGCCTTCTTGAACTTTCCGCGACGAACGAATCCTTCGGAGCCGTGCTTGGGACGGGCAGTCCAACCAATGCTGTTGTCGGCGTAGAACTCGATTCTGGCCTCACGCTCCTCCTCGTCGAGGAGTTGGAGACCGTCATCGTTGATGAAGATGTTGGCGGAACCACCCTGAAGCTCGTAGGTGGAGATGGCCTGCTTAATGGACTTGACAGTAGGGGCAATGACGGATGCGAGACCCTCCTTGTAGACGGGACACTGAATGGTGACGTGAGGAAGGTTGCGGCCCTGGATGCGGCGGGGAAGCAGAGCAGAGTAGAAGCGAGAGTTCATGGTCATTTGGCGGACGGGACCGATCATCTGGGCGATACAACCGACGATGACCTGGGCGAAGAAGAGGGTGAAGAAGATTTGGACGGGGGAGAGGGCGACGAAGGCGATACGAGTGTAGCTGCCATCGACCTTGACTTCGATGGCGAGTTGTCGGTAACCGGCTCCGAGAAGAGCGATAATGATGATGAGGGTGATGGAGACGAGGACAGTGTTCATGAGATGTGTTGGGCGGTTCTCGGGAAGAACCTCACCACTCTCGGCATCGATCTCCTCCTCGACGACACCAGGGCCCTTCTTGGCAACAGGCTCGTCGGTGACCTCTTCGGGCTCACCAGTCTTCCAGACGAGCTCCATGAGCTCACCCTCGATCAACTTGGCACGGTTGACGAGGTTGTTGGCATCGTCATCCCAGACGACGAGAAGTGCCTCGGAAGCGATGAAGGCAGCGAACTGATGCTTGCGGGCTCTGGGGAGATCTTCCATGGTGGGAAGAATCTGAACTCTGAGACCGTTCATGAGCGGCACATCGACGGCATCCGGCGACCAGGCGAGGAAAGTCTTGATGATACGGGAGTTGACAGTCATGGCACACTAAAGTAATGATTAGATGTGATCTGATGGGTCTGGAAACAATGTCTGCTTACCGGCACATTGAGTGCTGCACAAGCCATGGCGAAGGTAGATGTGCTGAGAGAAGGAGGGCAAGCCAGGTAGCTGCCCTTGAACTTTCTGAGGAGAACACCCTCGACCTCACCACTACCATCGCCAACCCATAGTCTGGCACATTGTTGTTGGAAAAGGTAGTTGACCATGACCTCGTGCTTGATGTCGTCCATGAATCCTGATCTCGTTGAAGGTGCAATGGATGCACCCGAAGAGAGGAGGCCATTTCTGGGAGTTGACAGGCCAGAGTGTGTTTGACTGGCGAATGCTGGTGCAGGAGGGGCGAGAGGCTTCTCTGAGATCTCGCTCATCTCATTGGCAGGGGCATCGGACTTCTTCTCTTCGTCCTTCTTGCCAGCCTTGAAGTAGTTCTTGAGACCCATGATGGGTTATGGTCTACGATAGACCGTGAGTGGAAACGAGTGTCAGGCGATATACGAAAGTGCAGATCCGGGGAGGTGGGATCGTTGATCGTAGTGCAAGATACTCTTAGTAGAGATGTCGAGTAGTGATTGTGTATTAAAGAGGGAATGAGGAAGAGAAGGAAAGAGCTAGGTGGAAAAGCTGGTGTATATGAAAGGCACGAACAGACCTCGACCGGGAGACTGGATACATGATAAAGCTGAAAGGCGTTGAACGCTGACGGAAACGGTAGTGCACTACTGTATTCGGTCCAAATGCTATTCTGACACAGAAGACACTGGCGGACACGCCGTGGACCGTGGGAGACAGGTTTGCGGGTCTGGAATCGAGCACTCAACGACCACGCTGTGGCTTCGGTTAGTTCCAAGGTGAGGGCACTTGGGCTGAATGCGGATATGAGTTGGCATCGCGCTTATCGAACGGCGCCGAGTCAAGAAACGGCAACTGAGACAGTGTCCGGACGATGATCGCCCTCGTGCTGGAGCAGCCGTGCCTAGGTCTGAGCGTAGCGAGCGCTAAGTCGAGTCGACGGCCGAAACGGGCAGGCGCGCCAATACTCTGTTGCCGTAGTGGGCAATGGTCTGCAAGTACGTATAAGATCGTGGGTGAAGCATTATTGCTATGCTATCGTCATCCATGTTCTTGTTGATGGCCGCGGACGAATGCTTGTACGATCGCATCACAAGTACCCATGTCGCATGCAAAAAGTCCTTTTCTTAGAAGCCGATGTGGTCGTTTTTGGCAGAGTTCTGTCGTGCTGCAAGGTACACTTAGGCCTCATCGCTACGTACTAGTACGTACTCGGTAGCCAGGAACGAGTGCCTTGCAGCAGCAGGATTCGCTTGCTCGTTATTCTCCGTCGCCATCGCCATCCTTGTTCAGCTTGTTCACGCAATCCAGAACCTGTCGGGGTTGGGCGTGTAAATGCGAGACATACTGTTCATCACTTGGCACCGAAGATGCGCTGGCTCTCGTTCTTCTGGAAGCGCAAAAATGTCTCTGATTTGTTTTTGGCTTTTTGCGACTAACGGAAATCTCAACCGTCGAAGGCCGTAAGAAACTTTGAAAGAGACTTGGAGATGGCAGGCGGGAAGCACGAGCACTAATGCATGAGGCCGGCCGTTGCTATATCCAGCCGCCAAGGCCTTGACTAAGGTTCGGCTGTGACCTCAACCTCAACTCACCTGTTCGCTGCTTTCTTCAAGCATGCAAGCATTCGGCCGACAACCCCTTCAACGTGCATACAACTTTAACTTGGATCTCGATACTCGCAAGCTCATTCTTGTTAGCTGCTGATATAGCTTCTTGTGCCGCTCCCATCCTCAGGTCTAAACACTCGGTGTGCCGCTCCGTGACGCTCAATCTGAGCAAAGCTTCAGCGCAAATCTTGCTGGAAATTGCGTCTTGGATCTTCAGCTTTCATTTATTTGCAATCGATTCGCTGTGCGTAAGGACTCCCAGATCTGTCCCTTCGGCTGCTCCGCAGCTGTTGACTGCTATCTCACCTATCCAATATACTTCGATCCGAGATAGTGGAAAAGGTTGCAAGGCCCATACCACTTGCCGCCTCTGTAAGTTTGGTCTCGCGGCTCACCCGCGGCGGATCCGCTCGGTTAGCTTTTTTTACATGTGCCAAGTGCTTCCATCCTGCAGTCCATCCTTGATTTCTGCTCTCGCTGAGAAAATATCTTCTTCTCAATGGAAATCGTGCATGGATAGATATAGCATGGTTGAGGTACCTTGACACCCCAGTACTCCACCTTGCATACACTTTCAATATCAATTCGATGAACGCGGAACAGAAGGCCACCTCGGGTCAATGCTTCCATAGTGCAAGTATCCGCAGCAGATCCCCCAAGGACTTTGCAATGATTACAGATGTCGCATCACGTCTCCAGATTCTGGGCCATGAGCTGAACGCACGCAGCGCAGATCATCCCACAACGCAACGACTATCACGCCGTTATCTTCATACGAGGCTGATGGATCATGGCTGGCCGTGAGCACAGCCCTCTACTCAAAATGCGCCTTAGCGTAATCAACAGAGCAGCTGTAGCTGAATGTGCGTTCTAGGGGTAGGATTCTTTCAGCTCTAATCTGCCCTGAACCCTGACATTCGTCGTGCGACCATGGGTGGCTTGCCGGACGAAGCTTTGCAGTTCACCATCATAGACAAAGTTAGCTTGCCTGCGCGTGTGGCGTGAAGTCAGAACGCGAGAAGCTCTTCGCAGCTCGCAGTAGAAGATTGAGACCACACCTGAACTGTAATGAGTTGAGACATTGCTGTGAGACTAGCAGTTATCCCATCATCCCAACGTCACGGGTTTCACCTCCCACCCTGATGCCCTTGGACTTTGTAGACTGCCGGACGGTTTTGACGGCCCCCCCGTTTTGACTGAGATCCTGCCTTCTTCTTCTTCACCAGAAACGGTTTACCCAGCCCTCTTGTCACGTTTCGTGTAGCAAGAGGATGTTTTAGAGAAGACGTTGCTATCACCAGCAGTATCGCGGCCCATGATAATCGTGCACTGCTCCGAGATCTCACTGCCCCGTTTGGCGTTTGTCAAACTGTTCCCGCCCTTCGACGTTTTTGTCCCAGCCTTGCCGACCAGACTCGGCAGTCGACGGTGGCAACAAACGTCGAACGATCGTATCTAGACGATTCTATTCAACGCATCTATCAAGGTAGGTATTGAAAAAACGAGGTCATACGATCAAGTACATTGAGTGGCTGGTTATTGGAATGTGAAGAGTCCATGGAAAGATCGTAGACTTGTTGTAACTGCAGAGTAGACCAAATGCTTGTAGAAATTATAATAATGAATTCTTGTCTATATTCTGAAAAAAGTTCGTGTCGTCACCCTTTGTGGTGAACCAAAGCGGACCATAACTCCGAGGTATCGCAAACCAAATGAAAACAAATCGCTATCAAGACGAAAAAGATACATTCTAGTTGCAACCGTTGTAGCCCTTCTGCTGGAACATCTTGACACTCTTGACGACCATCTGGCCGTTCTTCTCCCAGGTGGGGTACCACTGGTCACGAGCATCCCAGAACTCCTTTCTGGCGAGAGTGCTGCCATCAGTCCAGGGCTTGCCAGAGGCACCATCCTCGAACCAACCGTTGGTACCACCGACAGCGACGTTAAGGATGAGGTAGAAGTCTTGATCGAAAGGAGTGTTGTCCTTGCCAGTAGCAGCCCAGGGGTTCATGAGAGCGGTGCCGTTGCTGTCACTGACGGGGAATCTACCCTTCTGCCAGAAGGGCTTGTCGAAGTTGACGTACATGACCTGGAGGAGACGAGAGTCGACGTAGGTGAAGATGTACTTCTCGGACCATTCAAGACCGAAAGTGTGGAAACCGGCAGAGTAGGTGGTGTGGAGAGCAGAGTGCTTGTTGTTGTTAAGCCACCAACCGTCGTTGGCAGAGTTGGGACCCCAGTGGAGAGTGCTGCTCATGACGTTGTTACCACCCTGGGAGTAGGTGTGGTTGTTTCCGCGAGACTCCATGATATCGATTTCACCAGAGCGAGGCCATGCGCCGTAGACGTCGTCCTTAGGAAGCATCCAAATAGCGGGCCACAGCCAGTCACCAGCAGGGAGCTTGGCCTCGACCTCGATACGACCGAACTTGATAGAAGCACCGTTCTTGGTGCTGATGCGAGCAGACTTGACAGGGTTGACAATGGTACCGTTGGTGACGTTGGTACCGGTGATACAGTTGGACCAGACGTCAGACGAGCAAGAGCCATCGGCGAGGAGGTTGATGACGTTGTTCTGCTCAATGAGCTTTGCATCTTGGAGAGTGGGCTTGAGGTAGAGCATGCCATCCTGAATGTACGAGTTCTCGTCGGTGTTGGTGGTCATCTCGAATTGGCCGTTGCTATTGGTAGTAGGTTAGCGACTGTGTTTGCAAAGTCAACCGCGAATGGACATACCCGAAACCGCCGACCTCGACCTCCTTCTGCCAGATCTTGTTGTTGAAGCCGTTCGAGAAGTCATCCTCGAAGACGGGGCAGTAGCTGTGGTTGGTGACACTGGCCAGACCATCGTAGATGAGGAAACCAGTAAGAGCGATACCAATGGCGATACCGATGCAAGGAATAATGGTAACCCACTTCTCCTTGGGATCCTTCTTCTCGAGCCAAGGCTTCTCAACTTCGCCCTTCTTCACACGTCTAGAGTGGAAGTATCTCTGCTGGGGCTGCTGAAGAGCTGTGGATGAACCTGCGGCCGAAACGGGCATTGAGCCGTAAGGGGTTGCGAAAGGGTTTGCTCTAGCAGCAGGAGTGATGGCCTCGCTTTCGGGAGTGCCAGGTCTGAGGTAGGGTGTTGCATTGGCCGAAGAGGCGGCAGTGCCATTGTTGCGGTCGTCCATGGCGAAGGACTAGAGTGTAGGATATGGGTATGTAATTTGGCTTGTGCCTGATGCTGCTACCACCGGATATGAAAGAGTGGAAGGAGGATTGAGAATGGACAAGGCAAGAAAATTAGTAGAGACGAGAGAACGTTCCTACAAGACGGCCGACCTGGGGGTTTTGAGCAAATGATCACCGAGCAGGACCGTTTGGGTTCAAGTAAGCCAAGCACCAACCGATATAGAAGTGCATGCAGTCTAGTCCTTCCACGGAGCGTTACGCTACAATGGAAGCTGAAGAAGAAACACCATAACGTTGAGACTCCGGGTCAGGCGCAACGGCGCAAAGTGAACCAGTAGCCGAGCCCCTACGGTCGGTCTCACAGAAACCAACCTACCTACTCGCGCCATTTCCGCTCAAGGGCGTGGCAACGAGTGAGCCGTCCACGCCGCTCGCGTGGTAAGCATGATCTGCCACCTACCAACTCCACATCCGGAGCACACCCAGCAATCCTGGCAGCAGCAGAGGGCCGTGTGCAGATGAGTTGAGCAATCGAATCGGGCATAAAATCCAATAGCGCGATGTTTTTTTCGGGTGAGGATGCGAGTCTGAATCTGGACTAGATGATACGGTCCCGCGCCAGGCACCGGCCGTCAAAACCATGTCTCTTTTTAAGCTCTGACCAGTTCCCGCTGCAGCGCCTATTGGGTACCTCGGTCGACGCGGACCTGCATCGAGACTTGAGCTTGTCGCGCTTTTAGACCGCCTCCAAGGTTTGATGGGTTGAAACCTGAAAGGAACATGGTGACAAGCAAGAGTCAGGAACTCGGAGCCAGACGTCGGAGGCGTCATTACCGCATGGCGTTCACGCAAATCTTCAGCCAGCAATCTCGAACTGCAAATTGCAAGCTAGATGGCGAGCGGCGCCTCTGCCGAGTAGACTTTGTACGGTTTCTGTTCAGCTGTCAAGTGGTTGTTCACCAAATTCGGCGAGACCGTGGTCGGATAGGTTTTCACGCAACCCAGCGACGCGTACAGTAATCGCAGGTCTCCGTAGAATGCAAGCATGTCTGTCTGCTGCATGCCATTCTAAATTTTCAACCACCCTGCCGGCCTAATTTTAGAGTAGGATCATACCCACTCGACTGCTTTTCGCAATATATTGTTATCGAGGACAACACATCCATCACGATCCCGGGTTCCCAATACTTCAATGTCTTATCTGTACCGAGTGACGAACTGTCGGCGGTATTCACACATATCTCGCTTCGTCAAATCCGCATATACCATTGTGTCAATAAAGCATGCATAGTGATGGGGACTATAGTTTGGGATGTGTCTGATGTCGAGTTCAGTCTGCAATTGTTGATATGCTTGCAAAACAGGATGATGGTGACTGTACCTTCCACACCGCATCACGCCTATGCTACCATCTCCTCAGAAATCATGACATCTTTGACTGATTCTCGAGACCAGCATGGCTGGCTAATCCTGGTCAATATATCATGATAATCGGAGTTATGGATATGGACCATAATTCATACCAGGGTCATACTCTCAGCATGGTGACTTATAGATCTCTCACAACAAAATCATGTCTCAATCACGTACCTCAACTTCGACCGAGGCTCAAGCATGAGATTCAAGACCGAGATAACAACACGTGAATGCCTTCCGTCCTTGCTATACCATTGACATCGGCTTTGATGCAGCGCCCTGCCTCCCTTTGGTCCCCAGGTACCTCGGTAAGCCGGCAAGGTCGTGCAACACCTCAAGGCGGGGTTGTGTCGACCGGCGACGTAGCTGTGGGAGCTGTCGAGCTATCAGATCATCTGCAGAACTAAAAACTTCATCTGTCTGTACCTCTAATTGTCTTCTTGTTACACTCCCTCATCTCTTTCGGTCCATCTACCTCGTACCGACACAAGCATCTTCGTGGACTCCGGACAGTGATGTCTTCCCCACTGAGCCGTACCTTTCTCCGCACTTGCTCCAGAAACATTGTCGGCCAGCGCTCTCTCCTTCGCAACACTGCCAGAATCGCCAGCAGAGCTTCAATTGCTCGCCCAACCCTTTCCATCCGCTCCGCAGCTGCTTTCTCGACCACTATGAAGCCCAACTCGGACGCCTTCGCCAGCCCGGCCCCTGCTGCCGAGTTCGACCGTGAGATTTCGGACATGGCATCCTACATCCACAACTACAAGGTCGACTCGGAGCTTGCTGTATGTTCTCGTTATGGGATAGGTACCGAGAACACTAGCTGACCATCGTTCTACAGATTGACACCGCCAGATATGTTTTCCTAGACACCCTGGGATGTGGCCTCAAGGCTCTCGAGTTCCCCCACTGCACCAAGCTGCTCGGCCCCGTCGTCCCTGGAACCACAGTTCCTAATGGTACAAGAATTCCTGGTACACCTTACCAGCTCGACCCTGTACTCGGTGCCTTCAACATTGGTGCCATGATCCGATGGCTCGACTTCAACGACTGCTGGCTGGCTGCCGAGTGGGGTCACCCCAGTGATAACCTGGGCGCAATCTTGTCCGTCGCAGACTGGATCAGCAGAACTAACCGCAACGGCGGAAACTTGGGCAATGGAAAGATTTTCACTGTGAGAGACGTCCTTGAGGCCATGGTCAAGGCACACGAGATTCAAGGTTGCATGGCTCTCGAGAACTCGTTCAATAAGGTCGGTCTCGATCACGTTGTTCTGGTCAAGGTTGCCTCGACTGCTGTTGTCAGTCAAATGCTTGGCCTGACCGAGGGTCAAACTCGTGATGCTATCTCGCAGGCATGGGTTGATGGTCAGAGTATGCGAACATACAGACACAGCCCCAACACCATGAGCAGAAAGAGTTGGGCTGCTGGTGATGCTTGCGAGAAGGCTGTCAACCTCTGTCTCAAGGTCATGAAGGGTGAGGGTGGCATGGCTACCGTTCTCAGTGCGCCCACTTGGGGCTTCTACGACGTCAACTTCCACGGCAAGAAGTTCGACTTCCAGAGAGGATACGGTAGCTATGTCATGGAGAACGTCCTCTTCAAGGTCTCATACCCTGGTAAGTGACGGATTTGCGACTTTGGAGATGCCCTCTTACTGATTGTATCAATAGCCGAGTTCCACTCTCAGACTGCCGTCGAAGCGGCCAGCCGTATCAACAAGAAGCTGAAGGCCATGGGCAAGAGCGCCAAGGACATCAAGGAAGTCGTCAACCGAACACACGAGGCATGCATTCGTATCATCGACAAACAGTTCAAGCCCATGAGCAACTTTGCCGACCGCGATCACTGTGTCCAGTACATGGTTGCGACCATGTTCGTCTTCAACCGCCTCGAGGCATCAGACTACACAGATGGATCCGAGGCAGCAGAGAGCCCTCTCGTCGAGTCGCTTCGCCAGAAGATCAAGTGTGTCGAGGATCCTCAATACACCACGGACTACCATGACCCCGAGAAGAGAACCATCTCGAACGCTCTTACCGTTACTTTGGAGGACGGTACAACACTGGAAGAGGAGATTGTCGAGGCACCTCTTGGTCACAGACTGCGCCGTGAAGAGGCCAAGCCAGAAATCATGGCCAAGTACAAGAGGCATTTGGGCCCTCACTTTGACGAGTCCCGGGTAAAGGAGTTGGTAGACCTCGGCAACTCGCCCGACAAGTTGTACGCCATGGAGATTGACCAGTACGTGGATCTCTATGTCAAGGACAGCATTCTGTAAGCATAAAATATATAAACATGTTAGACGGCTATTGAGATTCCAGTCTTGTTTGAAAAAAATTGTTGACCACTCAAACGTTGATGACGATCTAGCGCGAGTCCAACAGGGAGAAGGAGACCAACACGTGAAGTTGGGGTACAGTATCCATAGTGAACGTAGGAGGATGCGTAGGCCAAGATTCATCTGCTCGCATAGACTCGGACTGTGAAGATGCTGAATGCGATGTATCAGTAGCGGTCGGTCTGGAGTTAGCTAGTACTACATCTGAGCGATATATTCGCAGAGACTTCATATTAGCGACCATGGTGGTCTGGTCCTTGTATGAGGTAATTTATGCTTCAAGGCAGGCTGGAGGACATGCGGCAGCCGGGCCACGTTGGAGCAGCAGAGAGTGCCAAGATGCTGACCGAATGACCGAGCGAGCGAGGGGCATAGATAGGCCGCAAAGTACGGAGTAGAAAAATTTCATAACAGTCTCAACCGACTCTTCTCTTTATTCAACCACCTTGAAGGAGTGCTTGATTGCAAACACCTTCTGTCTCCCCTCTCCACTCTTGTTAGTTGTTTTTTGTCTCGGTTTCCTGGTATCGAGATCCTGTTATTTTCGCTTGCAGTACAGCGCATTCCCCTGCGCCTGCGCCTCTCTCAATCAATTAATCGCCCTTCATCTTGGATATGCCCCATTTCGAAGAGCCCAGCATGAACAACACAGCCGTCACTTCAAAGTCGGCGCCGCCCGCTGCCGAGGACGTCTCGGCCATCACAAAGAGCATCTACGAGTCAAAGACGTCGCAAGAGTCGCTCGACGCTGCCTACAGCCTCTGCGATGTTCTCCTCAACTCGGTCGGCTTCCGCGGCCTCAACGACTACAACGTCCTGCAAGAAGTCAAGAAGGCTGCCACAGACAAGAAGAACATCGGCCGCCGCGAGGGTGCCATGTTCGCCCTCGGTGCCATCTTTGAAAGATTCCCCAGCAAGCAGCGCCTGAGCGAGGTTGTCTTCCTCCTCCAGCACGACTACCTTTTGCCCATGGCCCTGGACGCCATCGCCGACAAGACACCCAGCGTTCGCGATGGAGCCAAGTACGCCATCGATGCTCTCTACAAGGAGCTCGGTGCCGAGGCCAAGGTTTACGGTCTTTTGCCCATCCTGATCAGATATCTCCGCAAGGGCTCCTGCAAGTGGCAGAGCGCTGTTGTTGCATACGAGTTGATTGGCCGCATGGCCGACGACGCCAAGATGGGTATGGAGAGCCTCGAGGCTGAACAAGCCAAGGACGTTCTCCGTGAAGCCATGGGCCGCAAGCTCGAGGATCTGATTCCCATCGTCGAAGGTGGTATGCACGATCTCAAGTCCGAGGTCGCCAAGGCTGCCATCAAGTCCATGAACTCCCTCACCACCCTCCTCCAGAACGACGACGTACAGCCTCGTCTTCCTCTTCTGATCAAGTCGATGGAGGACCCTTCGACTTCAAGTCTGCAGAAGGCTATCCACGCCCTTTCGCAAACCACTTTCGTGGCCATTGTCACCTCCCCCGTTCTCGCCGTCCTCACCCCTCTCCTCGAGCGCTCTCTCAACAGCCCCAGCACTTCGCAAGAAGTTACCCGTCAAACCGTCGTTGTCGTCGAGAACTTGACCAAGCTTGTCCACGATCCTGTCGAGGCCAGAGCTTTCCTCCCCAAGCTTCTCCCCGGTACCAAGGCTGTCCGCGACAGAGCCTCTCTTCCCGAGGTTCGTGAGATTGCCCAGAGAGCCCTCGACGTTATCGAGAAGGCCATGGGTCAACAGGCTAGCGGTGACCACTCTGAGTCTGATCGCACTGTTCCTGAAGAGGTTATCAAGGTCTTGGAAAAGGAGACACAAGCAAACGGCGGTCTTCTCCAGATGGCTGGCGATGCCGATGTCTGGGCTTTGGCCAAGCCTTACATTTCCACCATGGTTGCCGAGGATGCCACTGACCGCAAGCTCATGCGCATCACTGGCAACATTGCCCCCTACATGGCCCCCCTTATGGAGGACGGCAAGGCCGAGGCTGTCGCCGAGGCTGTCCACAAGTACTACATCGCCGAGGATGAGCGCAAGTTTGGTGCTCCTCCACCTCTTGAGGATGGCGAGGTTGAAATTGTCAATGCCACTTTCTCTCTTGGTTACGGTGGTATGCTTTTGCTTTCTCACACCAACCTTCGTCTTCTCAAGGGCCACCGCTACGGTCTCTGTGGCAGAAACGGTGCCGGAAAGTCCACTCTTATGCGTGCCATTGCCAACGGCAAGCTCGAGGGATTCCCTCCTCAGGATGAGGTCCGCACCTGCTTCGTCGAGCACAACCAGGGTGAGGATGCTGATCTTACCATTCTCAACTACTGCTTGAAGGACCCCGAGCTCCAGGCCGAAGGCCAGGACAGAATCGTGGCCGTTCTCGAGGAGGTTGGTTTCTCTTCGGGTCCCGAGGGTCGCCAATCTGAGAAGGTCGGCTCTCTGTCTGGTGGTTGGAAGATGAAGCTCGCCTTGGCCAGAGCCATGTTGATGCGCGCTGATGTGTTCCTTCTCGACGAACCTACTAACCATCTTGATGTTGCCAACGTCAAATGGCTCCAGGAATACCTCA
>Ga0058697_10000653_pt1 | contig 14297 bp, 9 predicted proteins | sample AgamicAsMae_FD_66619 | JGI IMG/M metagenome (GOLD analysis project Ga0058697, IMG submission 66619) | Agave microbial communities from Guanajuato, Mexico - As.Ma.e | ecosystem: Host-associated > Plants > Phyllosphere > Phylloplane/Leaf | place: Guanajuato, Mexico | collected 2012-06-04
TCTCATCACTCTCTCCTCTCTCGAAAGTCATTGTGCATTGCTGCAGCTAGAAACACCACTTTCTGCAATTCCTTACGCGTACACTTCCAGCTCAGACATAGTGGATCCGTGTCTACCTTATGGAAAAAGGAAGTACACCATATGAAGATCTCAGTGGAGAACAACCCATACCTTCGAACACGTTGCATCTCTACTGCACTTCACATCGGCAGGACAGACCTCAAAGAAAAATATTCTCATCACTTGACGCCATGTCACAGCAAAGGATTTCTACACACAACGGTCTTGCAGGCGTGGTGTGCATGAGTGCTTGCTGCACGCTGCAAGTTTAACGCTGTCTAGCATCGATCCCACGACTCCACCGTAGATCCAATTCAACCAAGCCTTTGTCTCGTCAATCTGTCCATCACTATCTTGCTGAACGAGACAACGAAACCTTTGACGATCGAAGGTATATCCATAAATGACGATATTCACCAAAGTTGCGCGTCGCTGCAAGAGCTCAGGCGGCCCAGCCTGTTTCGATCGTCTGGACTGGGGGATGGCCTGGCCTTGCACCGTGCTTTTCCCTTTCCCTTCCCTGACCAAGGCTGTCAAGGCAAAAACGATGTCACTCACCCAAGAACTGTCACCACTTCCTGCCTGGTTCGGATGATGTTCGCTTGGGCAACCCGTTTCCATGGTTTTTGCTCTTTCTACATATTAACCCGCTTCCTGAAGAAAGAACTCGGCAAGCAAAACGAGTATTTTTAGACTGCGTGACAGATTGAATTTGGCAGATGGTGGTGTGGAGTGCAGGGTGGAGTTTGATATTGGCAAGAGAAGAAAGAAAAAAAAAAAAGATACAAAGGAAGTTGTACATGTCTTTCATGAGTCGCGAGATCTGCATCAATCGAAAGCAAAACGAACGGGGAAGGTGGAAGCGCAGCACGTGTGAGACAGGGTTACCTCAAACGACTTGCGCGCGTAAGACTTCTCAAAGACGAAATCTCCCATCATGATTGAGGAGTCAAGATTAGCAAATTGGCATGACAACGAATACCTATGGTTGAAAACGACACTGTACGAAGATACCGTGCTAAATTCGACACAGGGGTCTAGACTATCGCAATATGCGAACACGAACATAACAAGGGTTGCAATATGCAGTACACCATGTTGTTTGATCTACCAAATTTCATATGAAACTCGCACATCAACAATTTTTCGACAACATTTGGACTCGGTTGGTCCGAGTATCCGACGCTAGATTCTCTGTACCCTTTTGAAGCATTAATGTCTCCTCAAATTCCTAGGTTAAGCGTTTGGACCAAATCTTGTTGTAGAGACAGGGTTGCCCTAGCTGAGACGATGGTTGAACAACTGCTGGCCATCATGACGAGAAGATTCACGCATCACTTGCTTGCGTAAGCAGAGAGTTTGTAACGAGGAAACGACGATAGAGGACTACTTCTCAATCTCAATGTCTTTGATATCTCGGTGCTTTCCCATACAGTTCAGGAATATGTATAAGTGAACTAAATGAAGTCTATGTTTTGTGTCCTCGCATCTCCACGAGACTCCGAATGCAATAATCTAATCTTTCTTGACCTCTTCAGAAGTCTCTACTGCTGCTGCTGCTGGTGGTTCAGGAGCCACAGGCTGGGCCTCAGGAATAGGTGTTTCCTCAACCAGTGGGCCCCAACCAAACACTTCTGCCACACTGCGGATGCTGCTTCTAATGCCTACCAGGCCAACAATAACACCGACCAATTCCACAACCAAAAGCACCACGACACCGAGCAACATGCGAGGCATGAAGATGCGGTAGAGCATCAGGTGACGACGGAGCCAAGCAGCCTCTATGACAGTAGCAAGAGCAATTGCAGCGTAGAAGACTACGTGGGTAGCGAGTGCCTTGGCAACCTGATTCATCAGGCCCGGAGTGCGAGGAGGCACCTTCCAGAATACAACCGCAGGAACAGCAAGTGCACAGAGAATATAAGGTGCAAACGTGCTGATGATGACCAGCATGGGCGACCAAGGATACTTGATAGTCTTCAATGGGATGAATGCAGACTCCCATTGAATCGACGAGAGCGTGGCTTGGTGTCCAGTCTTGAAGAAGTAGAAACCAGCCATCAGAGCCAATGTTACAGGGCCCAGGGGCGAATTGCGCAAGTCGTTTGCATCGATAACTTCAAGAAGATTAAGAATGCTGAGCAAGCACAGTGAAAGCGTGCCCTGACCCATAGGCTTCTGAAGAAGGAGAAGGACAAGTGCCCAAATGGTTGGCAGGAGGAAGTATCGGGTACCGTGAGTGTTGGCGTAGCCGAGAATGATAAGCTTCTTGCGCTGTTGCGGCTTAATTGGCGTAAACATAGCTGACATCGGATCACTAGGGTCCATGAGTTCTGTTTCAGGTGCAGGTGTCTCAGTCTCGACGCCCAAGAAAGGAGCAGAGTAGAGATAAGCGCTGTAGCCAGCTGCCCAGGCAATAGCCAAGATGGCCTGGGCGATGAACACACGAACAGTCTTCAAATTCTCGCTGGAGATTTGTGGAATCCAGTCGTTGTCGTCAGCTGCATCCAGGATCCAGTAACTTGCAGAGAGCACAAGACCAATACGGAATGCAATACTCAACCACAGTACAGCCGTACCTTGGTAGTTCTTGGTGCGAGCGAAGAAGTCGCGGATAGCGCTTGGCAGAATAACAGCAATGATGAAGGGAATAGTAAGCTGCCACCAAGCCGAGGTCGAAGAAGTGGCCGAGGCGTAGTAAGTTGATCTGCAGAAAGGCATTTGCTCTTCACGACAAAGGCGAGAGAGAGATGCAAGTCGGGTCAAGATGATGAATGAGAGTGAATGCCATGAACCAAGCAGGCGCTCCTGAGGATTCTGCAGGCGCAATGAAGAGGCAAGCATCAAAGCACCAATCGAGCAAAGCATGTAAAGTAGGATCTCGTCTTCCCAGATGGTGAAAGAGTTTGAAGCGAACCCGATGCAAAGAAGGACAGGCGGAATTGTGCATATCCAACCCCAGAAAGAGGTAGGTACCGGAGCACGAAGCTTTGAGGACGTGGATGCGAAGCACGAGAGCGTCCCCAAAATGCCGCTCAATCCAGAGAAAAAGACAATGGAGTTGATCCAAGAAACCGGAATCAGACCTCCCAAGAGAAGGCCAGCACCAGCTCCAATGGCCGCACCAATCACGCCACGGATACAGAGACCAGAAACAATCTCACCACGGTCTCCACTGAATCCGTTCGCGAAGAGCACAATAGTAAGAAGTGCGCCAGTAAGTAGACTGATACCCATTGCCATGCTGGTGAGATCGAAACGGGCCCAGAGACTCTTGCATACGCGTAGATTCTCCTGTTGATAAGCACGGAGCTGAGAGTAGGCTGCTTGCCAGAGCTCGACAGAAGGTTTCTTGGCCTGTTCGACCTCATGCCAAACCTTGGAAGCTGCTTCCCAGAGAGTCTCAGGAGGAAGGGTACTGGCCGAGTCGAGTTTGCGAACAGCAGAGTACTCCTTCTGGTACCTGTGAATCTGGCCGGCAGTCAGATGGCTGACCCGAGCGAGGTTCTCATAGTCATTGGAGTTCCTGCCGATGAAGGCCTCCTCGATGGGTTGGCCGAGATTGTTGAAAGGGATAGGCATGCCGAGAAGCAAAGACAAGGTGGGAACCAGATCAATCTGTGCGACAGGTCTCTCCTTGGCAGTGACCGGAGGCTTTGCAGCGGATGCATCGCGACGACCGAAAAGGCCCTGTTTGGAGTACATCCAGAGAGCGGCCTCGACCTCGTCGTCCGACTCTCCACCATGGTCACCCTTGGCGTCCATGCCATGATCGCCCATGACGACCAGCAAGGTCTTGTCGTCAAGTGCAGCAATCATCCTCTCGAAAACTCCGTTCATCTCCTGAAGCTTCGAAGCCATTGCAGGGTGATCAGGCCCATAGCGGTGGCCAGCGTGATCAACACCCAGATAGTGACCAAAAATGACATCCCAGGAGGAAGTATTGGACGAGTGCAACAGGGGGAAGATGTGGTCGTTGACACCATTATCGACCGTGTGCAAATCCCAGACGTTGAAGGAGTCGTAGGCGCGAGTAAGCTCAGGATCAAAGTACCCGGGGAATAGCGAGTGCCATGTATCGTCTCCAAGGTGGACTATTCTCTTGCCAGCAGCCTTGAGCTGTGCGACCAAATTGTCCTCGTCAATGGCAGTTCCAGCGAAGTTGGAGCCTGCATCGATGAAGGTGGGGAGAGTGCCGGTGGTCAGCCCCTTTAGACGTTGCAGGGTTGTGGTGGGAGGGTCGGCGATGAAGGGCAGAAGGAAGGCGTTCTCGGGCTCAGCTACAGCGGTGTCCCAGAAGATGGGCAGAGCATTGTGGAAGTGATGCGAGGCATGTTGCGGGTGCTTGGGGGCCCAGGGTACGGTGAAATCGTAGCGAAGAGCATCGACAATGATGACAACAGCCTTGTCAAAGGACTTGGGGTGCCAACAGCCATCGTCTGGAGAGCCAGGCGTGTAGGACGAGGCAAGCGGAACTGGAGGCACAGCGCACTCGGATTTGTGGTCCAAGACGAGGCGCGTCAGGAGGAAGCCGCTGAGGAAGAGGTAAATGCCCAAAACGTGGAACACCCTGTATCGCTGTAAGTAACTGGGACGACAGCTGTCACTCAGGACGAGAGAGCATACAGAATCAGGGCGAAGAAACCAACGAGGAAACCATGGCGGCGCTTGAAAGTCTGGCGGCGCTCGTTCTGCACCTGCTTGGACGTCTCAGTCTTTGGAATCTGAGTCTGCTGGTTTCCTGCTCCGGTCAATTGAGCCGCAATACTGGCCCCATCGCTTGCTGACATTTGGGTCGAAGCTACCGTCTAGGCATCGATGGGTGTACTGGTGGATGGGAGGGAGGTCGAAGCGATTGTTGGCTGCAAATCTGTCGAGCACAAGAAGTAAATTGAGGGGTGCTCACTGACCATGCGGGGGGTAAACTCGACCTTCGATTCAAGGCCTCCGCCCTGACGTCTCATCTTACTGCTCGATTCTTCAAACACTCGTCTCATCTTACTACTCCAGCCTTCAAACACATCCCTCTAGCTTGACATTCAATTCATAGCCCACCCTTAACAATCACTTGACGATTCACCATACACCGTAGACATGTAGTTGCTTGAGCGGGTCGAAACCCTGCTTTTCATTGTGAGCGTCTGCTACTCGACCATAGGTCCAGTGCGCGCTGTGAATAGATGAAATGTGTAGGTAATGATACAGACCACCTCACATTAGCTTCGTCTCCAAGACAAGAGCCCTTAAACCATAGACAAGAAAAGAAAAGAAAAGGCAGACTCCATCTAACCGACTCCTTCAGGACGCCTTGGCCTCGAATGATTCAGCCCCGCTATGCTGATAACGAAAGAAAAAAGAAAACGGGAAGGGTGCTTAAAGGAGCGTATGAAGCATAAATGAAGTAGCTGCTCAAGGTCGAGGCAGCTGTCCGAGAAAAAGAAGAAACATTAACAATATCCGACGTATCGTAGTAAAGGCTTCGCAAGGTCCGTCGAGGGGTGCCGGCAAGCAACGAACACCCTATCGCGGGTAACTCGTAGCCAGAGAAGCAGATATGTACCATGAGCGGCAGCCATGAGGTGGAAAAGCACCTGCACACATCCGGTTCAAGGGTCGTATGTATGAGATTGGAGGAGGGGAAGAAAGAAAAGGCCGAAGCGTGTCCAAGAAGAAAGAAAGTAATGGACGGTAAAGCTTCAGCGGGTCATTACTTTTAATTGTCGTTGAAGGTTGTTAAAAGATGTCGTGCGCCATCGACTATTGGTAGCGAGCCTCGACGTTCTTCTCCTTGAGCCCGCCTATCCTCTCAAGATCAAGCGACTGGAAACGATCCGACTCGCTCTTCTGGTAGGGAGGCAGGTTCTCCGATACGGGCTCGAGACCAATGCTGTGGTCACCGACACGCACGACGACAACTCTGCCAGATTGGCGCTTGCCCGAGGTGTCAACTTCCTCAGGGAAATGGATACGGATCTCGGGAACGGTATTGGCCGATGGGGGAGCCTCCGAGTTGTCGATGAGGCTTTGCTTCTCCTGGTAGACAATGATGGACTCGTGAGGACGGACAGTGACGCGGTGGTGGCGGGCTGAAGATGATTTCTCTTCATCATCATCAAAGTCGAGAGAGCCGGCACGCATTGAACGCTTTCTCCAGCGCATGAAGTAGAGGGCGACGACACAGAGCAGAGCGATGATAAGAAGGACGACAAGGGCGATAAGAAGAGCAGCCATTGTAGGAGAATAAGATTCGTCGTAGCTGTCACGGGCGACGAGCGTCATAAAAGCGGCCATGGTGATTGTCGAGGGAAACGAGAGTCGGTGTAGAACGAGTGTGTGTTGTAGAAGTTGGAAATGGAAGGCAGGGAGACCTAAGGATTTGGTGTCATGTAACGTCCAGGTACGAGTTGTCGCAGCGGTGCCGTTGTGGTGATGGAATTAAAGTTTTCAAGGTGCTGGGGCGGGACAAGGTCAGCATTGGCAGTCGTGGGTGTGCGATGTTGATCAAATGTCTGAGGCTGGTCGAGTGGTAGTGCATTCTGCACAGCGCGACTCTTTGACAGGCATCGCGTCGACAGATTGTAGGGATGGTTGGGTGGTTGGAGTTCAACGGAGAGGAACGCGGGGGGCCGCTACGGAGTGCATACCTCGAACACGCAATCGATTTTCTGGGCGACAATTCTTCTCTCGTGGGTGTGAACGAATGGAGTGCAGAACGACGGCTAAAAGAGTGAAGCCGGGGTTGCGAAACTAGCTGTAGGGGCGAACAGGTCGAAACGGATGATCGAAAAGCTCTCAAACTCGTCTGAGGGCGCGCGCTCCATCTTTTGTTGATGTCTCTCCACGACGCCTAAGATTGCGACGAGCTGTTAGCGCCGTTGCAAAACTCAAACGGCCAATCAACCGTCAAGCACTGCAACTCCACTTTTCAAGCAGCACTCGTCATTTCATTTACAGCCAACTAGGTGCCTTGACCTTCTAAATCCGACCGTGAAACCGCTTCTCTGATTATCATGGGGACCAGACTCCAATAGGTACAACTGCCTGTCCAAAACTGTATCTCTGCAAGACCAATCCGTCCGCCCTGACTGATGAACACTCATGAGGACTTTTCTCTCAAGGTCCGCAAGTCTGGGTGGGTGGGAGAAGCCAAACCGGATTTAGATTGCTCGAGATCACCAAGATCATCAGGAACCAACTCTCCCAAGCCTCTAGCCGACGCTGGTGTGTGATGCGCACTTCCGGCATCAATTTATGAGTAGAGTGCATAATCACCACACAACAAGGCTTCCATCTCGATACGTGCACACGCTGGATTCCTTGACAAAGCCACGACAGGGGCAGAGAAATGCGTCGTGCCTGTCTGACCTGCTTGTTTTTGTGCACCGACATGACCTCACCTTCGTGGTTGGCCTGGTAAGCCTCGCTGCCCTATCTGGTGTTGGACAGTCTGATGGACATCTGATAACATGGCTCTGAACCATATGGTCCTAGCCCTCGGTTGCCTTTTGAGCTTTCCGTCGGCCGTTCAATCCGCAACACTGAGGATCTTGCACAGCCATGATAACCTCTCCCGTCCAATTTCGCACACATTGCCCCGACAACTTTGTCTGTTTGAACAGCAAAGCCCGAACGGTAACTTGAACGACAATAATTAGAGCGAGAAAAATCAATGAACGGAAAGAAGGGGCTGTCTACCATCTCCAAGAACGGTCTCAAAATAGGAGATGTTGTTTACATGGAACAGGAGTGTCGAAAACATGTGCTCACAACAAGCAAAGCATTTGCTGTGCAGTTTTCTACCATGCACCCCTGGCCGCACCATGCTGCAGCTCCATGTGTGGTGCATTAAGGCTTCCCTCTTATTCACGCACTCGGATCTGATCAGCAACTCACAGGTGACGCTGCAATTGTGCCTCGAGGAGGCATGGAACTAGCAGAACATGAGTACAGTACTTCAAGTGTTCGTGCCAATTGATGATCGCAGCGACTTTACCGGCCTATCACACGACAGTGTCTCGAACAAAATGTGTTACACTTGAATCTCTCAACCTCTTTGTAGCTCGTGGAATGAGTGGTTCAAGTCATGTATCACACAATCTTGTCCAGTCTATAGAAGGTTCAAGGGCTCTTCCTGATGTACGTACTCGAGTAGTGTCATATTTGTCACCGCTCGTGTCCATGCTTGGTTTGTTGTACTTGAGATGCCAGAACGCCAGGGTTACACACGCGGATTGGGTAGGTGATCGGTGAGCAGGATGAAGGCTCATGCCCTCGATCCTTGACACTATTGCACTGCTGTCAAGATGGTCCATCTACTTGATGCGACAGAGAGTCGCTGGTCTTCTCGGGAAGCTGATGGCAGAAGAAGTAAAGAAGACGTCTCTGCATCAAGATGACCGAGATCGAAACCGGCTACGGGAGTGTTGTGGCGGAGACGCAGATAGGCTCGCTACCTGCAGGGAACCACATTTGTAACAGTGGCTTCCAGCTTTTATTTAAAGGGATTAGAGGCACATTTTGGGATGGCACGTTTGCTTGTCTCGTAACGGAGGTGAGAAGGGCGTGGTAATTGGCCGATACTGGCAGGCGCATGCAGGCAGCACGCAGGGTGGCCTTTGTCTGGAGCGCTGCACAAGGAGGAGACGGGTGGTAGCAAGGCCAAAAAGTGGTATGCTAATCGCTGGGCAATGTGATCTGCGATACGCAAACCACCACGCTCTTGTCCTTGACCACGATGTGTCGAGGAGCGGTGCGATCATAGAAGACGGCAGGGGAGAAGAGAAGGCTTTAGATAGTCATTCGAAGGTGCTTGGGGGTATCTATCTAGTAGGCCAAATCACGTGCAGGATGGTTTGAACTTTGAGCATGATGTTGATCGGACCCTTTGCTATCGAGAGGCTTGGCCAGCGGCCCGCAGCCGTACCAACAACCGGGACGTGGAAAGCCATAGGGTAACTAGTAATCGCAAGTGCTCTTGGGCAGTGACAAGTTGGCTGTGTTGTTGGCAGACCTGATAAAAAGAAGAGTCCTGTCCTACGCGGCCCAAGCAGTCCAAGCACGCTCTTTCCCCTCTGCGTCGGCCGGCTGAAGCCTGCGAAGCACTCAGCTACCATCCCCTCGCTCCTTGTCCCTGGCCGCTCGAACTGCCTCATTCCTCAAGCTTGACGCCCTTGCCTTTGACCATAACCAGTGAAATCGGCCCACGACGCGGACTGTGTGCTTAGCAGATGCTCGTCCAGACTGCCTTCCTCGCCGACTCAGTGCCGCGCAGCTCCTTCTGAAATTGCACATACTTGGCTGCTCGTCCGCCTTGCAGACGCTCGCTGTTACATAACTGCCTCCTACTTCCAGACCGACTCTCGACCATCACCACCGCCGAGCCCGCCCATCTATACCCGAGTGTACATGATCTTGTGTCGTATCCTTCCAGCGCCATAGGTCTTTTGTCCGAGTAGGCTGCCTCGTCTGCTGCCCACGTGGGTTGTGTGTTGCACTTTGCTGACACCTGTGACTAGTCTTACATAGTCGCTATCCCTTCCTCGCCAAATTATCTGTACACTGGTCCATAATGTCTTCGTCCTTCTCGTCCCAACCACGTCCCCTGACCATGTCTGGCTTTTCGCAACCATTCAGGCCTCCCACTAGCGAAGGTCGCAACACAGCTACCACCTCAGCCTCGTCCAACAATCTGAACAAATGGCAAGGTGCATCCAACATCTGGAGCACCAGCTTCAACTCGTCATCCTCAACCGCCCTTCCCGCCCCTGGCCCTAGAAATAGCCTCAGCTTTGGCACACACAATGGAAAGCTTAGTGGAAAGGACACAATCGAAGGCAGAAGCGGCTCTAGCCAGCTCATCGATTCTTCTTTCAGCGACGAATACAACACGCTCCGCTCTGCCTCTTTCGCGAAGCGCGACGATGCGACTCGCCTCGGAGGGCCGCTGCCCAAGTCCAACGACATCACATTCCCTCAGCATCGCAGCAACAGCAACTCAGGTCTGCCTCAAGCTTACGCCGGCGCCGCTCGTGGCTCCATGTCCTTCTCTACTTCTTCCAGACCCGCGACCAGCGGCATCAGCGCGACGACTTCCATGGCGCCAAAGACGCAGCTCAGCGGCACTTTCGACTCGCCTTTGTCCTACTCAGCTGATGCTCCTTCGGTATACACAAAATTCGACCGAGCAAACAAGCCCGCTGCTTCCAGACCCACTGATTCGGCCTATGGTGAATGGATGGATGGTGGCAGCATTACCCAATCTCCTGTGGATGAAAGAAGACGCCCTTCGGCTACTGGCTACTTTCACGGACTTCCTAGTGCTCCGCCATCGCGCAACCACAGCCTACCGCCTTCGCGACACAGCGACATTCAACCCGCTTGGCCCAACTCCACCAAGCCCGATCAGTTCTCTTCCTCTCAAACTTCCACAAGCTCTTTCCGCGTCAACAGCCTCTCTTCTACTACTAGGCCTAACGGTAGCTTTGGCGCCGCCGATGCTCAGCTGCCTCATTTGAGTCAGTTCTCGCAGATGAGTCTGCAAGATGACTCTCATAATTTCGCTCTTTCAAGGCCTTCTTTCTCGATGCCCACGTTCGGCCACCAGCCAGGACCTGCTGGGAACGAGCCTCGTAACTCCACAGCCGATCAATACGATGATGTCGAGCAGATTCCTCGCGTGCATCCTACTTCCGCTTCTGATGCTTACTCTAACGGACTCCAGGCGTCAGTAGACTATTCTGCTTACCGCATGCCACAGTACCCTGAACGCTCGCTCATGAACAGTAACGTGTATAATCCAAGAAACGCAAATTCCAACACTCCCAACTTCGTCAACCAGAGGTTCCAACAACCATCAGCCCAGGATTTGGACCCTCGCTACCTGCTGAACCTGCCATACCCCCCTGTACCAGGAGGCTACTACTCCTACCACCTACCCAACGGTTCTGCCATCCACAATATCCCTGCTGTGTATCCCATGCATTCTCAGATGTCAATGAGCGGCGCGCCATCCATGCTCTCGTCGAGAACTCCCAGGGAGTTGGAAACTGGCCACAGTCTGCGCAGTGCTCTTCTGGAAGATTTCAAGCAAAATCACAAGACCAGGCGTTACGAGCTCAAGGTAAATATAAAAGTATAACGCTCATAACAGCCTTTCACTGACGCCCTGCAGGACATTTTCGACCATGTAGTAGAATTCAGTGGAGACCAGCATGGATCACGATTCATACAGCAGAAGCTGGAGACAGCCAACAGCGACGAGAAAGAGCGTCTCTTCAGAGAGATACAGCCAAACGCCATACAACTGATGACTGATGTTTTCGGAAACTATGTCATTCAGAAGTTCTTCGAACATGGCGACCAGAACCAGAAGAAGATTTTGGCTAACAAGATGAAGGGACGTGTCTTGGACTTGTCACTTCAGATGTATGGTTGTCGTGTTGTGCAAAAGGTTAGTTCCATAGCTCGCTTTTGTTTCTCCCCCACTGACTGAACTTGTTAGGCTCTAGAGCATATACTCAACGATCAACAAGCGTCACTCGTTCGCGAACTGGAGAAAGATGTGTTGAGATGCGTCAAGGACCAGAACGGAAACCACGTCATCCAGAAGGCCATCGAGCGTTGCCACGCTGAGGACATTTCGTTCATCTTCCAGGCCTTTACTGGCCAGATTCAGCATCTGAGTGTCCATACATATGGATGCCGAGTCATTCAGCGATGCCTTGAGAACTGCGAGGATATGACACGAAAGGCAATCCTCGCCGAGTTGCACGACTGCATGTCCACCTTGATTGGTGACTCGTTCGGCAACTACGTGGCACAACATGTTGTCGAATACGGATTCTTGCCCGATCGGCAGAGAGTTCTTGAACTTGTGCTCAAAGGTCTCGAAGGCTACAGCAAGCACAAGTTCGCCAGCAATGTCGTAGAGAAGTGTCTCACACACTCTGAGGAATCCTGGAAGCACGATGTCATTGCTGTGATTGTGCGCAACAACAACCGTGAAGGAGAGAGCATGCTGCTCGGTCTGATCAGAGACAACTATGGAAATTACGTGATTCAAAAGCTCTTGGATCTCCTCAGCCAGCAGGACTTTGACCATTTTATCGACATTCTTCAACCAGAGCTTGTCAAAGCCAAGCGAACGGGATGTGGCAAACAAGTCGCCGCCATCGAGAAGCGCATGCAAAGACCATATGATCAGGGTCTCCTTACCCATCCGGCTGTCTTTGGTAGCCATCCAATCTCGCAGAACACTACACCTCCGCCCCCTCCATTGACCGCCGACCAGCGTAGCCTTCAAAACAGCTCCGTCGGTAGCGTCAACGGAGATGCTCTCGAGGGCGCCACCAGTAGCCGCAAAGGCTCTGTTGAGCATGTGATTCCTACTGTCTTTGAGACTTAGCGCTCTTTACATCGTCTTGATCGACCTTCTTCTCTATTCACGGCACCACAGGCCACTCTTCGGTTACTTATTATTCTCTTCTTGTTCTTGATTACACCCGTTTATCTATCTTTATTCCCCTTACGCATGGATCCAGGCGTATTACGACTACAAAAAAAAGCAGCAACAGGAGGGCGTCAATGTTTGGACATTACCAAGTGAAATTCAAATGGTGGGCGCGCAAAAGGGATTATTTGGACAGATGCGCTTCTATCCTTTCTTGTGACGATTAGTAAGATTTCGGTTTCTCGGTTTCTCTGTTCTTTGGTTTCTTGATATTCTTTTGTTCTCAAACCTTTCTCCTTCTTTTTCTTTTTCTTTTCCTCGCTATATGAAGATGGGGTATACACGACTAATGATGGAGATTTTCTATTCTTCTTTGTACTGCTCGACTGTATGATGGATGAGCAAAGGGATGCACAGCTTGGAAATATAAACGCGATTTGGAGGAGCATTCTCTTGTTGGAGGCAACAGGAAACGATAGCAAACAGATGTGTCCAAAGCCAAAAAGAAACAAAGCATGAGGTTAGCGCAGATACCCCTTTCTTTTCCATGTCAATAATGAGATTATCTTTTCTGGTATACCTTTCTCTTCTAAGGGACACGTCTTCTCGGTGGAACTGAGGAACATAAAGATGATTGAGTGATGAATTGGAAGAAAACTTGTTCGATTCATGAGAAATTATGCTAATCGATGCTTTTTTGATCTGTAATGAATGCTTCTTTTTTACAATGCTGTTGCTGAGCCTTCGAATCCACCTCTATGGCATACCATAAGTGATGCTTGGCCAAGATACTTGCTCTACCATATCGATTCGAGTCTCGCTTCAATCAGTCCGTTACTAACGGAACTGAGGCATCCCGGGGACCATAAAGCCAAAGCCAGGTACTGGGGGAGGAGGAGCAATAGTAACGGGCTCAGGACGAGAGACGTGGTGAGATTCAGGCTGGTTGAATCTGCCACCACCGCCTCTTCCGCCACGACGACCACCGCCACCACGGTTGTTGCCGCCATCCGGACCAACGCGACGACTCATGGCCTTGGAGGAAACACCGGCGCCGATCTCGATATCGGGTTCTTCGACAACGAGACCGCTTTCGATGGGACGGCCGCCGGTGCCGCCGTATTCGGCAGTCAGCATCCATTTGTGATCGGCTTCGGTCAGGGTGTCGATAGGGATGACGCTGACGCCATTGCTGTAATCGCAGCATTCGCGAGGGCCGAATCCGACTCCCCACTTGGTTTGGCGGGCTTTGGCTAGGATGTCAGGATCTCTGGTTGTTTCCATGGCGGTCTTTGCGCTGACAGCATCTTGACGGTTGCACATCTTGACAAAAGCGTGGCGTTTGTCTTCGTTTGCGATACAGGTCTGGACGGGTCCGAAGCGGCCAAAGATTGCGCGCAGTTCGGCTTCGTTGCCGTTGGCGCCGCCGACAAAGAGTGTTCGGCTGAGAACCTTGATGTGGCCAGGAGGAATAGTGTTGTCCATGTCTGTCCATTTGGGGTTGATGCTCTGAGGGGCAAGACCCTGGTCTGCTTGGGGTGTACGGGCAGAAGGAGGAGTGCGCTGGCGATAGTCGCTGCGGCCACCGCGGCCACGGCCTCTGCCGCCACGGCGATCAGAGTTGGAGGCATGATCCTGAGCAGACTGGGCAAGAGAAGCGTCATAAGTGCCATAGACTGGACTTGCACGGCGGCCAGGGTTGTTATTGTTGTTGTTGTTGTTGTTGCGGGTTGGTTCTGGTGAGCGACTTCGGTTGCGGCCACTACGGTCCCTGGATCTGTCTCTGTAA
>Ga0058697_10000654_pt1 | contig 14297 bp, 20 predicted proteins | sample AgamicAsMae_FD_66619 | JGI IMG/M metagenome (GOLD analysis project Ga0058697, IMG submission 66619) | Agave microbial communities from Guanajuato, Mexico - As.Ma.e | ecosystem: Host-associated > Plants > Phyllosphere > Phylloplane/Leaf | place: Guanajuato, Mexico | collected 2012-06-04
CAACCAATCTGGGACCCCAACGACACACAATGGTCCTACCGCCACAAAATCTGGAACTTCACTCCGGGCATTCGTCCCATCTTCACAGCCGAAAACGGAGCAGCCGAAGGTTTCTACCACGAAAGTTTCGAGACAATCCCCAGACGCGTCTTCATCAATACCTTGGCTCGCTTCAGCAAGAAAATGCTACATGCCATGCACGTCGAGAACCTCGAGGGTCGTTCCATGCAAGCTGAAATGTGGCCGGCGACTGTAGCCCTCCAACACGGTCTCAAAGCCGTCTACGCTCCCCACCCAATCTGGTCCTCTCACCACTGGCCCGCGTGGTACGCCGATGCCATTTTCAACGCCGACGCCGGTATCCCTGCTCGCTGGTCCCAACAGTTTGACTCTGCATATGCCCACGACCGCGAAGTCAACTTCAAGACGTGGTCGTGGTATTACGCTACCGATTTCCCCAAGACGCTGTTTTGGCGTTGGTTGGGCTGGGAAGCTGAGGATGCTGGTCTGGGCAGTTGGGGAGGCAAGCAGGATGAGGAGGAAGGTAAGGAAATCAGAGGGATTGGGATGGTGGGTGGAGATGGCAAGATGTGTTTGCCTGGTATGCTGTTGCATCCTGTCAAGAAGGTCAAGAAGCCTCAAGGACAGAATTAGAACTTCGGGAAAGCATGGTGGGTGGACTAGGCGTCTTCGTTGTTTTCTTCCCCCTGTGGTTTATTCAGGTACATATCTTTCGTGTATATATCATATCTTTTACACACACATACACACACACTTCAATCTTCAGCCGCCTCCCGTCAAGTCTTTTGCAACACCGCATAAGCATTCTCCATAGCATTACTCTGCTCCAACCTCGAACTCGCCAATTTTTTCTGCCTTAGTGTCTGCCAAACCCACCACAGCGCAAACAACCCCAATGTCAACACGACAGAAACAACAAAGTATATCCACAAGTCATGAGAATAAGTCATGTGTCCTCCATGCTCATCTGGATCGAAGTTGAAAAAATTCATTCCTAGCAAGGCGGAGACGAAAGTGGCGGGTAGGAATAACATTGTGACGATTGCGATTGTTTTCATAGCGGCTCCGTCGTCTTTTGTGGCCATTGCAATGTCGACGTTTGTTTTTGCGTCGAGTTGGGTCATGAGGTTTGATGTCTGTTACGACAATGGTTAGTCTTGTCCTTGATGTTTCTTGAGAGAAAAATGGGTTGTGTTTACCAGGTTTTGCTCGTTGCCCATGCGTCTGTCGTTTGATACTGCTCTGGCTAGAAAGCCTTGCATCATTGTGTGGTGAAACTTCAACATGTCGGCTCGTGATGAGAGAAGTTCTTGGTGGGGACTTGATCGCGAAGATAGATTCTGGCATTGATGAGCGATGCACTCGACGACTTTGGTTGCTTCTTGGGTTGCTTCGATCGAGTGGACGGTGTGTCTGGAATCCTCATACAGCTTGAGGAAGTAATGCAGATCTGTGTTGCCCATGGGCTGTATCGTGGCAGGCTTGTCAGTTGAAGCTTGTGGAATATTTGCTAAGATGTAGTGCATACTCCTTTGCTCTTCTCATTGTTCCTCATAATTCTGGCAATGTCCCAGACGCTCTCGTCGTAAATCACCATCAGCTGTTCGAGCAGCAGTTGATGCAAGCCATACGGTCCAGTGACGATGTCCTTGTCCTCACCTTCCGACAGCACGTTGAGCATATTCCAGGCCAGGGATTTAGGTGTATTGAAGCACAGCAGCATGTTTCGCTCCTCGCTGAATGTAGAGATGAAGGACATCTCATACCACCGGTATTGTGTAAAATCGACATCCGTCGGCGTCGCTCTGATGGTCTTCGCTCTGATTGATTTGACAATCATACGAAACCACGTCTCCACTCCGGAGGGGACAGACTTGATGGCGGTATTTGAGAGAGTCTCGGATATCTTCGTTCCGAAGAAGCCATTGTGTTGGACACAGGCTTTATCCCAAAACATTCGTGGTATGCTTGGGAAGTGCTCGCATAGCTCTTTCCGTAGCGGTATATCATCAAGAAAATGATGTATACTCGAGAAACTTCGAGGAGTCAGCATCGATACAGACGTGTACCTTAGTAAACTGAGGCTCCCACATTACACATGTTGATATCTCTTTATTCTGTTTCGGGTCAGATATTGTCGGTCGCAAGGTCAAAATTGAGGTACCTCTAGTAGACTGACTATAGGCGATTCAAGCATCCGCCATTTACTGTTTGCTGAATCTGCTCAGAGGGCAAACATGTCAGCTCGACCGGATATCCAGATGGTACACTGTTGCCAATACCGTAGATGAGCGCCTCTACAATTGGAGTAGATCGTGGTTTACGATCAGCTGGAGTCTCCACAGATAGCCTCGACATTTTTGCGATGTTTACAGTGAATGGAGATGTTTTGAAGTGCTTGTCTGGGTCCACTTCGCATTTAATATATGCAAGTCAGCCGTGGTGGCTGGGGTATGAGAAGGCGCTTTATAGCCCGGTTTTCTGCACGCACACCGTAAAAGCAGTGGGGCACAGTCATCCTTCAGCGATCGAGTCTTCTCGAGGACGGATGAGTCAGGAGTAGATCCGCTATGATAACTCCATTTGATCGAAATAAAGACAGTGGCCATCACGTAGGAAGAATTTGGTCGGCGTCGGCGCGTTGTCGACAAAAATTGTTATTAAGTGGAGGCATCGATGGCTGAGGACGCCATAACACCATCATCACGATAAATCAAAAGCTTTCGATCGTTTCCAGTCATAATTTGAGGGCATGATGGTATCGGAGGAAGAAGACGGAGGGGTGAGTACAAAGCAAGGTCGTGCTCGAACAAACGCCTGGTCTGTGCAAACCTGACAAGAACGCGCCTTCTTCAACAACTTCCATCGTGCCTTCTTACAACAAGGATAAGTCTGGCTCAAGAAAACAACAACGTATCACGTGAGATCGAGTCACTTTGACATTGCTCGGATGAATCTGGCAATCATCAGCTTGACGCATGTCACAATCTTACTCTCGGTGGCTGACTTGCGAAGACCAGACTGATGAGCAAGAGGTACTTGGCCTGCAGTAGATGTGCGAATTTGCACTTCATGATAACTATACCAAAGGTTGAAAGCAAAGATTGAAAGCAAACAGCGGAAGCGAAGAGTGAAGGCAGATGTCTTCTCCTGCAACTGGAAGGTTGCCAATTCTCAGAGTGTTCGGCTCAAAGAGAGGAAGAAGGTCCGAACAGCTGGCAGAGGTGGACACTACTGACTTTCTCAAATCCAAAAACTTGCGAGATTCCCTCCGCTCTGTTTCCATCCTGACGAGAGGGCTATGTGAGGACCTCATGACCTAGTAGAGTACGTGCTGAGTCCATAGATCTAAGGTGTCCCCTTAGCGGATATCCCTTTTTCTTCTTCTTCCCTGATCCTCTCCCTAGCCTTCATCAAGCACTTGCCCAACAAATTCGTACCCCATTCCTCTCTCTTTGACAACGCTGATTTAGCGTTGAATCCAACACCCCAAACTCGATCACTCGCACTCGCCTCCACCAGCTCTCTGTCTCCGGTCATCAACAACTTTTCCCTCAAGTCCTTGTTCTGCGAAAACTTCAAATAACTTCCTTGCTCAACGACTTTCTCCTTGATCTCATCCCAGGCGGCATCATCCCAGCTGGCGACACTCCGACCGAGATCTTTCTGCTCCTTAGGATATGGTGTTTTGAGGATGTCCGCGCCAGTAGTTTCATCGTCGCGAGAGACTGCTTTCTGATGCATCATGTATTGCTCTGCGCAGTTGTATGTTTGATTTGTCGAAGGATCTGTAAAAGACGAGATGTACCACTGGCTGAGATAGCCGTGAGGTTCTTCGTACTCGCGATGGAAGAAGACGGGTGGACGAACGCTCTTCTTGTTGTGTTTCTCTCGGGCCACAGAAGCCGACGAGCTGGTACCTCCTTCGTGGACTGGGTTGACGGATGGATGTGAAACATTTTCAGCCAACTCTTCGTGCTGTTTCTGTTTGATTTTCCTGGAGCCTTGTGCTGGTTTCCTTGATTCGGTCTTTGCGGCTGTCCTCTTCTCGGTCATAGTAACACGATATGGCAGGCTATAAAATTTGGCAGTTTCAACCCCGTAGGCATCAGAAAACCAATATGGTATGATAATGTGACTGCTTGTTATTTGCGATTTGTAGAGGAGAGAAGAATGTGATTTCAGCAGTGTGTTCTGAATCACCGCAAGCTCCAAATCCAGTCACCGGGCACGTGGCAGATTGGTCATATTATCGCACCTTCCATCATCGAAGGGTTATTGCTTTGCTCCAACACAACATAACCAGCAGATCTGCTATCCATATTCACTATGAAGATTCAAAAAGTGACTTCAGCATCGCAAGACATCTCCCTTGACTCGGCCCACGCAGAGCTCAGCAATGTATCCATAGTTCACGATGAAGAAGAAGCGCCCTGGCCCGACCTCAAAGCATGTCCAACATCTCTCAACTCAGTCTTCGCGCTCACTCAAGCCGGTCTCTCGTCGGATACAGCATCTGCCATTCATAAAGCCTACAACACAGTACCCCATCCATGTCTATGCCTCAAGACCTATGCGATAAACTACATCGCCCCACTGGCCAAACGAGTCGATGCGTGTATGATTGAAGACGACTGGACAAGCGTATTGGTGCAGTTGGGAGCGAACGACCAGTTGATCCATGCAATCGTACAACCAGATATGGAAGATGTGATGTTGTGTAATACGGCTTGGGGGTGGGTGAAAGAGGCCATGATTGTGCGATGGGAGTTCTACGAAGGAATGATCAAGCTGGGGAAGGTCGAGGAGATGGATGGTAGGGGTCCAGGAGAACAATGTGAAGGCGAAAATGCTCCATGAATTTTAGGTTGACCTACTCAGCCCCCAAATCGGCAGTCATCTTCCACTCTCCAAGATCACCATCCCAGTCTTCTTTCTTCTTTCCCTCATTGATGCCCTTCTGGAATCTTTCGTGTCTCTCCACGCCCTCCCAAGCTTCTGCGTCCTTCTCCTCCTGTGTCCTCTCGTCTTCGTCATCCAGCTTCTTGACCTCCTCGTACTTGGGGAGGATCTCATCGATGGCTGCAGGGCCGCAAATGGCAACCAGAGTGTCTTTTGGTCCAGTCAAAGTTTCGCCAGCGAAGAAGGCGAAGCCAGAATCAAGAGGACCGAGTATTGTATTGGGGTTCTCGTGATGTTGAGCGAAGTGCTTTACATCTTCGTAGGTTTGGCAGAGGTGGTACTTGGTCGTGTCGATGGAAGGATAAATTTTGGGCAAGGCATTAGATGTCATGATTGCTTGTGGTTTTCTTCGAAAGTCGAAGATATCGAATTGCTGGGTATGTATGTGTGATGTCGCAACTTATAGAATTGTGTTAGGGAAACGGTCTGGATGTGGCTCCACTATTGAAGGATTCATGTGGCAAAGCTTGGTTGAACAGGCGATCAATAGACCAGAGACTTGTTTAAAAAAATTACGGTGAGAGTTCTGCAGTATTTCTGAGTATCAAATGATAGGCAAAGAGCCATGTCAAGACGACAAGGGGTCTGTCGGTTGCGGCCAAAGTGGTTTCAGTCATTCTTCATCGACAACTGAAAGGGATATTACATATGCTACGCTGTACTTTGGAGACAGCTTTCGTCATAGTCCTAATTAATGAGAAGATCTTTCCAGCTCAAGCCGAAACCAATCGCTAGATGGACGTATGGTCGAAGGGGTGGATGGAGTGCATAAAGGAGAAGGTTGAACAGCCCCAGGATTGGTTTGAGGGGGTCTGTGCTCGGGGCATCCCTGAAGCGTGTCCCGTAAAGCTCATGAGGAGCAACATTTGAACAACAACATCTTTGCTGTCGCATACCACATTGCCCTGTCGCAAATCTGTCCGACATGGCACCTCTATTCGCCTTACTCGGCCTCTTGGGTTTTCTGACATCGTTTGTGTCAGCGACGGCTCTGACATACAAGCTCCCGCCCAATGGAAAGGAGTGCTTCTACTCGCACATTGAACAGAAGGGCGCAAAGGTCGCCTTCTACTTTGCTGTACGCCTTATTCGTCTGTTGAAACCCTACTCGTGCTAATGCGACATTCAGGTCCAATCCGGTGGCTCCTTCGATGGTACATGATCATCCCCGCTCGTCTCACGATTTACCCAAGTTTAACACGCCATCACAGTCGACTACGCAGTCCACGGACCCAGCTCAGAGCCCGGCAGAGAAAAGACCATCCTCGACGGCACCAAGGAACGCCAGGGCGACTTTGTCTTCACCGCCAACGAGGCCGGCGAGTACCGTTTCTGCTTCGACAACAGCATCAGCACTTTCGCCGACAAGATGATCGACTTCGAGATCTCCATCGAGAACGAGCCCCGCGCCGCCAGTATTCCCTCCAAGCAGGGTGCCAACATTGAGCAGACTTCGGCCCTCGAGAACTCGGTCCTCAAGCTTAGCGGCCAGCTCAGCACAATCACCCGCCAGCAGAAATACTTCAGAACCCGTGAGAACAGAAACTTCTCTACCGTCAGAAGCACCGAGCAGAGAATCTTCAACTTCTCCATCATTGAGAGTCTGATGATGGTCGCCATGGCTGGTATGCAGGTCTTTATTGTCAGAATGTTCTTCCAGACCGGACGCAAGGGTGAGATGTTATTCCGGCACTTCTTCAGCACTGTTGATATGCTGACATGCATGTTCCAGGTTACCTCTAGATGTTGCGCACAAGTACAGTTCTCGAACATACACAAAAATCAATAAACGCTTTATATGCTTGTCATGCCCCTTGATGCTCCATCCCCCTTTGACTCGAACCACGTCCGACTGTAACATTCTATCATGATTCTGCTACACAAAGTTTGCTCTTCTGGTCCTTGGGTACTCCTCCTTTGACGGGCAGCGCCGTCTCACGAGACCACCTTCCCGTCCTCAATTACCATATACTCATCTCCGACCATCATCTTCATCTCCTCCTCGACCATAAAGTTGTCATGATCGCCCGTCAAAGCCTTGCTTGCTGGATCATACATGAACCGTGCAAAAGACATGTAATCACCAAACACAAACGTGCAGATGGCATCATAAGGCAAGAGATTCGCTTTTCCTTTTAGCATATCCTGCATGATATTCCTGTCACGTTGCAGGTGATATGTCTGTTTGTAGCCTGCATTAGCTGCGATTGTTTGAAGGACAAAGCATCATGTGCTTACGAGACTGTATGTTATACACCCGTGCTTGACCAATACCCCTTTGGCCATTTCTGCGTGCTTTGTGTTGTAGTGCGATATAAAGTCTGCATCGCTCAGGCCTGGCTTCTTTTTTACGAGTATTGTTGCTTTGACGACTTTGCGGAAGCCTGTTGTGTTTGGATAGCCGGCTTCTAGCACCATGATGGTCTTCCTGAGTTGAGACTTGATGATAGGTAGGGAGACGATGTGATAGAGAGAAATGCCAAATAAATAGTAATGATAATCTAGAAACTTACTCTCGGAGAATTAACAGACTTGAGATGCAACAAATGTTGGTTGCTGTTGTCTTCGGATAGAGGGGTGCTCCGGCCGGTTGTAGTACGGTGTTAAGCGGTCTTTATGATTCAAAGTGTTTACTCCGCTGCGCGACAGCGAGACAATCACTCAACTTACCCAACTCCTAGATCATACCACACTCATTGTCCTCGCTCGCAATGGATCATGAGTCCTCGTCACTGCCGCCCTCGCTCGCTCCTCCAACGATCGACGCACCCTACCGAATACCTCTCTTCACCTACGTGACACGCACGACCTCTACCTCGTACACAACAGACATACGCCTCTTCTTCGCCATTACGGTTCTGAGCTCACTTCTCGTGTATTCGAGAGGTTTTGGCTGGGAGTTCTTTCTGCTGTTGGTAGGTGCAGGTGTGGTCATGTGGAAGACTGCAGAGCCAAGGGAGGGTATGGAGTTCAAGAGGGTGAAGAGAGCTTTGAGAGGATGAACGAAGATGTGGATCAATGTATACAAGAGTAGTGCCTGAATAGGAGACTGCATTGGGTCTCGACACGAGTACGGTACGTGTGCTCTGCCTATACTACAGGTGAGGACAGTACGGTTCTGCTCGTCGACTTCCCGCACGAGCTGGGAAAAAAAGGTAGTAGAGGCCCAAGACGAAGAAGGAATTACTCAAGCTAGGTCCACCTTCACAACAGGTCTGAAACCTCTGAAACGGCCCTCTATATACAAATGTCCCGGCATACGCTTGTCACAGACTCCTTTCACGAGGTGTTCGTTTCCGGGAATCCTGCCCACTCCCTCCAGCGTCGAGTATTGTAATACACAGTCAAACACTGGTGGTATATAAAAGCAAATCTCCTTGTTTCTTTCAATTCGCTCTTTTGCCCGTGTGCAAGCACGTATACTCAACACGTCAGAATTCTCATCTTTTGTATGGCATCTTGCGTGATGCTTGCGAGCTTTGTTTGCAGCAACACCATAATCCTCATTACAAGCTTTCAGAAACTCCAGACTCAATCTCCCGGTTTCGAAGTCTGTAGCATGCTGTAGGCAAGCATAAGCCAATTCAGGCTCGCAGATACCGGTCTCAGCATGTGTGCCTACTATACGCTTCGAACATGGAGATTCGCCTAGCAGTACAGCAAGATCGGGCATAGTTGTGATGATATACTCGTCCAGAAGCATAGGCAGGAAATATGGTGTATCCCAAGGTGTGATGAAGCCAAGGCTGTCATCTAGAGTGTTCTTCAAAATGTTGACGACCATGCCGATTGCGCTTCCTATGGTGAGATTGGTTGTAGTTGACAGAGGCAGCTTGTCCAGGTGTAGCCATAGCCATGCGAGAAAGGATTGGAAAAGCAGTATTCGTATGCTTGTGCGGAGGAAGAAGGCAGGAATCAGTTTCATTGTGATTGTACAGAAACACCAGTCAATTTGAGCAGTGTCTCGTACAATAAACTGGCCCTGTCTTCACTTTTGACTGATCTGATGACGGATTGTGATCAGCAACTCCTAGCTTAGTATCGAATCCTTCTCGGAAACAAGACGGCCAGCAAACATCCGGCTCATGACAGATGGGAAAGAATCGCATCTCAGTCAATGCAACAAGGAACCGAAACGGTAGGAACGATCACAGATGACCAAAACAAAAAGATGCGCTCTCCATCAGGGAATCGAACCCTGGTCTCCCGCGCTTGACGAGATATTACTCTTGACAAGCGGAAATCATGACCACTAGACCAATGAAGATGAGCCAGCTGAGCTGGTATTGGTTGATGAAGCAGTTTTTGGCACTACCACATATATCCCTCATACCGTCCATGCTATAAGTCATGTGCGCTATGCTGATCCTCGCGACTCGAGCATGGCCACTACTCCGTAGTAGAGGGTAGACATTAGAATACTAGACTGTCTCAATACCCAACAAAAGTCGGTCTACAAGTTGCATATGTGAACCGCGATCGGAGTCTTGACAGTCGTTCAGGTGCTGGCAGAGCACAAATGAGTGGACAAGGCTCGTCATCTTTTTCTTCGACTCTATTGACGCGCGGTTTTAACTTTGGAACACGGCTTGTTCTAACGCTAGAAAGGGAGTCTTATCTGGACGCCGTTCCCATGATTTCTCGAAATTGAAAGAGTCTCGACCCCAAGTTGCCTTTTCTCTTTCGACACTTGCCACGACTCACGGTACGAACTCGTCGCGTTATAACAACAATTCGGTGCTTTTCTCAGGTTCAACTTGTCAACAGACTTGCTCCTCCGCCAACTCGGGCTCGCTGCTTGGCCATCACTCTCTCGGCCGAGTCTTTCACTCGCGACGCCATAACGCGCCCAGCGTACGGCACTTTCTCGTAACCAACAGTCACTCTGATCTGGACCCAATCTACCGAACGACGTGCCCAGTTTCAGTGGAGAAGGACGCTTTCACCTCCACCTGACGCGCGCGAGCGCCTTGGCCACTCTGTTCTTAGCCATCAATGCGCCGTGTGCTGTCGCTGTCGCCCTTGTTGGTGTTGCCTGCTCTCATCGGCCATGTTATCGCCACCAGCCCGACGTTCCCTAATGGGACCGAGAGGGACGAAAATGGAACCGATGTAGACGCTGATGACTCCAAGAGAAAGTCCGCTTCTCTCGAGAAATACTGCACAGCGCAGTTGAATAGTTTCGTTGCGACATATCAGAGTACCGAGATTGCTACTAGCAGGTGGACTTGGTATGAAGGTTTTGGACCGACTGACTCTCTGGGTGATCTGACGGGATCTGTCACCTCCCAAACCTACTGGACCAGTACTTTCTTGTGTAAGTGTCATAAAGACCGGATCCACACATTGTATCTCCTTCCACTTTGCTTTATTCCATCACCTCGCATCGCTGTTCGCAAACCTCATTCACGTTTTCCTCTTCTGTCTGTTCTTTTCATGCTTTCGTCCACGTTTTGCCGTCAGGTTCCACTGTCGGGACTCGGTTTTACTTGTCTATGGCCTGATTTGAGCGTGAAGCCTCGTCCAAAGACGTATACTGCATGGTGCTGATTCTGACCAGATACACAATATGGCTTTCGCGCGTACACGCCAAAGCCACCATGTTGTAGTTCCTGCTATATGACAGCCGGCACAATCGACTTCTATTTCTGGCCAGATCAAGCAACGCCAACTGCCCCGGCTCCCGGCCAACCTAGTACGAGTGTCGACGCGGCAGGATTTACCTTCACTTCGCCGAGTGTATACATGGCCTTTAGTTCGTTGGTCGCAAGCAACCTATGTGGTCAAGTAGGAGACGCCTGGACTAGCACGACCATAGGTTTCGACGCTTCAGAGATCACCACCGCAAGGCCCATTACCACTTTGACACAACTCGAATCCGATTATGTCTCTGACGGCTCGACATACAGGATGATGGGATCAGCGATAACGACACAACCCCCACCAAAGTCTGTGAACTTTGATGAAGTAGGGCAGAACTGCTCTGCCATTCCTGGATATGTTTATTGGCCCGATAATCCCATCAACGCGGCGAACGCAATGTATCACGATGATCCTTGTCATCCTGTCATATTACTGCCACCAAGATTGATTAGCATGCAACAGCCCTGGATCAACTCAAAATGCGGAGCAGATCCAAATCTGAGCGGAGCATACGATCCACCGAGAGTACTGACACCAATGCTCACCGGCACTGAGCTCGCTACCCCAACAGCTAACTGGGGAGGTCGGGTCAACGGCGACGGAGATGCTAGTCCAGCATCTAGCGTTGAGACTGGTGCCCCTAGCACGACAACAAGACCAATTTCTACTGGTGTCACCGCAGTCTATGAATCAGCCAAGCCCTCGCCATCAGCTGAGGACGCATCAACCGTTACAACAACTGCAAATGCTGCAACAACAGCAATTGTGTTTTCTGGACAACATGTTGGCCCTGATTCGGTTACCGGCATGGCTGGTGCCATCCTCAGCGGCCTTGGAGGCGGATCTGGGTCTAATTCTGGCTCTGGATCCGGATCCGGATCTGGATCCGAGTCTGATTCTGATCCGGAACAGAGCGCATCCAAATGGAATCCCACGCAGGCTGTTGGATCATCTGTCATCACTGCTTCTCCTGCTATCTCACCGTCTAGCAGTGGGAGCGGCAAGAAGATACAGAGCAGCAGTAGCAACAGCAGGGGGTCATCGTCTGCTTCCGACACAGCCAATAGTGCCACGAGTGTGGCTCAAGCTGGTGCCACGCAAAGTGGTGCGGCTGCACCTGCTTTGCTTGCCACCAATCCGGCGATATGGTCATTCCTCGCGCCAGTATTCCTTTTGTGGATATGACATTGGATGATTTAAGGTCGAATGGTTCTCTCTTATGTGTACATTATACTATACTGTTAATAGCTTTTGTTGTTCTTCTGGTTGTTAGATATCCACGGTTGGCTTCTTGGCGTTGTTGATATAAAAGCGGTCTTCCAGTATAGACATATCTCTTGTCCGAATTTACTCTCCTTCTTGTCCCGAGGTTCCGGTTGTAATGACAGTCACTTGGGAGGATATCCTTAGCGATGAGCAATATACATTGGACATAACTCGTATGACCGCCCCTGTCTTGATGACACCTCTTACCGCGGGTCTACGAACACCTCTCCTCGCCACGACGTGCATCAGAACAAACAGATGTAAGTATGGTCGTCGCCGTGGTGATTTATGGTAGATCAGGGTCATACCAGCAACATCAGCAAGAGAGAAGTTTGCTTGTCGAGCAAACATCTCGTCATAGATTGGAGCAAAGTCCGCGACGCGAGACAAAGGCCGTTCGCGTCTGTCTCGCATTCACACGCTTCTCCTCCACCAACTTCGACAAGCCATTGGCACTGACACGATGGCTCAATCTACCCAAATCTCAATCTCAGAACCCGCTGTCGAAAACGTCATGCCGCACTCGCCGACTCTTGCAGCAAAGCGCTCACACGATCAAATCGAAGCCGTCGCAGACCCCGCGCCCACGCTGAAGAAAGTCAAGACGAACGATGATACGCTCGAAACCCTTGGACCTGCCGATACACAGATGCTGGACGCTCAAGACGTGGCAAGTAGGGACTCCGCGCAAGAGCCGAAAAACAATGCCGCATTGGCTGTGCTAGACGACGGTGTCAAAGAGTCGGACGCTGCTAGCGGCAGGAGTGCATGGTGTATGAGCCTGGGAGAGCTGTGAAATGGTCGAGTGCTGTATCAAAAGCAGTCTATCATCGGCGAACATTGGAGACCCTCTCACACCACTGGCCCTCCTTGAGCCAAAGACGAGCTCCACACAACGTCGAATCGGCGGCACATGATCCTGACAAGGAAACATAGTATGTTCAAAAGCACTTCTCACTGATGGCGCAGAACAACAGCTCCTGTAGCATTTCGGTTACCCGAGCCAGTCGGTCGGCTGGTGTTTCTACAGAGTCAGTATGGATCTCTCCGAAAGAGGATTGACGTGATGACTGAAGCCGTCATGAGAGGAGATCATAATTCGCAGAGAAGGAGAACGGGGTGGATGTTGTACCGCCGTACCTGCTCCAAGGAGGAGGAGAGAGCTTATTTGAAGGAACAAGTTGTAGCACTCGTACATACACCAAATCCCTCCATATCCCTAAGCAAATGAAGGCGTGATTCGTACCTATATCAGAGCATCAGAAGTTATCCACTTTTCGTCAGACTATGCCTATATGATCGTTGATGATCGGAACCCTGATCACCAGAGAAAGATGCCCCACTAGTTTGAGGAAGGATCGTCACCAAAACGTCACTCGTCACTTCCATAAACAGATCATCATATGTCGAGCTTAAATACCTTCTCTCTTCAGCTCTTTCCTGTAGGAACAACACTCAACACAGCTTCAATCAATATGTCAAACAGTAATTTTCAACTTAGCAACGTCTTTGACGTCAAGGGCAAGGTCGCCCTGGTCACTGGTGGTGGCTCCGGAATTGGTCTGATGGTAATTGTTGCAGCCGACTTGAGATAATACGATGCAATATACTCATTCTCACAGGCCACTCAAGCTCTCGCTGTTAACGGTGCTAAGGTCTACATCGTTGGCCGTACCGAAGAGAAGCTCAAGACCGTTCAACAGACCTACGGAAAGGACATCTCTGGCGAGATCATCCCCATTGTTGGCGACGTCACCAAGAAGAGTGAAATCGAGAAGCTTGTCAAGGAGATCGAGAACAAGGAGGGCTTCCTTGATATCCTTATCAACAGTATGCCAGCACACGGATTCCCGGTTGAACCAAAACTGACAATCAATAGACGCCGGCATCGACGCTGGCAAGCTCACTCCCGACGGCAAGAACGCCGAGGAGATGAAGAAGAACCTCTTCGACGAGGACACGTAAGATCCTGTCATATCACCTCATCGCGTGTCGTTACTAAGTGTCATACCAGCTTCGAGGACTGGAGCAACCTCTACACTACAAACGTCATTGCGCCTTTCTTCCTCAGCACTGCCTTCTTGCCCCTTCTCCAAAAGGCTACTGAGCGTACACATGGCTGGTCCAGTACCATCATCAACATCTCTTCCATCTCTGGTCTTGTTCGCATCTCTCAAGGTCATTTCAACTACAATGCTTCCAAGGGAGCTGTCGTTCATCTGAACAAGATGCTCTCCTCCGAGGTCCAGAGCTCCGGCCTCAAGATCCGTATCAACGCCATCGCTCCCGGCGTCTTCCCCTCCGAGATGACTACTGGTGAGAGCAAAGACGACCAGAAGAGTGAGCTTCCCAAGGAGCACAAGGGAGATCTACCTTCGCAGAGACCTGGCAGAGAGGAAGACATG
>Ga0058697_10000656_pt1 | contig 14271 bp, 14 predicted proteins | sample AgamicAsMae_FD_66619 | JGI IMG/M metagenome (GOLD analysis project Ga0058697, IMG submission 66619) | Agave microbial communities from Guanajuato, Mexico - As.Ma.e | ecosystem: Host-associated > Plants > Phyllosphere > Phylloplane/Leaf | place: Guanajuato, Mexico | collected 2012-06-04
GAAAACTGATATGGGCGTTCCATATCCAACAAGAATCGTCTACTTCTGCACTCTCATGGCATAACACTTGTTTGAAGTCCCCGCCCGTTGTTGCCTGTGGGGGTGTGCTTGCGGCGGCCGTGTCGCGACTGAATGTCGACACCAGAGCACGACGTGACGGAGGATGTGTCAGAGAGAAGGTTTGCAAGTCTCAGGTGACGGAAATAATATGCTTCCAAGGGAAAAGCGAAGGCTAGGGGGGGCTATCATGCGGGTTCCAACCTTCTTTCAAGAGCCGGACTGGTTACGGTGACCAAGTTTCGCTGCCAACGCGCGCCCGAGCCTGCACCGACGATGGTTTCACTTCTCCCCTTAGTTTGTGCATCCATTCCTTTGACATCTATCTCGCAATATTGTCTTATCTTTGCCAATATAGCTCTGCTTACTTGTTACTGACATTGATCCTTTCTGCAGTGCGACTGTGCCCCCTCAATCATGCCTCAACCTGCTTCGTATACTATTCGTAATGCTTCCTCTTGGCGTCTTGTCGTCGTATAGCAAGACGTCATCCTTCTCATTGATTGTTCTTCAGTTTGCAGCTAAAATTATACACCTTGACTCGATATATGAGTATCCACGTGCAATCAGGGTCGCCAACGATAAGGGCACCTGTTTTTGGTGCAAGTCGAGCCCGACCAGGGGTTCATGCATGACAGGTAGTACTTCGTATCCACAAGCAACGTCAATCCTCATTTCTCCTTCTGCTCAATGCCGTCCCATATATTCTCATGATTCAGTTTTGTCCTCTGTCTCCTTCATGATCCAATTCCCGCCCACAATCAGGGTACCAAGAACAACAGGAACTCCCATCAACCATGTAGCGGTCTTGCGAGCATAAGTTCGTTGATCTTCGGACATGCCATCCGCTCGCAGAGCTTCCATGCCAGGTCTCATGGCATTGATTTCGGAGAACAAGTGACCGACTGAAGAACCTGAAAGTGACGGTCTGTGGATTTCATCTTCTGGTCTTCTACGCTTGGTAGGTGTCATGCGAGGACAATTGGTGGAGAAGCCTCGATTGAAAGCCATGTAACTGGCTTGACTCGTAATTCGTTTAGAGAGCAGCATCCTGACGGACATGGTATTGTGAGATTCAAAGATGGACTTGAAGATTGTATCCTTTATGTATCAGAAGTGAGGTTCTACCTTCTGAGACACCATCTATATCCATACACCACCCGCAAGAGCCGCATATGTCATAGACTACGGACTTATCGGCAATACGCAATCAGGCACGGTTCATCCAACATTCTCCCCATACCACCACACTATCTCTCGACGAACCACAATGCTATCACCCTCAGCCCTTCGTCGCACCCACCTTACTGCCTCCCACCTCTCTTCCGCCACCTCCTCCACAATGTCTACCCCTGCCACCTCCCCACGCAAACTCAAAATCCTCATGATACACGGCTACACCCAAAACGGACCCCTCTTCCACGCAAAAACCCGCGCCCTGGAGAAGAACCTCGACAAAGCCTTCCCCTCGGCCCCAAAACCCGGTTTCCTACCCTCCTTCCCCGGCGGAGTCGAACTCGTGTATCCAACCGCGCCTCTCAAGCTATCTGTAAACGATATCCCAGGCTACGATGTTGACGGCGCAACCGACGACACAGACCCAGAAGCCTATGCCTGGTGGCGCAGAAAAGGCGATGGTGAGCCCTTCCGCTACGAAGGCTTGGAGCAGGGTTTCGCATCTCTGGCTGCAGTGATAAAAGAGCAAGGGCCCTTTGACGGCTGCATAGGATTCAGTCAGGGCGGTGCAGCAGCAGGCATGCTGGCATCAGTTCTCGAAGCCAACCGCCGAGAAGCATTTGAAAAGCAACAGCCAAACGGTGGAATGCGCTACCCGGAAAGCTTTGAAAACGATACTGGATACGTTACAGATGTCATTCAAGAACCACTCAAGTTTGCGGTAAGTTATAGTGGGTTCAGTGCTGCGCCGAATGAGCTGTACACTGCTTTCTACGAGCCAAAGATTCAGACGCCGATGCTGCACTTTATTGGTAGTGTGGATACGGTTGTAGACGAGTCGAGGAGCTTGAGGTTGGTGGATGCTTGTGTCACGGGCAGAGGTGTCGAGGGTGGTGTTTCGAGGCTTGTGTATCACCCTGGTGGTCACTTCTTGCCCAGCAGTCAGAAACAATACGTCGCTGCGCTGGTAGCGTTCATCAGAGAGGTAGTCGGCGGACCACCAGAGGACTCGCTAGAAAACAAAAAGGAAGACAAGGCCGAAGACATGGACATGCCCTTCTGAAAGATATAGACAACAGCATAGACACTAGAGTAGCATGGATCATGGTGCATTTCGTGGGTCTATGAAGAGATTATACTAGTGCATGGCCAGTTTTTATGCTTCACCGAGCCTTGCTCGATGCTTTTTCGCCCTTGTTGGTAGGCTGGATTCTAGCCATCATCTCCTCCTTGGTAATGAGATGGTCGATTCTCTCGAGATGGCCGAGCAGGCTCTTCATGTTGCCTGACCACTCGTTGAGCACCTCGTCGGCGTCACGTCTCTTTTCGAAGCTGACCAGTCTGGCAGGACGGTCAATCTTGGCGTAGATGGTCTTGCTAACAACAAGATCGCTAATGTACTTCTCCGTCTCTTCCTCGCTAAGGTCGAGCAGTTCTGTCAAGCGCTTGAAGTGAACTCTGGTGTAGTACTTGGCAATGACTCTGACATTGTGCTCAATGACACGCTTGCGCAAGTCTTGCCAGCGCTTGTGAGCCTTGGGGTCGTCCTTGTTCTCGGTAGCATCGAAGATGTCGGTCTGGCAAAGGTGAGGGCCGTAGTTTTCGGCAACAGCGGGCCAGCGCATAAGTTCAGGAATGGTGAAGAGGTTGAGGAGGGCGGCATCGTGTGAGATTTGTGAGTTGCGGGTATCGCGGTGGATTCTGTGAAGGAGATCTGATTGTTCGTTGTCGTGAGGGGCGAGGATGATGAAATAGAGGACGCGTTGCAGAGCCTAGGGGATGTTAGGTGGTGCTTTTGAATCACAATGAGTCTCGATAATATGCTTACAGCTCGTAGTTGCTCAGGGTTGTTCTCAACGGCCTCAGTGTCAAGGACTTGACGGTAGTGCTTGCAGGCATCGAGGTACTTGTCATCGTGCTTGGCCAGGGTGATTTGCTGCTCGTAGTAACGCAGCTTCAGATCTGTGACATCGTCTTCGGGCTCAACAGGAGCATCGTCGGGACCACGTTTCTTCTCTTCCTCTTCACGCTCCTTGCGCTCCTTCTCCAACTGCTCGGCCGACTTCTTTGGCTTGCGGGAAAAGTAACGGGTGCTGATCTTGCGGCTCAGGATGCTGGCTTGTGTCCAATCGCCCTTTGCAATGCAGAGTGCAACTTGCTCCAGAATGAACTCGGTCTTTTCGCGGCGTGTCATGGAACCGAAGGTCTCGACCTGCAGCTCGCACAGAATGTCGGTGGCGGCGTTGATGTCTCCTTGGCTCTTCTTGATGTTTGACAGGATGCGTGTGACTCTGGCTCTCTCGACTTCGACAAAGATCTTGCCCTCGGTGACTGTGCGGAGTGTCTCGATCAAAGACAGCTTGGTGTCGATGTTGGGTGTATCGTCGATGAACTCCATGGAGACCTGGACCATCTTGGTGATGGCCTGCTTGAGTTGACCATGCTTTTTGGACAGAAGTTGGATTTGTTCATTCAGTAGCGGCCAGTCTTTGGCCTCTTTGCATATCGTAACGATGGCGACAACGAGTCTGGATGTGGAAGGGAGGTCCGAGGCCTGATTGTTGTTAGTATATTTGATGGATGCAATCGAGGCCATAGGTTGCGCACTTGTCTGGTCTGCTTCTCAAGGGCGAGGAGCTTCTCGATAGAACCTTGGACATTGCTCTACAGTCATGTCAGCCAGAATAGGCAGTGTTTCGGACACACGACATAGCTACCTTTGCCAGATCTTGAGCTTCGGGGATGGCCTTGTCGACCTCCTTGGTGAAATCTCTGTCTGCTTTCAGGCGACCTTCCGACATGATGGGCGATAATATGTGATGTTGAGAGGGCGGGAAAGGTGATGGATCTCAAGTAGAGCGAGAGAGCTTGTAGATGTCGGAGTCGCAGCGGCGACCAACGACCAACGCCAATCGTCACTGTTCCGGCGCGCCAAGGCCCGTCTCCAGCTCGCCGCAAGTCGCTCCTGCCTCGTTGCGACCGGACATCTCTAGAAGCGTCGCCATTGCACATACTCTATCATTCACATCCAAAACCATGTCCGAGTCAGCAAAGATTACGTGAGTACTTGGTGTGTACCTGCGAATGCGCATCCTAATACTAACATCTTCACAGCGATCTCCTCCAGAAGCCGCGCAGCGAGCTCACGTAAATCCCACCTCGATTCCTTCTCTGTCGCATCGGCTAACACTCTGGACAGCGAGTACGAAATCGCTCGTGTCGAGGAGCATGAATTCACCGCTGGTCCCCTCTCCATTTTGCAAACTGCCGTCCGCAACCACAACCAGGTCGTCATCTCGTGTCGCAACAACCGCAAACTCCTTGCCCGTGTAAAAGCATTCGACAGACATTGCAACATGGTCCTTGAGAATGTCAAGGAAATGTGGACTGAGTTCCCGAGAAACAGCCAGGGCAAGAAGGGCAGAGGTGTCAACAAGGATCGCTTCATCAGCAAGATGTGCGTACTATTACTTTGACTAAACACGAAATATCATGCTGATCTTCTTCACTCGCAGGTTCCTGAGAGGAGACTCGGTCATCATGGTCATCCTTACTTGAGCGGCTCCTTACCGAATATAAGATGCGACGATTATACAATACGACCACCACCCACCGCCATCCATCTTTCAAAAACAATGTGCATCCCATTACTTGGATACGAATCGAGATACCAAAAAGAAGGTTTCGGATGGGAACCGGCGTTATCAAGGAGTGAACTGGACTGTCCCGGAAGATATGCGATAACGGCATTACCGCCAGCAAGGCTATGTCGTTCAAGACCTCTGGAGTATCTGCCCGAGGCAAAAGATAGACGATTAAACCTTACCTCTTCGCGAACAGAAGAGCATGTTATCCAACCGAGCAGCTTTCGATCGACCGTGATGATGTCTCGCGAGTGACAAGAAAGGCAGCCCAAGGCGCAACTTATGTGGTGTGAATGAATTGGGTATCAAAATAATGCGAAAGGAGGAGCTAAATGCGGTGAACGGACACTTTTATCTTAATAGAAGATCAACTCGATCTTCTTCATCTTGTCCTCATTGTACTTTTCCTTGAAGCTTGGTCTTGTCAAGAGCTTAATCAACGGACTTTGTACTTCCTTCATGTCAAGGATACCGCGCTTCTTCGAATCGATGTGCGATGCGTCGATGATGATTCTCTCGAGTCTGCCTGCCGAGAGAGCGCCTAAGAATCCATTAGCATTTGCTTTGGGTAGCAGAATATGCCAAGCTTACCATCATCAAACAAATCAATCAATCTTTGAGGCGTACCCACACCCATACCGAGCTTGTTCTCCTTGACCATGGTGATGGCCTCTGCCAGCTTGATGTGCTTGGCAAACAGCTTCGCGATGAACGAGTCCTTGGTCTGGAACTTGCGCAAAGCTCTCGTCAAATCGGCAGCCCGGATGCCAGATGCAGCGATCACGATTGTGTGTGGTGTTGATTTTTGCTTGACAGCATCTGACAGTGTCTTTCCTGGCTTGTCGCTTCGTCTTTCGTCTTTGAACTGTTCAATGAAGGCGGGCAGATTCTCCAAGTTGCGCGGCTTGTCCCAGGACGTGGTATCCACAATAGCGTGTGCTGATTCCTTGTCAGTATGCGGACAAGAACAGTGTCTCGTGTGGTAGACTAACATGGTATGTGCATATCTTCCAACTCCATATCGCTCAACTCGGTGTGGAAGCGCTTGGTACGCTGGGCGACGTGATCTGCGAGCAACTGGCTGTCCATGTGGGCGATGGCATGATTGACTCCGGCCTCAAGGTCCAAAGCATCCTCCTCAATATCTTTGGGCTGCTTGGCCTTCTTTGCGTTCTTTGCCTTCTTGCGCTTTGCGGCCTTGGTCTGTGGTGCAGGTGCTTCGTCTTCATCTCCATCTTCACGCTTTCGCTTTGATCCTGAGGGGCGGCTTTGAGGCTCGGGAGATGCTGATGGCGACAAAGGCTCCATCAAAGGGATGCCGCCTTCTTCTGAGTCTGACATTTTGTTTTTGGCTGGCGGATGTGTGAATACTCGAGATTGCTCAAAAGACACTCTTTCCAAGTTCAAGGACAAAGTCCGAAAACTTTCCGTACCTTATCGATAAGAGCAGAACCCTGAGACGGTCATCTCAACGCGTGGCAGCCGATGACCACCATTGTATCCTACCTTGACAAACATTCTTCGTTGTTTTCGTCTTGTCTTCAGACAAACAAGAACCATGTAGCCAAGATGCCAACCACTGACGGATCACTGTATCTGCCAATCTCCATCACTCTCCTTGTTGCCGTCACCGCAGTCTGGTATTTACATGGTACGTCATACCGGCACTCGAGCCGAAGCGCCTTCTCCGCTATACCATAGAACCCTCGACTCACTGGGCCAACAGATGACGGATCTCTAGCAGAACCACAAACCATGCCATCACATTATTCGAACAAAGACGTCGACACCATGGATGGCGCATTGAGTCTGCTCGGCAGACTTCCCGAAGAGATTCTGCAAGAGACTCTTCGATACCTTGATAATCACAGCTTGGCCAACTTCTCTCAAACATGTCATTGGTCATACGACAAAGCAACCCCCTTATTGTGGGAAGATGTTGAGCTTGTAGACTGTCGCACAATCAACGACGCGGTACCTGATGTGAGCGACGAGCATGACGATACACCCATCATCCGAAAACTCCTCATTCTGGCCAGTAATCCATGGATCGCCTCACACGTTCATACCCTGACACATCGCTGTCATTTACCACCACCTGCCATATTCTATGAACTACCGAGGATCAACTTCCAAGGCCGCACGCTGTCCCATGATATACGCACTCTACACCTGCTAGCCAAGGCTTGCCAGAATCTAACGAGCATACATACGTTAAGAATCATTTTTGGCCACTGGAATCTAACTCGCGGTCTTCTAACTGGACTGTTGGGTGATCCAAAGGGCTCTACCATAAGACACCTCTGGCTTGAGAACTGTAGCATTGCTGGCATATCACAAAGACTACTCCAATCATTCGACCTCCGGAAGCTAAAGAGTCTTCGATTACGTCGTTTGCCTTTGCTAGCCAACGCCGGAAGATTTGACTCACAAGAAGTCTACACGCGAGGCCCATTCCCAGATTGGCGAACTGGCAGAGCATTCGAAATTAGACAGGATGGTCGCGGTGGTGTCATCAATACATCGACTGAGCTTTTCCGACATCAAGAAGCCCTTATAAGAAACTTGATCGTAGCTCACGGTTCACAGCTACCCGAGTCTCAAGCTAAAGAGAATATCGAGGCCGCCAACAAACAATTCGAGCTCTCGTTCAAGGATGCCCAGGACTTCGACAAGGAGATATACAAACAGTTGCCTGACCTTGGCGGGTTGATTTACTCCATCCAACAAGGACTCTCGGATGAAGATCGGTCCCCAACGAACAGTGTGAAACAACTCTTGCATAGTAACCATCCAGACTGGGCGCCAACCGACACGGATCCATTTCCTACATTCATGCACATATTAGAACATTCTGCGGCATCTCTAACTTCGCTAAATCTAGACTGGGTCTTGTTCAGAAGGACCGACCAGCGCGCTTCCTCGGAGTCTGAGTCGAGTCTGCAAAGTATGTTCAAGGGACTATTCAAGCTACACTTTCCATACCTTCGGGCTTTCCAATTTCGAAACGCCGTCATACCGGAATCAGAACTGCCGCAGGGCGTCTATCTTTTGGACTCCTGTGAAGCGGCCCCGCTTACTTTGTTCGATCCAGACATGTGCGTCTCGTGGTTAGAGCGGCATCCGAAACTTCAATCACTAGCCTGGCCAGCCGATCGTTTCTTCGGACACACAAAGAATACCACGCACGAGCTCCAACAACGGATAGACTTTGTCATCTCTAGATTGGCGCGTACGCTCGAAGACCTTCGAGTCGATACTGTATACAGCAGAAGTGGCGAGTTCAAAACCGACGATTCGGATGAACTTTCCGATCTGAGCCGCCGTCGAAGCCGCAGAAGGTTCATCTCTGAATTCGCAGCTCATCTGCAAAGGCTTGAAAGCCTCAAGATGGAGGGCGGTATACCGCGCGATGAGAAACGTGAGATCATCAGGGCTTTACATCAGTCACCACTACAGAAAATTGTTATGATAGGAGTCAACAGTCCGATTGGTAACACTTGGGGCTTTGCTGGACGTGATATTGGCTCCTTGGGGATTAACGAGGACCCTAACGACCCTGATGACTTCGGCTCTCTTGAAGAGGAAGATACGGACGAGATTGTTCGGCTGGGGACAACGAGACCAGAACCAGTTGGTTCCAGTGAATTCTTTGAAGCAGAGTATGGCTGGCCACCCGGTCCACCGTTCATGCACACATTGGCATCGTATCATGCAAACACGGTTACAGAGCTTAAATTCTGCGGCTATCGTGGAGCACCCCTTCTCTGGAACCCTACCCCGATCACGGATTATATGCTCGCACCTCTTCGACACTTCCATAACTTGCGCCATCTGATTCTATCGCTCTGGCTGCACACACTCTACGAAGATGATCACCGTGATGATGAAATCCTCGACTACTGGCTCAACACACGCTCTCCAACTACCACAGCTCTCGTCGCAACATCCACCGAACCACCTACAGGCTGGGCGGCAGAACTAGCCTCGAAGTATGAACCCAGCGCCATGGCAGCAAGAATCGTCGCTCTCATGGGTCCTTACGTCAGCGAAACAGCAAAAGCTCATCCTGGAGGTATGCATGTGAGAGCCAGCTTTTGCATTGGCTCTTATGGCGGTCTCTTCGATTTTGACGTCATCATTGGCAAGGATGCTAACGGCAAAGATGAGTTGAGGGAATGGAAGGGTCCGCGGGAGGAATTGCATCCTGAAAGACGAGCTGAGAAACTGCGGAATAGACGCTGGTTTGGACCCACTGTGAGGAGGGATGTTGACGGACAGAGGAGTATGTCCATTAGTTTGTGATGGGCTATAGCATATCTAGCATAACACATCTCAAGCGCTGAAACATTCCGTCTTCTCCATGTGCAAAGGACCCTCAAGTTTCAGCTATCAAAATGCACAATGACTTATGAGAAAACACCGTGACCAAAGAAACACGTCAAATCCTGGTATCTCTCTGGTCGCGCTTCTGTAATTGAGAACATCGTGCATTTCCATAGCTATCATGGCCTCTGATTCCATGGATGAGGATCTCGATGGTCCACTCACTCGCCCCTTCATGTCCATCGGTAAATCTTTCTCAAATTATAGCCATCGAGATGCACAATGAGTTACAGCATAACGCAGCGACCAAAGAGAGAATTGCAGCATCTCTCTGGCCGCGCCCCTGTGATCGAAAACACTGTGCATTTCTATAGCTACAATGGTCCCTGACTTCACTGATATGATTCTTGATATTTCACTCACTCTCCCCTGTTCGATTAGCTAAGCGATCTGCGTTTGTGCATGTATATAAGCATCCCTGGACTATCGCACGTGACATTCTTCCTCCTTCGACAACGTCAAGATCAATTCTCTGTGAGTGTATGCAGAACAAATGACCTTGCTAGAACAATGGAAGACTAACTCACGCGAATCACAGCCCCCTGAACCCTACCACACCAAGTGACGCAACAATGTTTGCAGCCATCAAGTCTCTGTTCCGGGCCTGCTTCTGCGGCGCCAATGATGAACAGCACGAGCCCGTCCGCCTCGACGTGAGTATGTCCGTCACTTCTGAATTATTTTGGAACCCAAGTGTTGACGTTTCCGCAAGGCTCGCGGTCGTTTGATCGGCCTCCGTATCCAGGTCAGGGATGACGGTTCCCACGTTACACACTACGCTATATAAGTGGCTCTTCCTGCCGTGTATCATAGATGTACAATTTCCCATGCCGATCTCAGATGTAAATGACTTTTTTCGATGCCGGCGATGTGCCATGTGATAAGTTCAAACACGCTGGTCTTTCTGAAGCCGGGGAAGGTGTCTTTTTCTACCTCGTCAACTCTTGCATCGTGTATATTTAAAGGCGGATCGTTGGGGTTCTCGCCTTGTCTTGCAAACTCATCGACCGAGAGGAAAAACTGCTTGTTTATATGCAGATGCACATCCTCGTTGTATTTATTCTCGTCCCAGTACTTTGCCAGTTTGACTTGATCCACAGGTCCCGATAGAGCGGCTTCGTCTTCGAGGTATGTGAGGCGAAACGTTTCGCAGATGTGTTTGGGTACATTGGCACCTATCAATCTTTTCTGCGCACTGGTTTCCAAAAGCTGTTTATAAGCTTCCCAAGCAGCGTCGTCGTTGTAATTCAATCGTAGCACAGCGAAGCCCCAGATTCCGATATCCAAGTAAGGTTTTCGTTGGGATTTGATAGCAAAGTCTTGGATCTTTTGGGATAAAGAGTCGTTGGTGGGTGCTAAGGGAAACTGGGTTTGATCTTTTGTTTCGCGTATGATTTGCTCGAGTGCTTTTCTTTTGAGGCCGGCTTCAGAGGAGGGGTTGCTTTTGTGTATGCTGTCTTGAAAGAGTTCTAGGTAGCGACGTTGGACTAGGCGATATCGTTGTAATAGTCTTGTTGCTCGTGCTGTTTCTCTACGGTATCCTTGTTCTTTGACGCATTGCACAAGGGCTTTGAGTTCTCTAGGATCGGTGATATCTTCCTGTGGTGTGGTGACGATGGTTAATTCCTCATCCGTCAGATTCCAAGCGCCTTTCTCTATGCATCTTTGGACTGTTGCTGCACGAGAAGAGTATTTTGAGGCCACTGAAACCACAGCATGCTCTTCTGCTGACAGTGGGCGGAATGGGATCTCATGCTTGTCAGGCTCAGTCTGTGTAGTGTCCATTGATGGATCTAATGATGCGTGGTATGATTAGACGATTGCCATGGAATGGTCGTTCTGACATATCTGCTAGAATAATTGATTAGAGTTGTTCGGAAGGAGGAGAGGTTGGGTGGGTGGACCCTGCCCGCCACGAATGGAGACACCGTCCGGACTTCTCTCCGCCTCGACGAACGATCCTTCCCCTTCTTTCCGAACACCTATCCAAGCACAATCTCACGCGTCAACACAAACGCGTCGCTCGTCTCAAGCCACAATGCGAAGCGGCTATCACAAAAGTACTTTCGAAAGCAATGAAGTCGTGAATCGGGAATGAGAAACCATCGAATATGTCTATACACGCCTATCCAGCGCCAACCAAACTCCAACCGACAAGCATGCTTTATTCCCAGTTGTTGTCAAAGACTTCGCCATTGACATAGTTGATCATCTCCATCACCGGCGGTAGCCTCTCACCCTCTCCGAACATCATACCTTGTTTCATTACCTTGCGGAAGTTCTTGCCTGGGTTGATCTTGCCCAGCACGTATTCCTGTCTCGTCTCAACTCGGTCGGGTACCTTGATCGAACGTCCTACTACGGCGTCCATGGCTTGCCATGCGAAAGTTATGGCTTCCTTTGCACCAGCTGGAACACCTCCTGCATCCAACATCATGATCTTGGTGTTGGGGTAGTTCTTCTGGATGTACTCGGTAATGTTGGGGTTGTACGCGCCACCACCGCACATGAAGATCTCGTCAATCTCTTGTGATGGTGCATAGCGGCGGTAGTGGTCAACGATGGCTTGGGCCGTGATACGAGTTACCGTTGCAACAATATCATCGGGCGACATTCCCAGCTTCTCTGCCTTCTGGATAAGATCGTGGGCTAGCGTGTCTCTGAACACTTCTCTGCCAGTCGTCTTGGGAGGATCGAGCTTGAAATACTTGAACTCCAGGAACTCGTCGACAAGCTCTTGATTCACAGTTCCGCGCTTACCCATGGCACCGTCTCTGTCATACTCTTGCTGGCCATTGGTGTAGTGTCGTACAACAGCGTCGATGAAGACATTTCCCGGACCGGTGTCAAAGTCGAAGCACCTGTCAATACCACCCTCACCAGGAGGGATGAAGCAAACATTGGCAATTCCACCGATGTTCTGACAAGCTCTCAGCTTCGTTGGGTGGTGTAGAAGGAGTGCGTCGAAGAAGCCGATGAGGGGGGCTCCCTGTCGTCCAGCAGCTTGGTCAGAGACACGGAAGTCAGTGACGGCTGTGATACCGGTTTGTGCAGCGATAAAAGTTCCCTCAGCCATGGTCAAGGCGCTCTTGGTTTGTCCTGGTTCCGGCATACTGAGTAACCAGATCGTCTGGCCATGGGATCCAATCACATCAATGTCGGTGATGGGAACATCTTGCTCTTTGCAGAACTCCTTCACTGCATCGGCAAAGGTGTTGCCCAGAAGTACATTGACCTCGGACAGCTCTTCGGGCGTGGTGCGGTTGTGGTAGATCATGTTCATGACTCTCTTCTTGATCTTCTGCTCCAGAGGAATCTCTCCGTACTTGAGCAGCTCGAAGTGCATTGGGGCCTCTGGGCTGGTCTGGCGGAATCTGCATAGTGCACAGTCGATACCTGTGTTGGAAGAGTGTCAGAGGAGACACAAGCTTGGTGTTGACCAAAAGAAGCCGAAACTTACCATCCATACTGGTGCCCGAGTTCAACCCGAGCACAGTCAGGTCGAGTCCTGAGTGGTCGCCATTGATATGTTCGACGCGGCCGATCATGGTGTAGCGGTATGGAATATGAGTGGCAGAAGAGTACGAGTTGAGACTCAGACTGATCAGTTAGCAGGGGCTCCGGGGGATCAAATACGTTCCCTGCATGACTTCTAGAAGATGATCGCCATCAAGGTCATACATGCCGAGATGCCCATCCCCACGCGGCAGAGGCAGTTCATGGGTGAGGGTAATCGGATGCCCGTGAGAACGGAACGATTCCACGAATTACCGATTAACCGATTATCCAGCATGTCATCTCCACAAGACCGACTGTCTAGTTTGTATGGGGATTGTCAATGCCCTACAGTTTCCAAGACCTACGCCTCCCAAGAAAAACGCCATCTGGGGTTTCCCCGAGCATATCCAGGAAATCTCTGTCGGTAGTCGGTAGCACGATGTTTGGAGATGGGGTTATCAACCAACAGCATAGTCTGGGGGCAACAGCCACATTTACCAAGAAGTCACAAGATATAAAGTCTCCAGCATTTACCTGCCTATGGTCGATCATTCACCTCTACATCTCTGCTGTTCTCTGTTCTCAGACAATCACTAGACTATGGGCTTCACGACAGCTTGGAAGAGGCTTTCGCCTACTCAACTCAATGTCGCTATCCAAATATTTGCTCTGATCTCAATCTTCTTCGAGGGTTATGATCAAGGTGTTATGGGCGGTGTCAACGCATCACCAAACTATGTCACCGAGGTAGAGATCGGTCTTCCCAATGGCACCGTGACAAACACCACCAAGCAGGGTGGTATCGTCAGTATCGTAAGTTGAGAATCCACATTCTGCAACAAGCAATCAGAATCAGAAGCTGACCCTCCTTTAAAGTATTATCTCGGTGCTATTGTTGGTTGTTTCGTTGGTGGTTGGGCCGCCGACCGCATCGGAAGAATCAACGGGCTTTTCTACGGTGCTATTTTCGCTCTTGTGGGAGGCGCACTGCAAGCGGCCACACAGGGCTCGGACTTCATTCTCATAGTAGGTCTCCCTAGAGCTCGAGAATACTCATAATATACTTACTAATGTCTTAGGCCCGTGTAGTGACTGGTCTTGGCACAGGAGGTCAGTTCTTTCTCAATCACCAGGCTTCTTTCTGACAGTCCATAGCGCTGACCGGTATCACTCCCGTCCTTGTTTCTGAGGTCTCAAGCGCCGAACATCGCGGTGGCTTTCTGGGCTATGTCTTCATTGCGAACTACCTTGGTATCTCGGTAGCCTACTGGTACGTTCCTGAACGCCGGACTGTTCAAGCATTCTCTAACACTCACCAGGCTCGACTTCGGACTCTCGTTTGTCAACCACGGATACTCTGCCCTACGGTGGCGCTTCCTCCTCGCTTTCCAATGTGTACCCGCACTTCTTCTCCTCGCAGGCATCAAGATGTTACCTGATTCCCCTCGCTACCTCGCCTCGGTGGGTAGAAACGACGAAGCCCGTGAAGTCCTCGATCGCGTTCGTGGAT
>Ga0058697_10000657_pt1 | contig 14249 bp, 18 predicted proteins | sample AgamicAsMae_FD_66619 | JGI IMG/M metagenome (GOLD analysis project Ga0058697, IMG submission 66619) | Agave microbial communities from Guanajuato, Mexico - As.Ma.e | ecosystem: Host-associated > Plants > Phyllosphere > Phylloplane/Leaf | place: Guanajuato, Mexico | collected 2012-06-04
ATGCTCCACCCAGCTGAAAGGAAAGAAAGAAAGAGAGGAAGAAGAACCGAGTCGACCCATAACCCCTTTTTCATACCTTGTCGTCGACTCCGAGACGTCGCCTTCCCCGAGCGCTCAATGACCTCCTTCTCGACCTGGAACGAGGCTTGCTATTGTTGCGCTTGGGGTGATTCTGGCGAGCTGCATGTTGGCGAGGCAAGCTTGGATCCCGGATGGCGATGACTCGAGGTACATCTGCGCTCTATTTCTCGAATGTTAGCAAGTCTGTCAGGGTCAAAGAGTAGGGCATCGCTTACGGCGGGCAGTTCTTCGCTAAGCATAGTAAAGCTGCTTTTTGGTAACTTGACATTGTTGTTGTCAACTGGATACCACAACTTCTGAAAGCGGCGAATAGCCCAAGGAAAGAAAATGGTGAAGAAGAGACTGATAATCAATAGCGGGATCGAGATGTACAGACAAAGGATCGCTGGTGCTGTCAAAGTGCTGATCCCAAAGATGCTCTGTGGCTTGTCAGATGGGTTGATGCATGGAAAAACAAATGGCTCGTAAATGATACTCACAGTGAGATACGTGATGGGAAGGTATAGTGCCGCGAGGATGCCCAAGAAGCGCGAGTAGTCGGATTGATTAGCATTCTCAATGTTGAACTCCTGCAGCTCATGTAAGCCTTTGTCCTTGAGTATCAATCTGAAGCCTACTGACAAGCTCAATCAAGTTGAGGAAGCGTTCCTTGAGAGTGTCCATGTAGTAAGAGTACTGGTCGAGATCCTCCACGGCGTCCTCCATCTCAGTCCATACTGGGTCCATGGCATCATCTGGAGACTTGTGCATCGTATCCTTCAACTTGAGCAACTTCTTGAAGGATCTCGAGTGGAAGCGCATGTATTCAGACAATTCGAAGATTCTGTCAATCTGCTTGTGTGCCAGTCGCGTACGAACTTTAACAGGATACTTTCGACCACGACTGTTGAGCTCCTGTACACAAGAGGTCAGCTAGTCAGCTTTACTGCACTCATTCGGACACATACAGCTTCCTCAAGCTCTCTCTCGATCTCTCTGATGATATTCTGCCAATCACTGAGAAGCCAGTACAGCCGCAGAAAGGTCCAGCAGACGGATTCCTCGTCCCTGCGTGGCATATCGTATTCCTCGTCTTCATAAAAGTACGGAAAGAAGAGGTCATGCATGACATTCTCTGCGAGCAGCTTGGATTGTGTGAAGACAAGAGTAACAGGAACTTCTCGATCGAAGCGACAGGCGCCACGTCCGCAACACCAGGCAGCAATACGAAAGCGATAATCGTCGACTGTGTGAAACAACAAGACTTTGTCAGTTTTTCTGTTGCCGACTCATCTCGTGAAAGATGACTTACTTTCATCAGCGCCTTGTGGTCGGCCTCCTGGACGTTCCTTGCCAAACGTCCACCAGTATACATCCGGCACGTTCATCTGATCTACGAGGAAGGACCATGGTATCTGAGTGGACCGCTTGTTGCTTCTTTCCGGGAATTTGACGGTATCATCGAATTGCAGTGCTCTGTTGAGGTCTGTGAGTTCATCGTAACGATCGTCAATGCAGGTCGCGATGACTTGTTCCAGCCAGCTGAGGCAGACCTGTTAGTTTCGAGCCACAAGGGGTGACAATTGTACCTACGGTTGGTAGCCATTGAATGAACTGAAGCGCGCCGGTCAGTTCCGAGAAATGTGACATGGCAATTAACTTGACCTACATCAGTAACGGGTCTTGTGGGTTCATTCGGAGAGTTTCCTGGACCAGAGCGGCAAATCTACTGCCATCTGCGCTGGTGACTTGAATCGAACTGTGATAGCCTGGCGAGCGTCTGTTGCCGATGTGAACACTGATTGGCACGCCCTCTTGATACCACGATTTGTGCCTGGGAGAACGGCGTTTGCGATGATGTCGAGTGGCATGAGGTGAATCTCCCATGTTTGTTGAATAGTTCGATGGAGTGTATTTGGGTTGTTGGGCCAGATTCACATCTGAGCGTCTGGGATATGGGTTCATCGTGCCTTCCTTCGGCCTCGATGCGCTCCAGTGACAAAATTAAATGCATTCATGGTTCCTTCCTCGATTGTTTACTGATGCACTTATAAAATGCGAAGACAGTCATACACAGGCGCCCAGGCTGAAATATAGGTTGCCTGGTCAGACCGCGTGATGGATTCATCAGCCCCACGTGAACACCTGCATACGAAGGATGACCTTACAACATGCATCGCCAGATTTGCCCTTTTTGGTAGCCATCGTTAGTATACAGTGACTTGTCAGATTCTCCATAAAAAGCTTTTTCATACAGTGTATCCAGAAGGACCACAGCATTGCTACATAAATGCGCTGGAGAAGGGTAAAGAAACCGCCAGTAGAAGCGAAGCCAAACAAGAAGGATAACAATATGCGACTCAAACAGGTCGTGGGTATAGCGCTGAAAGGTAAAGAAGACATCAAGAAGAACAAAAAGGGGGGACATGAATGTGCTCTGGAGGGTATGCTTGTTAGTCGTAATAAACAGGGACAACTTCGTTCTACGGGCTGTTAGGCCGTTCGTCCATTGTGCCCATATCGGTCGAGTCGCCTTCAATGGTTCGGCGCCAGTGTTGCGGTAGACACACACAGACCAGTGGAAAGGCCTTCACCGGACCGTATTCCTCGGGACTTGCTTCACCACTGCTCATACCACTGTCGCGTGGTAGCTTGCCCTTGCTTGCCCAATCTTCTGCACGCATGCTGATCCGCACACCTGTGGCCCAACCATCATCCCATATACCAACGACTTTGACCATATCGCCTCGTTCAAGCTCAAACTCGTCCGCAGCACGGGGTTGATAGGCCCACAAAGACGATACAATATCACCCGGATGTATGTCATCTTGTGAATAGTAGTCCTTGAAAAAGTCGAGTCGTTCCGATTCTGAGGTGCCTTCTGGCGACGAGATACCATCCTGGGCAGGACTGTCGTAGGTACCAAAGACAAGAAGCGAACCGCTGGATAAAGAGCCGTTCCGCCTAGGGGGCGGACCTAGTCCACCAGTGCCTGAGTGTGGTGTCCTTTGGGCTTCTGGGCTAGAATCGGGTGCAACCGTCGGCGAGCGCGTATTGCGATCTGATCCGCTCGATACGGCTTCCAGAGCTGTCATGCGAGCAACACGGCCACCAGGGAGAGCCTCGATTCTGTCGTTTTGGCTCCTACTAGCGCCGTCGTGTCGGTATGCCATAGCCGGAGGTGGTCCGCCTTGACGCGACCTCACAGGCTGATTAAAGACACTGGTTGCCGGACTGGCCTGTTTACGACGACGGAGAAAGACACAGGCTAGAATCAAAAGCGCGAGGAGCACAAAGGCACCAAGCAGAGACCCGATCACAATGCCAGCAATTGCACCGCCTGAAAGTCCTTTTCGATTCCGACTGGTTGGAGAAGCTGTTGAAGAGGGAGACCTTGTAGCAGTTGAAGACGTAGCGGACGAAGTCGAAGTGAAGAGGGGCTGCATGGATGAGGTTGCAACTATGGGAAGAACGACATTGTCGCAACGATTTGTGGTGTTGGAGAAGACACAGCAAGAGTCAGTGGCATTTGGCGAACTCGCAGCGCAGTAAGAGCAAAGATTGACCAGGTTGGAAGAGAAGCCACAATTGTCCGGTTCGTTAGTGACACCTGCAATACATGAGCCAGATAACGAATTTGCAGGCAATGCACAGTTGGTGAAATCAGCACGAATTTGGCTGATAGCATTCGAGTTTGCGGTGCCGCAGATGTCGCTTGCAGTGATCGACTGCTCGCTCTCGGCATATTCAGCCTGCAACAAAGGTCAGCAACCACGTGTCAAGGCTTCAATAGAAGAAGGTCATACACAAGTGTTGGCACACAACGGTCGAGTGGCATCTCCAGTCAAGCCACAGGCGGAGATGGAATTTTGGACAATGGCATTGCAGAGAACGCTAGCGGTATAGCGGGCGTAGTAGTTGGACGAGTTTGACGAGTCGAAGCTGGAGCAGCCTATCAAGTCGGAAAACCTTTGTTGGATGAAGCCATTTGCTATGTATTGTTGAAGTTGTGTGTCGAAAGAAGAAGTGTCGGTAACATTGACAAGGAATGGGAATAGTCCAGTAAGGGCGCTATTAGTTGAGATAGAGGCCGAGTTGAAAGCACGGCACTCGGACGAGTCTGTCAGAGGAATGCAACTCTGAGCCAGGGTGGTAGGAAGCGTCGCGGCCGTTAGAGCGAGAGCGTACAAGACTTTGAAACGTCCCGCTGCTCTCTTCTTTCTGGTCTGGATGTGTCTTGTCGTCGCTTCTTTTCCCATGCTCTTTTTGCGCAGCGCGCACTCGGTGCCGGTGTTGCTCCTGGATGTGCGCCGCGTGGGGACATTGTTGGACATTGTCTAGACGCTCGACTATTGCATAAAGAAGATGTATTCGAAGATGCCGTTGGAGAAATTGGGTCGTGTCAAACGAAAAGGATTCGAGTCTGGACCGAGGATAGTATTATCGTTGTAGAGTAATCGAGGCGGTGGTGAATGAGGCTAGGTCGAAGAAGAAAACGGATCAGGAGGCTGGCAATGAGCGACTGGATAAACAAGAGACAGCAGGAACCGGAACCAGGAAGACGAAATGATTGAGAGACAGCGGACGAGGCAATCGCGCCTCTGCTAAGTTACCTCAAAACAGCAGTCGCGCTGCTGACAGAAGACATCGGGTCGGTCAAGGAGATGTGCGACGCCTGACCCTCGGGTCGCCATGCTACTTCCCGCCGGCATTCGAACCTGATCTCCTCCAATTTTCCACTTTCGGCTTTGGTCTCTGTATTTTTCCTGGTCCACTCTACGGCTTTTGTGCGCGCCATGGCTTGTCATTGCCGGAGTCGATGTCGAATCTGTCATGGTTGTAGTAAGCTGGAGTGTGTTGTAGTATGCCGACTAGACCGTCTAGCCTGTGGTTGAGAGAGCGTAGTACTGACTCCCTTATGACTTAATCTACTCTATTTCACACGCATAACAGCCATGTGATTCTGGAGGCTGAACTCTGATTCAGACTGCCATCCATGATGCCTCACCGCCGACATGACTTGCATCGTGGCTCGTCCCATGAGGGCCCACGCGAGAGTGCAGATCACTTTGATGTCCGGATATGTTCGACTGCAAAAGTCATTCGATTCGCGCTCAGACTTCTATTCGTTCACTTGGCACGTCGAATCGATAATTGAAGCCTTTTAGTGTTTCTGTCGGACATGGTATCGGGATGTATACGAAGCCTCATACTACGTCACACGGAGCCACGTTTCATCCATCTCGTAGAGCACAGCATGCAGAGAAACTCTCATTGATCAACAAACATACAAATATGAATAATCGACTGCTTCTAGCCTAAACCAAACCCATGTCGTCTGTCCATCTGTCTTAGGTGTGTCCATGCAGCGTCCATGTACTGTCTGTTCTCATCAGACTCGATTCTTGGTGGTCGTTAAGGTAATCATGAGTGAGCAGGCTTGGGGGCGGTGGTGCTGTCGACCTGGTAGGCGGCAGCGGAGCGCTGCTGGGCACCGGCGCCTGCGGCCTGAGGACCAGCGGCAATCTCGGCAGCGATCTGGTCTTCGGTCTTCTTGTTGCCGTGCGAGATGAGACGATTGAGGAAGGAGCCGGGTCTGCCCTGGGGGTACTTGGAGTCTTCGGCCTCAGCCTCTTCGAGCTGCTTGTGGAGGTGACCAGTAGTCTCCTCGTCGAGCTCCTCATGCTCGTCGAAGTTGGCTGTCGCAAGTGGGGTTAGCGGGGCCGAAACGGTATATGACGGTCACAAGGATGCAACTCACTCTCCTTGTCGTGCATGCTGAGAGCTCTCTTGATCTTCTGTCTGACGGCCTGCATCTTGACGATTGGTGGTACTGTAGATCTCTAGAGCTGGCACAAGAGGACTGTCAGTCAACGGCGCAGACGGGATGACGCGGGAAGGCATATGTACCTGTGGTGGTGTAGTAGAGGTTGGTATGGGAATCTCTCAATGCAGATAGGCTCGATGGGGGAAGATGTAGGATGTAGGATGGAGGAAAGAAGAAGTGAGGTTGCTTCAGCGTCAAAGGCAGAACAAAGATAGACGTGACCCAGGGCAGGCAAGTGCCCGCCCTCATCCAATGCCCAATGCCCAGCGCCCGCCATCACCCGTCGTCATTACCCCACATGAGAGCCGATGGCGCTGCTGATGGACCGTGATGGTCCAAAGTCGGAAACGCTTCTACAATATTCCCGCAAAAGGCTGGTGGGTCTGGACCGTGGCTCCCTCAGCACGACTTACGTGTCCCTGGGTTTGAAGATATGCTTTCAGCAGCACTTGGTGCCGAGCAGTTCGAGATGCCCGCCAGAGTTCATGGCTGCCGACTTTCAAAGAGCGACCCAGCACTTCCCCAGATCGCTGTCCAAACCGAGGTTCATTTGTAGGATCGCGCGGCGCGGCCCGTGCGAGAGACTGCTCCATCCTGTTTCCTGGGCGCGCGTTGCATGTTGATTTTCCTTCTAGAAAAAGTAAATAATATCCAACTCTATCCGAGCACCAGCATGTTTGCGACGCTGCGTCGACGATCATCCTGAACCTGAAACCAGAGCTCATGTGTCGTCTTGAGTTGTTGGGTCTGCTGATTCTTTCGCTTCACGCTCGCAAGGCCAAAGCTGGTCGTGACGCGACAGACGACAACCATCTCGCTGCTCGAACTGTGCACCTGCAATGCTCCACGAGGTCCTCCTCGCCCTCAGCGGGCATCCCTCGCCCTTGTTCCCCGCGACTGCACCGCCAGGGAGATCGTCTGACGCCTTTGTAGACAAAGACTTCCCGCTGTTGTCATCATCGGAAGCGGCTTTATTGGCGACGGTTGGCAAGCTCGCCAGTCTGCATCGCCAAATTCGAGACCACGCAACTCGCATTGTTTCGCAACATCATTCGACCATCTGTCGTGCTGTAGCTGCTTCGTTGCTGCAAACTCATCTCGCACGCTTCCGTAAGAAGATTCTTGATGTCGAGAGCCAGATCTTGACCAAGGATACTGCCATAGTGGGTGCATACAACATTGTGCCTCTCTCTGCAGTCGTCGGCGAGTTTGATGAGTGGAGTCGTCGCATGGACTGGTATTGGACTCTTGCATGCTTCATCCAGCCACTAGACACGTCTGCCCAATCTAATCAAGCAACCGGAGCTGGTATTATTGACCGTCTGCGGTCAGAGCTGCAAACCGGTTTTCCTGACATCGAAACTGCAGCAACAGAGTTGAGTTGCGTCGCTGACAAGGCCTGGCTGAAACAGGTGTCGGTGTGGCTGCTGTACGGCTTGCTTCCTAGCCATGGCGCAGAAGACTTCTTTGTCTCTGTGCAGAAATCTGCTGAAGGCCCGCCATCATATGTTTTAAGACGCGAACTGCTGCCCAAACTTGTTTCGCAACAGACTGGCAGCTCTTTGCTGTTCATCGGAAAGTCATTACACCAGGTCAAGCAGCATGCACAAGGATCATCGGCGTCGCAGATCGTTCATAGTAACGAAGATGCTGCACTGCTCGATGCACATCTTCAGTCTCTTTCGTCACTATCATTCCCCCTAATGTCCGCTGCGTTCTCTACCACAATATCCTCAATACGCTCATCTCTATCACAAAAAGTTCTCCAACGCCTACTTCCACCAGACGAGATCAAGCTCGTGCTGAGCACCCTTCGTCAAATCATGCTTCTTGACAGGGGTGAATTTGCTGTCTTTTTGATATCTGAGGCGGCAGAAAGGCTAGACGCAAGACGAGTTGAGCAGGGTCGATACCTGCAGGAGCCCTCTGGAAGGGATCTCCGCGGCGTGATGATGAAAGAGGGTGAAGTCAACGAGTCACTTTCACGCACATGGAAGTCACTGACCTCGCTACAAACCGAGGATCTTGAAGACGATGTACTCGAGTTTGCTCGCAAGAACATGCGTTTGGAAATTGACACACGGCGAGCTGGAGCACGACCTTCCACCTCGGATGGAACAGCACTGGATATGGCTAGCCTGTCCAGCACCTCGTTCAATGATCTCCTGTTCCCTGTCCCAACCCTACTCACGATGCAAATCTGCTCACCGCTGGACCTCTTCGTCTCGCGGGCCGACATGGATCGCTACTCGGCACTCAACGCATATCTGTTGAGTCTCCGGCGAGCACATATGCGATTGTCAAATCTATGGCGAGAATCAGGCTCGCGCCGTGCAGCTGCCAATCCTGCTCGCCTGAGTGCGGAAGCGAAACAGATTGCGCAAGCTCGAAGCGCCTCGCAACGCAAAGTCTGGGCTACGTGCAGTGCAGCTGTCTTCTTGTTATCAGAGACCACAGCATACTTTGAGGGCGAGCTGATAACAAGCTCATGGGATACTTTCTACTCGTGGGCCACTGCTCAGCATCATGACCCAGAGACGCTAGCAAGAGCTCACCGGTCGTTCCTCGCAGCGCTCTCCTACGTGATGTTGCTCACCGACGCGGCATACACTCGATCTCTCCGCGACTTGCTCACCCACGCCGATGCTCTAGTCGCGCTATTCCGCCGTCTTCAACGCCTTCAACAAACAACCAGTCTCGGCGTTGGTGGCACGGATTTCCTTGACGACGAAGAGACAGAGGTATCACGCGAACTCGACCGCTCTCGCAAACGTGTGGATGCCGCTCTCAAGGACATTGTCGCCAGGTTGCGTCAGCTGGACCACGAGCGACTAGGTGCAACTAGGTATCTCCAAATCGATACTCAAGACACGGACTTTGAGGTGTGGCGCGGTGGAGGCGTGGACAGACTGCTGATGAAACTGGATTTTGGCAGGATGACTGGTGGTGATGAGTATATTGTGTAGGCTGCTGGTAGTTGCTTTTCTTTGCAAGGGCAGGTTCATATCCTATAGCCATGAAACTCTAATGAGGAAGAAAATAACATTCTTCCAGACTTGTAGACCTTGGAATGATTCTGGAATGTTCATGTGAATCATGTCAGTTTGGTCTCCCTAAGTCATCCGAATCAGGGAGTTACTGCTGTCCGGAGTGGAGTGGAAACCATTGACCGTATACGTAGAGGGTATGCATCGTCATCAAGCACAACCCTTCTTTCTACCGCTATGCAAGACATTCTCTCAACCTCTCTTGACCATTTTACCAAATACCCAACCACTTCTTAATCGGCTTCCTCCTGCCTTCGAAATCGGTATACATCTCCTCAGCACCCTTTTTATCAACCGCCGCAGCAGCCAAAGCCTCACTCCCCTTTCCCATAGCCATCTCATTCCCCACAGCCGCCAGAGCCTCACCTTCCTTACTCGGAACCTTTTCTCCTCCACTCTTGTCATCCCTAGCACTCCACCCACCAAACACACCCTCAGCCTCATTCAAACCATGCGCTTTTCTGAACTCTGCCCTCTTTCTCACATCGTCGACTTTGTTTTTGCGGTATTCGGCTGTTTGGATGGAGATGTATTGGGAGTGCAGATTGTAGACTTGAGCGTAGCGAGAGAGGAACGCGATGGGATGAGAAAGGAACATGTTGTTGGGTGGTAGTTGGTCGAGGTAGGGTGTGTTTGCCAGAAAGTTGTTTAGCCAGGTGAAGAAGGCGAGGGAGATGAGGATGGACTAGTGGAAGTCAGTTGGTGATGGAGTTGAGAGAAGCAGGGATGCGTACCATGGTGATCCACACGTGGATGGTGCGGTTTGTGAGGAACCAGTGGAAAAAGGTGCCTTCGGGTGGCATCATATGTGGGTATTGCTTCGTCTTTTGCTGTTCCTTTTCTTTGGCACTCAGAGGGACTGAGAAGGCGGGTTGTCTGTTGCGGCGGGGTAGACGAGCAGGGTGTGATGGTGGGTTGAAGCGTGTGGGCTTCTCGAGTAGTCGGCCCTTAGGTACTGGTTTGGAGCTGCTGCTGGCAGCGCGAGAGGCTACGAGCGAGCGGGCGAGGAGCGAGGTTTGTGGTGCGCGCATAGTGCGCAGTGTGAGCTGACGCGATAGCTGGAGTGCTGACATTGTCGACATGGTATACGAGGCTGCAGTGCAAGATGGAGATGTCGATGGTGGTGGAAAATCATCATGATCCGAGCCTCGGCAAAAACTTCCCTGCCAGGTGCGGCCAAACCATGCCACCTCCGAGCGCCGACGACAGCGATCATCGTGCATCATGCTACATATCCAGACCCTGGAACTTTTTGACATGGCTTGCAATCACTCATTGAATCCTGATCTTATCAACACATCCTTGCGAAAGGCTTTCATTTCTTTTCTATATCATACGAGTCTGCAGTGTGAGCGCAGCTCTTCTAGTTCTGCTTCTTCTCAGTCTTGTCAATCTTTACGACTGAAGGGAGCGAGGTGAACAAGCTCGGCCAGACCAGCTCGAACTCGTCTTGACGTCCGTTCAAGCAATGACGGAGCCACACTCCCCACACAATGTAGAAGTATGCTCCAGTCCCAGTCATCAGATGCCACCATCCATGTCCTTCGAGGAAGATACCCCAAGGCAGTCCAACCTCGTGGCGCCACTTACGTAGCTTGGAGCAGTAAACATTGTCCAGTGTCCAGATACCAAATCCACCCAGGAAGACGCTGAGTCCGCATGCAACCATGAGCCACATGGTCTTGATGATCTTGCGATCTCTGTTGTCCCGACGTTGTTGTTCTTGCTCGCTGATTCCATTCTGGAGACGCGCAGCTTCTCTGGCCTTTGGCTTAGGGCGGATGTCGCGTTCCATGACATACATGGATCGAAACAAGACGGTAGCAGTCAGGAGCGCATACATGTTCTGGTGGAAGACCGGGTCTCCAAGGTAGTGGTAGTAGCCCGTGATAAAGACTGACAACGACACCAAGAAGAGAGCGAGAAAGATGCGGAAGGTGCGTGTCTGCTTGTGTGCAAAGGTCGCGTAGAACATGAGGCAGGTCGTGTAGATCATCGAGAGTTCGTCGACGAGTTGCATAGGATCTGCATCATGTTAATCGAGTTCTGACGTATGCGGTCTCGGGTACTGACATTTCAAGGTCGTGTGGAAGAGGAAACTGCCAGTTCCGACGACCAGGTAGCCGATGAAGGTGATGAGGAAGATATGATCATGGCCATTCTGTATACAGTTGCTGATACCACGGAAGGCCAGCCAGACGAAGAGAAGGTTGGTCAAGGTGTTGACGATCTCAGCCGAGTAGACGGTGGCATAGTAGTCCTGGTCCTTGTCAGACTCGAGGGTCGAGTTTCTCAAGGAAGTGTATGACGAACCTCCTCACACCAGTTCAGTGTAGAGGTTACGGGACTCCAGTAGCCCTCTCTCGAGGGAGGATACGGTATTGAGGGTAACAAGGATGCCATCAAGATGGTGTAGAAGCTGCGGAAGCTTCGGGATTCGTTGCAGCGACTGTAGTCAGATTTGATCGATTGAGAAATGCCAGAAACGACAGAAACCCGAGAACTAAACCGAGAGATCCGCAAAGGCAGGAAGTAGAAAAGACAGCAGGCACAAACAAGGAAGCAGACTGACTTTCTTCAGACAAACTCGCTCATTGACGAAAGAGTGCCAAGACGCGTGTCATCAAGCCGCAAGCCGGCAATCACATGCTGAACTCCTGCCAAACCATCCACCAAATCTTGCTCGTACAACAATAGACAGCAAACACTCGCCCGCCATGTCTATGTCTCCGGCAGATATGCAGAAGGTCAATTCATCTGCCTGTCACAACCCAATAACAACACACGCTGACTCTGTGTCCAGCTCCTGCAAGAGATCGAGCAAAAGGCCCAGTTCTGCCAGCAACAGATGGTCATTGTCAAGCAGCAAATGAACAGCAAGAACCGCGAAAACCGCATGCTTCAGCTCACTGCCGCTGAACTTGACGGTCTGCCATCTGACGCCAACGTCTACGAGGGTGTCGGCAAGATGTGAGCAACCACAACTAATCAGTCTTGAGAGCAACGTTTCTGACATGCCCATTCTAGGTTCGTCGCCAGCCCCAAGACCGACGTCAAGGTTCGCCTGACAAAGGATCAAGAAACCATCAAGAAGGATATGGAAGGCCTAGACAAGAAGATGCACTATCTCGAGACAACCTTCAACAACAGCAAGACTCACTTGGATGCCATCTTCAAGAACGGTGGCAGATGAACATCGCAACAAATACACTACTCGCCAAGGACACGTCTTGAGGTCTGAGATCTCTCCGCAAAGTCCATTGCGCTCGCACTGCAGCGCTACCAACGGTCACCGAGAAGCTGTGGTCGAAGCTGCAAGTCACGATTTACGAACAAAGGTCAGAGCGAAAGACGCTGCGAACGAGCCATGGTCACAGTAGCAGCACCTGCTGAGACGACCTCGAGGCACATACGGCCCTTGTCTCGAAACATTGAAACCTCGAGGACTACCTAGCACGTATGTCGATTTGCACAACACAGTTTGTACGAATACTGCTCCTTTGTACGCAGTGCCAAGATTAGAAGTTGTGCACCTTCTCGGAGAATACACCATTTGACCTTTCTCCTAAATTGTCTTATCGCATCCTTCAAATATATATGCAATCTACTGCAAGCTACAGCTGCAAATTGCCGCCCATGATCCTCCAGTTCCAACTTTAATCTGCCACGGTATTGCGACAAAGCAGTTCGCTGCAGCACTCCTTGGAGTTTGGTCAATGTCCCTGACAAGACCTCTCCAACAAAGCGCCCAAAAAGAGCTGATTATAGCTGCCACCAGACTACGATCAGAATATAGCAAAAGCGACGCGCCTGTTTCAAGACATGTAAACCACGCGCGCGGCTCATGCAGGAGCTCAGATCGCCAATCGCCGTCTGCAGCAGCTGGCAGCTGCAGTAGTCAGCGGGGTGAACACCACCCTTCTCCCACTTTTGCCAACAAATCGTTCGCGACCTGACCGGTCAGTCACAAACGAGACAGGGCATGGAGCTGTAAGCCGCAACATGTGTCCGATTTTTGTGAATCTCGTCAGCGTTTTTACCAAAAGTAAGTCAGCCAGTGCCCAGAATCTCGGGCTTCAAGAGGCGGTAAGGCGTGGCATCTGCGACAAGCCATGGTAGCCTCCGGCATGCACAAGTCATGACGGCTATTGGTAAGGTTGTTGGTATACAGCACTATACGCGGCGGGTCACGCGCGATCCTTCGCTTGTAGCCCTTTTGTCCTTTTCTGTCAGCAGCCTTGACTCTTTCATCTTCCTCGCCCGAACGTACGGTAGGCTGAGATTCTGTGTCATTGCAATCAGAGGGTGTCTCGTGTCTCTGTCTGATTGTTCCAGCTGTCTCATTTGGTTGCTTTTCGTCTCTCTACCTTCCATTCTTTAAACAAATCAAACACATCCTTATCACATTCCTCTCATCTTGTTGAGAGGTGGGGTTGCAAACATCATACGCTCCCTTGCTGCCGATTCAAGGACATTCACAGCATCATCTCAGCACCGTCAACATGGTCTATTCATACGGAGAGTCGTGGTATGATCGTCAGGATCCTTCGCCACCACCGCATGCACGCTACTACCATCACTCCTATCGACACAGCGGCCACCTCACGCCTGAACCACATTACTCCAATCTACATCGCTCGCACTCTCAAGGCCACAATGTCCCGCATCCCACCAACATCCATATCCACAACAAGATACCCATCACCCAAGAGACGACCAATGCCCAACGCGCAGACTCGAGGCCTCCTCCCCCAATGCCCGCACCCATGCCACCTCAGCCCCATTTCCAGCCAGTACCCATGATGGCACCACCCATGTTCGTCCACCAACAGGTACCCATGATGCAGCCTGCTCCTCCGCCGATGATCGACCCTCATGCCCTGCGAGCCCAGCGCCTAGGGGAACAATTCCTGGCCGACGAATTTGCAGAAATGCACCTCAACCGTCACCGCTCTCACTCTCGCGGCCGACGCTCCCCTGACGACCGTCTCCGTTGGGACCTCGAACAACAACGTCGCGACGCAGCAGCAGCAGAATCTCTCCGTCGTCATCACGAGGAAACCGCTGCTCTCAAAGCTCAATTCGAACTCGACCGCCGCCGCGAAGAAGCCGCTGCTGCGGAAGCCAAACGCATTCGAGAGGATGAAGCCACGGCTCTCAAGTTGAAACTCGAGCTTGAGGCTGAGCGTGAGGCCGCTAAACGTGCAAAGCAAGAAGCAGATGCAGCAGCAGAACGAGACCGCGTAATCGCCGAACACGAACGCAAACTCACCGCCGATGCCAAAGCCGCCGCCGACGCCGAAGCAGCATTCAAA
>Ga0058697_10000658_pt1 | contig 14239 bp, 15 predicted proteins | sample AgamicAsMae_FD_66619 | JGI IMG/M metagenome (GOLD analysis project Ga0058697, IMG submission 66619) | Agave microbial communities from Guanajuato, Mexico - As.Ma.e | ecosystem: Host-associated > Plants > Phyllosphere > Phylloplane/Leaf | place: Guanajuato, Mexico | collected 2012-06-04
GATCTGATTCGCCGTCTAGTCGGTGGGGCTTGCGTGTTTTCTTCCTGGTTTCATATCTTCATACCCCTTTTAGCTTTGTAAGATTTTTACATACGAGTTTTGTTTACGATTCGGGTGATGGTCACGGTGATGAACCAGAGTGACAGGACCCACTGACCCGTTTGCGTGTGACAGCCTTGTTTTTGCTCTTTCACTTGGGTTTTTTCTCTTTTCCTCTCTCGCTCGCACCAGTTTTTCTTCTCTTTTCCACATCAAACAGCATCATGGCAGATCTCGGACCTGGCGGCGCCAAAGCTGCGTCTGACCTCTCCACACACTGGACGAAATTCCAACGAGATATCAAACAGGAGATGCAGACTTTCTTTGGGCAGCAGCGAGCAGAAATGCAGGCTCTTAAAGGCACGATTTTCAACGCCGAAGAACAGTTGGCGATCATGACGGACGAGATCTCAGATCAACGCAAAGCGCTGGAGCAGACCCAGAAGGGTGATATCCAGGATACAAAAATCCGACAAGATATTTCAGACGCACAGGTATTTACAACGAGATCTCGCGCCCAAAGGAGACACCGCGCTGACGAAATCCATATAGAAGAAGAGACTAGGCTCGATACAGAAGAAGCAGGAAGAGTTGGAAGCCGCGCTCGCGCAATGTACAAAGGATATCGACTTCAAGGAGGCCGTCAAAGAGATCAGAAAAGATCTCAGCGATGTTCAAACAGATCTGGCAGCAAGACTGGACACGCAGTCGGTCAAGTTCGCGAAACAAGAAGATCTCGACCGCGTCAGTAATACCGTCGAAGACACCAGACAGAGTCTTGAGGGTGTCCGGTCGATACAAGGGGCAATTCAGGACGACCTAAGAGCTCGTCTTCCGAACAAAGACCTCCGTCAGATGAGGTCAGATCTCAGTGATGCCTTGGAGAGGCTCACTACTGTGCAATCGAGACAAACAGATCTCGAGAAGAGCTTTGATACGGTAATTGAGATCGACCATGAAGAATTCAAGGAGGTACCAGGAGATCTCAAGGATCTTGAACATAAGGTCAAGGATCTGGAACGTTGGACGAGAGTGCAGGGCGAAGACATCCAGAAGTTCGGCGCAGCCCTTGAGCAAAGGGTTTTCGTCACTCAGAGCGACATAACCAAAGCATCGAGGACCTTAAGGACCCGTATCAACGATGAGATCAAGAAACATGGCGTGGTGACGACAGCTGAGCTAAATGAGGCTCTCGCCAACTTGAACCAAGCTATACAAACGCAGAAGGGCGAACATCGCGTTGCGCCAACATCAGATCTCGATCCGGACTTTCTGGACACCGACCAGTTGCTCAAAGTTACACATTCCAGATACCCAGGTCAAGATCCCGAGCAGGAGCAAAATGAGTGTCTTGAGCCAGATTCTGAGGAGGAGGCACACGAGAAGGCTACCATTAATCAAGTAGCCGATCTAGACACAGCGTCCGAAGCCAGTATCTCGGTCATTGAAGAGGAAGTCACGAAGCCGCCCCAGAACCGACGTAAAAGGCGTAGACCGACACATTTCGAGACTCCACAAGCCAAACGCCGGGATCATATACCCAAGATCTGGGTTACTCGTCACCACGATCTGAACACTGATGCCTCGGAGAAGGGTCGTGCTTGGGACAGGATCCAGGACGTCTGGCGAAGGCAGATCGAAGAGATGGAGGAGAGATGTGAAGATTGGGACTCTCTGGAGCTGAAAAAGAAATGCCTGAGATGCGTGGCAGTGGGATCCACGGCACAAACGTGGACTAAGGGAAACCCAGGAGAATATGCCTGTCGAGGATGCGCCAATACCGGTAAGCTGTGTATCGTTGAGAAGGCTGGAGAACTTGAAGTCCTGCCATTGCCACCTCTTCAAGATCACAAGGTCAAGACATTGGAAGACGTATTCCTCTGTCATAACAACATGATCAGTCGTCGCAACCCCGGAGTATGGGCCTGATGGATACAGTAGAGGAGCATACGAGAACTGCTTACTGGCGGAGCGAGGGAGTTCTATAATCAGTTTAGCTGAAAGCGAACGAAATTTATGCTTAGCTTAGCTACAGTCAGTGCAAACATCAAACAGGGCTTGCTCTAAGATCTTGACACTTGAAAGCTAGATCTTGGCTGACTTCTTTCTTTTCCAACCCTTGCGAGTTTTACTCGCTAGATGTACCAGCTGTATTCGAAAGAAGGCCCTATCCCAGCTCTGCAAGCTCTCGGCCTCAACGTTGAACTCGACGCATGGTACCATGAAAAACGAACTCAAATGCTAGTGGGCATCACATATTTCTCGAGCCCTGATGGTTGTGTCCTCGGCAAGCGGAGGCTTATGAATCAGAATCCGATGATCAAAATCCGGAGCCGACCGTGGTGACCCTGGCATGACGTGGGTACGACCTCACTTTATGTGCAGCTATAACCACCTTTGGTTGTCCTGCCACCAACTCGTCAACGAAAAGTCAGCGCATCTCATATATTAAAAGAAGCTCAGGATCCTAACAGACGTCGCCAAAATACCAACTGCTTGACAATCGGCAAAGCGATTGCAATTCGTCCCAAGTCACAAGATACCACCATCCACAATCGTCACAGATATATCAACTTTTTTCAGACGGTTCGAAACAACGCATTATCATCAGCATGGATACCACAACTGCCCTCAATCTCGCCAAGATCCTCGGTCCTGCCACATCCCTCGCAACAGCCGGAGCAATCCTGAGCATCTCCTTCCTGTACACGCCGTTGCTCTCTTCCTCCGCCCGCTCCCAGTCAACTTCCAAGCCATCACCATCCTCGACTCTCCCAGCTATCCGCTTTATTTTCTCTCGTGGTAGCCATTTCTTCCCTCAAGCTGCTGTTTTTGCAGCCGCGAACTATGGGTACCTGGCTTATCACTGCGGAGAGGGTGTGGTGAGGATCGCAGGGTGGGAAGTGCAAAGGAAGACGGGATTGGTAATGGCGGGTGCACTGAGTATGGCTATTGGACCTATCACGGGGATTATGTTGCCGGTGTGCAATAATGCTTTGAGAGAGATGGGAGCGCTGGAAGCGAAGGGAAGATGAGAAGAGGTTGACGAGTTGAGGCTGAAGGAGTTGATTAAGAGGTTTGAGGTATTGAACTATGTTAGAGGGGCAGTCATGCTTGCAGGGGGTATCTTGGGACTGGCTGTTGTTGTGGGGTGAAGATGGCAGTCAAGATCCAATTCGCCTTGGGCATCATTGCGAGCTTGAGTGGTCTGCCGGATGTGCATCAGATGGAGACTCTACTGTCAGGGGGGTTCGGGATCCACAATACGGTGCATATCATTTGTAACATGCTTGATCGTTATCTGATAAACCGTACAAACGAAGGAAGATGAACGTTGTCAGAGAGACATATAGAAAGAGCAAGGTAAAAGCGAGGCTGTGGAAGGGGACCACCGGCTACGAGTTTGTGGTGACAGTCATTCGCCTTCCCATTATCAGCAGATATTGGTTACGACAGTTCTTTCCACTGGACTGCCATTATCAGTTGCAAAATATCATTACAGAGTTGGGCGATGGCAATCGGGACGTTGAGTGTTTGCATTGTTGCGTCTCGAGTCGCGACGCATCACTTTGCAGGAAGGAAGGTGCGAATAACACATCAGCACTTTCCTTCAAAACGACTGTTGACCTTTTGCATGTGACAGTCCCTGCTTTTCCTTCCATTCTCACTCCGACTCTTTCTTACCTTTCTCCCACTCACCAAACAAGCTGGCAGATCTCGTCGGCGTCACATACCACATTCAGATCTCAAAGCTCTTTCTCCTTCTCTTCTGCTTGCCGTACTGTCTTCGCCCACCATCATGGCAGATCTGGAGGTCGGAGATCCTGAGCTCAACGCGAAGAACTTGCTACGCATCAAAGCCGATATCACAGAGCTCGTCACAACGCAAGATGATATTCAGAGATCGATCGCCACGGTCAACGCCGAGATTGCTTCGAAAGGGCCAAGTGTCACTCTAGAAGGACGTTTGAAGCGGTGGATCGAGGAACAGCATTCGGTCTGTACAAGAGCAAACGTTGCTATGTCAGTCATTGGTCTCTCCATAGAGGATCTAACCGAGTCATCTCGAGATCCACCAAGCATCATGGCAATCAAGGATCTGCTGGAATCCTTAGATACATTCACCTCCGAGACTTCGATCAATATACTGAGGGAAGCTCTGGTCACTATCCAAGATGCCAATCCTTCGTCGTGCACTGACATCCTTGAGGACTTGGAATCAGCTTTCGGGTCTCTATCTAAAGATCACATATCCAGATCCACCAAGATCTTGCAGACAACACAAATCGCCGTCAGAGACCTCGCTACAGATCCCTCAAGTCGATGCTGGGCTCGACGATCCCGGTTGGCCTGCATCAGTTCTAGTGTCTCACCTTCGCCATCATTACAAAGCATCCCAGATATCGACCAGACCAAAGCTTCTCTCCAATCGAGTGAGAACATCTAGAGTCTACTGGATCTTGATGAGATGCATGACCAACAGGATCTCCACAGATGTATCGGTGCTCTTCTCAAGAAGTTCTCTGCGGAGCGCATCATCCAAGCTGTTCAGGATCTGGATGATGGTGCCGCACTCACGCCTACTATTTCCGATATTCGGATGCCGCAGCAGAAGAGGAACATGACTCAGGGACTGCCCGGTGACATGTCGTCAGGGGCGCTCAAACATGGACTCGTCAGAAAGTCCTCGGTGGCCCTGCAGGATAAACTGAAGGAGGTCATCGATGACTGGGTTCAAGCCTTGGAGAAGCGTATGCAGACCGAAGATATTCATGGGGGAGGTGATGAAGTCAAGGAGGAAGAAAGCTTGCCGCAGACAAAGATTTCGTCTCACGCGATCAAGAGATCTTCTCCAGCGTTGGACGATGAGACAGGGATCAAAAGATCTCGTTCTCGATACTAGTAGCGGGAGGATCTCAGTCGGCGCTCAGGGATGGAAGCTTCACGAGAGCGGACAATGATGACAGAAAGGCTGATATGATCAATTGCTTGCATGACTGAATGACAGACGAGATGAATTGCTAAGCATGGAAGACGAAGGTCAGAGAAGTAGCTTAGCCAAACAAGAACTCGACTCCAATATCTAATCATCTGAAATCCAACACTCTCGCTTCAAGATCTAGTGCGCATGCAGTAAGAGTACTCGGGAAGAAGATTCCGATGGCTCTCGAGATATCTCACAGGGTCTCTGCTCAAGATTCCTGGTACTGGATAAGAGGCCATCCAAGACTGTCCGATTTGTTCTCATGCTATATAGTGGAGTGGATTTGATAGAAGAGGATGGCAATGCAATAGCTGTTGTTGACTGAGTTCTGAGCCTCCGTGTTTAAGAGTGACTGTCAGTTTCAAAGGTTCCCTATCGGTGGCTCCAGATCTCTCGTAACGAATCTCAAGGTCAACCATTTCATCCTGGTCTTTGTTGGAAGCTTTCTCTGCGGCTTCTCTTTCCTCCATGTCTTCATCAGAAGTGTTCTGGTCTCAAAACCCCTCTCGCTTGTTCTGTCGTCTGCAATATAGAGATCGATGACTGAAGCCTGGGTCTCCAAATTCCAGAATGACTGTGATTCTCACAACTTTCTGCACGCTGCCTCTAGATGTCTCAATCCAGATCTCAGGTTTGATTTGCTCGTCCAGACCCTCATCGAGACCATTCTTAGCACTTCCGGATCCTCATTGGTAATTTTTCCTTCTTCATGTGACCCTTGGACACAATGTCATCCTCCAGATCTCTCTGCTGGTCTGCTTCAACGCCCTCCATATTTGTGTCCGATATTTCTCCTCCAACATCATGTGAAGGCATCTGAGCAGAGTGTTGGCCGTTCCGAGATCTCCATCCAATCCCTCGCTAGACTCTCCTTCGACTTCGTTATCAGACAGGCCAGCATCTGAGACTTGGGCTTCATCGATCTGGGAAATGAAGGGCCATCTGGTCTCGAAGCTACAGCGGAGGTAACGCATCGTAAAAGGATGGGCTTTGACAGCAGCCTCGAAGGAGTCGTTCATTGTTTCACCAAAGACAGGGTCTTGACGGATATCTTCGAGGTAGCCGGTGATGAGACAGACTCTGTTATCGAATCTGGACAGCCAGATTCCGACTGCTTGCAAACAGTTTCTGTTCTCCTGTATCTCGAGCCTGTGTGAGTGTGGTTCAGCATCTTTGCACAGCTGTTGGGTCAAAGCCTAGATCTTGTCAGTCATAGCTATGCACGTGGGGTGGGACCACTTACCTTGTATTTCCGAAGCTCAGTGCACGAAACGACGTTGTGGACGATCTCCTTCATGACGTGATCCTCGCACTCCAAGATCTTTGTTAGGTTGGCATGGGCTGCGGTGAAGTCGTTCATTGCTTGGACCCAGTTGACCTCGGGGATCTCATGGCCAACCGCGAGATATTTTGACTCTGGCAACTTGGAGGCGTGTTGCTCCAAGAACTCTTCCTTCTCAAGGCGAAGTCTTCTGCACTCTTCGGCGAGGTTCAATCTCTGCCGCTCGTGGGCTTCGAGGGCTTCGAGGGCAAAGACGGAATCCTCAGTACTGACAGGAAGATCTTCTCTAGCCATCCCGTGTCTCACAGTAGGAAGACCGGAATATGTGGAGAATGGACTGACCGTGGTCATGGAGGTTGAGATTTGTCCCTCAAGAGTTGAAGTCTTATTGCTTGGATCCTTCTTGATTGAGATCCTCTTGGCGGGGAACTCAGTGGTAGTGTCGGTCACGATCTGACGTGACTTTCTCTTCTTGGTGGAGAGATTTGAGGCAGCCGTGGCGATCTGCGGGGCGTTGTGCTGATCAGTGGTGGTGAGGGTCCTCATGACTGCAGACCTGGATTTGGCGGCATTCGGGTGTATGGCCCTCTCAGCTGTGGACTCATCAGATTCATCGTCGGTCTCGCCTTCCGGCACTTGTTTTCTGAGCTCCTCCAGAATGGCGGTATCCGAATAGTGTCTGCTAATGTTGTGAAATAAATTTCCGAGAGACCACCAAGCATTCATGGCTCGGGTGTAGAAGTCTCTTGCATGGGAGTTGTCCTCCTCTATTTGGATCTTGTTGAGTCTCGCCAGAAGGGACTCGTATTTCTGACGTAGGCGCCAGATCTTGTCAGCATGCTGGTTGCGCACCTGGCCATCGTCCAAAATCCAGCCTTGAGGAGCTGCGATCTCGTCCCATTGTGCTTTGGCTTCGTGGTTGACCCTATTAGATCTAAGTCGCGAAATCTCTTTGCGCTCTTCGGCAACGATAGCTTCGAGCTCCTGGATCTGTGTTAGCTCAAGTTCAAGATCTCCAAGTCCGCTACTACCTCGGTGGTGAGATCTTCGAGGGCTTTCGCCTTGGTCTTGGGGGATGCGCTGGCACCGAACATCTATAGGATCAGTGCTGAGTTTGAGATCTGATGTGAGTCACTCTTACCTCCAGGATTTCAGTGTTACCGTCGTCCATGCTGTTCTTGTTGTTGTCATCCATGACTCCAGACTTGGGCTTCTCCAGGACTTCGAACTCCGAGTCAGACTTTGTGGGCTTGTCTTTATCAGGGGCCATGACTATAGATCGTTAGCAGTGCACCTCCGACAGATCTGGTTGCGCCTTACTGAGATCTGCCGAGCTGTTGGGTCGGGTGTCTCAGGAGGGAAAGAAGGAAGGGAAAGCTCGTGTGTACGCGGCGAATGAAATGTTTGTGCCAGGCTGTAAGTGAATGCTGATTTTCGATTTTGGACAATAGCACTATTCTAGTGCATTCTTCACCTTTTCATCATTGATCTAAGTTTTTCTCCCATTGGTTCACTCACTGAGTCTTTCATCTTTTCGATGAGTGTAACCTTACCTCTCACCTCTCCATCTGTAAAAGTGTCTACCATACGAAGCGGTGAGAATGCAGTACGATTATGTAAAACAAGGTAGTGTCCATCGAGAAGCAACTCGTTGTCGGCTTTCCTTGGACGTGTCTCTTGTCTGAAGACTACAGTGCCTTTCTATATTGAGCACATTGCTTTGAGCCAGTCGCAGGAATAAGATGAGATGGGAGGCTACTGGTCTTCTTTGGATAGATATCCGGTCGCAGAGGCCGTTGTGCCTTTTCATAGCTACGTCGATCCATATTATCGCAGATGGAGAATGAAAGACAAGTCAAAGATTGACTCAGATACCGGGATGGAGTGAAAGATGCAAGAGCGACGGAGGTTGTCAGAAGAGACAGCTCGAGGCGCCTTCCCAATGCGGGGTTTGCGCACGCGGGGCATGACGCGCATCAACCGGCATGTTTCTTTCTATCTGAGGCTGCCGCATAATCGCCCACTCTCTTCACAACAACCATTCTCAGTCCCAACGATGGAGTCCATGTCACGCCGTCCGTCGCAGCGCCAGAACCACGAGCAGAACGATCAAGAAGCCACAGCCCAAGACGCCTCGGCGCTACAAGAATCCAGCGTACTTGTCGACCATCCGTCACCCGAAGCACGATCAACGCCACAGATACCTGACGATAACGACCTCAAAAAATGCTGGATCTGTTTCTCGGATGAGAGTGAAGATGGTCCCGACACACCGGTCTGGAGAGACCCTTGCCCTTGTGCCCTGGTAGCACACGAAGCATGTCTCCTCGACTGGATCGCCGACATGGAGTCTCCTACCACCCGCAAACGCACTCTCGGCCCCCCCGCCATCTTGTGCCCGCAATGCAAGTCTAGCATCCAGCTCGTCCGCCCGCGCGATCCCATCGTGGAAGTCGTCAGAGCACTTGAACGAGTGGCTGCTAAAGCCGTAGCCCCTGCCGCCTTGACTGTAGCCTTCAGTGCCGTCGTCCACGCCTGTGCAGTCCACGGTCTCTACACCATTACCTCCATCTTCGGCCCGCAAGACTCAAGACGCATCCTTCAACCTCTAATTGACAACATCTGGACGGCTTCCCGACCCATGGATCAATTGCGCAACTTCATGCAGCACTGGCGCCTCCGCATTGGTCTCCCGCTCATCACTCCACTCCTCATCCTCTCTCGCACCACCCTCGCCGACTCGATCCTCCCCGTTCTTCCTATCGTCTTCTTCGCAACTCAGGGCGACACCTCCGATACCCTCGACATGATCTCCTGGCCTCCCTCAGCGAGCATGACCTTTGCCGTCCTTCCCTACATCAGATCAGCCTACAATACCTACCACCAACGTGTCTGGGCTGAGCGTGAGAAGAAGTGGCTCAAGGAGATTCAACCAAGAAGTGGTCAGCAGGATGACAATGCTCAAGTCGCCCTTGACGCACAGATGGAGGCCGCCGAGGAAGACAATAACTTTGAGATCAGAGTAGATGCCAACATCTGGGAAGACTGGGCAGGTGCTGATGACGATGATCTTTTGTTGGAAGTTCAAGACGGCGGCCAAGCTCATCCATTCAATGCACCACCTTTGCCTGACAATGCCCCTCTACCTCAGGGCCAACAAATACCGCAACAACCTCGACCACAGCAAAACCCTGCCCCTCCGCCGCCACAGGATAGAGAAGAACGCTTGCTCTCCTTCAGCACAAATTCCCTCGCTCAAACAGTCATGTCCGCCATCATCTTCCCTACGATCGCCTCAGTATCAGGAGACTTACTCACATACATTCTACCACGGTCGTGGACAACACTTCCTGTATCAAAGTGGGGCATAGGCAGAGGTAGAGTAACAGGCTTGTTGCAAAACAAATGGGGTAGAAGTGTTGTAGGAGGATGTCTGTTTGTGGTCGTCAAGGATGCGGTGATGCTCTACGTCAGATGGAAGATGGCGAGACAGCACCAGAGAAGACATGTCGTCAATTACGACAGAAAGAGCAAGAGGTAGGTAGTTCAAATTTTGAAAGCTCAAATGCAGCTGCCTCTCCCTCCCCTCCTGCCATGGCGCATCTGATTATACTCTATTATCAGAAGCCAGTGCACTTCGTACCAACCGGCCATGCACGACTATTTAATGACTCTTTTGACCTTTCTAATCGCTCTCCTCTTCATCCCACTCCTCTTCCTCTTCTACTCTAGCAGATTTCGACAAAAAACTCAACTACACAAACACCGAAAACCATCCAAATCTTTTGTCGAACCTCTGCGATCAAAATGGCCGAAATCAAATCCACAGAACTAGCATGGGCTCAGATCGAGTATGAGCACCAGATCCCAGATCTGTGTCACGAGGAGATGGAATCCAAGATGCAGGAGATTAACGAAAGCTCAGACTCCAAGACTGTCTCGCTATACTATATGCTCCACGGGGACAAGCGAGAGAAGCCTCAGAGCTTGCCCTACGCACGCCAGATCCCGTGTAACTTCGCTGCGGCAAACAACAAGGCGAAGTCTCCTGCTTGGTACTCCCTGATCGTTGAGGGAGATCCCGATGAAGCATTCCCAGATCCTGAAGAGCAGCATACGCTCGGACCTGATGAAGAACAAGAAGAGAATCCCGACATCCGTTACATGCTCGAGGTCAGAAACGGTCTCATCAAGAGAGCCTCAATCCAAGACGTTGAGTACTTGAAACTTCTCCATGATCTCGTCCTCAAGGTGGAAGCGACCGAAAAGCAGGAACTCAAGAAGCGAATCCGTCCTGCATCCGAATCTGAGACCTCAGGTACCTTCACAGAAGAATCTATTGCCAGCCTTCGTCACGCTCTCTTCGAATTCATCCACTACGACTGGGAGCACAAGAAGATGAAACTTTACTGCATCAAACATCTGGGCGAGCAATGGCTGAGCGTGAAGGCCAAGTCTGGATCTCATCACGCCTACATACTCATACAAAAGTTGGAAGAAGTCGCAGGACTTCGTCAGCAGAAAAGGCTCACGATCCCAGTGGGTTCTGGCAGAAGCCTGGAGAACGAACTCTTTGTGACTTCCAGCACAATCCATCCCCTCCCTCACCTCGTCGAAAGCTCGCGCTGCAAGATCTCGTACTTCGTCGAACTCTGGGAGGTCACTGATTTGGCGACCGACTACATCAAGAACTGGCGACCAAATCCTACTGACTACACCGATATCATCACTTATTCGGATCGCCTCTCAGATGTCTGGTTCCAGGATCTCTCGTTACTCTACGAGAAGCACAGTTGTCTCTTCCAGGATCCGAAGAAGGAAGTCGCTGTCCAAGTCGCCAGCATCAAAGCCATCAAGGCTCAAGTGCCCACCTTCTGCACCCTTGCGATTCTGCCTCGTTGGCATGGGATCCCTTATCTATATGCCCAGCTCAAGCACAAGTGGGGTGTCACTGATGAAGAAGCCGAGGACCTGGATGGACATCTTCATGTGGCCTTCGACGAAATCCTCACAAAGCTCAATGACGAGGATTTGGACCAGGATAATTGAGATCATTAAGGTATTGGGGAGGTAGTGGCAGATCGCAGATCTGGGGAGGAGATTTTAATATTCCGGCTGGCATTTTTTCGACACTTTCAATCTTTTGCTTCTAGATAAACATTGACAAAATCACAAAAAAAACTTGTAAAATTGTGAATCGATATCCCAGACTTTGTACTTGTCTTCTCACGGCGACTTTGAAATATACGGGCCACATTCCAGCGAATTCGTTTACATCTTGCCAGCATAAAGTATCACATTTACCGATCGGCCAACAAGCAGGGCTATCTCTTTCCATACAAGCGAAATTTTGCTTCACATAGAGTACCCGTTCAGACCAGACCACATCAATGGCCACAATACACATGATAGTGTTTGCATGTGTGTGTATCAACAAACAATCCTTGTGGCGTATTGTAGGTATTATCTCAAACTAATACAGATGAATAAGGATCGTATTGTCAATCAGAGAAACAACGGAACGAATGCCTCCATTGGCCGACAAACTTTCACTACAAAACCCAACCTTTGTCTACCTATAAAACCCAATCTTCTTCTTCCCACAAACAACAACCTCCACTATCCACTACATGGTCATTCTCTCCGGCAGATCTGAATAAGCTTTGGCAGATCTCAGCAATCCACACACTAAGTAACAACTCAACAATATGGCCGGCCTTCCAGAGAGTATCACCCAAATCCTGGCCGACAAGGAATGGTCTGATCCATCACGATCTGGACTGTCTACTACGCGCTTCAGAGATCTCTACCACAAGTTCAAGCGAGAGGGAGAGATCAACGTCAACCATCTCCACGCTCTGCGCCACGCATTGCCTACACGAGATCTCGCTGATAACGACTGCAACAGACCCTGGATCCCTCTCTTCTGGTTTGTCCAGTTCAATTCTTGGTACTACCAACACCATATCGAGAACCCAGGCGACACCCAGAAGCGGTTGTTCGTTGGCACAATCAAGGTACCTAGTGGTCAGATACCGATCTGGGCATGCGGAGGTCCAAGCTCCCAGTTCTTCTCTGGCCCAGGCCCTGAAGCAGTAGCGATCGAAATGGACATGTACAAGCGTTGCTTGATCGATTGGTACGCTGCACTGAATGAGCTGTTTGACTTCTCTGAAATGCCCTACGACGATCCCACGAAGCCCGCCGAGACTTCAACTCCCGCTCAGAAGTACTTGTATCTCACCAATGAGGACTCTGGATGGGATGTTCGTCAAGACAACTACATCAAGGCATTGATCCGTATCCTAGAAGCCTACCCAGGTCTCATCATGGAAAAGGCTCCAAACCAGATCCGCTGGATTTGGGACGTCCAAGTCTACAAAGGATTGCCCAAGTTCCCATTCATCTCTGACGAAGTGGATTCTAGCCAGCCAGATCTGGCAACACTTCTGGAACAGAAAGACTCGCAGCCCGAACCTACTTCAACAGATCCCAAGTCTGCCGCAGCACTACTTGAGTCCAGTACGACCAAACACGAGTCCCTTTCAGCATCCAAGTCTACTTCAGCAGAACCCAAGTCCATCCCCATCAGATCCAAGCTTTCGTCCGCACCCGACAACGATTCCACCAAGACTCAGTAAACGAACAGCCGAGCTAGGGAAGAAAGGACAGAGGAGACACAGAGAGCAGAGAGCAGAGACTTATTGGCGGCCAAGGGGCTCTTTAAATCTTCACGACTACTCACAACTTTACGACTTCATGACCATTTCCTTTGTTCTTTGACTTCCAGTTTCAGTCTCATCTGACCTCCAGGATCCCGAAAGACGGGACAGGTCGAGGAGGAAGGAGACAGCAGATTTCACAGGAAGACCTCGAAATGACGAGGATCTCAACGCGGCAGAGGAACAGGGCATAGCATATCTTATCAGAAGACCTCGAAATGTCGAGGATCTCGGCCCGGGAAGGATCTCATCAAGTATCCTCTTAGCGGTTTTTAATATTCCATCAATGATTTTTCTTCATCAATATCTCTCTTTGCTCTTCGTACGTCTCTTAATTGGCGCATGTATCGTTTCTCTACCTGAGTTTCTGTTGAAATCCGAACATAGCAGACACAACATTTGTCAATATTCAGATCGCCAAGCTATATGAAAAAAACCAAAGGCAGAAGGGGTAGGGCAATTATCCCATCGCGATCGACAGATTGAGATGAGAAGTGAAGAGGGTAGCTTAGACCTAGTTCGTGAGCAAAAGATAATGCTCTCAAAGGACTTCGACAGAACCGTGCAACAACTCGTATCTCGAAAGCATCTTCTCGTTCGCAAGTATTGTTTTCCTAGCGACAAAACGCCTTTTCGTTTTAGATCGAGATCTGACAGAGTGTCAGACCTCGTTTGAAGCCGTCAGTCCCTCCCGGAGAGTGAAGCACCGTCGAAATTTTCATTGACATAAAGCGCATGCAACATTGGGCAAGCCGAAAATTTCTGATACGAGGTCGCTTAAACCACACTAGAACATGCTCATGCCTTTGAATCGACTTTCATCAAGAACCTTACATCATCCGCTTTGATCAGATCCGCACCCTTCTCTCCCACAGCATAAGCCGTAGCCATAATATTTCCAGACACATGAGTAGGGAACACCGACGCATCGATAACACGCAGACCCTCAACACCCTTAACCTTGAGCTTGTCATCCACAACCTCACCCATAGTGCAAGTGCCAATCAGATGGTACTGCGTTGAAATATGATTTCTCACGTACTCGATTCTCTCCTCCTCAGTCTCTATACTTGCATCCTGTGGTGGAAGGATGCGTTCGCCAAGTGACTCTTTGAGGACTGGTTGACTGGCGACCTTGTCCATCCATTTGATGCCTTCGGCGAGGATTTTGGCATCGGCGCCATTTCTGAGGTATCCTGGATCGATGCGGGG
>Ga0058697_10000661_pt1 | contig 14200 bp, 12 predicted proteins | sample AgamicAsMae_FD_66619 | JGI IMG/M metagenome (GOLD analysis project Ga0058697, IMG submission 66619) | Agave microbial communities from Guanajuato, Mexico - As.Ma.e | ecosystem: Host-associated > Plants > Phyllosphere > Phylloplane/Leaf | place: Guanajuato, Mexico | collected 2012-06-04
GTGTAGCAAGCAGAAGGGACGTCACCAGGCCTAGGAACCCTACCCCCAGCCAGAGACGTCGTGAGCAGATTCAGGCCGAAATTAGTGAAGCGACTTTTGAATATCTCTCAAACTCGCCACGCCTGGAGGCCATCAAAGAAGCCATTGAAGAGCTCTCAGAGCTGCCAGCAGAGTCTGTTGATGCTGAGAAGGCCAAGGCAGTCGCAGCTGACATCGCAGCCTTCGCCTTCGATCACTCGAGAGAGGAGCCTGAGAGCATACGCAAGCGTTCGTATACCACTCAAGATTTTCTTGACGAGGCTATGCATATCATGTCTATCATTCGGGCAAAGGGACGGCCCAACAGCGGTTTGGACGATGTCGAGGAGTCTAGCGGCGAGATGCAGTTCAACAACACGCATCTACATCCTGATGACCTTGCAAGGCAAGTTGGTTCAATGCGCATCTCCAGGTCAGCTTCTCGTGAAGGTAACGAGTCAAATTGGCGACCACGAAGCCAAGTCAAGCATGATCCGATGGTTGCCAGTCGCTTGGAGCAGTTCCGTGAGCATGACAACCTCAATTTTGTGGACTCTTCCCTTCGATCGCTTGATTTCGATGACACTTCCGCTATTGACTTCAATCACGAAGATGTGTCGACTCGGGACTTTGTCGATGCACCTGTCATCGAGCCCGGTTGGGGTCGCGGACATGCTCGAACGAATTCGAACAACTCGCAACAAGGAGCTCCAGCGAGCCCGACCAAGTCACAGCACGGTTCTCACCCATCTCTGGACTCTTCAAGTGGAGCACGTACGATGGGATCCACTTCTTCAAGAGAATGTGTAGCCAATTTGTCGCCCGAGAAGGTTGCTCACCTGATCCCTGAGCAGATCGCTGGAATGACCTACAACAAGGAAAAGCAGATCTGGGTGAAGGCCAAGCATCTCAGACCACCGACTTTTGATTACTATCATCAACCAAGCAATGTCAGCAGCGAGGACGATCCGTTTGCATATATCCCTGATTTGACTGTCGACGAGATTAAGGAGATCCAACGCATTCAACAGATGCAAGCACGTCGTCAAGGTCTTGCAGAACAAGAACACTCTGAATACGATATATCTGGCCAGCACACAGAGCTTCCACAACAAGTGCCAGACCGACCACCTCCGCAGAGACAAGAGCCAACTGGCTCCAGACCTACTACCCGCGATAGCAATGCGCCGCACCCATTCACGTCAAGCACTGCTCCATCAAAGTATTCCGGGTTTGCTTCGAGTCAACAGCAACAGTTCGACACTCGCGCCACATCTTGGAGCAATGAAGAGCTGGCCAACATAGCCAGAGCCAAGCAGCAACAAGCGCAAACTGGCGATGGCCTTCGCGACCTGACCACTGTCAACATTCCTCAGAACATTTCAGAGGAGACTGAACTAGTCCTCGATGATTCGATCACTGCTCATGATCAATCACAGCTATCCCATGTCTCTCATGAGGAATCTTTACTAGACGAGCTTCTGAGTGAGGACGACGAACTACTCAATGAAGATTCCGTAACGGAAGAACTACCTGCGCCTAAGCAGCGCGCCAGTGGCATTCCACTTCCATCTTGGCCTCTCCATGACCCACAGCCTGCACGTCGTGGTGGACTGAGAAATTCCTCCTTGAGAAGACAAACTTTCCAGCGAGGTTTCCCTTCTGGACAGGACCAAAGAGAGGTGTCGTTCGTTGCCACTTTCCCAGACAAGCGAACGATGAGTGTTTCTGTAGTAGCTCAGCCAGCGCCTACAATGGCTGCGCCTAACCAAGAGTATGGCCTTTCTTCTCCTGCTCGCATGGATGGCACGTTCTACCTTAGCGACCTACCCGATTTCACCGTTAACGATGTTGATGAGGAACGTCCGTCTGAGAAGGCACTGGCTAGACGGGTGGCTCAAGTAAACATCGGAGACAGATATGCCATGGCCGTCCAGAGCCTTGTAAAGACACTCACGGACGTGGAACCCGACGAGCCATACTGGGAAGACATCAAACAACTCAACCTTCGTGATAGAGGTCTTGACTCTGTCCACAATCTGGAAGACTTTTGTACACGTCTTGAAGATCTTGACCTCTCGAACAACAATGTTGCTCATCTCGAAGGCGCTCCGACATCTGTCCGCAGACTCAACCTTCGCTCAAACGCTTTGAGTAGTCTTACAGCTTGGAGCCACATGATGAACCTGCAGTATCTCGACATATCTAGCAACCAAGTTGACAACTTGGGCGGACTTTGCATGCTCGTTCATCTTCGGGAGTTGCGGGCGGATGACAATGAAATCACAAGTCTCGATGGTATCATGAACATGGACGGTTTGCTCAAGCTGTCTGTTCGTCGTAACCAACTTTCCAAGGTGGATTTCGAAGGATGCCAGTTGGCACGCCTCGAGGAACTGGATCTCAGCAGCAACAGACTGACTCGTGTCTCGGGTATGCAGGCGCTGCCATCGCTGAAGCGCTTGGTCTTGGACGAGAATAAGCTTGAACACTTCTCAACCATCCAGGAAGATCCTGCTGGATCCAAACTACACTGCCTGTCCCTGCAGAAGAACAAGATGGTCGCTCTTGATGTCTCAACCTGCACCAACCTTCGCTACCTGAATGTTGATGAGAACAGATTATTGACTGTTCAGGGTATCGAAAACTTGCATCACATTGATATGCTGTCTATGCGCAAGCAAGATCTCAAGCACGCCAAAGCTCAACAATTGACCATCTTCAACCACCGACTCTCCGCTCGCTCCTTGTTCCTGTCTTCGAACATCATCCCCACCATCGATCTGCCCAATTCTTATCACAGTGTTCAGAACCTGGAGATGGCTTCGTGTGGGCTGCAGGAGCTACCCAGCGATTTTGGTTTGAAGTTCCCCAACCTACGCACCTTGAACATGTCCTTCAACGCGATCACGGACATCAGACCACTGCTCAACATCACACGATTGGAGAAGCTTTATGTTTCGGGAAATCGCATCGCGCGTCTTCGCAAGACGGTGGCTACGCTGGCACGCATGCAGCACCTACGCAAAACAGATCTCAGAGACAATCCTATCACACATGGCTTCTACGCACCCATCTCCGTGGCCAAGAACGCCGTCAGCACTGTCTCCGATGCCGAAGAGCCGCTGTCAGAAGCGCAACTGCAATTGCAAATGGCCATGTCACACCGTCTACCCAATGCCGATCACGCGACTGATACCGAGCATCTCGCTCGCCTAGACGAAGACACGAAGCTGCGACGACGCGTCTACGAGATCCTTCTCTGCAACGGCTGCAAGAACCTATCCACTCTCGATGGCCTTTCGTTTGCCAAAGACAGAGCGCTGATCAGAGATGGAGTCTGGGAGCGATTGCTCAAACTCGGCGTCGTGAAGAAGTCGGGTGCAAGAGGTGAAGAGACGCAGGTGTCGATGAGTTAGGATCTCGTTGAGTGGCCAGATTGCGTCGACTTTTGTGAGATTTAACGATTTGTAACGAAATTATTTGCATCGATTAGGATGCTGGATGGAGGAGTATAAGGTCTTTGGGCAGAATGGCGTTTTGAGTTTTTTTTTTCCTCTTCTTCTTGTATTGTGTATCCTTTCCCGTAGAAGCTTTTCCTGTTAGAGAGATGTATCATGAATCGACAGAATTGTTCTTATTCCATATCTCTTCTCGCCTGGATTATCCATGCGCTGTCGGTGTTCGTGCAATCATCTCGATTCAGCTCTACTCGAAATATGATATGAATTTGCACAACTCGTGCATAAGGATGTCTTTTTATGCCAAACCTACTATGCTACCACTACATCTCGTGGATGCTTCCTTCCCTGTCTTCTTTCTACATACACTAGCCATTGTCGATAAGCAGTCTTTTTCTTCTCCAAAGTACCTCCATTGAGACCATTCACATCATCCTACAGTCACAGCAAAACATCCATCACAATCTTCGAACACGATAAATCCAACACCCTTTCACCAAGATCACACACTAACAGCACATCACCACCAAAGAAAGAAAAAAATGTCCAACACAACATCATCCAACCAACAACGCACTGGCTCAACATCTCAAAAGGACAAACTCATTGCCCTAACAGCATTAGTCTCCACCCTCTCGCTTGCAACCCTAGACCTCAAAGCCAGCAGTTCAATGCTCAAGGACCCACCATCAAAATTCATCTCTTCACTACCTTACCAACCCTCCGTCTCTGTTCCAAAATCTCCTGTGCTTGTTGAGGGTATAGCGCATTCTTATGCCCGAGCATTCACAGCAGGTGCTTTTTTCTATCTGGCATACAAGGACTACAAGACAGTGAGGGGGTCGCAAGGTGGTAGTAATGGTGAGGGTGAGGGTGAGGGCCAAAAGCAAGAGTGGAGGTGCAAGGTTTGGGCTGGATGCGGTGCGGTGGGTGTGTTGTTGCAGAGTTTGAGGCCGCTACCTGGTGGTGTTTCTGGTGTGCTGGGAGGCTTGGGGCAGAAAGAAGGTGTCAAGGGGCAAGCGAGGAGGTTGGGGATGTTGAGTGCAGTTAAAGGGGTGGGGTTGATGGCTACGGTGCCGTTTTGTCTTGGGGCTTGGAGGTCTATGTGAGTTGGTTTGGAGATTGGTTTGGGCTCGCTGGGAGGAGAGATCAGAGGTCTGAATCTTCTTCGAGTGTGCCCAGTTGTTCAGTTATCGATGTGCATAGTATATGGACTGGAATCGTTGCTATCGAGTTTCCCTTGGGTCTGCGCAACACGCACGCCTATATATACCCTCAATAGACCAGGAAAGATCATGTTTACGGTTCAAAAATGACTCGGGAGCTCAATATCTTGTTGATGACCTTCTAGAAGGGATGCAGAGAGTGCGACCCTGACCATACGTCAATGGGCATGTCTTTCCCCATGTCTGCTCGGAAGAACATCTGCCTGTAGGATTACATGCCAGAGCTAGCGCATGGAAGGCATGAGCTTAGATAGCTGATGATGTATGAATAGCGTTGATTTTTGATACAAAATATACAGAGGCTCTTTTCCCGTAGCCCTTGGTCCGTAGAATTTCCAGATACAAACGCCATCCCGATGAGAAGTAAAATATACAGAAATGACTGCAAACAGCCAAAAGCACAGTCCAACAAGAAAGCCATTCTACCTCGAAGCCTTTGGGTTATGGTAAACCTTTCGCTTGTACACCTTGTCAAAGCCTTGCTCACCCTGAGCTTCCAAGCTGTCAAACTTGGCAATCATATCCTCGAGATCCTTGTCGCCGTCCGGACGGAAACGAGTGACCTTTGAAATGTTACCGGCAGTCATGTCGTTGATGGGCTTGCCTTCGCGGCGCAGGCGAGATACAGTGCGGGCGGTCATGGCGAATCGCATGTCCTTGGGTCCGTCGACGAGTTCGAGGATGGCGGAGGGTGCTTGGTCTTCTTTGATGGGCTCGATGCGGAGGACGCGGGTGTAGCCACCGGGGCGGTTGAGGAAGCGTTCGCGGAGGGGACCGAAGAGTTTGGGGATGAGGGAGTGGGGTTCCTGTGAAAGCGAGTTTTGTCAGAAGTTGTTCATGAAGATGAAGATGAATATAGGAGCAGAGAGAGAGAGAGAAGCGACGTACGTAGAAGATGGACAGAGCCTTTCTCTTGCTAGCATCGGTGTTCTTCTTGCCCAAAGTGATCAACTTCTCGGCCAAACGCTGGGCTTCCTGGGCCTTGGGCCATGTCGTGGATATCGTCTCGTTCTTGAACAGGGATGTGACGAGGTTTCTGAGCAGAGCTTGACGATGCGAGCTGCTGCGCGACAAGTGTCTGTATTTCTGGAGTCCGCCTGCCATGTTTTTTTCTTAGAGCGTCGTTTGCTGCCGGTGTGGCGCTGTGGGCGAGTCAAGGGCTGTGTCGTTCGAGTAGAGGTATAAGCTGTCGAAGGAGAAGATTCCAGAGTCGGCAGTCGGTGTAAGGCAGTGCGCAGTGGTCGTCGCGCAAGATGGTTGTGGTATGGGAATTGGAAGGTGGATGCAAATGCGCCAAGAGCGAGTCGAAGCATGAAACTCGAACCGCGACTTCTTGATGAATCCTCCCCCGGTTTGGCCGCAATCATCAGTCAACAATTGTGTCTTGTCTCAACCCACCACTCGCTTTCTTCTCAAACCAGTCTTTCGCTTTCCATACATTGCACCGGATCAGTAACAAATCATGGGCTTCACAACAGGCTTCGTAAGCATCTCCTGTAAATCTCCAACTCCTACCCTTCCCTAACAACAAACACAGATCGGCGGCATCGCCCTAACATCCTCCATCTTCTACATCTCCCTGAACCTACACGAGCGCAACCGCCTATACCAATCACATCTCCTGCGCCAACAATCAAATCTCTTGCGCAACATCACAGACCCTCAACCAAAAGATCCTCCGCAAACTGCCCGTCACCTGGTCCCTGGACTCGCCGATCGTCTCAAGTACCGCTGGAACACTGAGCTGGAAGCTGCTGTGAGGAAGATTCAACACTTCAATTGGGAAGAATGGAGGAGGGAGGCTGAGGACAAGGTTTCTAGTGCTTTCAGCAAGGGACTGGGCAGTGCTGTTGATGAGGCTGAGAAGAAGACCAGTTGAAGTACGATTTGTTGGGAGGGGCAGAGAGACAGGATTTGAAAAGGCTACGAGACAGCTTTAGGAGAGCTGCAAAGTGTAGAGAGAGATGCGAGCGAGAACGGATATGCCACTCAGGGCTGCATACGCCAGCTTAACGTGGAAAGAGACGGATAGATATACCCCCTTTGTCAACGAATGCGACACACGACATCACACCATCCAAAGGACGAGCCAGACCGAGATGCTCAAAGTTGTTCACATCACCACGCTGCATTCCGAGTGTCAAGCCACCGCCTAGATCAGGCCATTGACGTATCTCCATGAACACGCCTCTACCGCGGAAGATGTCGTATACCTGTGTTCAGCTTAGAGTTTCATTCTCTGCCGATGGGCTCGTCTTTGGGACAGTGACAATCCAGAATACACAAGGGAGTAGCACGCTCCGTGAGCCATACGTTCGGCATGACCGATAGGTAGTTCCTGTATATCGTTGACTTCGAATAGTCATGATCCCCTGAGTCAACAAGAAACATCATCACGTACACATGATCGAGACATGCATGCTACAAGGAAACAACTGATTCACTACCTAAGTAAGCAACGACTCAGTACCTATGTCACTCTCGGCTGATGTAGAGCATGCTCTTCCGTCACCGAGGAAAGCACCTTGCAACAAAGACGCGCTATACCACAAATTACAAACTCCTAGTAATGCTCGATAACGAAAAAACTCCTCTTCCCGCAAGAGACCTTTTCTTTTCCGCGCCAAAACTTTGCTTGAAAACCGTCCCTTGACAATCGCAAGAATCAAGAAACCTTCACTGAAGTCTCTCCTTTTCTCCAAAAACCGATCTATCGCCCGCTTTGAGGTGCTTGTCCATTACGCATGGCAACCATCGATGGCAAGGCATGGAATCCCTGTCCTCCGACGCCGGGAAGTCTTCCTGATGCTCCAGGGGAATAAGGTGCGCCATTCTGCTGCGCGTGTGGCATCCTGGACATGTCAAACGAGTTGGTTGCTGCTGGTGGAGGAGGCTTAGCAGGCAACGAGGCCGGCGTGCCCCATTTGGCAATCGAACTGGGTGCACTGCTGGTGGTGTCTCCTGCTGATGTCGTGCCGGGGCGGGAAGGTGTGCCGGCTTGTCTTTGTGAATTCTGGAAAGGCATTGGGACATGGGGAGAAAAGACAGGCTGCGGCAGAGGGTGAGGTGGTCTGCTGTTGTTCTGGCCACCGTTTTGGCCGCCATAGGATGACGCCTGCGACTGGCTCGAATTTTGACGTTGCAGTGCGTGCGATCCAGCATAAGCCGGGTTGAAGCCCATGTTGTTGTTGGCAGGTGTCATCTGTGCGCCATAATGAGGCTGATAACCAGGAATGAATGTCTGACTTTGAGGATTGAAGTTTCCACGGTTGTATGCTCCGGCCATTGCTTGGTTTGGGTATCCCATGTAGTTATCGGGCATTTGCATCTGATTCATACCATACGGGTAGCCGTGTGTTGCGGATCCATGACTTGCCGAGGACTGAGGTCTGCTTGCAAACTGGCTTCCAAAGTTGGGACTACCTGGAAATCCAGTCTGATTGGGCATCATCTGAGGCCATGCAGAGTACTGCTGGGGTGGCTGGCTTTGTGGACTGCCATAGCCGTATGGACCAGCTTGAGGAGGTGGAGAGGTAGGTCCAGACTGTCCCTGGAATGACATGGCTTGAAAATCAGCAGAGAGATCATTGACGTTGTGCTGAGCTTGATTGTTGGAGTCGTTGTAACCAGAGTATCCTTGTTGCAGCCATGGGTAAGGGGCGACTTGAGAAGGCGTCATGGAGCCATAGACAGCGTTATATGAGTTTTGTGCAGCCGAAGCTGGAGGGGCGCCATTGTACATGCCAGGAGCCCCTTGAGGACCTCCGGGGAATGCGGGGTAGTAGACCATGTTCCCACCGTCAGGAGCGCCATTTTGCGGCGTCACAAAGGTGCTGTAAGCAGACCTGGCTTCGAAGTCATCATCACTATTGCTGCGCTGCTTCTTGGGCTTTTTCTTGCCAGCAACGGAGCTGGGGCGGGATTCGTCCTTCTCCTTGACGAGAAGCGTGTCCTCGGTTGGTTTTGCAGAGCCCAGAATGCGCAGTCTAGCCAGCTCGTATCTCTGTTCACGTTGTTCACGAGTTAGGGGTTTGTTCTTGTCTGAATCAGCGCTATCGCCTCCATCGGAATTCGATTTGGAAAGGCCGTTCAAGGGTGCATCACCACCACGTCGCAAGATCTTCATCTGAGGCGCAGCAGGAGGTGGTGTGCTGGTAGTCGTAGGCGGTGTCGCAATTCCAGTCAAAGGTGGGGCGATTCTACAATTCGGGGTCTTGTACAAACGAACAGCTGAGATGGAGCCATCAACAGCATGACCAAGGATGTAGTAGTCGGCCAATTTGTGAGCCAACATTCTATAGAATGAATTGCATTGGGGCAAGTCCAGGGAATGTTCACTGTATCAATGATTAGCTAAATACACGACCGGTGGACTGGGAAAACATACGCTGGATCCTTAACAAAGTCGATGATATCTTGCTCCAGCTTGAGAACCCAAATTCTGTCTCTGGGATTGTTGAGAGCCTCCAAGAGCTTTGCATCAGGCAAGACGTCTTCTGGTCTTCCGGAACTGGTAGGCGGCTGAACATAACCAGGCAGAGCTGTCGAACTGCCGATTGGGGGAGGAACATAGAGTGTTCCTATAGGTGCATTGGTAGTTGAGTCCGGTCTCGAGGTAGGCCCAGATTGGCGCAATGCAGGACCCCTGGAAGTGATCTCCAACAGCTGGTCACGGAAAGCACGAGCGCCTGTCTCTGAACCCAATCGCGAGCCGACAGCTGATGTCGAGTAAGTGTCATCGTCCTCGATAGCCAAAACGCTGGCGCTATCGTCCGGTCTCAGCGACTCTTTCTCGTCCATCGCAAAGGTAGTGATGGAAGCCACGCTTTTTCCATCAAGGCTAGGTGGCTTGGCCGAGTCATCTGATGATGACAACTGAGTAGCGCTCTCGTCAGATGTACCGGAGAGGATTTGTGTGGTTAGGACCGGCGTTGTTTCGAGGCCGTCCAGGGACGGAGCCTTGGGGTGCTCATTCGGGACAGAAGAGGTAAAGTTTCCTGGTAAAGCAGAAGGGCTCGCGTCGTTACAAGATGACTGGCCGATTTGGTTGCCGGCATGGTCGGGGTGAGAAGATTGCAGGCTGACAGAAGCTGCAGACAGCTGCTGAGGTTCAGCAGAAACAAGGCCATGGGCTTGGGAGGGAAGGTGGGCATTGGCAAAAGTCCGCCTAGCTGAGGATCGTTCGGTAGAAAGAGAAGCCATGTTTTCTCCAAATAGTGCGAGCGTTGTCGAAGTAATGGAGTGGTTCGGATTGGTTGCTGGTGGTCGTCTTTCGTTTGTACCGGAGACAATTTTGATGGGGAAAAGAAAGTGCTGTTCTGTGCAGGAAATCTCAGGAAACCGGAGGCTCAAGGAAAATAGTCAAGGCGATAGGGGATGCTGGCATTGTGGTAGGTCGACATGGAAGTTGAAAGGTTGTTTGACACGGCTTTTTTTCCTAGACACGACAAAGATGAAGGCTGTAATTCCTGCTCCTGACAGACAAAAACCGAGTAGATGGCGCGGTGAGAGCGGCCGATCGAAAGCAGCGCCGGAGAGCGCAGTATCGAGATGTTGTCGCTCGTGGTGAAGGTGGTGCGGTGAAGAGTGCTAGAAAGGGCGCCGTGGTCAAGCCCCGACAGACGACAGACCAACTCGCTCGCAAGCCAAGGCCGAAAGCCCGTTTGGTTTTTGAAATGCTCAATCTGGCGCCAAGCACTTTCTACCTTCCACCGTGACTTGAGAGAAACCTGGTGAGAGGCACAAGACAGTTTGCAGATTGCGAGAGCTTATCTAGAAGTCAATATAATTCTGTTATACGTGATTGAAATCAGAAAAATATATCTCTATTGTTGCTACAATGTTGACCTGCAAAGCATCCGGCAATGAATTGAGGCAGGAGCCGCCAAAAGAAGAAGCCCTGAACCCACGGGCGGCAACTATGACACTCTGCAACCCTGGCTTGGCTCCTCTCCATGCGCGCTTCAGTAAATCGTGAGTGCGTTTGTTTCTCTGCTGTCGCTCCAACAACCTCACTTGTCTTACGCCTGTCGCATCACTTCCAACACCCTGCTACGCTTGTATCGATAGGCCCCCATCCATTTTCGCAGTATGAATCGCTACAGCCGGCCTGGATTCGTCGGAGGCGCATCGTCGACCAATAGAGCATCTGCGACCACCGTTTGCCAGAAGTGTTTGAAGAAGGGTAAGCGCATGCTATGCGCGTTTGTCGCATATCTATCACTGCCATGTCTCACAAATCTGCAGGCCATTACAGCTACGAATGCAAAGCGCAAGCTCAAGAACGACCATACATCTCTCGTCCCAGTCGCAGTCAACAACTTCTCAATCCAAAACTTAAGCCAAAGCTCACCAACATTGCGCCAACTCCTATCTCGACCGAGCAAGAGTATGTCAACATCTACTCTCATGTCCTCAAGCTCATCTGACATGTTCCAGAGGATCAAGCGCAATTCGCAAATCCACTCAAGATAGGCCGCGCAAACGTTCACTGGACGATATGGATGACCACAGACCTTCGCGCAAACGCTCGCGCTCCGCCGCGTCCTTCTCTTCAGCCTCCGTCTCATCCATCTCTACCCGCTCTCCTTCTTCCGAAAGACCAAGAAACAGACCTGCCGTAAAGCAAGAAAGAGAATCCTCGACCACAGGAGGAGCTGGAGACAAACGCATACGCCCTTCAAGCACGACCTCATCACCAGACCACATGCAATCGTACGAAGCCACCAGCCGTAACACCCGCATGCGAAGAAACTCAAGAAGTCCTTCTGAGCGTGGAAGAAGAAGAGGCAGGTCAGCAAATTCGGAAAGACGGATGCGGTCCGCTTCCGACAGAAACACTCTCAAGGATACTCGTGGTCTCACGCCTGTTCGACGAACCGACAATGCCGACACTAATCCCACCTTGAGCCAACATACCGATGCGCAGCGGGCCGATTACAAACCCCACCGAGATCAGGACCGTGAGATGAAGGATGTGTTTAGTGGAGACAGGCCTAGGTCTCTCAGCCCTTTCAGCAAGAGGGTCGCCCTGACACAGTCTATGAATAGATGAACAATCATCTTCGTTGAAGAGCTGCGCTCATCAGCAAGAAAGCCCCTCACTCTGGAGCAGTGGATTCTTGAAAGGCTTCGCAACCATGCTCAGAAGCAGCACTTCTTCGGCCCGGCCTTAGAGACTATGCCACAGAGACACAGACAAATGGCTCGAGATGAAATGCACTGACAGCATCCGTTCTCCACGCCCTAGTGCGTACACGAAGCCATGTCGAATCACGTCTCACTGGTATCATTGTCGCCTGAATCGCACGAGAATCGCGATCCACTTTGAGAAGTCTAGCCGGGGACTTTTGTTTAGCGACCTTGCTGGCTACATAGCACATTAATTGCGACGAGACCAATGAAAAAGCCGATGCATGAACTACGCAATTTACCCGCCTACTTTCTAGATCAAACAAACAATCGTGGCTGTTGACGGCCTATGGTGGGGCCACAGGGACAAAGGACCCTCGATTTGCGGTAAGCGGGCACACGACATAACTAAATGCCAGCACGTGCGTCCAGAACGTCTTCTGCTTGGTTGATGTGAGTTTTGTGTCGATGTATGCTGCATAGCGGCTGTGACTACACAATGCCTGAGGATCGAGGCAGCCGTGTTCTGTCACGAAAGCTTGTCATAGGCTCTCGATAGGGTGATACCGTGTGGACCTCTCTGTAAGTTGCTCGGATGAGTATGGGGATCCTCCTTGACCTGCGAGGTAATGTTTCCTTGTTTCGAGGCGAGGTTACTATCAGATCTGCTGAGTTATTAAGACATCATCCGTAAGGTAGAGAATTCTACCGAGCATCGTGGGAGATAATTGACGCATCAAAGATGTCCATGTCGTGTCCGGGGCTCCAGTTACATCCGATCAATTGAGCTGACACATCTTTTGCTCGAGTGGTATGGGGGATGTGACGGAGCAGACCCAACTGGCCTAGGTCTGCTCCACAGCAACGATTAGCCGAGTCGTCGGCGTCAACCGAGGGCGACAAGCAATGACAAGCAAAGGTCTGTGGTTTGATGGAGTTTTGGACCATGCGGGGAGGTTTGGGCATTGGGGATACATCGACCTCTTTATATGTCTGACAGTATCCAGTCTGCGCCTCTACTTCTTGATGGAGGGTCGACGTCTGAGAGATAAGGGCATCAATATGCTGTCGGTCAGCGCCGGAAGGATTCATGCAGTCGCTACTGCGCGGCGATCGCCACAGGCACGCGCAAGCCACGTTCTGTCGAAGACAGAACTTGTCCCAAGAGCTTGGGTCGTATAAAAAAAAATTGATTTGGTTGAGCTTGTTTCTGATGTAGCACGGTCAAGGCTAGAACGGTTCAATCAATTCTCTGACTCTGCGCAGTTCGAGCGCAAGGACCCAAGATTGACTATAGAGAATGTCACTCGGCATGTATATTGGGACGAGACAATTCTAGCAAGGATAGGAAGAGAACCGGGTAGCCATTAAAGCATATGTCACCCAGCTGCATGATGCCGAAGTAAAGTGCATGCAGCAAGATGGTCAAGCAAGCCTGCGGGAATCAGGATTTACACAGCGACGGGCAGATAGACAGAAACAGGCGTTCGTTGGCAAACCTTGCTCCTGGATAACTGCTGCTTACAGCAGGAATTGCCCAAGCATGTGACAGCATGGGAGGTGACTGGCAAGAGTTTTAGGAGGCAGATAGCATCTCGGGACGAAACAGCCTGTATGACGGTCAGCTCGGCGACGCCCTATGGGACGCCCAAACCCTAAGCACGAGCACTTGTTGTGAATAGCGCGAGACGGACAACGGGCAGTGGAGTACTGTAGCAACGTCTGAATTCTCTGACGGATGGTAGTCAAGCAGGGTACCAGATTGAAAGATTGCAGAGGCAACGAAGTGGTCGTGTGCCTGATTGCCCTCTAGAGGACGACGTTGTGGAGCGGTGGGGCGTCCTGGATCTGCTCGGCGGACCAAGAAATCTAACATTCGGCAGCGGTTTGATAGCCCGCGAGCCAATGGTCTCGTCGCGAGGTGTCGCCCGCATCATCGCTGCCAGACCCTGCTGCCAAAAGCAATCCTTTGCGCGCTCTCAAACAGATCCAAGCTCTCTGTTCACATTCATCCGTATTCAAAAGCCATCCATTGTCCCGCCCGTTGCGTCCCGTCTCTAAACAGTGCCCTCTTCGTGCTTGAACGAAGTCACAATCGCTTCGTTTCTGTCTGCTCGCTTTTACTCCGCAAACTCTTGTCAATCTCCCGGGCTGTTACCCCGTCACTTTGATTCGTTCATAGCACCATCATCATCATCAACATGAAGTATGGCGCAACTCTCCGCCAGCATTCTATACCCGCATGGGCGCATCGTGAGCATCTTTCCCTGAGACCCAATTGCCCCTCGTTCGCGCTGACCAGCCAGACAACATCGACTACGATGACGTGAAGCACTACATCAAGGAGAACACAACCGCGGGCAA